>Ga0065711_1002729_pt1 | contig 31980 bp, 24 predicted proteins | sample Hoacrofraction12_FD_59098 | JGI IMG/M metagenome (GOLD analysis project Ga0065711, IMG submission 59098) | Hoatzin crop microbial communities from Cojedes, Venezuela - Epithelial fraction 12 v2 (version 2) | ecosystem: Host-associated > Birds > Digestive system > Esophagus > Crop | place... | reverse complement strand
GGTATGGAATACCGGGCTCTGTTTGGCCAGGTGGGGTCAGCCCCCACCCCCCGGCTGTGCCCCTTCCTGGAGTCCGGTGAAAATTAACCCTGTCCTGGCCAAACCCAGGACAATGATTATGCGTTAACTCTAGATAGTCCATGACACTTAACACAAATTAGCAAAATCCTAGGAGAACAGACAATTTCATTAGAGACAAGCTGACAAGCATCAGATTAGCTTAGACTTAGGTACAATTCTACAGCATCTCCAGAGAGAGCTGCATGTGTAAGCTTTAATTGCGAGTTTCTGTTTACCCTAATTGCTGTCCAACAACAACGCGGTTTATGCACTAAAGCTGTATTAAACGATTGTGTCAACAAAAAGGGCAGGCTTTCTTGCTCTGGGAGGCACAACTATCTGGTTGGCAGTCTATAGCTCGGCAGATTAGCAGACCCCCGCCCCAGTCTGTCAGTTCTGCTGGTGAGCCTGACCTTATGAGGAACACAGATGAATTCAAAACTGATTCTGTTTAGGATAATCACTTCCTTACACTGTGAAACCATTCCATTTATTTTTGCTGCATGAAGAATGCATGACAAACTCACCACATGCTCTTCGCAAGGTATACGGATCCATCTGCCCCCTTCGCAAAGGGTTACAAGGGAGATGTCCCAATCTGCTTTCTTGTGGAACAGGTGATCTCAAAAAGGAAGGGCCACTCCACAGCACGTGGTATTCTGAAGAGGAACTCTGCTTCTGACAGCATACACACAGACAGGATCTGACATGCCTACACTTGTAGTTGTTCTCTCTACGCTATGAATTTCTTGCTAGAAATCCTCTCTACACTAAACACTTCCTTCATAAATAAGATTGCAACTTAACTGCACACCCTTAAGCTTCCTACTTTAGAATGAATTGAGAAGAGAGAAAAGAGAAAGCATGTGCCTGCTAAGAAAAGCAATAGAAATGAAAGATGGAACAACTTTCATCTACACAAGGTTCTGCCTATCTACAAATGGGTAAGACAGAGCAGTGTGGAGAGTAAAATAGAAGTGCTCCTCTTGGTTGTATTTCAATCACTGTATCTGCTCTCCACAGTGAAATGCCTGTATTTCTCTGCAAAATAAAGAGAAGCACCAAAGGCAAAGAACGTCCAACCCTTCCCAGCCAACAGCCTTTGCAAAAGCCTGCGCTTTTTTTATTACAACTTCCACCACTTCTAGCAGCTTCAGGAGTGACCACCAGTGTCACAGAAACCTTAATTGACCCTCGGCTTTCAAAACTAGATGCACAAATCATGTTTTCTTTAGTTCGGAGACACCCTTTCAAGCCAGGTGAGACAGCCCCACCGCAGAATAGCCTAGTCTCACACTAAATTCTGTCTGTAGAAGTAATTTAGTAAATAAAAATAATTTCATTGCTTTCTGAGTCATCAGCTCTGTACTTCCCCTAACTTTGCTTTACCTGGGCAGTCACAGTTACACCAAAGCGCTTCTATTATCTGCTTTGTTCCCTAAGATCAGACATTTCTCTGAGCTCTGAAAAGTCCCAACAAAAGCAAGACCAGCAGCTTTTAAGATACTTAGCAAATCCACTGTCCCTGTTGTCTGTGTTCTGTATTTCTACCAGCTAAAACACAGAATGAGCATTATCAGTCTGTCTTTGTTTCAAACATTACTAAATAAGCCACAGCTGTTAACAACAACAAAAAAAAAATCTAAGGGAGACTGATGAAGAATATTTTCTCCTTTTATCAGCAGCTACAGACAATGCTGGCAGAAATGACTCGGTATCTGCAGTGAGGTATATCACACAGGATGTACAGATACAGACACACACTTGGCCGCTAGCTTTCAGATGAAGCACATGTTGATACACACTTGACTCTCAGAAATATGTAAGATGTGATAGCAAATTTTACTAAATAAATAGCCCTATTCTTTGCTTAAATGTTTAATTTCAGAAATATTACGGGATAGTATTATGAATATCCTTAATGCTAAGGAATTCTCAAGTTTTGTGTCTGTAGTGGCCTAAGGACATCTACCTCAAAATCGAAGATATCCATACTGAATTCATACGTTACAAAGGATATCAGGCCCTCAGAATTTGATGTCCTGATATTTAAACTTCCCGAGAGAAGCAAATGCAATTTTGATCTGTGGTCCTAAAAAGAAAACGAATTATGGGCTGAATGACATTTAAAGTGGAAATTAATTGATGCTGTTTGTTGAGTAAGAGAAAAGTTTTAAATATGGTTCTTATTCTCACTTTCAGTGGTTTCTGAAACATTTCGATAGTTAATTCTACAAGTGAAAACCGTGTTGTCCATCACTGCCTCATGGCATGAAGTTCAGGCAGGGTGCTAAAACATGAGATGGCTTTTTCAACCTTCTTCGTTCTTCCTGGAAAAAAATTCTGTGTTTATTTAAAAAAAAAAAACTAATAGTAAATTATTTCAAATGAGCATATTAAAAATCTCGAATTAATGACAGGCCCTTGCATTTCAACAGCTGACCCTGAAAAAACAACTTTGTACATGCAGTGGAAACATTTAAAATTTACTTCAGTTTTCCTTACTCAGTTATTTTTAAAAGGTCAAGGGTTTTTTTTAATCTTATTTTAATACCTAGTCATCATTTATGACTCTTCCATTTATGATTCTGCAGTATAACAGTACAGAGAAAATTACCTTTGTCTTCCTAGAAAAAGTAGCAGAGCTCAAATAACATGCAAGATGTTCTGTCATGTCCATGGGTCTAAACCCGATGCCCTTCACATCTAAGTCGTCTGTAAGAGTTTATGGGTGCTTGCCTATGTAAGACAAGCATATTACTATGCAGGAAATTAAATTCCGGTCATCACAGGAAACATAACAAACTTTTATTTCTACCAATACAGCTCCAGAAAGTGGGAAGGAACACACCATGTCCCCTAACAGTACTACAGAAATGTGTCCAGCACTCCTGTGCACTCTGCAATTTAACATGTTTATCAAAGATAAACAAATTTGTTCCTACTAATTTTCACGTATGTACGTGTAACTAATCATCTTCTTCACTATATGTCTTCCAGAGACTCAGATACTGAATGTTTTCCAGATCTTTGGCTTCGAACCTAAAGACAAACTCATCTTTTCTTTCTCAGTTTTCTCTACAAAAGGTGGGGTTTTCCTCCAGAGGAATTAATAAACAAACCGCAGTTATATCACAAACAAATTTGCATAAAACCCCCTCAGTTTTACAGCTGTTTCACATTCCTGGTAAATATGTCTGCCTTCAAAGAGAAGCAGATCTGCAGGTAGAAAATACCTACCTATCTATACAGCAGCTCCATGTGGCTGATCTACAGAGACTTCCTCAGGAGCAACTTTTCCTTTTTTAAAGTTAAAATCTTTCAGGTCTTCAAATCACCATACAATATTCCCATTTTGAGAATACATATTTTTACTTGTGATAGAGAATTAGATCTAGTACAACACTATTTCTACTTTAAAAAAAAAAATCACATAAAATCAGAAATGTGTCTGGTGATGCTTTTTTAAAGCATCATTTACTCATTATTTTGTGTAGAACGTGCTGGAAGACAGTTTGATGTTTAAGTGGGACCTGACTCAGCTTTCAGAAAAATAAGCTTACAGCACTTCATCAAGTCCTTTTAGGGATTAGTTTATATCAAATATATCCTTATTTGCATTTCAAGTTATCTAAAAGGAACTGCTATCAGCGTTTCAAAGTGGATGAAGTCAGACACTTGGTTCTGAATCAAGGCATTTGATAGAGGAGAAAAAAATATCTGTCTAATAAAAGAAAGACATGGAGTCACAACAACAACAGAAATTTGCTGTGCTACAAGTTATTCTGTTATACCAAGGCATGATTCTTCTTACCTACTGAAGGGGATGGTAACAGGTAAGTCTCTATGGACTGAAACCTAAAAAATGACATCAAAAGAGCATCAGATTGACAAAATTAAGTGTTTGAAGTCAAGAAATGCTAAAACTTAGAATGCCTGTGCAACTACAGAGCAAGTTCGCTTTGTGAGTGCACATCACCTGGCAGTCTCTAAGTGTTATCACAGGAGCCCTGTCTCTCTCATCCCAGGAAATACACTGAACAGCAGGAGGAAGAAGGCTGGTGCCTGTACTGTCCCCTTGCCCCGTCTGCCTTTCCAAGAGAACCTGGAAAGCTTGAGTAGAAAGGTGTCATAAGCAGAACAGACCTCACAAGATGCTTTCTACTCTGGGTTCTGCTGCTGGCTCCGCCCCCAGGAATTCGTGGTGCTGCACAAACTACACAAGGCAGAGGTCTGTGGTTTCTGTTTATCCTTCATTTTATGGAGGTCCAGCTTCAGTAATGTGATTTGCAGCACTGTTAATCACAACAAGAGTTATTGCTATGGTTAAAAAAAAAATGCAACACTGGTAACTGAGGTTCTAGAAATGTCCTCGTTCAGCAGAGTATGTATCAGTTTCATCTGCCATAGCTGTCCATTTGTAAACTACAAGGAATGCTTCTACCTTGTCTACAAGTGGAATTCCAAAAATAAATTCTGAAATGTGAATGAGGAGTGTCCTTACGGAAATCAGTACTTCCACATTCAGCACAGTGTGAGTACTGCACAGTAAAGAGGACATGGGCCATGGTCTATGCAAGAAGGATAAACTAAAACACTCAAAAACTGTTCATTCGTTGAGTACTGAGTATCCTGCACAGTGAATGAAATGCTGTCCTGCAGAAAAGGTATGTCATGACAGAACTAAAAATCACCTCACAACTACATCTGCACATAAGGAGGCCAAACTGAGGCTGCCTGGGAACATCTTAATTTTGTCATTTTCTAATCCAGACATTTGCCTTTGCGATATTAGAGATTAAATTAACTCCACTGGTTTATACGAACTGCTTTGCACCATTGAAAACCCGCAAGCTGCGGAATGTGGGCCCACTCACTGGGTAACACCAACAGCCTGACACCGCTCAGTCGATGGGCTGAGCCCTCCTAAACAGAGCAAGCTGACGAAACTCACACCCCCCAAGTGCTCAGAAAGGGACCATTGAAGAAGCCAACAGACTGCTGCTATCTATTCAGACTGCTGTAAACAAAAGTTTAGTTTCAAAAGAATTTATCTAGCAAAAGGGAAGTGAATCTGGCAAGAGCTTGACATTGCTTAAGGCATGCACAGGTGGATGGAACTGCAGGCCAGGTCAAAGGAAAGAGGAGATTTATGTTCTGTGCAAGGAAAAGGGCAGAAGAAAAATAGCCGATCGGGCTGGGCTGCACTGAAGTGAATGAAACAGCTGTTCATACAGGGAAGGAATGGTCAGGTAAGACAGGTTGGAAATAATAATCATAGGGCCATCTGCTGCCCTGGGACTTTGCACCCTCAAGGTATGAAACAAATTTTGTCTTCTAGGAGCTCAAGCAGTGTAGCTGTTACAAGCCTGTCAAGTAAACAATGCCTGAGCAGGGCATTAAAGTTATATGAATTTCATGCAAAAATTGTTCAACTAGTTTAATTTGCAGCAGAAAGTCAAAAGAAAACAGCGTTCTTTTAATTAGACTTTCTATTTTAACCAACTGCTCCGTGAACACAAAAGAAACACGCTATACAAAGCCCCACTACCATTTCCAGCTTACATGGGAGAATTAACAGCCACTTCTTTTGTCATTTCTGAAAAAGATCATTCCCATACCAATTCTGACTTTCCATTTTTACCAGGACTTTTTTTTGAATGATTTTGACAAAAAGTTTGAAATAAAGCATCCTTCCATCTCCAGAAAGCTGTGTAGCTCTGTAAGCTGTTTTTGCAACTACTGTTCACACCTACCTCACTGGTAAGCCTGTGGCCCACTGCAGGAAAGACACAGGAGAGAAGTCCAGACCTGTCTTGACGTCCTGGCTGGGTGGCAACCTGGCCAACTGGTCCTCTGCAATGAAGCGTCCCCCAGGCTGGATGCCACAGAGCCTAATTTGGTCCCCTCTCTCGCTTACATGGCATACCAATGCATCAGGAGGCTGAGGGACAGCTGCAGCCCAAGTGTCTACAGTTCCTAGTTTTACTTTTCCCTGATACTTTGATCAACTGGCAAGGTGAAGAGCATGTCCTGCCTCAGACTGAGATGGCAAATAGAGGAGAAAGGCTGAGAGAGAACTTGGTATTAACTTGAAGAGAGACACAACCGAATGCAGTCAGGGAAACATCCCTCTTGCATACCATGTTAAAAATCTGCATATGGTGCTATTTTTTAGCTTTCAGATACTATTACTACCATTACTAAAAAGAGCCTGCTTCCATACGTCATTCCTCAAAACAACCTGGAAGAGTATTTTTACATAGTACACAGCTGACCACAGCACTTCAGACACCTTGCAGGCTGACGTATGTGACCAATATGCCATGCTTTGCACCTTTTAACGACAATGCAAAGATGCATTTTAAGTTATTGTTGAACTTCTAAAGCAGAAATTCTTGGTGCCACTGCTACCCTGATGACTGTCCACTGGCTTGGACAGCACTGACCAAGACAGCAACCCATCAATTTCTCCTAAGAAGATGTCCAGTTTGTAACTCAGAAAGGTATTTCAGGAGCCTAACTCCAGACAAAGGTGGCTAATCCATCTCCCGACACTTTTGTGATCAACGCAGTTACCTTCTGAGGACACAGCGGGTTACAATGGATACAGCTGGTCCAGCTCAGTAGGACCAAGCAGCTGAAACCACACCTCGTCCTTCACTGTCTCTCAAAACCTACTGGCAGAGAGCCTGCTCCTTTCCACAGCCGCCCCTCCTGCCCCGAGCCCAGCACGAGGCTGTGGGTCACGAGTCAGTCCGACCACCCCAGGCACAGAGCCTGCCAAACACAGCACGCTCCAGCCTCAATGCCTCCCTGCAAGGGTGCCACTGCTCCTGCCCACGCTGGGTGGTACCCAAGGACAACACACCCCCAAGAACAGCTGCCTTCCTACTCTGCATCACTGTCAGCTGGATCTCTTCATCAGCGATAAAGCAAACCTAAGGAGACAGCCTCTCAAGCCTAAACAGCCTTTGCGAACACCTCCGTGAATATCTCTGCGTTGGCTCAATGGGAACTACACTCGTTAGCCCACAGCACCGACGGCGACACGCACACCCACTCTCCAGCTTCACCAGAAAGCAGCCTTTGGCTGGGACACTTTGGGAGAGTAGACTCCAGGACGGCGGCTCTGAAAAGACATGTAGGCAGAGATGACCTTGCGTCAGGATTCCCTGCTGTGTGCAGCCATCGCTTAGAAATGGCACTTTCAACGTTACATAGCAACATGGCACATTAAGTGCAGCTGAAAAGGACAGATCATTTATTTAATTTAGTTTATTTATTTAAGTTGACCTGCTGAGGGATGCAGTGGGACAGGGAGAAATGAAAGAAGGAAATGGCAATGACCTAGCATTAATGAAGATCACACTCTTCTGGAAAAACAGGCGGCGTTAGGAGGGGCTTTGCTTTAAGTGAACCTGCAGCTGGTAAGTCTCACCAATACTAATGACTATCATTACGCCCATTTGTGAAAATAAGCCAAATTTTGGACAAACGAATTAAAGTAGTTGGGACAGAGAGATTTATGATGTAATCATAATATGCCAAAGCTAAGACAAAATGTCACTTCAGTATCTCACTTAGCGACCACAGCTAAAACAGTGTGAAACACAGCTCAGAGGAGAAATTCCTCAGTTACTGTGATTACAAGGCAGACATCCGATGACTCCACACAGCAGAACCCAACACAACAGCCCAGGCTAGGAAAACCGTGTTGGTTTGGGTGGAGAGGGAGTTGGGTTTTGTTGTGGGTATTTTTGGTCAACGCCACTGGCCGTATCTGCTAATTGAGCTTTCCAGATGAGAAACTCTCACCTGGATTATCTACACCAGCCAGCTGACACAGAGGTAGATAAAATAGCCCAAGTCAGAAATAACTGTGCAAATGAGACACCCATCTGGCTGTGCATCCCTGACCGTCAGTGTGCAGTCTCACTGGTTGGGAAACCCATTTTAGTGGTACTAGAAAAATTCACTGTTTGGGATAGTCAAACAAAGTTTGTAAGAAGCCCAAACACAGTGTACATAAATGTTACAGCATTAACATGGCAAAACCCATGGAAACCATGCTCCTTGAGTAACATCAAATTTTGGACAGTCTTCGAGCTAGAGGCTAAGCCAAAGGCAAATAAATTTGCTGTGGGCATTATTTGATACAGATTTACAGCTTTTCTTAAAAACAGAGTATAGCAGATGTTTAATTTATTGCATCTGAAAATTCAGAATATATCTGGGAGAAAACTGTACAGTAATAATTACAAAACAGGCACTGAAGTCACCAAGATATTTTTACCTAAGAGTCTCAGTCATGCAGCATAGAGCTTGGACAAGCTGTTTCCCTTTCCCATGCAATTCAACATCTTGCCATTGCATAGCAGAGCAAAGGCGTCTGGGGGTTCTGCATGAAGAGACAACTGGTGAGACTGGAAATCAGAAGTTTTCAAACTCCTCATACATCCTGTGTATTTCCACTTGGTAACAATATTTCTGGAGCCAAACCACTGCTTCCTCTTGCTCAGAAAGTTAGGCTACTTGCACACTAAAAATTCAAAGCCACATAGTCAATTAAAATTTTTTCCATTTTACTCCATTTTTACACCATTGGTGTCTCACATTAAAGAATGACTTTTAAGGTATGAATCCACTTTGAATCTGAGCTAAATTAATGCTTTTCTTTGAAGAACTGTAACTATTAGAATTATAATAATAATTGGTCGTCAGGATGGAAACTTCTTCAGTTTTGATGTCTGATCGTATTTTCATTCACTTTTAAATTCACTTTTAAAGTATAAATACAGATTTAGACAGAGAATTGTTGATTTAACAAACACACCAGAAATCTAAGTAATACAGGGGGTTGGAACTAGGCGATCTTCAAGGTCCCTTCCAACCCAAACCGTTCTATCATTCTATGCTTGCTAGATGATAACAATATTCATCTATTAGATGGATTTTTTTAGATCTCAGCCTGAGATCTTTTCACAATAAAACATCCTACAGGTAGTTTGCCCATGAAGAGATTCCTGTTATCAGGCTGCAATAATTTATTTTATGATTAATTTAAATAAAAACAAGTAACAATATTGAGGGTTGATTTGTCTCAGCTCTGAACTACTATACTGAACTAGTGACCTTCCCTGAAAGCGGTGATGTTTGAGGACTTCTTAAAAATTACTTTCTTGGTTAATTCTTATTTGTATCTTTTTGCAGCTACAACAGCGACACGTTTGACATTCCTTAGGAACACTGCTGAGCTCACGGGCCCAGGCCATCTCTCGTTTCTCATGACTCTGTGTGCCAGGCGAACAGGCCCCCTCGGTGTGCTCGCATGGTACAAGTACACAGCAACTTCTGCCTGGGGCGGCACTGCTGCCAGTGGGAAAGCAGAGCCCTCCCCCGGGCTCCTCACAGCACCACTGGCATCGGGCATATTGCTCCAGCGAACGCATCCTCATGGCTGTCCGCCACACGACAGCCAACAATGAGGAGCAACTCTGCCAGTTTACAAGTAAGGATGTCTCTGAAATCAAAACAGCAAAGGATAAGAATTCCGTGTGACGCGCTCTACTTCTGGCACATGGTTTTGCAGTGCGGGTTAATTGCCATGTGCCTGAGAACACCGCAAGCAGTACCACCTTGTGCTTTGGCTTTTAGTTTAACCGCATCACTGGTTCACCTGTGTCTTAACTGTAACATCCCTGATGGACAGCCAAGTCCACTTCCATATCCTTGTCAGCCCAACGCAGTTGCTCGGGAACGTTGCTTCTTTGCTTTGAAGACTGGCACAACTATAAGAAAATCCAGGCTTTAGGACACAGCGCGCTCTTCCCTCATCCGCTTCCAGAAACCATTTTCCTCCCTCCAGCTGTGCAGTTGAATAAGAGGGGTTTTTCAAGTTGTGTTTGGAAGAACACCATACTAACAGTCACTGATAAATACTTCATTTACAACATCTCATTGTTTTCAAACATTATCTGTCTGGTCATAATAATTCATTGAGCATATTTTAAAGTAAAGAGAATACACAGGGCCATAGCACCGCTCTTTGTACCTGTGGATAGCGCATGCGGTTCTTACTGAACTGGATTCCTTTGCTCGAGGAAGTAGGATTGTATACATGATTTGTAAACAAATCAGACCATATGAAAGAAAAGTCTGACAGCACTGCTAATTTGTCTTCCTCATCGGAAACACTAGAGACTCTGCCTTTTGCTTAAATCCTCATCTGGGAAGAGAAGGAAGGGCAAGCCTCACAATGCATACCTCAGATGTGTGCAAAGCAGCCTTCCCCTTGTGTTCTATGCCCCTGTTTCTTTTCAGAAAAGGGAACATTTTGCAAAGCTACACGGAGTGTGAACGCAAGGACATGCCTGTTCCTTCCACTGACCTCTCTGTATCCAAGTCTGCTTCCTTCATATACATGCAGAGAAATCAAATCGAGTTTAGGATCCAAACTAGGTTTAAAAGATTAACTTGCGTGTGAGCACTAAGGTACCAGGACAACTATTTTTCCAGCCTTTCTTGATTTTCTGTGTAACTCCTGTTAGCAGTAATTGAGAGCGCATGCACACACAGTGACAAGATGTTAAAGCACGATGTAGCTAGTAAAGGTTTAATCTTGGTGTTGCCTGGTATATAAGATGGTATAATTTATTCCCAGTGAGACCATAAATAGACCACCAGCTCTGTGCCACAGTAACATACTCGGTCTCACATTTTTAATACCTGTCTTTATAATGTTATTCTCATACGTGTCCTCTCCAAGGAGCTTTCCATAAAGCTTTGCATCACCTAGTCCATGGGATATTATTAGCTGTGAAGTAAATCAATCCCTTCAGCACCTTTTGGCAGGGAATGGTTGTTCCTTGTTCTTGTTTGTAACTGTCTCTAGCCATCACAACGCATTCATGCCATTCAGTATCCCTGTGGGGTCATGACTTCCGTCGGGCGCGGAGGGCAGTAGGGTGACTGAAACCATACCTCTGCCACAGCAACAGCACCAACATCAACTCTCTTTTGGTAAAGGAGCGCTCACCAACATCTCCCTACCAGACTCAAAAAGCGAATTGTGCCAGTTTTCTTGCTTTCCCACTAGTATCTAAACAACAGCACAGCCAGGACAGCTGAAAGCAGCCCTTGTCAGCTTAACAGATACTTTGCATCTGACATATTACTATGAAACCCTATTAATGAAATAGCTTTTAAACAGAGAAGGTAAAAGAGTCTTTACAGTACATCTTCAGCAGCCTCCTTGGTGTGTGCGGTGACAAGCAGAAAAGGAGCAGAGAGGACAACTGATGACAGCAACTGCTACAGCCACGTGAGTTCGATTTGCTGCTGAACACAGACAAAAACTTCAGTCCTGCTTTTTCAGTAGACAGTGAAGCACCAGTTACAGCACAGATATGACCACATTGCAAGTCAGCCAGGCTAAAAGTCACTGGGATCACACCATTGCATAACACCTTCACTACATGCATCAATTCTGCCTACATACAACTGGCTTCTCAAGAAGCTGGAATTCGAGCTAAACTATAGATTACCACAGCTATAAATCATACTCTTTCCAAGTTATCCACCTCCATCATCCTCTCAATCTAGCTTAAATATGTATTTCAAATAACTGTTTTTCGTTTAATCAGAAATCAGACATATCTCTTGCCAGTTCCCACATCAGAGTGTGCAAACCACTCATAAAAAAATCTTCTACAGCAAGTTTCCTGCTAAAAATTGTGTGTTGGAGAGGCAATTGGGTGTGTTCCAATCGCAGCTGATTAGTGTTCATCCCACTGTCATCTTACGTTCCTCCATCCAGTCAACAGTTCTATTATCTTTTGTCTTACGTTACAGAGCAGTTAGGAGACATTTAGCATTGGTGCTCTTCAGCTTTGGTTTACAGTGGGTTTGAACTTACTGGAATTGTCAATGCTGTTGAATATGACATTTATGACATACTTCAAGCTTATGCGAAAAAATAACAACTCGTGGCAAGTTCTGCCTGTCTTATTATTTACACTAATGCATATTCATCTCAACTTGTACAGGAATGCATCAATTTGCAGGGGCAAAATTCGTATTTCTTTGCCACAAAAGGTGTAACATATTGCAAATTTTCACACTGCAAAATGCAGTCTTTTTTTGTGAGTAGAATCATGGTTTGGGTTCCCTGGTGTGTCTGTATCTACTAAAATACTTTCAGTTCATTGACTAGATCCTTAAGTTTCCAGACATAATTTTTTGGCTCTTTTCTCTAGCTTCTTGCTTTAATTAATTTTGGGGATCTTGCAGTCTGTTCCCACTAGGAAAGTACAAGAGTAAATCTGGTATTTCTCTAATATACCACATCACTTACAAAGAACATAGACAATTCCTGTGTTCCTACTCATGGCTGCTTAGGAAAGCAGCTCATCACGTACCCGAGAGTACCTTTGCTCAGAAACCAAAAGATTTTAACTGGTCGTGCTCAGGGTGTGTGCTTCCAGCCAGCACCTTCACAGGCACGCTGACCTCAGGGGTTCCGGCTGGCTGCCTGCCTCTGCCCTCTGGCTGCCCATTTGGTTGTGCTGATACAACTGTCCACAAGGCCAGGCTGTGAACCGGGTAAGAAAATGGATCCAGGATGAAAAGTACTTCTCTCTTTTTGACATTTACTTACCTTGTTCACAGGCATAGCTGCCCAAACAGTTGTGCTGCCACAACCAAACAAGTCACTCGGGCAAACGTTCAGCTGGCTTCAGCAGCAGGCTGGTTACCTACTGAAGCAGTCGCAGTGGTAACTCACATGGACCTTTGCATAGCAGTGTCTGGCACACCTGGTAATTGCCGGGTATCTGAGACCAATTCAAACTTTACTGCAATGTTGCTGGGTTTTTTTAGCCTGTTAGTGCCTCTGACAACTAGCAAAATAGCTAGGGGACACCAGTAAAGCTGAGAGTGAAGCAATGTCCAAGGAAGGCAGTAGGAAGTAGTGAAATGGCAACAACTATGAACAGAAAGCTGAAGAACTGTGCAGCAAAAGCAGCCTGTAAGGACCAAGGAATGACGATTCTTTATAATTACATAAAGTACAAAGCACACGCTGATCCAACTCGTACTGCTCCGCTACTGACACTAAAGCTGCTGTGAGTTCTGAAATCCAGGCTCTGGAAGGCCTGAACCATACCAACGCCATCGGATCCCAGTTTGAGCTTTATGCCTGACGTGTTCTTCCTCCCCACCACGGAAACAACACTAGGAGTGCAGTTCCAGATCTCAGATTTGGATCAGCTTACGGTAGCTCAAATGCCAGAGAACAGCACAGTGAAAAAAAGGTGTCTGCATTTAGTGCAACAGCCTTCAAGGGCTTCAGCAGCACTGGACGATGTTCAAGCTTAGTCAGCCACTGAGCACACAGCTACGGATCCCTGCATAATTAATGAGATCCTTCTGGAAACCGCATCAAAGCTACAGCACCCCTTTTCACTTTTATCCAAACCCAAGACTATTTTTCATACCAAACCATATTGGGTGGAAGCCCAGTATATTTGAAACGGGTTAAGCATCAGCTAATACTGAAACCTTTTATGAAATTTAAGTAGTGCATTTGCTTTACTGTTTAGGTTAACAATTTGGTCATGTTTCTTAGGCAGCTTGTAATGATCTGTACAGTGATGAACACCTAACCTAGTGCAGCGTCACGGCTCCAATGTGCTTGGTGTACATGTGGGAATTGCTGTCTTCCGAGCAAGATTTCGCCTTTTTTTTTTTTAATTGTCAGTATCTCTTGATCATCAGAAACAGAGCAATTATTCACAAAGAAAAGTGGTTTCAAAGTTCACCTCCATTTTAAGTAAAGAAATCTCCAAACCAGTGCAGTTCTCCTGTTATACAAAATTCAGCTGCCCCCGCTGCAACAAAGAAAGGTTCATAAGCCATTCTCGCAGAATTGGCTCTTGGAATAGGGAAATTCTTTGTGAGTTTTGAAAAGCTCGTATTCATATGAGCCCAGTCAGTATATATAGTCCTGCTTTCACAGATTTGCTATAAAATTAGCTATTCATTTCACTGAGATCAAATTGTTACAGTCTACTAATTGGGCCTTGTGAAATAAACATAAAACATTAAAAAAAACTGCACAAACCCAGAACTTAATCCCTTAATCCCTGTAAATGGCATCTTATTGCCGGCCCATCTCCGAGGTCAGCACAGGATCCAGCCTGGAAGGTATTTTCTGCACACAGATCGTTCCATGTAGAACACTGTCTTCCTAAGGCACCTTGCACTCTTGCTGCTCATACTCAGCTCAGATGTGGACCTTTACAAACAGCACTGTATTTCACATAACTTCACATGAAATGACCACAAGTATTTCTTAAACCAGCTATGCAGTGCTTTGCCTAAATTCAAAGTATTTGCCAACTGCACCATACTCAGATATATTAGAGGCTCAAAGATTTCATTGCAGCAAACTTGATACAAGCCATTCTCCTCAAAAAGTCTGTGTACAGCACACAGCATCTCAAAATTTGCAGCAAGTGAGCCTGCATGAAAGCTATTGTTTCTGCTGTAGCACAGGGAAGGATGAATAAAGTACGCTGTGATTCGAAGGAGAGGCTCTGTTAGCCATCTTCTCCTCCAGATAAACTCCAGAACAGCCAAGTTAAATTATTTTTTCTAGAGAAACTTGCTATAAATTCACTAACGGAAACAGAAAAAGAGGAGGAAAAAAGTAGTGCTCAACCTCAACAAACAAACAAAACCCAGCCTCTTCACTAAAGTTAAATTTATCTAGGAAGCTTAGTCATGTTCCTCAGCTTGAAAGCCACTGGGCATCCCTCTCTCTGGCATTACTACTGGACAACAAACTGCAGAAATTATTTACTGGGCTAATAAGCAGCAATAAAATCGGCCTTAGAGCCAAAAAGAGGGACATTTAAATGTGCTCTACTTCATATTTGCCATTTGCAGAATGACCGAGTAAGTATAAAGCATACCAATAATAGAGCAGTCCTAGAGAGTTTCCAGGAATGAAATCTCTAGAATCAACAGGGGAGTGTTTACTGTGTCTTCATTTACAAACACAGCAGGTGGCAGTGTCGCTGACAGGTAGCATGAAGAAAATTAGTATCAGCAAGAAAGCAGGAAAACTCTCTTTCAATCCAACGTTTACCTACCCAGAATGAGAGCAACAGAGTGATGCACCTATCTTTATTTAAACGCCCTTACTCGAATTCTCACTAACGAAGAAGTGCTGACAAGAAAAGGTTTTGTTCATTTTGAAGTGGATACTTCTTACAAAATAGATGTTCTACAGAAAAGGTCACAACCTGCAGGGACTTGATGACCAAACTGAATATTTTACTTTACTTAGTTACAGATACAGATCCATTCCAGATGTACGCACACAAACCCCTCTGCCGGGCCGTTTTCTGGTGTTCCGTGACTACTCGCCGATCTGACGCACGCGTGCCCACCCATACCCTCGAGATGCCACGGGCGTTGCACCACCATGCCCCGCTCCACCCCTGCAGGACCTGCACCACGCCAGCCGTGGCTGGTGGTCAGCACAGCGCTCCTCATGACAAATGCTTCCTGCGGCATTCCTTAGCGCAACGGACACGTGCAGGCCTTGACACAAGGAGGGAAGATTTCCTCTCCAAACAACTGTCAAGGCTTCTGCCTGATTTTCACCCCATTTCTGGCCCCTGGGCTCCAGAGCAGTTGCTAACCTCCATCTTGGACGACTCTGGCACTGCGTTCACCCTGTTAGCTCCATGAAACAATGCAGACTTGACCATGTTCATACGCAGCGTACTACTGCCAGGTCTGTATGTTACACCCTTTGAACAGCAGCGTGCCATCCCTTCCCTCCCGAGACTCTGAGCTCCTACGCACTGAAACCGGTTGCTGGATTGGGTCAGCCACAATGTTAAAACAACTGTCATAAATCACCGGTGGAGGCAGAGGATCTGAACTTTTGAAAATGCTCATTTTGACTGGCAGGCCAAAACTACACAATCACGCAACTGTGTGTTGACATCCTCTCCTGGTCGCAGAAATCTTTCCGATTTCAACGGGATGTTTAGCAAATAGTGCAGAAAACGACAGGTTGTAACCGCCATGCAGGCCTGTAAGCGAAGTCTGCAGGCATTGTCACAACAACGCCAGGAGAAGTTCTGCTTCAGCTTTTCCCAGAGCGTCCACTAGCAGAGAAATAGTTCAAGTAATGGCAGCAAAACAGCAGAGGAACGAAAGAAAAGCAGCTAAAATGGGGCCACTGTAAACAACCTTAAGGAACAGTCTCAATTTTTCGTTACAGCCTGTAAACAATGACTTCCATAAAAAGAAACAGCTGTATGTTAAACACAGTCGTCACCCATCTCTTACTGCTTCATGCTAGGCAGTTGGGGGGGAGGGGGTTGTTTTGGTCTGGGGGTTCTGCGTGTGTGGTTTGTGTTTCTTTTCTTTTAGAAAAAAAACTCCAAAACTGCCATATTACATTGGTACCAATGTTCTTGATCTAATTATTAGGCAGGAAAAGGAAAACAAGTGAGAGGAAATTCAAAACGACAAAGCCAAAACCACATATAATTAAAAAGACACATAAATTAAGGGTTTAAGAAAGAAGTAGTGAAGATCCTTTTCAGATGAGAAATGGAAGTTTCCAGGTATTGGCATAGACCTCTTATTTAGTTCTGTAGACTTAGAAAGCTGGTTTTTAAAAATCTTAGAGAACACCTGGTCTCAAACGTTGGTGTAAAACTACCCATGTGTCTGTTCCTCTACTTAGTTGCTTTCTTCAAATACATAGAATTTACATTCAAAGGAACATATTTTCTCATTGGAATCACTATGGCAAAAATAACTACAAGCAGTTGCTTCTCTACGGTACTTAAATTTTAAATAAAGACAGACCAGAAAGAAAGGCAACTGCGTGCTTTCTCAATGTAAGTCATTTTATCATCAGGTATCATTAACAGTATCAGCCCCTTCATAGGCTCCTTTTGGGCAAGAAAGTTTTGCTTTGTTGCTAAGTAGTTACAACTCTGTATCACAACTTCTTTCTTAGAACTGCCAGTGCTGATACTTCCTGCATTGGAAGCCACTGAAAACCAGCTTTCTGTGTGGTCAACAAGAAAAATAGACACTGTGTCCACAAGAGCGGATTCAGCCCCAACGGAGAACCGAACGACGGGACGTAATTGTTCAGACTTTGCCGCACATATAACCTGCGTGGACAAACAAACAATGGGAACTGTCTGCTACCATCGATCATTTCCGTTCTGCTCAGAGTGAATCTTAAATCATTGCCTCTTTGGAAAGAAAGAGGAAATGGAGATAGATACTGAACTGTCAAAAGCAGAAAGCTTTGTAATTGAGGGTCTTCCACGAAAACTTTTGAACCTAAGTCAACCAGCAGCTACGCAAGCTATTGAACTTCGAAACTTCGTGATGACTCACTAACAAGCACAGAGCTGTAGGAACCCTACACGAGACAAATGCTAAGCTTCATTGCTAACTAGAAATAAGAGTCTTGGGAAATCTATGCCTAATCAGAGCAAAAGCCAATTTTCTTACAGCATATATAAAACAAATGTCTTATAAAACAAATGTCTTAGAAAGCGAATTCCAGCAAGTAGAATCAAATTAGAGGTATTATAACCAGTCATCACTGGTTCAACACCGACAATAGTGAAGACAGAAACAAGTAAAACCACACAGATCAGCTAATTTTTGTTTTTCAAAGTTTAAGGCTTTTTTAACCTTTGTGGAAAATCTTTGAGGAATTTACTTGTCATTGTAGAGCTACAATTTTACCTAACTCAGTGTAGACTTCAGAACACACAAAGTAAATACTTCTGAATTGAAATATAATCTGAAAATATTCACTGTTTTTATTTACAATCCTTTAAAGTTCTTAGGAAAATTCTCCAGATAAGCATTATATCTTTTGTACAAAAGAATGGCTAGCCATCTGAATTTCCTCTGTAGATTAGAACTCTGATTTAATTCTCAAACTGCCATAGAAATATCTCACAAAGAAAACAAAGTTTAAGCAGTTTGCTGTCCCTACAGATGGCCAATTCGAATGCTCAAACACCCACACAGGAGAAATATAGCTCCAGCCTCTCCAGAATACTGATATCCTGAAGAGAAGTCAGCATTGTCTCGTGTTCTCCATCCCACAGTAGCATGAGAAGGCTCATGTACTCAGCAGACAGTTTTTCTCTAAGGCTTAACAGCACAACACAACAGGACCAAGTGGAACTTAAAATCCAGCCTTAAAAATCTTAGATTCACAGCTATGAGCAAATCTGATACTAATACCTTTTTCACTTTTTCCTTCATCAGTCCTTACAACAAAACCACTGGGTTTTGAAGGATTCATTATACAATCCAAACAAGAAAAAAGTTTCATCAGCATACAGTTACCTGGAATGTGGGAGACTGGTGCTCTAACCAACCATGTTCCTGTTCTTAGCTGAGGGATGAAGAGGGAGAGACAAGGTTCTTGTTTTGATTTCAGTTTTTAACTGAATCTGAGCAACCTCCATTCAAATCAGTATGTGTCGATATATTTATGCTTTTAATTACCCTGCTTCCCCCATTAATAAAATATCCCATTTATGAAAACTTAACAATAACTCTTTCCTAAACCTTTTTGCATAACATTATTCAGTGTTTAACTTGTGTGCGCTCTCAGAGAGTTTTAGCTCAATGCATTCGTTCAACTTTGCAAGAAATTCTTAAGTTTGAAAAATCTGCTTTCACTAGGATTGAAAACACTCACATTTCAAAGAACAACATTTCCAAGATTTGCGTCCTGCCCTAATAAGGAACTAGATCTCATCGAGCAACGAGTAGGAGGTCTGGATAGCAAAGGACCAGTCTGTCTTTAAATCCATTTCTTGTACAAGACAAAAAAAAGTTTGACATAATTTAGCAATTTTAAAGATTTCACTGAATCCATCTATTTTGATTAAAATATTGCTCAGCAATTAATATTGTATCTTCTAGTGCCCTGCAACAACTCTTCAAGTAATTGTTATGGAAGTGAAAGACAAGCTGTACAAAGAGACAGACAGAATTTATTTGGCATGCTTTAGTTTACAAGCATCAGCCAAAATGGATGTAACTGGATTAATATTTTCTGATGTTTATAAAACATCAAAGGACCGCCAAATATCTATCACACTTTGTTACCGACATACTTGCACTGTCAATGCACAGAATCACTTGAACAGAGATTTAACTTCAGTTAACGGTATTTGCATAATCACATTTGATTACTTGACAATTTTAAACATCAGATACCAGTCAGTTACAAAAGATCTGCAGTCCTATTTGCCAGATGGGAAACTGGAGTGTTTAAGGTTGAGGCTTTCAAAGCATGTAAAAACTCTGCTGCAAGACACACTAGAAGCCCGGGACAGCGTTAGTAGCGCCACAACCACGCCAACCCAGCATTGCAATCCCAGCTCATCCTTCCTTGGGGAAAATCAAATGTCTCAGTGAACCAGTTGTAATATGAAACTTCAAATTATTTTGATCTGTGGCTATAGTATTGCTTGTGAAGTGGCTAAGATACCTTTGAAGGACCATCACTTCTGTACATTTTGTTGCAGAAATCTGCTGCTACTCACAGCATTCCCACGTTCCAAGCGGGAAGGTTTTTTTAATGCTCCATAGTAGACTATTCTTGTTAGCACTTCTTAGGCGATCTTGGCTAACTCATCTTGTAGGTCACTTAGCTTGTACAAGCTGAAAGGATTGTAAGAGACATAAAACTCTCTTAACTTCATATTCTAACACTATCACTATATTCTAATACAGACCATACAAACAAAGTAGCACTCACTAGCACATGGCACGTCCATCACTCACACAAACAATCTTTTAACATTTAAAACTTTCAACATAGAAGTAGTTTCCCCTATGATCCATCTTACAACACTTACTGTAACTTTAATGAAGAAATGCAAGACTATATTGGCCTCCCCCTGCTCCCCCCTGAGAGTTTCAGTCCAGAGTGAATGCTAAAAGCAGGGTTTGTAATCGTCTTAATTACAAAGGTTTTTCCCCGAACGGAAATGCATTCCCCTGAAGACTTTATTTCCAAACCCTTATCTGTAATAGAATAGGCCTGGTGGAACAGTTGAATAATATATTATGCATGCATTCACTTGCGTTATGATCTCCACCTGGATGCTTAAAAAAAAAGCAGGTTTTCTTAAGACAAACTGACAGTAGAAACATTCACCTGTGTTAAAAGGGCAATGCTATTATTCTGCCCTGCATTGCTTTGTATCTCGTGAACTGAATCTATTCCAGGTTCCACTGAAAATGCACAGTAAGTCTCTTGACTGAACTGCTAGATGTTTAGGTGGCCCCAGTTTACACACATGCTGTGCTCTCACGCTATGTTCCTTGTATACTTAGAAAGTTGAAATGTTCAGAGGTCTTTCTTTCCAAAACTCCTTGGAAAGTACTATTATCTCATGGCAAGTGAATAGCTGCCGTGATCCCAAATGTGTAGGTGCGCTCACACCTTTGATGAACTTCGCCCTGCAAGGCTTTTCTTTCAGCCTGTCTTCACTAGGTATGCTGATGATGAGATCCTAAATCATGCCCTATTTATTGCACACTGGCATTTGTTAGACTACCGTCATTGGAAGGGTTTGGAGGTTTAACTGCCTACTTGTTGCTCACCTGGCATAGGCCTTTGGAAGTGTCACACACTCGTATCTGCTGGTGGATTCACCAACTGCCTGCCTGCCAACAGCCTCCCTGCTAGCTTCACATTTCCTTCTTCACTTCTTGCCTCTGGTTTTCAGGCATTTTGTTGGCTCCACTCCATCAACATGAACATTCTTCACGCGCCCCAGAAACAGGTCACAGACCTCAGCACACAGGAATGGACAGAGGTGATGAATCCACCCGGACACTAACACCTCATCTCAGACAACACTGTAACACTTCAAAACCAGAGTATTTCAGCTTCCAGCTGGAACTTCTTTTACATTTCTTTTTTAGTACTCCATCTTCAATCACAACAAAAATGGAAACACTGTGGAAAGCTGTCATTTTTAAATGAAAAGCTGAGTTCAAGTGAAACTCCACATCTTTCGTGCACAGCTTCAGCTGAAAAATTTCAACTAATTCTTCAGCACTGCTAACTTTTGGGATGAAGCTGAGCCGACCTAACAGCTTGCCATCACCCAAAAGGAACATTCACGCCCCTTCTCTCCCTTTCCTTCCCCTCTCTAGGTACTCAGCTGACAGTTAACATGGCAGAAAATTAATATAGCACATGAAAAGAGAAATATGCCTGAACTCATCCACTCCGGATAATTTTGTTGATTGTGTTTAGCTGTTGGTATCACAGTACTTACTATATAGGCAGAGAGTAATATTTAATGTGTATTTCCCACCCTTCCATTGTTTGTTTGATCTCAAGGTTATTAAGACAATTGATACCGCTTTAGTTTCTTCCCAACATTAAATCACACTACTCATTTCAATTTACAAGCAGTCTGTATCTGAACAAACATCATCTCTGTTCACTACCGGTTACAAGAAGCTGAAGAACAGCTAAAGCAAAAAAGTCTTCTACAGCTGTCCTCTGATGAATCAAATGTAGGCTGTGTCAAGCATACATACCGATGTCTACAGGATTGTAACCATGCAGTGGTGCACACTGTACACATATGCCATGTAGTGATATGTGAATTTCGGTGCAAGTTTTGCCAAGGTGAGAAACGCAAGGCTGTGTTCTGTTTTGCTGGCCCAGAACAGAAGTGCAGTCGTTTAGTGTGTAGATGCTTTGATTGCTGCAGGTGACCAAACCAGAGGAGGAAGGTTGTTGCTGTGCTGTTAACTGCTGTATTGCAGTAACCAACATCCTGAAGTACATTGATAATTTAGTGGTTTCCCCAAAAGATGTAGCAGGATAGAGAAATTGTGTATACCTTGTGTGTAAGAACAGAAATAACCTTTAAAAACTCCAGGTTCTCATTCTGATGTACATAAGCATGACATGTCAGAAGAGAAAGCACAAAACAAGAGCTATTTAGGCCAAGTCTGTGATTTGATGCTAGAAATCATTGTGGTAATCTCACTACTTCTTCCAATTGCTCAGCCCCACCACCACCAGGTTCCACTGGCATTAAGGCACGTGGGTTTCCTGATCTGATGTAGAGTTTGGTTTGACAGAGAGTCAGATTTACTCAGCTAACGGCACAGAAACCGGAATGAGTGGCTTGGACTGCCTTTGAACTCCACAAATCAGTAGTGTTGCCAATGTCACACGACGGCCTGTTCCATGTGCCACGGTCCGCAGAAGGACCAAAACAGAGTAAGGCAGACCCATGATGAGTATCAGTGCCTCCTTGCCAGAACTGCAGCACCTGTAAGACTGCATGTTTAACTGGCTTTAATACCACTTTAGCCGTATATTGCTTAATGCTTATTATTTGCAAACATGGCCCCAAATGTGCTTTCAGCTGAGTTATGTATTTCCCAGGTATAGAAGCTTGCTGAAGTCCTTAGACTAGAGACGGCTCTTACATATGCCTCGGTGTAGGAGGCCATACAAGCGAATAGATGGTTAGCTCTGGAAATGAAGTTTTGTGCACACAAAAAACCCCAAAACCCAATCATATTTTCAGCCCTGTGAGTACTTCCACATATTATTATGTGCTGTATCTATTCTCAAATACATGCGCATAGACTTCTGAAGACTTGAAACAGATAACCTGCAACATCAAGAATGTGCACCCTATGTACAGGTACAATTTCTATTTAAAATTGCAAATGTGCAAACAGACAAGAAACAACTACGAGAGGCAGAACATGTTACGAGACATCTACGCAGGCAACTTGAAGAAATCCTCCATGTGATTTTATCTCTGACAAAAATTAGTGTTATGTCAGTCTAAGAAAACTGACTTCTTATGAGTCAAATACCAATGTTATGACAGCTAAGTCACGTTGGAGTTTTAAACCTTGTGACTATAGATCACAAGGAGCAAGTACTAGAGTTGGAACATGATTCTCGAGTTTCCTGGCCTATCCAGGTTTCGCCATTCCACTTTTTATTCCCCATTCTTCCTTTGCTCTAAGCTCCCAAATCCTTCAAATACCTTTAGTCTCGTGGATGGCCACTGAAATGACTAGGAAGAAATGAGAGGCCACCCGCCATTTGGTACTCAGCACATGTGAAGTGTGTCGGTGCCTCCACGGCCAGCTCAGTTTGCCCTTCATGCCAATGGAAGCCATTAAGTTTCCCCTGAAAAAAACTAGATCTTAACCCAGGACACATTGTCTAGCAGAATTCCAAGAATAACAAGGCCAAATTGGGAATTAAAAAACAATCCATGTGCTACCTGCTGGCTACCCAGGACATACTAGAAGGGACACAAAGTCACAGGGTCTTGTCTTCTCCTGGATAGATGAGATTAGCTAGACAGAGACCAGAGGAGGAGTAAGGCAACAGTCTTGTTGAAAGCGCTGGCAGTAAGCGAGCGTCTTCTCTCCCTCTCTCTTTCCTCAGTTCTCAGCCTCTGCTGGCAAGCCCTAGATGCTACACGGTTGGGAAATTGTGAGGGATGGCAGGAGGAACTGAGCAGCCCTTGGAAGCTAGCACAGAGAGCACTCTATGCCTGGTAATACCAGAAATAACCTGGTTTAAAATGTTTAAATGAAGATTGTCTTTTCTCCCATGGGCCCTTCCCTCTCTCATTAAATATTTGTTGCCAGTAAACAGACATGGCCAAATTATTATTTTTAAACATTTAGACAGCTTTACCTACCTCCTGGTATAGGTCTGTCTTTCCACAGCAGTGGCAAGAGACTCTTTAGAAAGCAGGAATTGGAAAGGCTCCTAAAAGCAGACAAAGAAAAGTACACTTGCAGCTAACAACACAGACACGAAAAGAGCAAACGGGCTAATACATCTTCAAACCTTGCATGCTGCAAAGGAACATACGTGATATTCTGCAGTGTCCTGGAAGCTCACAAGTGTAAGAATGGCTCCTACAGCTGAACTATAGAAGTTGAGTGAAGACTAGTTCTCTGTAGCAGCAGCTCATAGTGGCAGTCTCTAAAGAAGTGGCAGTCATGACCCAAACACAGAATAGTATTACTTATTTTTTAATTTTCGCTTTGTTCGCAAGTATCAGTCTTAGATTGGTTTTAAGAACTATTTGAAATAGGTGTAGTATCTACCATAAAGTCATCTCTCCTGTTTAGAAAAATTAGATTTTTATTAACTTTAGCGAAACAGCGCAAAGAAAAAGTACAGGATCCTGTTAAACAGTTCCGAGATGGCTTCTGGGGCCACCTTAGATCTCTCTGAATTTACTAGATACACAGAAGAAAAACAGGACATACTTTATATGGCACTGTCTGTTACACAGCCATCTTCAGATCAATTTCTGCAATTCAACAGTAGCATTAGCAGAATGAGCACTTGAGTAAAAATCACACAGAAAGTCTTCTACTTTTAAAGGAAAAGGCTCTAAAACATTACCCATGAAAGAAATTCGTACTCATAGAAATCTGCACCACTTCCTCTAACACTACGTAGAAGTAAGAAATAACATGTGAACAAATGCTGTAGTACATTTCATCAACACTTCTAAAACTCCAGGCTTGGATGTACAGTTTGTAAAGCTTCCGACAGCCTCTGATCTATAGCTTTATGCTCTGCATTGACCATATCAAGTAGATATTTCTAACAGTATGGTATCCAGGCAGGAGGAGGGTGGGCAGGAAAGCTGTAAGGCAACAGCAGTAAAATATAAAGATTTATTCCCCCATCTTGTGGATAACTACTGAAACTGCAATTTACAGCAGCATTTCATCATTCCTAACCTAGACAAATATTCATTCATCAAATTTCACACACAGATCTCCGCAACACCACAGTGAGTCAAATTTAAAAAAATCTTTGTCATGAACTCAAAGTTAAGTAATATGCTGTGTTTTATTTTTAGAATTTCACAAAAACTCAGAGCATGTCTACCCTTTTGAAGCTTAGCAGCATCAGTAATCCATTACTCAAGGTTGGTGTGCTCTGTCAAAATGTGAAAAGCATCTTACATGTACAAAAAAAAATTTAGCTAACTGAGGCTTAAATTTAAAAGAAAAGTTTCTCCAGGACTGTCCCTGTGACAAGCCTACTGATACTATTCTAATTTAAAAACAATTATACAATTTCTCCCCACTGTGTTTGTCAGAATGTCATCATACTAAACTTCCGTGTTCTCCTGTTATTTGGTTATACACCTCTCAAGACAGAGATGAGGTCTAAAGCTGAGTTGCCTAAGTCTAAGTTACTGACTTCAAGATATTTTCTGTGCTGCTGCTACTGATCGTTAACCTGCAACAATCCTACGGGATCAGCTGCAAAAGTCTTTTTGGACTCTCTCAGAGCATCTTAGCCCAATGTCATGGCTCTTTCCAAGCCAACAGCAAATTTCTTTCTGCAGGGAACTGGAAAGCACAGCCAGAGGTGGAGACAACAGTAAACACAAGAGGAAGCTTTACAAGCACCACACATCAGCTAGGTCAAGGGCAGATTCAGGGCCACATTTATCAGAGCAGAGACTAGGACCCGCAGAGCTCAGTGATTTACATACAAAGCTTTGATTGTGTGTGAGAGGAATTTATGTTGTACCTGATGGGGAAGCGTTTCAAACCCCTGGAAGTATGCTGCATTATACAGGGCATAAGCACCTTCCCTACATTTCAAGTCTTTGTTTTGGACAAGCATTTTTCAGAATTGTATCTCCTTACTGTGCTTTCCTTTGATGAACAGCAGACTCTAGAAACAATGTGGACACACACACAGGACAAACACTGGAATTTGAGTGTTGTCGGATTACCAGTAAAGATTTTTCAGTGTTCCATCTACTGACTCCAGTAAGTGTCGGGGGAATGGCTTTCTGCCTCCCTGACTGAAATCCAAACAAAAATTTCTTTTCCTTGTTAAAATTCCACGCAATTACTGTTGTCAAGTGCAGCAGTTTGTCTTCCTGACTAGATGAGGTATTTTCCCAGTTACTGATGTAAAAGGAATTTGTAGCGGGACTTCAATATATCAGATTTGCTTTTTACCAATTTTTCACCCGTAAAGGTTAGCCATTTTACAGATTTATCACCACCCTGCTTTCACCTTCCTTCACTCCCAGCGTACCATGCCAATATTACAAGGTTCATCCCACCTCACTTGCCCCCCCCCCAACCCCAATGCAATCTGAAGACTAGATCAGGATAGAGGCAATGAACATTCTCACTCTAAAAATAAATAACAAAGAATATAAAATACTTTCAAAGTCGAATTTTACTTGTTGACCTGTAGGAAGGGCAAGGATACAATGAAGTGAACCAAGTTTTAAATTCACCTGTTCCTTTTGACAGGTCAACTCTTTCCCTTTTAGAGTTATTCCTCCTTTCATAATTCAGCTTTTCTCCTTCAGACAAGTCAGCTGACTCGATTAAGCTACCATTTTACTTGCTTACAAACAGCTTGAAAACTCCAACACAGGAGCAAATTGCAGCACAGAGATACTAAATGCTAAAGTAGTCTGGACATCTGTGTATTTGCATCACTGTTACTTAGTGATTATGCAAATGAGATTCATAATCCAAGGAAGGGAATTGCATTAAATCATTAGTAAACAGAACAATATTAATATACCGGGAACAAATTTTCTTTTACATCTAGATGGCTAATAATCTTTTTTTCCTTCAACCTGCCCTTCGTGCGCTGTGCAGCATAGTATGTTTAACTGATAACTGCCCTCTCCCTCAAGAGCATACCTTTGCCCAGGAAATTCTAATAAAGAGACTAAAGCTTTGTTTTTTTATGACAGAACCTGAAGTTGTACACGTTGATTCTCAAATACCTCCACTTTTTTCTTGTATTAAGATTTCTCTTGAAGTGGTCAGTCCACTGGCATCTATTTCAAAGTAAGTCTTCACACTCAGGTTTGAATAAATGTGACCTTGTAAACTGTTGAAAGAATTATTTTATCAAACAGATGCTAGCTAAAGTGGTTTCACAAGTCAGTTTTCACTTTAAAAATTAAATCCTTTTTACTTAAATTTTTAAATATTTTTACATACTCTAAGTGACCCAAATCCCCTTATATAAATAATCCTTGTTGTCAACCAAAGACCAAGATTAGGATTTACCTAGTGTAACCACTGTTACTCTACTACAACAAGACTGTTTACTGCCAGCAATAAAATAAAAATATTGGTACCTTAATTGTTCAAGCTGAATTACTTCATTTATCTCCAACTTCACAGTTAATCCCCTCTAAAACTATTTAATCTCTTACTACTAAAACAATCCCTGTTCAGTGTCTGTAACAAACCAAACATTTCTCCAGACTCCACAACCGCTGAGAAAATGGTTAAACAGGATGGTGAAAAGGTGTCCAGTTATTTCGATGGGTATCATTTCAGTTAACCCAGGAATCACAGAGCCTCCCATCTTTGGGGATTTTCTTCCTTTTGTAGGGCAGAGGAGTGTATTTCGGATTTCTTCTTGTGGAAGAGCCACAGAACAGCTAGAGGTGGAAGTATCTCTTGAGATCGCGCAGTTCAACCGCAGCCAGCTAGAGCAGATTGTCCAGGACCCCGTCAACAACGGTCGTTAATATCTACAGGGATGGAGCTTCCACAACCTGAGCGGTTTTAAGAGTGTTGGGGCTGGGGTGGTATTTGCTGCTTTTGAAAGCTCACTCAAGTAATTTTAAGTGGTTGGTTCACTGTAATTCTGTAGAGAATGACTGATAGTAGTAAATGAATACAGGGTTCTTTTAAGAGGAAAAAGTCTGCATAAAATCCAGTTAAAACTCCCACTGAAAGACATTCTAAAAATCCCTCTGAACAGTTAACAGAAAAATGGACCAAGTTCATGTAACAAAGTAGTAAAGATGCCAATTGTATTTCAAAATACAACATATCAGCATGTGAAGATTTACTTGTCTCCAGACTGGACAGAAATTCAATGAAAATTATCAAAGGAAAATACTCCCTAAAAAAGCTCATAGTTAAGTGGAATTGATAGCACCACCCTGTGAAGAACCACATACACCTATTATCTATTCCAAAAGTTCTCGTGACTTTCTCTTCTTTTTTATAAGCATTAGATGGTTCTAAAATCATAAGCAAAAGCATATTGACATGTTTTTAAAGGTAACAGTTTGATTTTATTCTCCTTTTCTGCTACTGGCCTTTAAAACGGTTACCAGGCTGAGACAGCGCTCCACAACGGAAGGGCGTACTGCTTCCCACCTAGGAAGCAACCGAGCCTGCTGCGGGAGGGCAGGCGTGACAGGGAGGACCGAGCAAGCTTCAGAAAGGAGGGTACAGCTCAAGTAAGAGACTGCGAAAATGGTTGCAGAGACTAAACAGCCATCCAGACCTCGTAAAAAAACCCCAAAACTAAAAATGCTTCTAAAGAGCCAGAGAAACCTACCATGAGCCAGAAAGCAGTGGAGTAACTCAGACCCAGGCCCGACCAAAATGCTTGGACTTCTAATTACCAAGATAGTATTCCATGTCTTACATTCAGTAAAACTTGGTTTTTGAGACTGCAAAAATTTCCGAGAGCTTATTGTAAGAAAAGGTCTAGGAAGATCTCAACAGTTTGGCCAACTTGTTCAGTAATCCTGGAACTCTAGAGCTTTACAGAAACATATAATCTCCAGTGTATAGGAAATCACTCTGGTGCCAGTTAAAAAAAAGCCAAAAGCTTTGAAAAAGCTCTTTCACTTTGCATCGCAGCACCTGGTTGAAATTGATCACTACAGATTGCCTGAAAATATGCTCTACCCCAACACCACCTCGCTGCTACAGATCATCTGACCAGGCTTTCACTCTGCGGTTGTCCTTACGCTGGACACGTACTTATGGACTAGGCAAGCGACACTTCTTGTGCCTTAACTCCCTCAGGCAGCGCTTCAAGAAGATGCACCAGCTTCAGGAAAAAGGAAGAAAGGGAACAGGAAAAGAAAGTTGCCAAAGTCAGAGAGCAAAGTCTAGGTACAGCCCAAGGCATCTGCAGCTGGAGAGAACACTGCAATGCAAAAGGCTGGATAACAAACCAGAGCAGAGACAGAAGGACACATAGTAAAATGGAACGGAACACTGGAGGAAAGCACAGGACAGGCACTGCAAACATATCAGTCCTGAACATCTGTCTTCATTTAAGCAAGAAATGGAATTCCTTCGCAAACGATCTCTCTCACGTCCTCTCGAGTGCTTGATCCAAGTGGTAAAGCAGGTCATTCATTACTTCCTCAGCTGGAATTTTAGGGCCATCTTCAAGTTAAAACTCAGGTAGCAAACCAAACTGAAAAGACATGCATATCAAAATAAAAAATTGCTGTAGAACCCTACTTCTTCAGACTCTTTGAATAGGAAGCTACTTCATTGTATCTAATCACACATAAAACGAGAAAACAAAATACCCACAGTTCACAACTCCAGCCAGCAGGTTTACAAACAAAAATGAGGCAGTACAGAGCTGAGTCAAGCAGATGAGTGGAGCCAGAAACGTGTCAGACCTGTTTTAAGCTCCAATTCTCCACGTCAAAAAAGGCCCATGATACCATCTAAACACGCACTGAGTAGACCGAAGTGAAATCTATTTTCAACTATGAATTAAGAGACAGTACACATACAACTATCCCTTACATGCCAGACACCAAGCTGAAGGAAACGCTGGGCTGTAGCAAGCTCTCCTGCAGTACACTAGCACTCCACTATTTTTTTCCATATAGTGCCAGTGACATGTGGCAAACCAGCAGCACATAACATATTTTAGAAGCAATGACATTTAAAAATCATAGCACAAGTAATTGCATATAAAAATTTTATTGTCCTTTTTTTAAACATGGGCTTGATATACATACAAGTTCGCTATTTTAGTTAATGTTTGAGCAGAGTTTTCTAGAAAATAGGTGATATCACAGAATTAAAGTTTGTACCACATTTTTTCCAGCATAGCAAACCAGATTAATAGCCATGTGCATACAATAGCAAAAAAATCACGTCTGCAGATGTTCTCTAAAAGTTCTGTGTTTGGCAGCTTACTTTCAAGCATCTTAAGCTTTTTCATTTTGAGGAGATCATAGGTACAGGTTAAAAGTACACTTATAGAATCCACCAGCCCTTAATTATGAAGAGAGTTTGAAAATCCAGGGCTAGTTCTCATGATTACTCCACTTACTGAATAGATCTATGCAAGAATATTGCCATTTTTATCCATTGAGTTCGTATCTATAGCTATCATCCAGTACAAAAATTAAATCTAAAAAAAACCCCAAATCATTCTTTCCAAGGGAAGTTGGAAAGAACAAGTTCTTAACAGCAAGCATTTGCAAGGACACTCTGTATCTTATGCAAGAGCCAAAGATTGACAATAAGAGGTCTTAGTTTACTGAGCACTGAACTAAAATCTGTTTGCTTATATAGCCCTTAACCAAGTACGTGCCTTGTGCTAAAAATGGAAGTTGTCTCAATGACGTTCATGGGATTATTCATACCATTAACAACTAGGCATATACTTTAAATATGCTTAAATATCTTGTTAAACTGAATGCTAACAGTCTTCAAGAAGAGAAACTGCAACAAAAATATTATCTCAGAAGTGACTTTCAGCTTAATGAGCTGGCATCCTTTCGGTGGAATAACATACACTGAAATACGGAAAGCTAATTACTTTGATTTAAGCTTTTGACATACAATGCTGTCTAAAACCAGCGTGCTGTTCCTCCTTGAGGTCTTTAAGCTACAGCGATACAACCAAAACCATACACATGCACATCACAGGTGAATAGTATTTCCCATTTTTAACCGGCAGATTTTCATTTACAGTGGGACAACATTCCAAAGTAAGCATTTCCAGACAACAGTAGCCTATTTCTTTCATACATATTCATTCTTCTGATGCTCCAGTGCAGTGTTTTCTAATACTAAACAGACAGGGATGAAATTATAGTAGTTAAACATGTACACTTCTTTCTTAATTTAAAGAGAATGCTGCTTAAAATGGAAGGAGGTTTTGATTATCTTCAATCAGTAACACCAATACTTTACTTTGCAAAACACTAGGAACAAAATTGCTACAACCTGTCTGTAAACCATAAACTTGAGAGAGCAAATCAGATAACCACTTTATTTTACAATCCATTTACAAGGACTCCTGACTTGAAAAAGGGTAGAAAAGAAAACGTGAGAGTGGGAAAACATTTCAGTAAAAGTTGTAATTTTTAAACTTAAATGTGTATTTTAAAATAACAAAATGCATAGTTTTAGAAGGAGGTACAGCTTCTTAAAGTGTTTATGGCTGTCAACTCTGAAGGTAGACCTCAGATATTCTATCTTTACTTTCCGCACAGTGTTTCCATGTTGCTTCTACTCTATTTTAGGGATAAAAGTGCATACCAAAGGTCAAACCCGACAAATCCTGTCATTATCAAGACAGCGTCTGTGGTTTCTTCAACTGCAATGATGCCTGCTTCACCAACTTCTGTTGTCTTCTTGTTGCCTGGGCTTCCTGAATGGCACAACAAATCCTCTGTAAAGCAACATATTGAAAGAAAGAAAATTAAAGTGCACAATCTGCAGTTTTCTTCTGCAAGATGCTACTAAATATAGCAATAATTCAAGAACGATAATTCCACAAACATTCAAATCACAGAATCACAGAATAGTAGGGGTTGGAAGGGACCTCTGTGGATCATCTAGTCCAACCCTTCTGCCGAAGCAGGGTCACCTACAGCAGGCTGCACAGGACCTTGTCCAGGAAGGTCTTGAATATCTCCAGAGAAGGAAACTCCACAACCTCCCTGGGCAGCCTGTTCCAGTGCTCCGTCACCCTCAGAGGGAAGAAGTTCTTCCTCATGTTCAGACGGAACT
>Ga0065711_1030614_pt1 | contig 31987 bp, 14 predicted proteins | sample Hoacrofraction12_FD_59098 | JGI IMG/M metagenome (GOLD analysis project Ga0065711, IMG submission 59098) | Hoatzin crop microbial communities from Cojedes, Venezuela - Epithelial fraction 12 v2 (version 2) | ecosystem: Host-associated > Birds > Digestive system > Esophagus > Crop | place... | reverse complement strand
GTCCAACCCCCCTGCCCAAGCAGGGTCACCTACAGCAGGCTGCACAGGACCTTGTCCAGGCGGGTCTGGAATATCTCCAGAGAAGGAGACTCCACAACCTCCCTGGGCAGCCTCTTCCAGTGCTCCATCACCCTCAGAGGGAAGTTGTTCTTCCTCATGTTCAGACGGAACTTCCTGTGCTTCAGTTCGTGCCCATTGCCCCTTGTCCTGTCACTGGGCACCACTGAAAAGAGCTTGGCCCCATCCTCCTGACACCCACCCTTCAGATATTTGAGATATTTGTCCCTTGCAGCCTTCTCTTCTTCAGGCTGAACAAGACCAGCTCCCGCAGCGTCTTCTCGTAGGGGAGATGTTCCAGTCCCCTCACCATCCTCATAGCCCTCCGCTGGACTCTCTCCAGTAGCTCCTCATCTTTCTTGAACTGGGGAGCCCATAACTGGACACAGTACTCCAGATGGGGCCTCACCAGGGCAGTGTAGAGGGGAAGGAGAACCTCCCTCGACCTGCTGGCCACACTCCTCCTAATGCATCCCAGGATCCCGATAGCTTTCTTGGCAGCCAGGGCACACTGCTGGCTCATGGTCAACCTGTCATCCACCAGGACACCCAGGTCCCTCTCCGCAGAGCTGATCTCCAGCAACTCCGCCCCAAGCCTGTACTGATGCGTGGGGTTGTTCCTCCCCAAGTGCAGGACCGTGTACTTGCCCTTTTTGAACCTCATCAAGTTCCTCTCTCCCCAACTTTCCAGCCTGTCCAGGTCATGATGAATGGCAGCACAGCCTTCTGGTGTATCTACCACTCCTCCCAGTTTGGTGTCATCAGCATGTCCTTCCCTTGAGCTCTCTGAGCACATGCATACATGGCTGTTGGCTGTAACAGCTTTTGACCACATGGAGACTTGGGTGTGCATCTCCTAGTGTGACCACAGTTGGCCTATGGGCACTTCAGGTTGTTTTACTGCTCTACCCATCAGAGGCATAGATGTTGGAATGATCAAACAGTTTATTTAGATGTTTTTAATAGACACTTAAAAGATATATTTATTGGTTATGAAAATGGTATAGTCAAAGCACTCAGAACTGAAAATCCCCCAAGTGAATCTGTCGCCTGGGTAATTAGAATTTCCTCATAACAGTCTGTTAATTTGATTTCATGCTCTCCTGTGGGGCCCAGAAATAAAAGCCAAGAAGTTACATAATGGGAAAAGCATGTAAATCATGGTCAGGTACAGAAAATAATGACATCAAATAAAACCATTGACAATGACTGATGCATCTCTCAGTGCTGGTAAGAAGCTAAAAATCTATACTCCTGTTCATTTCTAACTTCTTCACTCTGCTTCCTATGTTGATTAAAAGACTATCTTCCATCTTCACAAATATTTCAGCTGGAAAATTCTAACTTCTGTTCCTGGAAGGACAGGATTTACAGTTACATTAACTTGTCTGTAAATAGGAGCTGCAGTGAAAAAGGCAAAGAAACAGATGACAGATAAAGGGACCTGAAGAAAACTCTGAAATAGCTTATGTAGTGTTCTGCATCATCTGGAACATTCAGGAGGTATATTTTGAGCAATGGGTTTTTTTCATTGTGTGCAGAAGGTATTCCAATTCTATGCATTTATTCTACCTGAACCTCTTACAGAAAATAGTGTATTAAAGGATAGAACTTATTCCAGTTCAAGTGAAATACTAAATACTAAAAACAATTCCTATTCCCTCAAAATCTCTTGTTCGAGTGTAACATGACAAAAATGTATTTGGGTTTCAGCACAGTCAGAGGGGATGGTGGTGGATGACAATCAATTTTATTCATAAACGTATATTAGAGACAAATGGTGCATAACTTAGATTCTCTCCTGGCTTGTTGAGTCTGCAGGCAGCCATGCCTTCCGTTGCGTTAACATTTTGATTGAATGAGCAGGGTCAGAACCATCACTTTTCTCATCTAGGGAAAGAAAACTATTCTGAAACCAATCATTAATCAATGTACATAATCAGCCTTTTTAAAGTACCTTGGGCATTACACACTACTGTCTCTTTGTTGAATCAAATCTAAATATCAACATCTTTTTCATTCAATAGTCTGATCACATATACAATAAAGTGTTAAAATGCCAATAAGGACTTGAAAAGTGTTTTGCTATTAACAAGATTATTGCAATAGATTTATTCCAAAGGTTGCACCATTTTAACTCCATGCCCTTTGGTATGTTAATGAATTTGAATATAATTGTTTATACATTAATGTAAGGCATAATATAGTCTTGCTACTTTATTCATTTTCTTGAAGTTAATGGGTTTTAAAGTATCTCCAATAAAGTCAAGAAAATGTCACTAATATTAACCAAGTATGCCTTTCAATATCATTTAATAGTCACTGACACTCTATAGGCCATAAAAGGACCAGGCAACTATCTTTTAACAAGATTCTGGTGTTCAACAATGCGCTGAAGCCATCCAAAATTATATTGGTGGCAAGTATCAGAGCAGTAAAGGTAGTTAGTAATTACATGGCAACTTTCATTTGTAGTGCTTTACCAAGGATATCCAATTTGACACATGGGAAATGAAGACACTAGAGGTTAAAAAACTTGCCCAGGTTTACACAGCAAATCAATGACTGAGCCATTTCCAGAGGGAGAAGCTCAGTTGCTTATCTCTGCATTCCCATCCCTTCAGTCTTACCACCCTCTCTGTGTGATACTTTTAGGATACCTGTTCTACAGACTGGAAGTTGACTGTGACAGGATCTGGTTGGTTGGGTAGGTTTATTTCTGCCAAATATATCAGGATCAGACTTGTAAGAAGCACAATGTCATTAGCCTCCTTACTTTCTGAAGAGTAATAGTGAGGTTTATACACTTTAAACAATTAGATTATCATTATCAGACTGTATTTGTTGTTAACATAGATATCTTTCTGACACAATTTTATCTCTACACAAATGTGTGCCCAAGCAACAGTGAAAGAAAAACCATCATTTTCAGTACACCTAGGTGAGCACTGTATCCCTAATTTCAGATTGCAGTCTTCTTGATTATTAAGATACCTCCCCTGGACCAAATCACTGCTTCCTATGTTAACTTAAACATCAAATAACACCTCGCAGTTACAGAAATCAGTGGAAAACTAACCTATGAACTCCTGACACATATATAAAATATATGTCCAAGGGTAGCATATTCACTTCTACAGACTAGTGCAAGATCTAAATATCATGCAGCAGTAAATTTGTGGAGTCTGTAACAGCCCAAGCCAATAATTTTAAAGTCTTTGAAGCTCATATGACATTACATCTTCTCTTTGAACTCCCTGCAGAAAATGGTTCTAAAACCTCATGTAATGTGCTGTTCTCTGCCACAAAAATACTGATTGCTGAATGGTATGTCACTAGAAGTCTCTCTCACTGCAAATGAGATGTCTCTCTAATTGCAAATCAGAGAATTTGCTTGCAGTAGTTCCTGAATCCACTGGATTTGCTCCAGGTCCAAGGTCAAAAAGTAGACATCTGATGGTTACCCTGCAGATCTTCGACCCAGATCTAAACATCTACTGTTCATAGCTCAGAGAAGTATCATGAACATTTTAATTAAAAAAACCTTTAAATGTGTAATAACACTAAATATAAGATCCTACCCTATCATCCTTGTCAGGTGAATATCTATATCCTTGGAAAGTTGGCAGAGCCATTACTTGGCTATTCAAGACAGTAATCAGATTTTCTGAGCATCAATCAGCAATCATGAAGTCAGGAACCTTTTATCACGGAGTCAGGAATACAGAGGGTTTTCATAAGCTAATCAGCAGGCATCAAATAGACAATCAATCTAATTAGTGGCTCACATTTGCGTGGCAATCACAGCTGCCAAACCTAGACGACAAATTTCATTAGTAATGAAATCTGAGAACTATGATTTGTGAAACCTATCATCAGACTGGAATTGTGGTTATTTTAAAAGGACAATTATTATGCTAGTTTGGGACATTTGAGGAATTTAATTTGCATGGTGGGTTTCACTTTGTGGTGCGTCTTTCTTTTCAGGGTAAATCAACATTCAGGGTCACAATTTTTGAAGAACTCATCTCTCAGTGTGGACCACAGTTTCAGACAAAGCTGGTGTTCGACACTTCTTTTGTTTCCAAAATGTAACTGAAGCTTTTGCAGCTCCTGATTTCCTCCAGAGTTCTTTGACAAATACAAGGCCAGAGCTAGTTATACCCGGAGAACTTCTAGTGCTGTAAGTATTTCTAGAGCTGAAAATTTAAAACACACACATATGTGCATATTCATGCATAAATTAACCATCTACAAACAAAAAAATAACCAACTAAATCAAAAGGAGAAAATGTTCTTGACATGCAATATGTCACTTCTTGAGAAGAAGAAAAAGTAATAAATGCATTAAGGAAATGTATTTTTTCCTGAGTAAGCAGTGTCTCTTGTCCATTAAACACGGCTATTTGCAGAGTTACTTTCCTTGGCTATATAACACTTCCCAGTCTTCAATACATTTTAAAATTACAGGTGTTGCTGCATTTGCCTTAGAGTGAGGGAATTGACATGAGATCTTCTCCAACCCTATTTTGCTAAGACTCTATAAAATGCCTACGCTTTGCAGCTCAAGTCTCAACACCTAGTCCGTACTGATTCCTTTAATCAAACAGTTGAAAATATTATCCCTTGCACCCCTGTAGTCTGAGAAATGGAAAGAAACACAAGGAATTTCAGATCATTAATGCCCTAGATGTTGCAGCTGTGGAATCTAAAAAGTGATAACGACCTTGAGGAGGACTCTGTTATGATACTATTTATGTATTTAGGGTCTACCAGTCACATATAATATAATATCACCTTACCGCCAGATTCACACTTAATTATAGAGCCTATTTTAACAGTGGTACATCTATTAGCATTATATTTACAGAATAATGGAATTACTTCTTATATACAGAACACAGAGATACATATATAAGCTGCTTTATAAGATGCAGTTGAAGCATCCTTATGAATCAGCTTTGAATATCAGATCACTACCTTTGAAATGCTCACTGATTTCAACTGGAATGGTTCTGGGATTCTTAACACAACTAATCCAGCTGCTGCTGGCTACCACCAGAATTAACACTGCAATGAGCACAATGCTCATGATCATCTTAAGATAAAGATAAAGCTTTAAATACTTTAGTTTAATCACATATCTATTGCTAAAATTATAACTGTAGTGCAAAAAGTCAGATTTCTATGTTAGTAATATCTAAACATTAAAATCAGACCTATGTTTAAATCTAATATAAATGCATGGAGACTGTGAGGAGGTTCCAAGGATTTGAGCTCATCCAAGATTCCCCAGGAAAATTCAAGATAAAACTTCAGTCATTAACTTCCATGTTTTCGCATCTTGGAGTTTAATCTTTTGCGGAATGAGGTTGCAATCCTGATTTTAACACCCTTTTCTTACAAATGCACAATGCTAAAAAAATAGCAGAAATAATACAAAATACTAAGTAAAAGTTTTCGTAGAAGGGAACATATAAGCAGTTTGGACTTTTTTTCTTTCAAACCAAGAATCACAGTGTGAATTGGACTAAATGCCAAGAATAAAGTAACAGCTTAAAATGAACAGTTGAAATTAACAGGTGTTAAAGCATATGCTAGATTTAACTGCCAAGTATTTCACACCTTCATTAAAACCTTTCATGTCAAATTTAAGGCAATGTTAAAATAAAGAGGAAAAGCATATCTTAAAAATGAATAGCTCATTGGTAAGTTTCAGAATCAGGGTGTATGGCAGGCAGAGAAATTCTCAGTTCGTTTTGTGTAGGAATATGTTTTAACTGGGAAGACACTCAACTAGTGTGCACCACTCTCGATTCTAATTCACAAAACTTTGTGTTTAACCTTTAGAAAGTAATGTAACCTACAAAGCATTTCAGTAGGGGAGATAATGGAACAACAATGCATTCCTGGTTTCGAGGGCGTATGACAAAGGCAAAACAGACCAAGAGCAGTGAGGTGCACAGACTGAACACTGAATGACCTGGCAACCTGTAGCACAGAAGTCTACTATTGCTTTTGCTAATAACAGCCACAGGCTTTCTACTGAATTTGCAAGATGTCAGGACTTGTCAGGATAACATTGTGTTAACTTATCACTATAACAGCATTTTTTCTCCTGACCAAGTGGCTATGGCTAATTTGTTTTGTTTTGTTCTTCTCATTATTGTATGGTAGAATCATATTTTCATACAGATATGAGCAACAAGTAATTATTCTGTGCAGAACAAGGTATTGCTTATTCTAACAACACAGAGTAGAGAAATTCAAACCTGGTATGATAGCAGAGGCTTTGAGTAGTGCAGAGACAGGATACAGTGTGCAAGAGTAACAGCATAGGGTGATAAGGCTTGGCACAGGTTTGACATTCGAAATCCAACTGCTATAAAAAACTCACCAACAGTCAATTAAAGAAAAGCGGACTTGGAGCTGGACCATATTTGTCTTAGGAGTAAAAAAGAAAAAAAGTAAAATACCACCTAGTATACATAGAAGCTACCACATATAATAAATTCAGTTACAACATTTAGTTGCAGACAAATGAAGAAAAAGCAAAGTGTACAAGAGTACTAGCAAACTTATAAAAATTACCCCAAGTGGATCCTAGCCACAGAGCTAAGGATCCAGCAGGGAGTGGAACGGTGAGCATGACTCCAGGAAAGGGGTAGAAACTAAGAATTTTGTGTATAACAATATAAACTATTATTATTATTATTATTATTATTATTATTATTATTATTATTGTATCAAGACTTTTTCAATATAGAAGTGTTTTTTCTGTTAAGATTTCTTTTATACAACTAATAAATTCTTGGCTTTATGTATAAGAAATGTTTCCTCTTTGCTCACACACAAGATTTTAAACATAACAGAGTCCATGGAGGAACATAGACAGCATCAGCTCTCTGAGGCTTGTATTATTTTCCCCTCCTTAGCAAGATCTGTTTGAAAATTCCATTTGAGTTTTGCACCTGGTGAAATCATCAGCAATGAATTTTTAAGGAAACATTTCCTGTATAGAAATGTTTTTCCCCAAGTTGTTTTTTTGCTTGTTTTTTGTTTGTTTGTTTTCAGAAAACCATGTTGTTAAAAATGTCTAAATCAATGACCAGTGCATGCCTACATTATTTATGTGCTTTTATCTGCTTGGAACTCAGTTAACATGCTACAGACTGATTCCCTGGTCAATGAGCCTAGAGCTGTTTTTATTCTGGGAGCGAAATGCAAACTTTGTATTATATCGTACAAACATGGCTTTTCTTATTTTTTCTTTTTCCCAGATATGTGTAATAAAGACTATTATCATTTATTTGCACTCCAGTAACTATCTATACTGTTATAGATATTGTATGAATATGTACCAAAAACATGCTCCCAAATTATCAGAATCTTAATTCAAGTAAAGAGACAGGATTTAGCTATTCAATACAAATGAGATGACAGACGCACGGGAGAGGTGAGACTTTTCCGACTATGAGAGCATGTATCAGCAGTGCCCATTGGTTATTTAATCAGTCCAAATATTTTAGAATTTCAGAACTACAGTATTCTTTAAAATTGTGGGGTAATAAATAAATATTTCAATTATGATTTCCATGCCAGAAACCTTCAAAGGAAATAGGAATATTTGAATGCAGCACAAAACTTAAGAAAACCTTACCATTCATTGTACTACTTGCTTTCTGGCTTATGGAGCTATGCCAAAGAACAAATCAGGAATACAATATGAAACCTCTTCCAAAAAATAGTTGATTCAGGAAGCTTTTATTCCCACCTTGGAAGTTGCTCTAGAACTCAGTTTCTCTGGTAACTTTATGAATGCATTATGATAATACGATTCTAAAATATTTATTTTAGCTAATAACTATTTCCTTTAGGTGAACACAAACTGTGAAGAATGCTGTAAAGAAGAAACCAGGAATAGAATGAGAAAACAGTATGTTAGTAATTTTGGATTTTGAAAGAAAGCAAAGTAATTTTTTATTGCATATGGACGTTTCTAAAAAACATTGTATTTAGCCAATGACGAAATGTGAGGGGAATGTTTATATATGTAGCCAAGGTTGAATACTTATCTCTACTGCTAATAGAGTAGCTCACTATTTTTGAACTTTTGATGAAATCATAATATTGTACATTTTAAAAGGTGACTGAGCAAATTTTTCCACTTTCCCCATTTTTCTCTTTGACTGGTCTGTTAAAATATGTGTGTGTTATGACACACTTTTTCTGTTCTGGGGTGGTTTTTGCCCTCCTTTCTCCCTTCCATTCCCTGATTTCCTAAAACTGTAGAACTGGGCAGTAATTTTAGTCGGCAGAGCATGGCAACATCTGAATAAATACCAATAACGATACAGTAACAGAGCTAGAGGTATTTCTTGAGGTAGCGGATATTTGAGCACATTCTTTTTGTTGAAAAATGACCGTCTTCTGAGGCTGAAAATGCTTTCCGTTTAATTTTCACTATTTTCAATGGAAGTGGTAAACAAAAACGTAGTGATTTTCCAGTTCATTGTTTTTCCTTAGCTCCAGTGCTTTTCTTCTCTTATTGAACTTGCACATAGAGGAAAAAAAGGAAAAGGAGAAAAATGGAAGTAGCAAAAATTGGATAACAATTATTAAAAATAACATGTGCATACTTTGTATTTTAAAATATTTATAATATTTTACATCATTCCTTTCCCATTTTTGCCTCAGGTGCTCTTAGAAAGTACTTCACACAAGTACTCTGCTTACCTACTATGTTAAAAAAAGAGACAAGATTCACCAATAATAGAGATTTTTTGAAAGTTTTTATTCAGTATGTTCTGAATCCTTAACCACTGACTGAAAGTCTTTGCTACAGTATGGCTGCATAGTAACCTAAATAAATAAAATGATTTGTCTCTGCCTACTTGGTAGCAGACAAGGCATACATCACATCAACCACCCTAATAAATAGTACTCAGCTGTTACAAGAACACAGCCAAAGTGCCTGAGAGGCCGGTCCATAGGGAGGGCTCTTAATGGTTAGGTTTACTAGCATTTATACCTTTGGAGATCTGAATTATCATCGCTCATATATCACATGTGACTAAACAATAAACTTAATTCCGTCATTACACCTACATCTTGCTTATTGTCATCACTAAATTTGCAGTGATGTTATTAACGGAGGGAATATTATCATCTCCATATTTTCCTGTTAGCTTGTTTCAAGGGAAAAGATCAAAGCCATGGAGACAGACAACCTTGACAAGTTTGATAGACTTCAAAATGGGAGTCTGCAGGGATGAGGATTTCTGTGTGTATGTATAAAAATACAGACTGGAGCCTTCTGCTAAAATCTGAGCAGTCTGGTTTCTGACACGTTTAAACAGAACTTGGACTGAAGATCTGACCACAATAAAACAGAATTTCAGTGCTTTATTGTCAATCTAAATTCATCATATGGAACCTATCATTTAATGTATATTTCTAAGAGCCATTAAACCAGAGCATAGACAATGAACATTTTCTAAAAAACAGAGTGTAATTCTGTATTTTTATTATATTGCATTTTAAAATTATTTTGCCTGTGGCTTCTGCTAAAAATTAAAGAACCCTATGAAGAATAATTGTTAAAAAAACATCAAGTTTGTATCTTCTAGCACCATGCTTTGACCTGCAACAGTCCTGGACAATCACAAAGTATATTGTGTTCTGAATGGAAAACATACTAGACAAGCATTCTCTGTGTTTCGAAAATGAGTCACAGGCTACTCAGAGCTGGGTAGCTTGATGCTGCCAAATTTTTTTTTAGGATAATTAGATTGTAGTTAGATACTGGAAACATCACAATTTTTTAACCCAGCTTTTGTGTATAAATTACATATTTTCCAAAAGATCATCATTTCCTATTTTGAGTTTGGATGAGTAACTTGTGTTTAACACAGTAGGCAGACTTTATTCTGTCAAGAGCCAAAACATGCTTCGTTCACATTCTTCTTCTTCAAGAAGAAGCCTTCACCATAAAGCCCCCAAGGAGCACTAGTATTTCTGAAGGGACCAGGACATCACAGCCCAATGATGTAAGGTTGCTTCTTTTGTAATCCCTGAAAACGTTTCTCTTTTTTCCAGAGTGACTCTTAAATTAGGTCAGTGAATTTCTGAGTGGTCCATCAGTTTCCCTAAGTTGGGGGTCCATGAAATGAGGCTTTTGTGTGAAACTGTCATTTTGCTCAACTGAAGATCACAGAAAGGAACTTCCTGTTGAGTGATGGAGGGACCCCCAAAAAAACCAGAATTGTGACGTATTAGGTTGTTTTCCTTTTTAGTACATGGTAGAGCAAAACAGACAGCCATCTATGAAAACTGGATATCTTTCCCAGTATTCAAACTGCAGCCTGGGGAGATTTGCATCCTGCAAGGGCCATTCCTGCAATTTGTAGAACTTTAAAGAGGAAAATTAATGACTTGCTCTACCCATATTTATCTTCCAGAAAGGTGCATAGCCTCTGTTCCATTATTTTAGGTTTGCTGTGCTAAATCCTTCTCCACCCACTATAAGGAGTCTGAGAAAGTTGCTGCTCCCATGACAGCCCAGTCCCAGCTGCTCTCCAACATCGGTGCAGAGCTCACAATTAGCCATGTTCAGCGTGTGCTGCAGTTAGGAATTACCCTGGCCTGGCAGTAGTGAAGACACCACAGCAAACAGTCCATATCTCCCTTTAAGCAACTTATGATGACTACTCACCATGAACGCTGGTGTCTCACAGTCCTAAAATACACATAGGCTGGGGGTAGGTGGGAGAGGAAAAAAAAAGAAAAAAAATCCAAAGCAAAGATGCATAACGGCACTCCCAGCTTAAAAGGAAACATTAACACCCTATTTAAAGCGTATTTTCCATTCTCTGACTTTCAGAGAAGTAACTTATTCATTTCAGATGGAAAGGTCACATGCTGGATGCCTGCTCTATTTGCCTATTTTAAATATGCTAAAATCAGTCATATTTGTTAGTGTAAACACATGCATTCCTCTTGCTAATTTGCCCTCTCAGGAACTGAGATGATGACATGGGAGGCAATACTGGAAAGACTAGTATCCTTGAACACAGGTACCTGCTTCCAAATTCCTGAGTGTTCTACAAGCAGTTGAGATGGCGGTTCGTGTGCCTTGAATCCTTTACAGCTCCTGCCTACAGAAGTGCAGCTTGACTCTGAAATAGCCCTCTGAGTATGGAAAGAAATGAGTTCATCTTCACATCTTGTGCTTTAAGCTTTGTCTTGGGGCTCATAGCAATTTCTCTGCTGTAGATTACATGGCTGGGTACCTCTGGGATCCCTTCCCAATTTAAAAAGGCCAAGGGAGGAGTGTATAAAAGATGAACTCTTCCTGGCATCTGATTCAAGACATTGATTAGTCACATGTTGCTCCATCTTTCTCTCCAATACAGAACAAGACAAATATACAGCTCAATAGATTCTGTGAACATCCCTGCTGTCAGCTGGAACTTTCATGTTTCCTGCAGTGAAAAATTGAGGGACTGTTTTACCTGCCCACCAGCCGCATGAGAAAGTGCCCTGGAAATGCACTCATTTCCATAACTGTATTGTGATTTTGTTATAATTACTGTTCATTCATTTTCTGATTTTCATGGACGATACATAAGCACTGCCTCTTGTCTCTACTTTAGTGAAAAGATACCACTTTGGTTGTGAAGGCCTCAAGCTGCAGATCATCACACATGTGGGATGCCAGATGGGGGAAATGTCACGGATGTTGCATACGTCTCTGTATGTATCTCTGTGTGTGTAAATCACATCCTAAGATTATTTTCAGTATTCAGTTTTGGCCATTGCTGGAGACAGAATACTAGACTATAAAGGCCTATATTGGACTGGTTTTACTCAGTAAAGCAATTTTTATACATTTGTAGGCAAAAAAAAATGTCAAAATAGCAAATTACTGCTTTTTGGCTCTTGTTTTTGGCTTACTTGCTACCCATTTGTGCTGCTGGCCCTCATAGAAAGGACAAAGTAGTGTCTTCTATGAAAAAAGCACCCTGGTAGAAAGGGCTTCAGCACTGAAAAACTCTTCAAAGATGAATCACACTTGTGTAGGTTTCTATTGCCTGTCCAAAAAATGGAAGATGAAGAAAAGAAATGTCATTATACTCTACATCTCTTAGACAAAAGAAAAGCAGTGATGTTTTTTTTCCTGTTTCTCCAGCAGCTTCTGTGTATAAATTATGCATTCTCTTAAATATCTGCATTTCTATTTCAGGTTTGAGCTGATAACCTGTGTTTTTGCACAGCAGGCAAACCTCACGCTGTCACAAGCAGCGGTGATACAGCCTCACATTTCGCTTCTCTTCATCCCAAGGAGCCCTTTGCTATTATGCCATTAGAGATAATGTGAAGTTTTGAAATGAAACACCATAGACACAGTGATGCATGACAACCTTACTAGCCAATGAAATGCCACTGTACAATAGGACCTGGTCAGCCGCACCAGCCCTTGTTGAGAGGAGATAATCACTTCTGCAGAGAAGAGCGTCATGCTGTAACACCTTCCTCAGCCAAGGAGCTGAAGGAGCCATGTTTTTGGAGAAGACGGAAATGCACATGTGTCAAGATTGCAAAAAATACATATTTGCACTAAATACTCTTTGAAACAGTTCTTGCTGCAGTACAATCCCCAAAACACCTTGGATGTGGTGTGGGACGCGTTCTGTGAATTGCTTGCATTCTGGAGAGCAGAGGCTCGGGGGCAAAGGTGCTGTCATGACTTACTCATTGCCAAGCTCAGAATGGCTGTATGCTCTCTGGGAATGGATGTGCCAGATACATGGTCAGCTAAGTCTTACAGCAAATGAAAGATACTTTATGAAAGGTATTGAAGACAAGCAGACAAAATGTTTGTTATGTAAAGTATTCAAGGAGACTTTCATTTTAACAGCATCCATTATTCCCCTTTCTTTTAGCTGCAGAGTAGTTTTACGAGGAAAATTCCCTTATTGACAGTGTCTTTTTATACAGCATTAAGATGATATTAACTCCCACTTCAGGGGAGAAAAAGAAAATATAAAGTAGCTGAGATGGGCTGGAGCTGTATTTGTTGTCTCTTTTATTGGAATCTGGGCCTACTCCCTTAATAATAGAACAGAACAAGCATATACACAAAGCGAGTGGGGAAAATCACCATGAGAGAAAAAAAGAAGCTTCTGTTTGTACTGTTGACTCTGATTTGTAACCTTGCTGCTGGAGAATAACAAGCACAGCACATAGTCTTATCAGCCACTCCAAGTCCTGGCAAGCTTGAACCAGTGTCAAGCTGTTTAAGACAATACTATTAGCTGCATTTCTGGTCACAGAGTTAATAATAATAATAATAATAATAATAATAATAATGATAATGATAATAATAGTAATAATAATAAAGGAGATAAACAACAAAATAAAGAAATGAGGAAAACAAATAAACAGATAGGTTTGACCAAGCTAAGCCAGATTCTATTTCAAAAGGAAAAGGGGAGAGGTGGGGAAGGCAAAGATGAGGAAGGACAAGCCTGAGAGCTACATCAAGGGCACAAGTCCCATGTTGTAACAAGCTTTCAGGACTCAGCCAAAGCTGGTGGAGAGAATGCTGTTGTTGCACTCTTCTTCTGTGTCTCTCTTGTCCACTCAGCCCATCTCTGCTTCTCTGATTTCTCAGGATCAGAAGAACAGAAACATTAAACTGTCATTGCAAATTCTGAGCTCCTAAAATGTGGTAAGCCTGGCAGCTGAAATGAAAAATGTTATTCCTTTCTGTTTTGTTTTCCTCTCAGCAGTACTGTCACACTATCATTGCCAAGTATGGCAACTGGCATAATATCTCATCTTTTCCTCTCTTTATTTATCTGTTAAAGTTATTTTTTGACATGCCACTGTTGTTCCATTGCTTTCTCCTCTTTGTTCTTCTAATTTACCAGAAAATCAGAATCACATTCCAAAGTATCAGGAGGCCTCCTTGTTTGGACTGATTTAATTATTTACACCTAAGTTTTATTTACTTTTGGAAACAATATTTTATAACATGTTGTGTTGGTCTTTTACTGTCTGGAATGATGGAGACCATAGATTTCTTTACTGCAGCCCGAGCAAGATAACAATACCAGTATGTTGTCCATTCAGTCCTGATACAGTGTACCTAAGCACAACTGCCCAGCTAAGGCAACCTGTAGAGTTTTTATGCATCCTCTGAAGCACCTTTCCAGTTGCTGTGGGAAGGGAGAAACTTCCAGAGCACTTCACATTTATCTCGCATACAAGAAGCCCTTGAACAAAATAAGGTATCTGTACTTGATCCACATCTGTATGAATTGTGCAAGGTCTGCCAGAACTTCTCTATGAGCTGCTTGGCTTGACCCCTGTGTTTGTTCTTGGATACCCTGAGCACATCGAGGTCGCTGGTTCCAGCAGGAATGGAGGAGGTAGATAGAACATCCTTGGATAGCTGCTGAGCATGGCCTGGAGGTCTTTGTGCATCTCAGTCCATCTCCAAGAGGCAAATGTCATGTATTCACATTTGAGAACAGGAAGTTATTTTACACTCAACACCAGCAAAGTATTACTTTATGTTACAGCAAGTCTGTTTTCTTGAAATACGGCTCTTCTTAATACCTCCTCCTATTCTCCCCCTGCTCCCATCACAATTCATTTGTGTCCTATGCCTAAGGGAGAAAGATCATTTTCTGCTAATTCTGGGGCAGAGTGAAGGTCTCACTGAGGAAGGCAGCCCCACACCACGTGAGCACGAGTCTAAGACACGGCAGTAAGATCTGGGTCCAGGTTTACGTAAACCAGAGAAAAGTGAAGAGACGAAGAAAAGCATTGGCAGCATGCTTTGCATTGGCCTTGAGAATCACCATGTAGGGTAGTTGTCTGCTTCACCTTATGCTGGGCACCTGTCTTCCCTTTGCCAATGACAAGTGGGGAGACTTTACATGGTGATGGGAAGAACAAGAAGTGGGAAGAGTGCAACGGTGTCTACAATAGGGGATGACAAGGAGGTCTGTCTCTCCTGATTCATCTCATCCTTCAGCAGAGCTCAGTTTAGTTTGTATCCCTGGAGAATGTATTTCTGAAGAAAGGAAAGCATGGAGGACAGCCACAAAACCCATGGGACTCTAGACCCTGTTCTGTACAGTGCTAACAAACTCTACAATGTCACATTACAAAACAAACAATCAACAAAGAACCAGTTTTTATCTACATTAGGCATGTGAATCACAGAGAGGAGGTTAGACAGTCCTGAGCATAGCATCAACTGACTAGTTCTAGGTAAGTTATTATATAGGATTTATGCACCATTCTTTTGAAGCGTCACTGTCTACTGACTTCAGAGATAGGCTTAGGCAGCTCAGATGCCTTGTTGGGAGCTATTTAGCTGATTTTAGGGAAGTTAGTGTCTCATGGACAGAGCAGATCTCATTCTTCTTCTAAGCAGATCTTCAAAGAGCCATCAATTAGTCTCTACCATTCTCAGAGATGTTATGTGCTTCACAGAGTAAATATTTTCTGTGAAAGTGCAATCACATTATACTCAAAACCAAATTTGTCAGAAGTTTCAAATGGCTGTGTATTTCTTCCTTCTAACCTACAAAAAACAAATTATATTTCAGCCATTATGTTTCAAAAAATACATTTCCACCTTTGTGCCCACCAGTGAATAATTGTTTAAGTCAAGTGAATAATTGTTTAATTCAAGTACTGAATCTTTATGCTAGCTTTTAAAGATTTAGCTTTAGAGCAATAGTCTTATATTTAATCACTTTGTAGTGTGCTATCTCATTTAGGTATTTCTGATAAGTAAGACTTTTAATATCTTTACCTTTCTTGTTGTTCCTTGTTCAAAAGAGAGTAATAATGATTCAAACAGAGACTGTCATCACACAAAAATGATCTGGTTTTCTTAGGACATTTAGCAGTTGTTTTCTCTCTTTTATAGACCTGCTTGACAATAAAACAAGAGAAATGAAGTGAAAGCAGGAAAGCAGTTCCAGCAGTGGGTCTGTATCATGTGGCACTTTAGATTTTAGCAGTTTCTAGCTACTGAAATGCATTTTTGTTACTATAAATGACAGCTAGAAAACTGGGCATTGTACGACTTTATCCCATTATCTACTGTAGAACTGAATGGGTAAAAGGGTCAAACATATTTATGTATTTATAAGGGCAAAAGAGAATCATAAGAATCATAGAAAGTTTTGGGTCAGAAGGGACCCCTAGAGGTTATCTAGTCCAACCCCCCCGCAGAGAGCAGGGACACCGCTAACTAGATCAGGTTGCTCAGAGACCTGTCCAACATGGTCTTGAATGTTTCCAGGGATGGGCCCTCCACTACCTCTCTGGGCAACCCGTTCCAGTGTTTCATCACCCTCATTGTAAAGAATTTCTTCCTTATATCCAGCCTAAACCTACCCTGTTTTAGTTTAAAATCATTACCCCTCGTCCCGTCACTGTTGTCTCTACTAAAAAGATTGTCCCCATCTTTCCTATAGGCTCCCTTTAAGTACTGAAAGGCTTCAATCAGGTCTCCCCGCAGCCTTCTCTTCTCCAGGCTGAACAAGCCCAACTCTCTCAGCGTGTCCTCATAGGAGAGGTGCTCCAGCCCTTGGATCATTTTTGTAGCCCTCCTTTGGACTTGCTCCAACAGTTCCATGTCCTTCATGTGCTGAAATGCTAATCATGTAGTAACTTTCTAATAATTTCTGGTTTACCTTGGCTGTCAGACTGAAAATCTGTTGTAGTTCGTAGTTAAAGAAAGAAAGGAGTCAAAAGATGCATGAAGGAATCACATGAGAAAGGGGCAGTCAGCGGAAGGAGGGAAGACCTATGTGAGACCCTCAGAACATGCAAATTATGACTGTTCCTCTCTTGTTTCTACGGGACGGGTTTTGGGCTGGCTACCTCCTGTCCTTCCTCTTTCTAAAACCACACAGTAAACAGACTCATCCTTCAGTAAGTGCTTTCAGTTTCTACTTTTTTTTAAATAAAAATCTAGAAACCATGTGTTATGTAAAAAAGCAAACCAAAATAAAAGTTAGCAACATGACTTGTTCCACTGTATATTCCAATTTTTACCTTTCTGTTCTTCTTTAGTTGGCATCCCTACTTGAGTAAATTTGAGGGTTTTGTTCAGGAAAGAATCATAGAGTCAGGCTCCTTACTTATTTAGAGTCATTCAGAAAGCTTTCTTAACAAATCTTCAGCTGTTGGGACTTTAATATGTTTCAAGAATCTTTCTTTAATTTGTGCAGGTTTGCTGAGCTGAAATTGCTTACTGAGGGCCATGATCCAAATCCTGTTGAAGTCAATGGAAGTCACTCCAATTATTTCAACGGAGCTGGGTCTCATTTGTAAGGCGTTGACTGCTTGAAGTTGTTTTGCAAATGCTGAATTTCTCTTTATGTACAAAGCACAGTCAGTTAGGAGGAACAGGCTGTAATGGGGCCAAGGGAGTATATAGTGTATGTATACTGCACTTAATTAAACACATCATTCTATACTGTCATAAAGCATTTCCCACACTAAGTGTTGTTCACATTACTCATAGGAGATTTAGGTCTTTGAAATCCCACACAAAAATGTCTCAGTTGTTCTATATACCATATCTTACAGCACTTGTCACTGTGTGTAGGAAGGGTAATTAACCTAAAGAACATTATATTTCACTGCCAAATGCTAAATGTCAGTATTATAAAATTCTTAATATAAACAACACTTCTAGAAACAGTAGGAGAGAGAGAGATGGAGTATTCTTTGAAAAGGTATTTCACGAAGGGACTGGATGGCCCAGGCAATCGTTACAAGATACTTTAAATTCATCTTTTTAAATTCTATGGTGTCTAACAAATCAGTAGTATCCAACTGTGATGGGAGGTACTCAAGGACTTAATGCTGTAGATCTGACTGCACACAGAAGTAGTCCTATCTTTTCTTAGTCACAGACTGTTATTCATTAAGGCGCTAATTCCTTTGTGAATTCTCTCTTCTTGAAACGGTTGAAATATGAAATAGCTTTCCAGTGAGACATCAATTTTTTTAACAAATGTATCCCAAATTATAATGCAAAAAGAATATTACATAGTCTTTACTAGTTTAGGGGGTTTTGTGTGGTGTTTGGTTTGTGGGGTTTTTTTATTTTAAAATAGAATCAGGCTTCATTGGTTTTGTTCTCTAAAATCAACCTTGAACTATGTTTTTCAGGTATTGCTTGTATCTCTCTTGTTCCAGAAATGTTAACTGATCTTTCGCAGATTGTGAGAGGTTTTGGCATGTTAAATTGAGTTGAATATTTCAGAGTCAAGGGAACACTTCAGCTTTAGGAAATCCACACCTTAAATAGAGGTACTTTGGACTCTGGACATCGCTACCGCAAAGTCAGGAGAGTAACTCAGGAACCTCTGCTCCAGCAAAGACATTTGGGGCTTGAAAGCTCCTGACTCTGCAGAAGGATGATGGGAAGCTCTGGATTGTTTGAGTCTATTGTCATCAAGTTTGGTGAACCAGACCTGCGGATTCTGAAGTCCAACGTTTAATGGGACCTAAACTGGGTAATTCAGACTTTTGCAAAATGTCCAGCCGACTCTGACACATTTACCCTTTCCTATTATGTGATCTTTGTTATTTTTATAGGATTAAGTAACATAAACTTGATTCTTGGTAGTACTATCAGAATTGAGTCTAAAGTAATTCTGTGGCCACGAAAAGTGGCCTTTGCACTTAGGCAGACCTTGCCTTATTTTCCAGTAACAAACCTTATCAGAATTCAATGATGAAAGTGTAGATGGCTTTTCTGAACAGACCCTTCATTCTGACTGAGCAACTCTGACTGCTTGCCCAGTATCTCAGAGTGCTTTACCTAGAGGAAAAAGAACTCAGGGCATAGGAAGAGGATCAAGAACAAGTGGAAGAAAGAATAAAAGAAAGAAAGACGAGCATGGGAGAAGAACCAAGATTCTTAAGTAATTGGATCTGACTGTAAAGGTAGGGGCATCCATACAGAAGACATTTCAAACTCATTCTGGAAATCTCTGATGGCAGATTAGTATTCCTTCCCAAGTCTGATACTTTAATTAAATCCTCTGCCTTCTGATTTAGAACCCTGCAAGCCGAAAAAGAACAATAAAAAAAACACCCAGCATGATGAGGACTAACTATGCCCCATTGCACTCAATGTACATTTGGCAAGAGGCTCTTACAGGAGCAGTTCTGGGCTTATGATTGCTTGCTCTACAAACTCTCATTTCTATAGTTCCATACAATTTTTGAGAAGCAGTCTTAAGCCACAAGTCATCACAATTTCCCGTCAACTGCAACACAGCACAAAAAGCAATAAATCTGACTTAGCAGTGATCCCTTTAAAAGGAGGGGACAGTCAAAGGCTTGGGTCTGTATTTTGCATTTCTTTCTTTATTTTACTTCTTTTATTAAAATTCTCACTGCAGTCAGGATTTTGAAAATGAGAAACCTGGCTTCTGACAACACATGTAATTATTACTGTGACTTTTCCATGGAAAAAAATGCAGGTGCATTGTTTTGTACTTCTTCATCTGGAGAAAAAGCTTTTCTCAGCATCATGACAATTATTTATGAGACGAAAATTACTAAGTAGCTCATCTCATTTTTACGACTGTCAGTTTTCTTCACTGTCTTTTTCTCCTTGCAGAAAGAGAAAGTGTCCAATATGGCTTCCAGTTCTGTCCTTAAGACCAATCCTCTCTCCAATTTTGAAAAATGAGTGAAATTGTTGATGAAATCTTATCACATGAGTTTCTTGCCACTGTTACAGAATTTTGACATGAAAGATGCCCTAAAACACATTTCATACTGATACTACTGTAAGGAAATAACTTGTAGTAGTATGAACTGGTTTACAAAGGTTTTAAACAGTTATTCCTGAAATTAGGTGTTTTAGTTACAGACATAATAGAGCAGAGTACACCATAATGAAAAGATAGAGCTTTCCAGTTCTATTACTTGCAAAATATCAACAGCTAAAACTGTATATTTATAATGAATTTTGAAATAGAATAAAAAAATTGAGTAATGAACTCTTTCAATTAAATGTTAGCTGAACATCTATGAAAAAGATCTTTAACTCTGAATAATACATTCTGAGTAAATTTTGCGCATTGAAAGGTAAGCAATTTCTACACAGTGACAAAAGCTTCTAGTCCTACCTACAGCGCTACATTGCGAAGGTTCCCATCGGCAAACCTTGTCTGAGCTCTTGTTATTTACTCACTGATAACACTGGACCAAACATTTACAATAGAGCAAAACTTGATTTTTCGCAAAAGCCTTTCTTTGTAAAAGACATCAGGAAAAATAAAGAAAGACTTAACTTTGATTCAGGAAAGTGCTGCGCTTCTCTGGGAAATTTGAGGATGACGAGTACACGTAAGTCCATAAATACCCACATATTTAATGTTCACATGTATTTTCTGGTAATCCTATCAAAATGTAGCTCCCGGTTAATGAAGGAACATAAAAGTTTGTATAGCCACAAAGAAGCAATCGTCTCTGTAATTAATAACTGTTATCTTCAAAATACCCTTCTTGTTTATGAAAATAATGTTATTATATTTCAGGGCAGATTGAATTCTTTATTGTTAATAGCATATTCTTTTATCAGCTGCATAAAAATGATCAACGGGATCACGCATTTCTGATCCTGTTAACAGTCGGTGGTTGTCTCTGGAAATCACACAGGAGTCTGCTCACAGAGGATTTATGTTTCATTCTCATGGTCTGTGGGAAGACTCAGATGCCCATAGTGTATATCACAGACACCACCAAGAAGCAGCACGCAGCTACTGGTATGGTATATTGTCCTCTAGGGAAGTAAATAAGTAAGAGATTTTGAAAGGTATGCTGTGGAAATAAATCCTTCTTCCATAAAACTTTGACGGGAATTTGAGACCATAATTGTAGTTCTGAATTTTTTTAAATAATGCCTTATAGAATATGACAATGGGAGATTTTTTTCAACTTAGAAAAGTTAGGTACTCTTCATAACTTCACTCTTGTAAGTGAAACTTACAGAATTTTTCGTAGGCCTAAGTTACCATAGGAAAGAACTAAAAGCAAAGAGACAGAGTATTAATACATTTCCATCCTGAGAGGGACCCATTTCTCAAAGAGAGTTATCTCAGGTACATAGGTCGTGGTGAAATCCCTTCCCATTTTTTTTCCCTTATGTATTAAAATTTCTTTTCATCATAAGTAGCCTTAATAAGAAGAATGCTATGCATCTACTTAAATGCTTTGCAAGACTGAGGACCTCTTCACTCCTTATTTAACCTGAAAGTAATTCAGGCAAAGCTGAAACACTTAGAAAAAGAAAAGCTGGAATCAACAGGGTTCTTTGCTTTTACACTGTATAAATTTATGCTGAAACATGGGCACTGACATTTCATTCTTAGCTGTTGTCACACAATACTGCATAGCAGATCAAATGTAGCAATTAAAAATGTTTTGAAACTGCAACTCCTACTCCATAAATTACCGCAGTCTTTTGTTACAGAACAGCCAAGTCAACTTCCTGTTTGTGCTTAAACTATTCACAGCTTCAGCTGATGTCCTGCAGTGTCTTTTCCAAAGGTCACACCACAGTTTTCGATTCACACGTTTGATTAAAAATATAAGAATCACGGTGTCCTGGGAAATGATCTGCAGTAAAAATAGATCAAACTACCTGCTGTTTCCAGAATAAACCAGGTTACTGCCTCTTTTTCCCTGTTCAGTTAGCATTGCAAGAAGAGGAGGATATATGCATGTCTGCAGAAATCATACTGCTAAACTAGGGAATTATATGTGAGGTATTTGGTTTATGACTTAATTATTTTTAGAGCAGAGCTTCTGTAACTGATAAAAATATGCTCAGGGTAAAATATGGTTAAGAAAACCAACGGACAGAGAACTAAGAGTACTTAGATTTTGTAAGGGTTAACCTCTCTTCTCATTCTTCTTTAACTGCTGCAACAGACTTTTACACAATTGCCTTCAGACCTTATTGTCATAACTTTCCTTACACTGACGAGTGTCCTCCCTGAAGTCCTATTTGCATTTAATGAAGTTACTATGGCAGAGACTGTTCCAAGAGAGCCGCTATGTCATCCTTTCTTTCTTTCTAGATCACGTCCCTCAATATGTTTGGTAATATAACTAATTGTCTACTCCTATTATCAATAATCCTAATACTTTGGTGTCCAACAACCAGAAATTTTGAAACAGCATTTGCAGCATATGGTGCAAAATCCTGGCCCAAAGTGAGTGGAGTACAGGAAGAAATGCCATGGTGAAATACATCTCTGTCAAATCACAAATTTCTTCAAGAATTGCTTTCCATTTTCAGTTCGGGAACTTCATTTTATGTCATGAGCTCAATTCATCTAATCTCATCTAATCTAAAGCAAGACCATGATATTGTCCAGAAAAGATACACCAAACCAGACGACTATAATTAAAAATTCATCTCTTTGGTGCGTTTTCAGCTTTCCTGCTGCATTGTCGAAGGAGAGATTAATGTAGAATCTCCTACAGAGGAGATATCCAAATGTAAGAGTGAGCATGTGGGGTGAGGGTGCATTTTCAAGGCCCAAATGCTGATCCAGGGAAAGTTTTCTTGGAGTCTCTGCTTCCCAGAGGAAGATTTGGATGGATTCAGAACTGGAAAATCATGACTAGACTTTATCCAGACCCTGTAGTTACACAAAGAAAAACAGGGAATGTGGTGTTGAGACAATTTGTAACAGACTGGTGAGTATTTTCAGTGAGAATGGGCCAAGTTTTAAGAGCAGACCTAACACATGTTCTCTCAAATGTAAATTGGTTTAAAAACTGTTCCATTTTACTTACTCTACTGTGAAATGACATTCTGGTTTATTAGCAATGCAGGTCCTGACTAAAATTCAGTATGATTTTTATCTTAAGAGTGACTCTGTGGGGAACTTTACATTTCTTTGACGATTTGCATTATAGCTTTAGCTATATTTAAACTGAGTTTTCATGTACATAGAACATCACATTCTTCTTTTAAGCACAAAGAAAAGATGTCAGAACAGATTGAAATAGCTCTTTGTGAGGCCTCACTGTTACTGTGTGCTTGGACCATTGGAAAATAAAGTAGATCAATGTACAGGTAAATAAATAGTGGCTTTGATCTAGTCAACCCTGCTTTCAGAAACACACAATACTGGCCAATCTCTGCTTCCAGTGACAATCCAATCCTCTATGTATCAATCCTGCTATGGGATCTGCCAGCATGGAGCTCCACAAAATCTCTTTCACCAGGCCTCCTTTTGTCTGGACTGGAGCTGAAACACACAGTTTCATAATGAGTATTATTAAGCTGATAGTCTAGACACTAAGACAATCATTTACATGGGTATTTGGTGAAGCAAATGTAGTGATTTACTCTAATGGCTCCATTACTGTGCGGAATATTGGCAAAGTATGCACTGTGCCTTTCAGGATCTTTGCCTCAGAAGAAAAGAACTCCAAGTATTGATATTCTAGTTTAAATAACCGTTCTTATAAGTTATTCTCCCAAAAAATACTTTTTTTCATCCCCATTAAATATATTTTCTTTGGTCAACATAAAATCTCAAATTGCAATATTGGAAAAAGAAGCCTTGCAAGCCTCTACTTTCATAATCTCACAACTTAAAAATAGCCACAGCAATCTTTTTTGCCACTATATTTTCTGAAACTATACTGTGTAACAACACTACATTGTTTTGATAGCTCACAATTGCAAGTCTGCTTTCCTGATCCAATTTCAGCTTGATATTTCTGCAATAGATCTTATCACAAAAGCATAGCAGTCAGAGCAAAGATTTAGCATAATCCTTATATTTAGGGTCCTGTCAACAGATGTTGAAAATACAAAGAAACTATTTTGAAAATAGAAATCATGGTAAATGGACATTTGTCTATCAAGCCTGCAAGTATGGCTGGCTACTTGGCTTGCTACTACTTGCATACATTATTGTCCTTGAGCTGTAGCTGTAAATGCATTAGCATACAGTGATGCTTCCCAGACAAATAAATCACTTTGAAAGTAACCTACTTCTTTCTTTCAGCTCACCATTAATAACATTTTGCTTTTGCAAGATTAATGCACCTTAGCAGGCAAAGATACATTGAAACCAATTGTCTTGTCTGTGCTTCAGCTTTCAGTCATGTTGCTGTCTTTTTGGCATTACTTATGGATGTATATATTTCTAAGCAAATTCAGAGCTGCGATGTACAGTACAGAAGATAGGGCAGATACAGATGAAGCAGCAGTAGCCAAGTAGCTTTCCTAATAGTTTCCTTCTAAGATAAAGGAAAGTTTGGTGATTATGAGAATGTGTCTCTCCCCACTGAAAATTAAAGCTAATCGGATTTTTGTCTTTCTTGATAAAGAATGGAAAAATACCAAATTGTATGGAGAATGTGATCCCAAAACTTCACGGATTCAGTGGTTCTTTGATGAATAGCAGGCAATTTTACTGACAGTTCTTTTTTTGGGGGTCCCAGTGTTGCCACTGTGCAGTCCTAGGGCACACAGTCGTGTTACTGAACAGTCAGGGCTCCACCACTGGGAACATCTCTTTAATCAAGTAAAGCTCCATATGCACCAGCACTTTCACTCTTACAAGGAATTAGAGAAATGGGTGTTTTCTTGCCCATTTTCCTGCCTTAATGCCACAGTAACTTTTATGAGCATTTTCCAATCATTTTTGATTCTGCCTGCTCACCTTCTCGAAGTGCAAAATTGTGTTTAAATGAGCACACCTCTGCCTGACATCTTGGTCGGCATGTCCTACAGTGAGGGCTTATCTGCACATTCACAGAGCCCTGTGCCTGGCTCTGAAGAACACAGCTCTAAAGCTGGTATTCATGGAGTCTTACGGGTTTTCAGCTCCATTGAAGCATTTCAAGACTTCCAGACTGCTTTTTGTGAAACCAAGACTTTAGGGCAAAATTCTTGGGACAAGCTCACATGATAGGATTCAGCTGCACAAGAGTAGCGCAACAATTCAGTTCAGGGTTAAGGACATCTAAATGAAGGTGCCTAGAGGCACACTTGGGGACTCACCTCATGTAGATGAGTGGGACTCAACAGATTTCAGCCTGCCAGACACTGGGAGCACACCTCAGTTACATAAGATCAGACACCTAGTGCTACTTGAGATGACCTGTGGTGTCTGAGACATCCTTATGCGTTGACAGATACAACACAGGACCTGCATGAGATAAAGCAGTTGCTGCAAGGTGCATCGTACCAGCCCAGACTGCAATAGCCACTATCACGTCAGCAGTTGAATTCCTGTCTATTGTAGAGTGAACTGAACTTGCCTCCAAGTTCCGGTGGCTATATTGATCATACTCCTATTGGCTATAATTGGAGCTTTGGACCCTTGTATGCCTGTATTCACCTACTGATAGACACCTGTGTTTCACTGTTGACCTATGTGTCTGCACATAGATTCCTAAATTTACACGTCTAAATTTGTGAGCTGATCCCATTGCTATATCTAAACAAATCACCTGAGGCTCTCTTTAAGTCAGGAGAGAGAGAGACACTTCTAAAGTGAAATTCATCCTGTCTTGGTGTGATAATTAAGAGCTTAGATGGGCCTACTTATCTCCACTGACATCTAGGGATCTTTGGATAAATCCAGGGGTAGGTGTTTACATGGGGGACATACGAGAGAAGGGATTCCATTCTCAAAACACAGACAGATTTGTAATTTCTTGTGATGGGGCTTTCCTCCCTTATCTCCAGTTGTTGGCCCGGAAGAACCACCGACTTCTGTAGGCTCTGTACAAATCTGGAAGCCACATGTGAAAGACAAAATGGTTTCACTTTTTCCCCCAAAAATGCCTATTTTTTTTCTTTTTTTTTTTCCTGAATAGGAGACTGACTGGTCATCACCTTATTTAGAGAAAATGGTATTTCCCTTTAGTAGGTGAGTAAATGGCTTTTGTTACGTTAGGTGCCATCTCTTGCATTTGGTTGGTAAACAGCTCTTTTTTCAATGAGATGTAAAAGGTTCCACCCCTCTCTTTGGTGGCTACTCAGCACTTCCCAGTGAGGAATGTATCTTTCACTGAACATTAAATTCAGTAATTGGCCTATACATTTAAAATGTATATGACATAAATATCTAAACATTCTAACCGTTCAGTGGAATTTATGTGTATGTTCCTGATTTTTCACTGAGCAGCAGACACTATAAAACACTCTAGAATGACAATCCATTTGGAATGATTCTTAATCTCTTCAGAAACCACAGTACACTATGGCAACAGAAGTGGTTTGGACATTCTTGTCTTTCATACACTGGAGAAAAGGTCACCTTTCGGCCTGCTCTGAAGGATGACGCAGGGCCAAGCTCTTTGTCTTGCCCTGCTGTAGAGATGGCTCATTGTCCAGTCCTGATCACAGATTTATCTCTGGAAAGATTCAAAAACAAGGTTAGAATGTGGGCTTACAAGAGCTCTGTGCTTAGAAAAGTGTATAGAGCTAGACTTCTTCTCTTATCTTAATATTTCATTAATAAAATGCAAATAAAAATGCTTTTTTCATCTGCCTGCCTTCATTTAGATTTATCACTAACTCTCTTACTAATGCTTTTCTGGAATCCTGATCTCATTCACACCCTGAGGTCTGCAGTTGCATTTGCAACCATACCACTGGTTATGAATTTGTTAACATTAAAAAGTATCAGGGAGATACCAGATAACCATGCAGAGAGCTAGCACTGAGTGGGAGTACTGTGCCTAAAGAACCCAGGTGTGGAATAGCTGCGTTGTTCAGTAAATCACCAGAACTCACCTGGGATGTTCAATGATTCACAAATTTCATTTCCTTCCCTGGGCTACTCAGACTGTCGTCATCACAACCATTTCAGCATATTCCCTGCATACATAGATTTTCCTCCCTTGAAACCTTTCAGTGAACCAGATTATTTCAAAGCTTTTGCTGCTGTCTGTTCAAATGTTGATCTTCTGTTTGCCTTCTGAACCTCATTGGCCTCCTCGCCTATATATCTTCTTCCTCCTCCTTGTCTACACAAGCACCACTGCAGCTGCAGAAGGACGACAGTAAAAGCTCTAAGGCTAAGTGGGCAAGTGAGAATGAACATGCGAGGACATTTAACTGAACTTGACATTGTATGTGACATTTCTAATTTCCAAAAGTCCTTCAGCCCTTGCAAAATGCAGAATGACAAAGTTTCTATAAAAGACTGGCAGAGCCATCTGCATTGTTATAAATGCTAACAAATTTCATCTGTGATGAAGGTCAGAGAAAGGCTGGGTAATATTTTTCAGAAAAGAACGAACTGAAATAAAATGGAAAGATTTTCTTCCACTGGGAACAAATCTCTGGGGGTTCTTAATCTCACTGGATTATATAGGCAGGGTCTTCCTCGCTTATGGTCTCCCTGATTCCAGAGATCTTGCATTTAATGAGGTATGAGAGTCTCATTTACCGAGGTTAGGACTGTCTGCTGGAAAATGTAAACTGTGGGTTTATATCAACTCAGACTGAGGTGAGCCTCAAATGTGTGTTCTCCTGTCTGAATAAAGTTGGTCTGATCTGTGCAGAAAAGACAGACTCTGTGCTGTTCAAGTTTGGTATGATCTTTCTTGGGAATATCAGTGGAGCCTCCCTGTCCTCAGCTCCTGACTAGTGACAGCTTTTAAGTGTCAGCTAAATATCGAGCTGTTATTTGGTTCATTCCTGGTGACTGTTCTTAGGTTGCTGAGAGGAATTAATGTCCTAAAATCGAGTTTTTGCTAGGTTTTCGGCTTTTGAGGATAGGCAGCCCTAGATTATAGTTTATCTGGACATCTAATTGCATTCTAGTTGCCACAATAGATAGTTTTCTGAGAAAGTAATGGAAGGATTTAGAGAATTCATAATATGTTGTGGGAAGTTACATGGAGAATACTGTACCTTCTAGAGTTGTGTGAAATCTAATTAAATATCAAAAGATATATTCTCCTGTTTTTAAATTACTGTTTTCCCCAATACCTTCTCTATCTTGGCCAAATTTGCATCTTTTTTATTTTTAAGCATTTCAAGGAAAATACATCCCTCCAATCCAAATCTCTATATGAACATAAGTTTTCACATCCTTTCAACATGAAAGACTTATCTATAAAATGTGATTACATTCACTCAACAAGGCAGATAGACTCTATGTTTCTTCCACATTCTTGGGACACAACATCTAATTTTACTTGAAAGTATGTGTACATACTCCATTCAGATAAGCTTATATTGATGTCTGTAATAAAATACCCCAAAATTGAATTGCTACCAGCTTTGCATTTTATTAGAAATGCTTTGTATACCTCTGATAAGTATTTGCCAATTTGGATTTTACCCAGACTGTTAGAGTCAATGCCTCTGATATCTCAAAAAATCTGATGGTTGGCCTATTAATAATAGGTGTCCAGGCACTAGGTTTACATTTTATATAAGAATTTCATGCTTCCAACAATATCATATACTACAGAACAGTGTTGTGTCACAGATTTAGTGCCTGCTTCCTCCTAACCACAGTGGTGAGTTGCTTTGCAGATCTGTTATCTGCAGGTGTGATTTAGAGTTTCTTGTAAATACGAATCTCATTGACTTCACCTTTTATAATAACATTTGTAATTTTTGTAACATGTAAAGGCCCCAGCCAAGACTGTCACTAGTTATGCATCTCACCAGGAATTCTTTGTGCACTGCTAGCAACTGTTCTCAGTTGCTCTAGAGCCTGACAATACCCCCACAAAGAGGCATCTTCTCTCTAAACGATTTGTTATGCGAGTTGGATGAGACACAAAACCAGAGGCCCAAATACTTCCCAGGATTACCAGACCTGGGTACAATACTAAACCGGTCTGTATTTCAAGCCAGTTCCTCAGTGACTGTTATACATGCCTCTCTAATGACTCTTTTACCCTCACTTTCACTTTCTTTTTCAAGGTAATTTTGTTCTCCTCCTAATCCCATGCCCACTGAGTTCGGTGCTGCACAAATATGTGAAAAGTTTAGGAATTTATGGTGTTATGGGGTCAAGCTCTAAGTTGACAAAGGATGAATCCTGCTTTACTTACCAAACATGACAAGATTCTGAAACATATGTCTTTGCCATGCCAGTAACATCAATTTTGTTGTTAACATGCTTTGGTAATAATACCAGGAAGGCAGATGCTCTTGTGTGTGTACGTAAAATTAAAAGCATCACAATAGTGATTCTGCTCATGAACTGACAGGCATGTCTAAGTACAGATGTGTTCATACCCTTGCAGGTTATTTCATACATCTCAGCTCTGGATATATACAGCAGCTACAGGTGGAGCAGCTTTATCTGAATTAGCTCAATCTTGATATTTTGAAAAAAAAACCAAAAAAATCATGACTTCAAGTCATTTTCTGACTTAGCCAACTTCTAATTTATTTGCAGAAAATATAACTTTTAGGTAAGGATAGTGAAGTTCTTTTCCATAATCTCATCAATTTTGGAAATGCTTCTTTAACTTAGAACTAGAATGTTTTCAACCTGTTTAGAATGAGACGAAAAAAAATCAGATATACAACTTCTCATAATAATGACACTTTTTTAACTTATGCTGTCTTAAATTTGACTGCTCTGTGTGAGTAGCAATAAATCTTTTACATCCGTATCATTCAAATGAATGTTACTGAAGTCAGCCTTAACGTAATTCCTAACAACGGAATAACAATTGTTGAGTGCATGCAAAATTTCAGCTGATAGATACAGATTGAAAAACAGCAAAAGCTTCAGGCAAAACCCATCATTATTTATTTGAAAGATGCATAGTCAGATTTATTGAGCTGATTAGAGTGATAGATAATCTAAGACTTGGCAAGACACCCCCAAATTTTCAAAGATTTACATGTGGATTTAGCTCTTTGCAGCTGATAGAAGCCACACAGACTAAATTACATGCATTGCTCTGAAAATGTAAGGAAACGGCCATTGAAGGGGAAATGGCTCACAGAATGCTGTATAAGGTGATGTGTTGTTTGCATACTATTATACGGAATTGCAGGCTCTGCAGTAACTCCTAATGGGGCACATTTATCACTGCAGAGACGATCTGTCAAAGCATAGATGAGGACTGACAGACTGTTTGACAAGGAGGAAAGAAGTGACCAACCAAAATCTGTTCCACAAATGGAGGACAATACGGAAGAACTGCACAGGGATAACTGTGGGGAAATATGGGCATCAAGACAGATGTCACTGAATAGGAATCTCTGTAACAGTGTGGGGAGAGTAGGAGCAATGCACCCAGAATACACAGAAAGACTGAAGAATGAGAACATAAGGACTTAATTTTATATAATCCAGCAAAAAGATATGAGATCTACAGACCTGGAAGGTCTGAGGTAATGTAGATGAGATTTGCCCCTCTAAAACTAGACCGATAGTTGAATCATTTGTGGCTAAGTTCTTGCCTGCAAGATGACACCTTCTCCAACACCCCAGGCCTGATCCCAGTGCTGATCACCTGGTTATGGGTGTTGTATCAGTGTGGTGGGTTAACCCCAGCCAGCGGCTAAGCATCACACAGCCACTCGCTCATTCCCCAACTCAGTTGGATTGGGCAGAGAATAGGAAGAGCAAAAGTAATAACACTTGTGGAATGAGATAAAAATAGTTTAATAAGTGAAGCAAAGAGGGAGAAAAAAGTGATGCAAAGGCAATCACTCACCACTTCCTACAAGTAAACCAATGCTCATCCAGACTCTGAGCAATGGTTACCTCTCCCAACACTCCTTTCCCTCGTTTTTTATTGCTGAGCATGACATCATATGGCACAGAATACTCCTTTGGTAAGCTAGGATCAACTGTCCTGGCTGTGTCCTCTCCCAGCTGCCTGTGCACTTCAGCCTACTCACTGGGGAGAGAGGGCAGGACAAATACGCCAAGGGATAATAGCTTTAAACTGAAAGAGGGTAGATTTAGATTAGATATAAGGAAGAAATTCTTTACTATGAGGGTGGTGAGACACTGGAACAGGTTGCCCAGAGAAGTTGTAGATGCCCCATCCTTGAAAGTGTTCAAGGCCAGGTTGGATGGAGCTTTGAGCAACCTGGTCTAGTGGAAGGTGTCCCTGCCCATGGCAGGGTGTTGGAACTAGGTGATCTTTAAGGTACCTTGCAACCCAAATGTTTCTATGATTCTATGCAAAAGAGAAAGTCCCAATGTTGAAGAAGCAACACTGATTTACTCACAAATCCAAAGCATCTCACCATATGGGCTGCTACGAAGAATATCAACTCCATTCCAGACAGACCCACTACAATGAGTTACTACAGACAGTACCTCTAGCTGGCTATTGCTAGATGTATTACTCCTGCTAAAAAAGAAAGTGCAGTTCCAAGCTGCACCTTAGCACAGATCTGACATGACTGGCCACCTTCTGCCATCGTCCCATCGCACCACACTGTACTCAGTTCTGCACTCAGTCTGCTTTAGAGAAATCAGTGGAGAGGTTGTGCTACTCAGAACTCAGCCTGGTGTGTGCTTTGGTCCAGTATCAGTCCAGAGAGGAACAAGGAACAACCAGGAATGGAAAGCAAGCAAGAAAGCAAGAAAGCAAGAAAGCAAGCAAGAAAGCAAGCAAGCAAGCAAGCAAGAAAGAAAGCAAGCAAGCAAGCAAGCAAGCAAACAAGCAAGCAAGCAAGCAAGAAAGCAAGCAAGCAAGAAAGCAAGCAAGCAAGAAAGCAAGCAAGAAAGCAAGCAAGCAAGAAAGCAAGCAAGCAAGCAAGCAAGCAAGCAAACAAGCAAGCAAGCAAGCAAGCAAGCAAGAAAGAGAGAGAGAAAGAGAGAAAGAGAGAAAGAGAGAAAGAAAGAAAGAAAGAAAGAAAGAAAGAAAGAAAGAAAGAAAGAAA
>Ga0065711_1030617_pt1 | contig 31988 bp, 24 predicted proteins | sample Hoacrofraction12_FD_59098 | JGI IMG/M metagenome (GOLD analysis project Ga0065711, IMG submission 59098) | Hoatzin crop microbial communities from Cojedes, Venezuela - Epithelial fraction 12 v2 (version 2) | ecosystem: Host-associated > Birds > Digestive system > Esophagus > Crop | place... | reverse complement strand
AAAAAAAAAAAAAAAAAAAAAAAAAAGTCTCCCAAAAACTAAAGCACAGCCTTCCCAGGTCAACAGATCTTTCCACAGGCGCAGGAAGTCTTCACGGATACACTAGAGGACCGCAGCCTTAGATCTCCCGTTCAGTCACAGATGTGTCACTTCTGCGTTTTATATAGACTCTTCCTGATAGCTTTTATTGCACAGTTTAAAAACATAAAATAGCATGTGATAAATAATTGTGTTAGCTCTGCATACATGAATGGCTTTAAGTTGCGACTTATACTTGGTAATGAATGTCAGAGCACGTGTCAATAAAAAATTAAATCAGCATCACATGGTGTCAGGATACATACTTTTGTAACTTAATGCTGTTAAGTTTTCATGTTGTGTGAACTGTAATACACAGTAGCAAAGAACAGGCACTCCTATTCCCTTTGGGTTGTACAGATGTTTTGTGCTCCCAGAGAATATGCTAAAGAGAGACGTACGCTCTTAGTATGTATCTGTTATAACATTATTAGCCACACTCCTAATTAATCCTCAGGAATTCCAGGCATTTTTCATTTAGTTCTTAGCAAAGGAAAGGAAAAAAAAAAAAAGGTGCCTTAACAACTATTTGCATCGTAGAGTTCATAAATGAGCCCATCACCCTATACCAGAACTGCTATAATTTTATCGGAATGAAAACCATTCTCTTTGATCTCCTCCAGTTCTTAAATCCAGCAGTTGTGTATTCAAACATCAATGGAAATGTGGTTTCAAGCTTCCTCTTCCATTATCTTTCTCAAAGATAAAACAGAGCAACAGAAAAAAAAGTTCTGAGCTTTAGAGATGAGGCAATATTTTTACAGTAATTTCTTTATCTGATTTCATCCTGTTTACAGAAGCTGCTGTTTGGAAGATTCCACCCCCCCACTACCACTTTTGAGATGGCTTTTCTCTAAATAAACGTATATTAAAAAATAGAACAGACAACAGAGTCAGCTTCCTGCTCGCGCTGTACTGTAAAAGAGATAAGGTCGCTAAATGCTACGCTATCTGACTTGGGTTCAGTGCGTGACCTACATGGATCAAGATGGAGATTTAATGATTAAACTTCACTCCTTTATCTTTAGCAAAGGGGGAAGGGGGGGGGGAGGAAAGAGTACCCAAACAAGCTACTTCTGTTCTGGCACGATAGAATTACAGTTGAACACAATAATTAACTCTCTGACACATTCCTGCGAGGCTGCGGATGTCACTAACGGCTCGAAATGCCCCCTCTCTGCTGTCATCACCCAGAGCCCTTCTCCACAGCCAGAACAAGCACACACTCCAAAGAGGATCACGGCTGGCAAAATGCATTTCGTCCCTTCTCAGCTGATTCATACAGACCACAGGTGTGTCTCATGGTTCATATACCACTGATAGACAAATTTAGGAGCAAATTCAATTAAAACAAAACAGGTCCTTAATCTACCAAACCCGCAAAAGCATTTTAATCTCTTCTGTCCAAGGCCCTGGACTTCAATCTTCCTGCCAGCCTCCTTACAGCTCTTGAAACGTATCTCGATCTCCCACACTCAGATAACACAGTCCATTTTGCTGACCGTTAGGCATCCAGCATCTCTGAACAAACCAGGAGAAGACACAGCCATCCTGGTGGTTCCCAGGCTGCTCCTCCTACACCCCCTCGAGCTCATTGCAAGTAGATCCCAAGAACCTTGAATTCATCTGTTACAACACAAACTTCAAAATGTGTGGCACATTTATTTCAACAGGCAGTAAAAGCTCATGCTCATGCATGCAACCCTCATGCAAGAAAAAAGACTGGCAATGCATCCCCCAAAACCAAGCAAACTCAAAGTCCAACCTGGGTTCACCACAGGGCCCTGTGAGTTTTGCAAGCACACGGATCAAACTGTGGACACTGGCAGGGGTTTTTATTTTTGCCTGAAAGCCACATGACATGCAGTAAGTTTAATGAAGTTTGTTCTTAGCATTATTGCAAACCTCCAGGGCTGCTGTCACCCACGTGGATCAAAACAGCAGGATTTATTTGCATCAACTCCCACTGGAAACAACAAGCAGCAGCCATCAGTCCCAGCTTCTGGAACATCCAGAAAAGCAGCAAGCTCCCTGTGCCTCCAACAGCAAAAAGATGCGGACTACATCAAAAGCAGAACTCACTCTCCACCTTGGAGCGCCAAAGTTCATTAAAGGAAAGAACAAATTTAGGATCTTACCTTCCAAGAATCCCTGAAGAGCTGCAAGACCAGGTTTTTCAGGTGCCAGAGGAGTTTGCCTGCTAGGAGTCCCAAGGCAGCCCCGGCCGTCCCAGCAGCCCTCCCTGCCTGCCCAGCTGGCAGCATTCAGCTCAATTAACAAAGGCACATGCAGCTGAGAGAAGCATTTCTGCCCCCTCCACCTCCCAGACTTGGCTGCCCCTGGTCAGAAGGGGTTGGTCACTATTAGGAGGTTCATAGGAAGACTGGTTTGCCCCTGCTGCCTCCTCTGTGCTGGAGTGGGGTGGGAAGAGCAGTTGTCCTTGTGCGATGCTGCTGGGTGGCTCCTCCATTTCCTGATAAGCAGCTTGGATGAGGACTGAAATCAATCTTATCGCTTCCCAGAGACCTTTTCTCCATTCTTTAATGGCTGTCCTATGTTCCCCCCTTTTCTTTGACCACATGATAGTATAATATCCCAAAAGTCTGGCTACGAAACCAAATGCCAGCTTAATCCTATAGGCTATTCCTGGCTAAAAGTACTGGAAGGAAGCAGCCTTCAAACATAACGCTCATCCCTCATCAGGGGAGAGGAATTTCATCCTGGAACGCCACAAATGCTGTCACAGCCAGAAACTGAGCTGCTTCCAGAAGATTCTCTTTAGTATGAGGGGAGATGCTGCACTGGCAGCTTTCAAGCAGCTCTTTGGTTATGTTGTGTTGGCCTTTGCATTGTCTGGTATTAGGTCACCGTCTTTCTTGTTAGCACTGGAAAGTTTGTAGCTTTAGATTCCTACAGACAACCATCACAGCCTGAAATTTTAGTGCTAAGGAATCAATTAGCTAGTGATGGGAAACCAGATTTCGGGACATAAAAAAAGAGAGGACAACACTCCCTGATTAGCCCCATTGCTCCCATGTCTTTCTAAAGAAACGCAGGAAGATGAGTGGATTTAGGGGGGTAGCCTGGATGGAGAGATGCTGTAATGAGCTAAAGCTGTCTTGGGCTGAGGGATGGGAAACTAAGAGGATGATTTCCAATCTGATCTAGTTAAGGCTGTCCCTGCTTACTGCAGGGGGGTCCATCTAGATGACCTCTAAAGGTCCCTTCCAACCCAAAGCATTTTGTGACTCTGATGTCCAAGTCAAACTTCAGGGACTAGTTGCATGGTCATATGTGGAGTAGTGAACATGAACTAGCCTGGTATTTGGGGACATCTGGGCTCAAAGCTGATTCAGTTTCTAAACTTTGCTATACAGCCTCTTAAATAATGAAGCATGAGTCATTTGGCAGGGGAGAGCCAGAAGAAGGGAGATTTTTCCAACCTTGTGGAAAGAAAATCAGAAATACTTCCATGCTGCCGCATGAACCATGGTGCTTCTCACACTGATAGATTGGAGACATTGCGTGAAATAAAATAGAAAACAATTAAACAGCACGTGACTCTGGGAGGGGGTAGGTTTACTTTGCAGGATTTGCATCAACATTTTCTTTGGCTCCAATCCAGGCAGCCCAGCACCCCTTTGAGCCACTTAAACAAACCCAACTTTGAAAGCAAAACTCTGTCAGAACTGCTGAGTCTCACCCAGCTTCACGTTCACACCAGGGTAATGGTAAATCGCACGCGAGGTGGTCACAAGGGCCACAAATCTTCTCTGAAGGCCTCTGCTCTTTACACACACATGAAAAAATTCACAGCAGTCTTCATGTGGCTTTTAAGCTTTGTGATGGAGATTCAACGCAGCCCTGTACAATCTAACGCCAAGCTTTCTGGATGGGGTTGTAATGGAGCAATAAAGCTCAGCTACCCCTTCAGTTCTTTACTAAGTTTGAAGGAGATGGCGAGATTGGGGATTTCGTTCCGCACGTTCCAGAAGCAGAGTGTAGGGGGATCTCATGTCGGGTCCAGATGTGCATCCCTCTACCCTGACGCTGAGCAGTCGACGGATGATCTAGGGCTTGACTTCAGACTCACCAGCGACAGAAGTTTGGTGCGTGGATAATAAGAAGCCTGGTGCATATTTAGAAACAGACATAGGCTTGTTCCAGCAGATAGTTATGATTTGTCTATTTTATGGCAAAGTTAGCAAAATTAGAGCAAACTTTTTGTCAGTAAAGTTCAGAGTGCACCGCTGGCTCACACTAATAACAACATTCGGGGCCTTGTGATCGTTTTATTTAGAGGTTTTTTTGCAATTAACCTCAGCCTTAAAAGTCTTTCTGTTTTGATGAGGTTATTTTCATATGGTGCAAGTTGAAAGGGGGCTGTGACAGCTACACATATGTATTATAATCATATCTGAGCCATTTTTGTTCTTCATCTGTTTAATGTCATCTGCACTGCCAAAGCAGCTAAGCTCCTTCAGGGCGAAACTGCGTAATGGGAACTGACTGCCCTGATTTACTGTCTCTGTACGCAGCAACGTAAGAGAGGCATTGCTGGATTGGTCCGAGCTCTTCCATCATTATTACTCAATTACTGTGGCTTTTACAACTGAATGTTAACCTTATGGTAACCATTAACTGCTGTCAGTTGTTGCAGGTATACGACAGTCCATGTAGCTGTTTAGACGGAACTAAATTAGAATTTGGTTCTGAATTAAAATCCAGACTTGGGTTTACCCAGAACTTTGGAAGAGCTAGGAGGCCACAAGCAAGAAAGTTTAATCTGGTAAGTAATCAGGGTGAGGAAGAGTTTGCAGGTCCTTCCTCACTGTTGGACTGAGACCCTTTCTTGGGACATGGAGGCAGACACAGCGCTCCTACTGCGGCTGCTCCAACTGAAAGTTCTCAAGCCTGGATCCCTTTCACACATATGTGATCAAGCTGTGAATGTGGACTTAGCTCCAGCCTCCTGGAAAAGATGCGTGGAGGGGTTTGGGGAGGGGGATTTTGCATCATGTGTTCTGCTTTAGACTTTTTTGCTTGTCAGTTAATAAACAAATGTAAAAATCTGCCTCCAGAAGTGCTTGTGCCCTGAAGTCACAAGTGGTGGACAATGAAAGGCTGGAGTTACGGGATGTTGGTGTCTTGCAACAGATGGGGCTCTTCTTGCTGTCCTGCTTCATGAGGCCATCCCGAAACTTGCTTCATCCTGAAACTGCTTGGGAAAAAAAATGTTCTGGGGTGGGAGCTGGGAGAGTTTAGTTCTGTCCCCTGACCTGTGTGGCAGATCTGCACTGGCCCCCACCGACACCATGAGCTCCTTTCTCATCACCTCTGCATTCCCCTCTGCCGCCTTTGCTGCTAAGGGAGCACTGACAATATCCTCCTGTACTTCAAAAGTATGTCACAGAAATTCATTGCTTAGGCCCTTCTTGTTTTCCTTCATGTTCCTTGAGTACAGCCACACACTTAACAACCTAGTACTGTAATTGAAGCAATTACTTTAACACAGAGACAAACACAGGTTCTAGCACCCTCCCGGAGAGGCTCTTAGTGCATTCGCTTAACACTTTTAATTACAGTTGTTAGTATGACAGATTGATAAGACTTTTTACAGCTCCTGTTTAGGTTGGGATGTTCTGGTACTCAGCAAATGCTCTGAGGATGCTTGGAAGAAGCAGCCTGCACAGGCAGCAACGTTACTGAGTCAAAACCATATCCCAGGGCATCGTATCAAATTAAAATGATTTTTTTCTTCTCTTTTCAATAGGGAGTTATTCCTCCTTGAGCTGCCAGTGTGAATGTGGATGTATGAGCAATGAACAGCAATGGGAAAGGAAATGCAGAGAAACCACACAACGATTTACTGGGGCTTTAGCAAAATATTATCATTCTTAATGTTTGTCGGCATGTGGCAATTTTCTTTGAACCAGAGATAGTTTAAATTCCTTCTTGCTTTGAAGAATTAATTTTCTCCCATAAAGATCATGGAGACTGTTTTGGATAATTTTAGGACTTAGGCACACTATTTGCTGAGCTCAGGCATGTTTTGCACTATGTATATTTTATTTGCCACCTGCCAGCTAGTGTCCACATGTTGCCAAAGTCTAGAGGTCATAGACAAATCCTGAGCAAACCCATTTGTTATGGCCCACACCCTGCGTTGAACACGCACAGCCGGAGCGCCTGCCATGCGCACAGAGTCCATCTTAAATAATGTTAAATATCACTTCCAAGCACGATGAAAATCCCAACCTTGCACATAGTGACACCAGCGAGTAACTTTGCAGAGGACCATGTGCTAGACATATACATGCATGACAAGGTGTCTCTCTTGCTGATGATGGAGAACCCCTTCAAGCTCAGAGTCAGGGTTGGTAGGAAAGCAAGGTACGAACCTCAAGAAATGTCTCAGTTACTCTGACTACAGCTGGGCCAGGACTTTGCCCATTCTCTGGTTTGGCCAATGCAGAGCAGGCAAGAAAAATTTGGAGGTGACATGAGAAATCACCATGCCCCAGCCCTTGGGGACAGTTACTAAGTAGAAGACGGGGATGAGGCGTAAAGACAGTACATCAGTGTAAAATATACAGCTCTTTGGTTAGGAGGGGAACACACTGAAAAAGACTAATAGATGAAACCCGAGGCAGACAAATTCAAAATAAAACCTGTAGACATAGCAGTCATTGTAGAGTATTTCTGCACGACTGTTGTGCCTATGTTTGTGTCTGCAGACGGTGAAGTAGAAAGAGATTGTTGTCTTTACTTGCACACATTCCCTTGCCCTGAGTTAACTTCCTTGGGCAGAAGAGTGCCCAGAAATAAACTGTCATAACCACTGAGTTAAACTGCCAAGGGGTGGTGAAGTCTCCAGCTCCAATGTCTTCAATCAAGACCGGTTTCCTTCTTTGAAGATACACTTTTGCCAAGCACAAGTTGTACCTCAGTCAGACACCAGTTATTGGACTTCATACGGAAGAAATCTAATGGCCCGTGAAATAAAGGTCAGCAGAAAAAAAGATTATTGAATGGTTTCTTCTGGCTTCAAGTGTATGAACTGCAAAAGGTTGGCAGCTCGTACCCACCGTCATGGTGTTTTTCATGGTATCCTTTGATAACGGGATTAGGAAGTACCAATATTAGTTCAAAAAAGCTGCTGTAAAGTCTTTGACATTTGGTCATTACCGGCCTTCAGTCACTATTGATTGGTGCCTGCACTGGAACCGGTAATCCAACGCAGGGAGCGATCGGCAGCGGCTGCAGATATGTTGCAGATCAATACGGAGGCTGGCCGAAGGGATGCTGCTTGGCATCACTCTCTCCAGCGCTTGTGACGGGAACCTAACACTTGCTGTGGGTATTTTAATAAGCTAGTCCTGTTTTTTGTTTTTTAGCAGATTTTTCTGCCAAGCAGTTTGGCAGCTTTCTCATTTCTCAAAACAGAGGTATGACCATTTCTTTTCTCCTGAAGCATTTATTATCGGAAGCGACTGCCCTGCATGGAACAGCATTCCTGAAGCATGAATATTTCATGGGACTGGTTTTGGGGAGATTACTTATGGTTGAGTTCTCATGTCCAATAACTAGATTTTTGTGACTATCAGCACTTCTCTGGTAATTTAAAATTTACTTGAAAAGAAAAAGAAGAAAACCGAGGCTGTATGGGTACAACCAAGGTCTTGCGCTCTTACAAATACCATGGTAAAAGTATATTGGTTCATAAGAATACTTTGAAATATTTAAGAGAGCATCAGCAGGAAATATATACACATGTATATGTATAAAACTAGCATTTCGTGAAGTGTGTGGGAAGGAGAACATTTGGGAGTCAGCACATTTCTCACCAACTGTATTAAGTGCACCCAAGGATGAATTTTTTATTTATTTGGATTTTTCTTTAGAACTACGCCCTACGGTGCTTTGGATTTCTGGACACGAAAAATAACAATAAGCTTTACAAACATACAAGTCACAGAACAGCCGTCAACATGAAGAAGGTGCTGAGCCTGCCCCGCCCCTGCTTGCGCATCTGCTGCTGCCCTGCGAGCCCCTTCCTCCAGACCCCGCTGCAGGAAGGTTGGTCCAAAGAGCTGGGATCTCTCCTTAAAATGGTCAGACCTGCCTGGACCTGACGGCTGGGACAGCTGGAAGCTTTTCCTGCTGCTGCCAGGAGCCATCCCACTGTACTTCCCCTGTGGTCCACTCCCAGTGAGAGATATTTATGTCTGAATTTTCTAGGTGAGAGTTAATTTTTAATGGGAAGTATCATCTTTGTGCAAAAATCAGTTTGAAACATCCTTGGGCTTGAGAGGTACAGAGAGCTTCCACAAATTATTTGAACTATGTTTAGTCCCTTGGATATATCAGTCTTACCAGAAACATAATAATTTTGATCAAGCTCTTATTTGGAGAAATTTCTCGTCTCCCTCTTTGCTCCACAAACAGAATAATTAATAACCCAGAAATACGGAAGACTACACTGGCATCCCAAACAAGTGCTCTCCCTTGCCATGAGAGGGTGGCTTCTCTCAGTCTCTCCTGTTAGGATTACTCCACTTTCAGAAATCATCAAATAGTCATTTTTTTTCAGGAACTTGAATCAGATCTGGCCTGAAAGGGCAATCAAGGAATTAGTAACAATACAAGGGGGAAAAGAGCTGCAGGTTCTGTCCTAGTGTAGGGAAGTCAAATTACAATTTTCTCTTTTTCTTGCTCGTCTATCGATGATGCCAGTGGAGCTACTCCTGGTGGCCAAGGGCAAGAAGTGTCACGACAACAGCTGGTCTGGCTTCTGCCTTGCGTCAGCAACAAGCCAAGTCAAGCTACAATTTTTTCCCTCTGTCCCTCACGTAAACTAGTCAATGACCCGAATGGATCTTGGCCAGGTTTGTCTCCACTCCTTGTATCACATCTGGGACGGGAGCCCCTGTCTAGACATCATGGCCACCAAAAGCTTGCAGAAGTGACCCTGAGATCTTCCCGACCTTTGCTGCATTTGCTCATTTCCTTCTCAGCTCTCTTTCTATTGCTTTTCAAATTAAGGTGCACAGGAAACCAGAGCAGTTTCTGATCTCTCCTCCACCTAAAAAATTAGAACATCAAAACCAGTTTTACCAGCAATAAACGAAGCTACTTTGAAAAGTGAGGCAAAGGGATCTATCTGGAGTCAGTAAGACATTGTTAGGATCTCTTTGATCGGGAGCCTTAAATGAAAATTATCAAATGGCGCTTTAAAACATACACCCTTTTGTTTGATTAGCCTGCTGCAGATAACCTTTATTAAACCTGATCTAAAATTACAGCCATGCACTGGTGGTTCTTTGATGCCTCGGCTGTTTCATTTCCTGTTTATACTATGATACACGTTGCACTAGGAGATAAAGCACTTCTGAAGGATATTAAGACATGAAAGTCCCTTGGCTATTTGCTGGCACTGTTTTGATGTTTTCTTGCTCTCTAGAAATTAGCATATCCTTTTCAAAGACTGCCTCTGATGAGAGTAATCCTTTGCCATGATGTATTTGCTAAAAGTCATAAATGATAGTATATTGTGTAAAGAAATGACACATAAAAGGGACGATGCTAGATTATTGATAATGAGGCAACTTGTGCAACTCTGCTTTTGGCTTTTATAAAACACATTTTTGACACCATAAATACATTGAGCTTATATTAATGAGGATTTAATACTTCTGAGATTTTAGAAACTTGCTTAGAACAACTTTTCAAAAGAAGGTTTTTTTGGGGAAGTTTAATGTTTTTACTAATTTTGATAAGATAGTCTGTTAAGCACGTTTTGCTGCCTTCATAATGAGGAATGATGGAAAGGTTTTTAGCATGGCTTTGCCACAATTAAACTGTGCTGGAATATTTATTTTATTAATTTGTATAGTGTCTATTGCCATAGAAACGAGGTGGCTTAATTATAGAAATTTGCAATAAAATGTTACCTCTCAGAAAAAAGAACTTTGACATACATAAAAGCAAAACATAAAGAACTGATATCTGAAGGTGTAAAGAAGTATTGCTCCATTGAAGCTTTGAAGTGACATTGATTTACATCACCAAAAGATCTGTCTCCTGTTGTCACTAACAAATGACCTGAGCATTTTCACAGAAGAGAAAGACATGCCTGGATGACCTAGAAAATAAAGACTGGGGTGTTGGGATGATAGTGGGGCAAGGAAGAGCGACAAGGGCTTGGAGACCTTAACCAGTCTCCTTTCAAAGACACTTTTCCAGGGCTTTTCAAAGTGCTGTGGATGACATGGTCTAAGTTAGACTATGGAATTCCTGTAACTATATGAAAATCTTCATAATATTTACTGAATTTTGTTTGTACAAACACTCTTCCATCACTCTCACTAGGCAGATGCGCAGTAACACAAGAAGATCTAGACTCTGCTGGTGGTGACGTGGGTCAGGTGTGGTGGCACTGCTGGCTCCAGGCAGTGTGGTGACTTTGGTGGAGTGGGATAAAGATTGACACTTTGCTTTACACAAAGTGCTTTCTGTAGACCGGTGCAGAGAGCTGAATTTTGTATTTTTCAAAGCGTGTGACCTGAGTTATGTACCTGAGCTTGCATGTAACGCACCTGAGGATGAGGATTTTGGTACCTAAATTAGGAAACGGAATTTGCAGTGACTCTGAATACCCGAACTCACCCTTCTAAAAATCCAGTCCCTTATCTATATGCCTTTATGCGAAGCTGAGGCCTCACCTTAGATATCTGGGGTTGATAATCCTGCCCTCAGGAACAGAAGATCTCATCTGATATCCACTGAAATCAATGGAACAACTGACTTCGGGTGGCAGCTCAAGCAAGCCCTGAAGGGCAGAAAGGTGACAGCCAGCCTTGCAATGCAGAGGTACAGCTCTGGGTTCACCGGTGCCTTTCCAGTAGGCGCTAGCACAGACCATTTAGAGTTGCAACCATGCTAATCAGCACAGGGCACTACTCTTCATCTCTGCGCATCTCACTATCCTGGGGTATGAGCTGGATTTTTACTGGTGCAGGTAGACTGCAGCGAGAGGTGAGAGGAAGGGAGGAAGGAGCAATCGGAAGAGCAGTGACAAATTATACCTCCAGCGATGAAAGCCACCTTGACTGCAGCGAGGCTAAGGCATTGCCAAGGTGACTGCCAGTTAAGCATGTATTAAGCAAATATCTCTCCTTCCTTCCAGCTAGGCCTCCAGTAGAATTGCCTTGTCCTACAATTTACTGGATTGAAAGTGCATAGAGTGACAAAATTACTCTTTTAATGGCTGCAAGAAATCACAAAGAGTTGACAATTCAAGAGAAAAAGACTTTTAAAAAATTGATAATGTTTTTTTCTGTATCCTTGTCAGAAAGCCTTTCAACTTTCCTCTTGGAAAGCAAAGACATTAAAAAGGTGCTGGGAAAAGGATTTCTCCATGGGCACCTGCTGTTCTTACTGCCAGCAGTGCCAGGGAGCAAAGCCATTCAGGATTAGTCCCTAAGAGATGGTGATTATCAAGACTAGTTGCTGCAGGACCTTTGCTCCTTGGCCTACATGCCACCCAGCAGCAGGGTTTGCATGACTCCCGCCAGCTGCTCGGACAATATATCCCATTCTAGTGCTTTACCGTACGCCATACGGTGTTCACTGCAATGAGCATGACTCGTAAGATCAGCTCACACCTATACAAGGTTTTCTGCAAATGTGGGGTGATTTAACTAAAAGTAATACAAGGAAGGCTCATACTGAGCTCACACTCCAACCAAAATAAAAAGCAGTGAAGAAAGGCCAGGAGCAGAAAGCATGTGATGTCCTCACAGCTGTAGGACTTGGTCTTTCTTGGAGGTCCTTGACAGACTCCTACCGCTGTCCTCTGAATCATCAGCAGGTCTCCACGGGCCAAAGCCAGAGGGACCGGGCGCTGCTCTGGAATCCATCCTGCCCAGCTCAGCCAGCCCGAAAGCATCTGCGAGCAAGGCCGGACACTCCCCACAGTAACGGCTCCTTCCAAGCGCCTCTGGCCCCGGCCAAGTGCTCTCCCCTGCCAGGATGTCACAAGACTGGTGAGTCACGGGAGGATCACAAAGTGTTCTTCTCATCATGGAGCTTAATAACTGCCGGTGTCAAGGTAAAAGCACCTGTAAATGAGACGGTACATAACTTTACATCCTTGCAATAACACTGCTGGGCAACTCCAGCTCGCAGGTCTCTGCACTCGCTTCATCCATGTTCGGTCTTGTTCTCTGCAGCGGCTTTGGGGCTGGTGTGTCATTGCCACAAGGACGGGTCTTTTTTAGGACAGTGCTGCAGGGACTCCGATATCCAGGCAGATCACATACTCCTTCCTCTCCTCAAAGTGCAAGCTGTGAGCCAGGTGGGTGACAGCAAACGTTGCCAGCGAGGAAACACAGCTTTTCTGCCCAGATCATTGGCAGCAAAATCGTTGTAACCCCAACTGCTGCAGAGCAATGTGCACAGAAGTGACCTGTCCGAAATTCATAGTCCAAACAGAAATAAGCTACGTGCCCGATGGCAGCTGGCAGCTCTGAAAGGAGATTGCTCAGCCCCCATGGCTGGGCAGGGAGCAGAGCTCAGTGCCTCCGGCGCACTGTGTTTGGTGGGGCGAGGAAGAGGATGCAGCTTGCGCTGCAGTCACTGATGGTCCCCTCTTGGCCTGCCAGCCATTAAGCTGCATGGTGACTCCAAAAGGTCAGATCCCGCTTTCCACTTGTGACCTCAGAGACTGTGGGCTTTCCAGGTCTTCAGCACTTCTGCATCTACCTTCCCAGGCTGCTGCTTTCACTCCAGACCCCGTGCAGGGTGTCCCCCGGCCAGCTGCACTTCTATATGGCAAAATGCCTTTCTTTCTTTTGTCAGCAAACACCTGTCCTCCCCATCCTACAACTTCAGAGAAATTCCCCTTCTCTTTCCCGACATACAAGTAACTCACCCAAGCACTGCCACTTTTAACTCTATGCTGCCAGCCAGGCAGGAGGTCCATAAACAGCAACAAGACCTCACCAAGTAACACCGTTTCTAAAACTGTCCGTTAAGGGCCTGGGGGAGGACATCAGCTCACCTGCAGATTTTCCTGTCCATTTGTTGAAGCTGAGGATGTCCCTCGCTCCTGCCCAGCATGCTCAAGGCTGCATCCCAGGCTTCCAGACACTGTCCATGAGATTTGGTCCGAAAGGTGACCTTTCCCTTTGGAGTTCCTCCAAAAACACACCCAACATACACTCTCTCCCTGTATTTGTCTCCTGAGCATCGTTACCATTTGATAATGGTCTCCGAGGTGCTAAGCTGATAATCATCTACCTCAGCTACTCCACACACTTTGTCAGGCATGTTGGTAATGAAAACAGAAAGTGTAAAGATATCCCCTTCCCAAGGTAATGAAAAACCTGAGTGGAGATTGACATTAGAAACCAGATAGGTGGACGGAGAAGCCAAGTAAAAAGGAGTAACATCTGGTTCCATTTTTCTTTGTGAAATTATCTCACACTGACCAAGCAGTACCTTCTCTGAAGTATATAAATGTAGAAGACACACACACATGGTTGTTATCAAATGGTATTGTGCAAAATTAAATTGGCTACTTTATGGTGAAATGGAGAAGGAAAGCAGGCATTTCAAACACATGCGTGTCTCTCAGCGAGGTCTGGAAGCGATCACGATGCAAGGATGGCTACTTTAAAATATCTACAAATAGTTAGGGCCATTCTGTGAGATGAATAAGCTGGGGCTGAATTTAATAAAGTTATCAAGGCCATAATAATATAGGGGCCAGTGCCTGAAACTAATAAGGGGTTTGGTGAGCATGAGATAGTTCATATGTGCAAAGCATTCCTCCAGCACTGACTTGCAAAGGTAAAACACCATGCCAGATTCCTCTAACTTCACCAAGATGTGCTGAACGTCTGCCCTTTGGCCAGGCTGAGCTGGCCAGGCTGGAGGGGACATTGAGCACATTTTTGTCAAAGGGGTAGTCACAAGCTTGGCCTGTCCTTCACTGAATATGGCCGGTAGGTCCCATACAGCAGGCACGTGTTTGTCCTTAGCACGTGTGCTCTCCATGCCAGTCGGTAGTGCGCTTGTGGTTCCAGAAGAGAATCAAAAAAATCTTCCCCAGAAACAATCTGTTACGTCAAATTTTTATCTAACATATTTCATCAGTAGCTTCAGACCAGGTTCCTCAGGTCTCCAGCCTCGCTGCTCATCCTCAGCCAGAGCCATGGGACTTCGCTGGTCCTCGGAGCTGGGCAGGACACGGGGACGCCACGCCGGCAGCTGAACGTGGGTGTGGAGGAATGTTCTGGTTTGCATTCTCCAAAACCAAAATTTTCCATTTGTGCAAAATTCCACATCTGTGATTTTTCTTCTATTTTTTCTAATTCAGAGGAATATTTTAGATATGAGAAATTGTCTCTGGACTGGAAATTCCCGTTACCGCACATGTCGAGAAGAAAGTGTTCAGTTTTTCCAGCAGATCGGTGGCAGAGCAGGAAAGAGGGCTTGGTTTTCCTGAATTCCACTCCAGAGCTCTGTTCATCAAGCCATGCAGCCTCTGCAAGACTTTTGTTTGGATAAGCCTACTTTTCCCACAGAGCTGCAAACCTGGGCAAAGTGTGAAGTAACCACCCTATTTTTTTTAATTTTTTCTGTTTCAGATTCAGAAGCAGAGATCCAAGAGCAGTGTTGGGGCTGGCTTCAGGGAATGCAATTCTCGTTCCTTTGAAAATTCTTGTTCTGCCGGTTGGGAGTTTTGTTCAGCATTTCCCTTCCCAGTTGGTATTGTGAGGCTGAACTTTCTCAAGATGTTCACTGTGCGGAAAGAAGAAAAAAGGAGGGCGGATTTCATCTAGCTTGGATTTACCCGGGACTGATTTTCCTCCAGAGATCCTAATCTGAAACCGCTTCTTCCCCCTCTCCTCCATAGTAGTTTACAATCTCTGACGTCTGCAGGGATGGACTGTGAGTCTGTTAGCACCAATGGGACTGGCCAGCTACCATTGGGAAGAGGGGCATTGGCATTTGGCTCACAATATTAAGAATCAAGTTTGTTACAGCCATGGCTATGCCTCAGCACTGGACTGGGCATCACACTCTGCCCTGAAAGTCATAGCATTTATGTAAAAAAAACTTGGGCAGAATTTACTCCTCCATCACCTATTTTCCCAGGGTAGAGGACTCTAGCAGAGCTTCTGGACATCTGCTGGAGCTGGTTCTGTTGCAATTCACTTAAAAATTCTCCACTAAGCTCCCTGAAAAAGTAGAAGAGGTGGTTGCAGATGCATCCTACAGAAGGAACAGTTACTAAGACTTTCAAATTGCCTTGTGAAACACAACTCTAAGCCCAAAGTTTCAATGCAAATGCAGTAAAGAAAAACTCAAAAAGCAAACTACAAGCTCCTCTCCCAGATTTCCTTTTCCTTTCATGGCGCAAATTAGAGAATACAAACTTAGTGGAATTGCAGGCATCTAAGAATAGCTTTGATTTTCCTAAACATTTACAATTCTGTTTTATGTACATCGTCAGAAAAAGAGCAAGGAAATACAAAATGTAAATCTTTAAATGAACCTGAATACCGAGGAGACTTTACATATCTGCTTGTAACAAATGGGATGTTGGAGCTAAATCTCAAACAGGGGAATCAGAGAGTTTCAATAGCCATGGATGCATGGAGTATAATCAGACACACGATGTCTCGTGTAGGGTCCTCTTTCCCTCTCTCCCCTCCCTTGCACGTTAAGAAAATTATTGTGTTTTGCTACAGATTTTGCTGCCTGCCATTCGGTTTGGTTTCACGGCTCCCAGAGCCAGAATCCGATCTCCATTTCAGAGAGCAGCAACAACATGCTAACCCGGACATCAAAACCATCCCTGGCGAAGGGGCTGAGGGGTCGACCTTGCCGCTCTGGGATGCGTGATGGGCAGTGTCCCCATTAAGTGAGCAGCATGCAAGGTCTAGAGAACCCAGACACTGCAGATCTGAAACTGCCTCCAGATGCGGAAGACTTGCAGGAATTCTGGAGAGCCTGTTGGGCATCTTTGATAAAAAGTCACATTTACAACAGGTTGTACTGCAATGCTGAGAGAAAAGTTGAATCTGGGAGAAGATATTAGCCCTTTCCTCAGCAGGACAGCCCTGATAGAGCAGAAAGCATTAAGAAAGCAATTTAAAATACATAATGCTCGGGGAGCACCTAATTTTACTACCAGCTGGGTGTTAAATTAATTGTGTGCAAGCCGAATGTGGCATGAGATGGAAAAGTCAGGCTTTAGAGTGCGTGTGCTTTTCTAAGAGCAATTCTGTTTCTTGGTTGAAAGCAAGGAGTGTATCTCATGGAAAACATCAGGTGATCAGCAGAATGATATCATGATGGATTAGCCCAGCGCATAGTTGCCTGGAAATGCTCAGAGGTCACGAGCAGGTTATAACTCTCTCCAGCACTGAGCTATGAGCATGTGTTACCATCGGTCTGTGAGGACAGGCTGCTTTTCAGAGCGGGAAGGAGCCTGCCTACAGACGGGCAGAGTGATGATTCACTTGTCTCAGCAGACGGAAGAAACACGTTTTAGTGAAATCTTGGATACCGCAGGGACTGATAAGTGTTACCACTCCCATTTTCTCACTAGGTAAACTAAGGTCAGAGATGCTTTTTGACTTGCCCAAGGTCATGCATTAAATTAGTGGTAGAGCCAGAAACAAGACCTAAAAGACCCTTCTTCCTTTCATTGCCACAGCATTTTCAATTGCAGATGCAGAAATGTTGCAGGCCTGTTGTTCAAAAAGAACCCATTACCCATCTGCAGGACTTGTATCAACCTCAAGCGAGATCAAATAGCCCCGCGGTGAAAAGGCATCCAAGAGCAGCTGCCTGCCTGCTAACTGGTTTTTAGGCTGTGATTTCTACAGTAGCACCATTCCTGGTTCCCACTGAACAGTCTTCATTTAGACTGGTGAAGCCATTCTCCAAAGCAAGAAACTTTCACTTACAGATATGCAAATTCTGTACTTGTTCAAAATAGCCATAAATGTTATTTATATGAAATCTACAGCTCAAAGCTAACAGCTGTTAAAGCCCCTCCTGCCTTCTGCTTCCATCTTTTTTCTTCTTTTTTTTTTCTTCTCTTCTTTTTTTTCTGGTCAGGAACTTGTTTTGGAAATACCCCAGGTTGTAATAGTTTTACTTGTACTGTGTTACTTGGCTTTGTTTATCTACTGATGAAGTGCCAGCCCTGAAGTACTGCCAGATGAAAGTAGGCATCTCACAGCACTGAAGTGAACTTTCCTGAGATTATTTACTAGTTGAGTCACCATGCAAGTGTTCTGAACAAACAGCAGGTCTCTGCCCAAACGAGCTTACAGTGGGAAGGTGCGCAGAAGGTCTGATGCGTGGCACCCATCAAAACCTAGGGACAAGGCTGCAGCCTCAGCGGGACCTGCTCTGGCCACGGCTCTGTCGAGTGGTTGAGAGAATGAGAAGCAGCAAAATTTCAGGGGAACCCAAGACCTTCAGTCCCCACAGCTTATGTTTGGGGTGATTCGGGTTCTCAAGCAAGTCCGTCCATCACGTGCAGCAGCAACGCAGCCGAGGAGCTGGTGAAATCCAGCCACCGTCTACTCAGCACCTCGTCCCACTCCAGACAATGCTTGCCTCCTGGCTAATTTGAACTCCAGACTAGGGTTAGTTCAATTCTCAGGCCCAGATTCACTAAAAAGATCAGAGTCTTGATGAGTCTTGATGAACGTTTTAACTAACTTGGCCCAGATTCCAGGTTCATAACAGAACACAAATCCAAGCGCTTTCATGTGGTCTGAGGTTTTGTAAAGAAAGGTTCATTTGGCGCTCAAGTTGACTTTGGGTTTGGCTGCGTCTCCTGGGTCACTCCAGCCCACGAGGGCTGATGTGGGCTGGCCCAAGCCCTGCTGTCACTGTCACGGCTGGGGAGAGATCAGCTTTTGTCACTCAAATTGTAGAGAAGCAAGAAAATAGCAGGCTAGTGATGTAATTAACTCTTTGCAGGTCGCATGGCAATCTGCTACAAGTCCTTCCAGAAATTTAATCCTGTGATCACCTTCTACAATGAGACCTCACCTCTGCAACAACACAACTTCAAGCAGCAGATCATCTTGCATGCTTTTCTCAGTTTCAAGTGATTTTAACAGTTTAACTTGCATCTTGGTAAGACTATGATCTACTGAATTATTACTTTAAAAATCTTACTGCCAGTGCTTTCTCTCGTTATCTTCCCTTGCACAGATTTCAAGGTGTAAGTGCAATATTTCAGCAAAGAAGGAGGAATTTTTTTCCTGGGTAAACGTGATGGACAGCAAGTGAACGTGAGCTCCTGCAAGGGAAGTCCTTCGGTACTTGTGCATGTCACCGTAGCGGCACGCCAGCTTGCTGACCAGTAATTAGCTAGGTTGAAGGCTGGCTCAGCAGATCAAACTACAAAGGCATGCATTTTTGAGGGACTTCTTTCTTGCAGAATATATAAGAAGCCTTTCTAGGAGCGATTGCTAAAGTCCCTCCTGTGATCTCACACACTAGACCTAAAAAGTAGATTAAGAAAAGCAATAAGCTAAAGGAAAAAACCACAGTGCTTCACTCATTTATTTTATATATTAAGGGGAACACTGACCTTTGAGATCTCTTTTTTCCTTAGTATTGATGGTGATGAATATAATGTATTCTGACTTTAAATGAAACAGAGTGCTTTGAAAAGACAGAAAATTAGCAACATATGGGCCAAAGGATCCAAAGAGCTGAGAAAAAGGGAGGGGGAAGAAAATGACGGAAAGAAAGTTTCAGATGTCGCTGTGTTCCTGCAGCAGAATATTTTAATGTTATTGCTATTAAGGGAGGTCAGGCCCCCATTGGACATCCCCCTTGCATCACATGTGACGAGGCCTTTCTGTGTGCAGTGCAAAGCAGAAAGTACCCGTCCTTCACTGCAAATGCTCCTTGCCCAACCGGACCAGCAGATGCCACAGAGGAAAAGGAGAGCAGGATTTTATGAACAAGGTTATTTGTCTCTTCCCTATCCCCTCGCTGCTGTGAACCAGAGATGCTCTATAATGCAAGATATAGTCTTTCCTGCCAGGCTCCCAGGCTGCCTTGGAGTCCTTTGATTTTGGTCCCTGGTGCTTGCCCTCAGGCTCACCTCTGCTCTGCCTGGGGGAGAACTCAGACATGAGGCATCTCTGGATGTCCCTGGATGTGCCTGGACATCTGCACGATGCAGGGCAGCCACCAGGTCACTACAAGCTTCCACAGCCAGAAGCTGAACAGGATCACACCCCAGAAGTGCAGCACCGGTCCTGTTAGCTGGCCACCAGCATTGTTCAGCCTTGCTTTTTCCACAGCCAAATGCCTCTTCACGTGCTTTGCCCTGTCCACAACACACCTGCAACCTGGGCCAGAGACAGGGCTGTCTTTGGACTCACCATTGCACCGACACAAACATATTCTTGTTTTTATGAAATAAAATCAATAACGAAAAAAATAAAAAAATCATGTTGCGATTTATATTCTTACCCTAACTTTCCCTTAACTTTTTTATGGGGGGGAATTTCCTTAGTTTTCTCTAAATTATATCTGAAAAGTCCCATTTCTAAAGGAGGAGGTGCCTTTGGTAAGGGGTAGTTAAAAATACCTTATGGCACAGAAGAACACTAATTACCTGAGCCTTTTTGATGGCTGGGATTCTTCATCAAATCAGGAATTAGCTAAAGCAGAAGTGAAAGTATCAAACTGTTCACTGCTAACTTTGTGTAATCATTTAAGTATCTTATTAATTGATTCTATATTCTTAATTCAATTCCCAAATACTCCCATTTTAATTAGGGTCTGATGCAAGCCAAGCAGAGCAAGGAAACTGAGGGTTAAAACTCCCAGCTTCACCCCTAACTCTCTCACAGTGTATGTGCTTAGAGTGGCCGCATGCTGACATGAAATATCTCCAGTGGAGGGGTAATTAGAGCAGACGAGCCCGACCTGGCCATGGCTGTCATTTTTGCAGTGACATTGGGAAGCTCTAGATGTATACATTATGCAGACAGCTCCGAGAGACAAAGTGTTGGTTTTTTTCCCAAGCTAAACCAAATCTGGGTAAAATTAACATCCTATCCTGCTAGTGCATTTAGTCCAGATCCAAGTCTGCTTATTTTTTCCATTCTGTCTCTGTCATTTTAGCTCATTCATCTCTCAGCTGAAAAAGGAAAAAAAAAAGTCCTCTGCTGTTGCACAAGCATGAAAACTGTTCTGTGCTTCCCACAATACTCATAAGTCTGTGTATCCTCTGCACACCCTGTAACATATAGTACCTGACCATACTTAGGTATTTGCATGGACCTGCTGCCACTTTGCTTCTTTTCCTCCTATATTTTGGACTGTCTAGTTAATAATGACTTTGGGGTTTTGCTTCTTCTCTTGGCTGTTGATAGGCTTTGCTTTTGCACAGGATGCACAAATATTTCTCAAAAAGCTTTTTTTGCAAATACCGCTGCTTCCTTCCAGAGCAGCACATGCTTAAATCAGCAAGAGTCTTAAAAGCAATGAAGTAAACAGGAAGCTCACGACTGAAATACGCTATCCTCCAGCTCTTGCGGTAATAGCGTAAACCCCTTTCGGCATTAGCTGTGGCCCAGTTTGAGGAGGCACAGGAGAGAAATTAAGCCCCTATTTGCTTTGGTTTCTCTGCTAGGTCTGGCTGCTAAGGTGCCACTTTGTGTGAGGTTGTTAATGGCTCGTGGATTATGGAAATCCTGCAGCAAATGGGCTCTCTGAGCAGCCCCACATCTCGGGCGCTTTTCAAAGAGGAAGTCAACGTCCTAGGATAGGGTTTGAAATGACGGATGCCAGGGCCAGTCAAACGCTGACTCCTCCAGACTTTGGTGGGACATGTCATGATCTGAACATTGCTGGCTTTTGCAGAACTACAAGTTGTTTCTCTGTATTTTACCTGGTCAAAACTATAGCCAGCTCCAACTGCCTCCTAGTGCATGGAAAGAAAGCCCACCTCACTTGTTATCCACACTCTCCCAGAGGTACATGCTTGCAATAAAAAGAGTGAAAGAAACTTCACCCAGAGGTCATCTTTTTCCCTCAGACCAGTATCATCAAGGATGAAGGCTCAGCACACCCAATTCCAGCTGGTCTCAGCAAGGAGAACACCTGCAGCCCAAGGACATCGGGGCATAAACCTGACCACACCACGGCATCTTGAGCCCTGTGCTGTCCTCTCCACCTGCCTCAGCAACAGTAACCTGCAAGCCTCTCCCAGGCTGCCGTTAGACGACTCGTTTGCAGGCAGCCTGAGATGTTAACGAGCTGGTGACTCTTCCCACAGTCCAGCTCACTTAACCTCACACCGCAGATCTGCAGGTGATGGCCATAATTTTCCTCTCAAGCTCAGATCAATGACCAGAGTGCTGTTATTTGCACTCTACCTATTCTCCACTGGTTTCTCCTCTGCCTGTAAGGTCTTGCCTTGTGGGCCAGAAGGGCTTAGGCAGAGCGAGCGCCCAAGCCCGATGGTGCCCTCGTCTGGCTGAGGCTCCCGTGCAATAAGTCCACTGCAAATATTCAACTTCATCTTCATCTCCACACCAGGCAATGTCAGGAACAACAGACACGAACCCCAGCTGGTTTGGGATGGGGTTATGCATCCTGTCCAAGGTGGGCTGGCCTCATGGAAGCCTTTTTCCACCCGTGCCACCGGCTGCTTTACCAGCTCCCCCTTGGCCTCTCTGCTCCACGCTGTGCAGCACATGGAGCACAAGACCCTAAGAGAAAAGCCCTCAGGTAATGATTTTCATGGTCAGATCAACTCTGCCCTTTGCTTCCCCAGTGGGCACCAAGAGGAGCCCAACTGCCAAGAGCAGGGCTGATGGGCAGCGTCTGCTGGCCGTGGATTTGAAGTGACATCACGAGTTTGTGGGTCTTTTCCAAAAGGATCTTTTAAAAATCACTCTTGTGGTTCCTTCCACCGATTTTGCTTGAAGAGATAAGACTGTTTTTTGGCGAGCAGCCAGATTAACTGTTGACAGAACCGTACAGTTCAGCTCCGAGCTTCAGGACTCTTCCTCCAGAATAAAGGGTCCTTTTCAGTTTATAGACACAAATACTTGAATAAAGGCGTATTTCATGCGTGATGTCTAAATATATCAATCAGATAACTGGAACTGGTGTGCGTGTGGAGAAATTTCTGACGTAATATAACTTGTACAAAGAAGAAAGGCGCTTTCATTAATCTGGTGCTTGGAATGTTACTTGTACACTAACAAGTGATTCAGTAAGAACTTGGAAAAACAAATGAAGCCATCGTTTTCAAATATGCAGGAGCCTCCCAAATTACAACAGCAAGTGAGTGTACAGGATTCACAAATGGAAAGAGAGTCCCAGATCCCAGAAAAGTCTAAAGAAATAACTGGAAAACGCAGAGCAGGTATGCATAAATTATGCTAATGTGTCCAAGAAGGCAATAAAACCAGTTCACACTGTTGGTTCTTTTCTGGGGGAAGGAGGAAGTCATCGCAGTCCTGCAAAAAAATTAGATCCTGAGGACTGGAGTTTGCAACAATCCTCATGCAAATTGTCTTTTGTAGTGTGAGTACAGAAGGGACTTGCTGACTCCTGCCAAGATTAAGAACCTCCTACATTCAGATCCCGTGTCCTGTTGAGATTTCCAGCTCATCTGTAATATGAAGACGGACTCTTCCATCCTGTCCTTGTAGCCCCAAGAACATACAATAACTGAAACGCACTGTGGCATACTCACGTAAATACTAACGGTGGATTCACACTGCAAAAGTCAGTTCTGGATACAGGTTTAAATGCCCCAGAGTCTGGTAAGTTTGGATTTACTAAAAAGCACTACATTAAAATTAAATGAAAGACCTTATCTGAGCCAAAGAAAGGAAATTAAATTTAGGCGGAAGTTCCATTATCAAAAATCCCTGCACCGTGTCTCCGTGTTTTGGCGCTTACAGAATGGTAAATACAGTTCTGTACTCTCTGGACTTTTCCACTGTGCCTTTTGTGCAGGCACAAGGTGATGGGTTAATAATATGATTTCATCTTTAACTGAGAAAGGTTTTCTTGTCTTTGAAAATGAAAGACAGACTCTTAAGATTACTTTCATACCAATTTTCCTTATTTATCAGAGGTATTTATAAGATGCCTATCACACGGGTATCCAAGTGCCAGGTTTTTTTCTCATGGTAAGATCTTTGATTTTTTTTTAAAAAAGGTAATTTCATACCAAGAAATGAAGCTTTCATTTTAAAAAGTATTAAAAGGATTGTTATAAAAAAAGAGGAAACATCTCTCCAGGGATAATATGAAAACTGTATCTGCTTTACAGCTGTAATGGCCCATTCCAGCAGTTCCCTAAATCTGGTCTTGCACCACTGATGGTTCATGGCATATTCGCTGGAGCTCCACAGAGATCTTGGCTCTCTTCCTCGTTTTCAGCTCCTGAACTATATAAAGAGGCAGCCTAAAAATACACATTATTCTTTCCTAATGCAGCTTTTCCACTCCGGCAGCTGCTGTCCTTGACAGAAGGAAGTCTGTTAGTCCTGGTGGGGCAGGAAGGCAGCCTGTACAACTGCAAAAAAGTAAGGAAGGGGAAGAAAATTTGAAATCTGTATCTAAAGAGATAGCTGGGAGTAATGGAAGATCTTCCCCAGGACAGGCTGCTGCCCACACAGCGGGATGCAGTTGTCCCATTGTTGGAGTCCTGTGGTACCATCAACTCCTGCTGGTGACCGTGCCAGCCTGGTGAAGGGGACACAACAGGCACTTCCGAGATGAGCTCAGTGAAGCGTCCCATTGAAACACGGCATTTTCACACAAGCTGTAGCAGAACCTTCTGAGCTCCTTGCCTGTCTTGCAGGGTAGGTTCAGCAAATGGAGCTCCAGACACCAAAAACATCCTTGATGCTCTTAGTGCTGGATCGCGCTTGCAATGAAATACGCAGTAGCAGCAAGGGATGCAAGTAAGCATCAAGATAAAAGAGGGCAGTCAGTTAATTTCCCAAACACCAGAGAGAGATAATAGCACTGTGTTAATGACAGTGCTAGATAGCAACCGATAACAGTTACACCAGCAATCAGAAAGATGTGCCGGTGCTTTGGGGTGAATAAACTGATTTTAGCTACTGCATCTCACGTGTTCATAACGTTTCGGTGACTTTTTTGCCTTTGAGAGGGAGGTTGAGGGCAATGGAGTTTGCATCATTATTGCAGCTTTTTTCTCAGGGAAGATGGGGGGCTCAGCCTGGCCGTGGCCGGATCCGGAGCTCGCTGACACCAGCCACCGATTCATGGGGTCGGGCGGTGACAGAGGAGCAGCTTTGGGGCCATCCAGTGTCACCTTTCCCTCGTCTCTGCTTTTGATCAACTCCACTGTAAAAAGCGGTGTTTCCAGCCAAGATCCTCATACTTAAGGATTTAGCTCAAACCCCGTAAGGTCTTTATAAACATCTTAAAGTACGCAATCCCGGCAGCAGGCTCTCCACCAGCGATACGGCGACAGACCTCTGACGGCTGGGAGTCACAGCGTCGCCCTCACTGGGGTCATCTCCATCTAGGAGAGAAGTTTTCTTGCTGCCGCTGGGGGTTTGCATGGGCGCTGGCTGCGGAGGCTGCGAGTGTGAATGCACAGACACCACCGAGTGCCCGAGAACCAGCCTGGCGTCCTGCACGCAGACATTACCCTGGCTGTGCCATTTCATCTGCGCCAGCGCCATCAAAAAGGACTCTGCCCACTTCAAAGGGAAATGTTAGCAATTATGCCGAGCTAATCGTACACTGATAAGAACACCAGCTTCATTATTCCATCCTGGTTCACGTTTTCATATCTAATAAACACCCTCAAATTATGCTTTCTTAAAAATACAAGATACTCACAATTTTATTTCTGGGGATACATGTTCATTAGAGATAAGATGATTTTAAAAAAATCATTTTATACTGCTAATTGTAAGCAGAAAACAAGAAGCTCCCCAGGAAAAATACACAAACAATGCACCACGCAGGCCTCTGACGCTGGAAGTTCAATAACTGGTTTTCTGATAAAACGTTTTCATCTTCTCGATATTGTTTTTATAGCTAGAAGTCTAGTTTTCAGACAATGGGCTGGGAACCCACGTTCCCTGCATGTTTTAGACAAATAGCATACTCTCGATCGAAAGAGATGGAAGAATCACTCCTGCCTTGCGGGTATTATGTTTTTTAATCTACCAATAAGTTTGGTTTTTCTTTCATTTTTTAGTTTTACATAAAGTAATTCCGAACTGTAAGCCACAACTGACCTAACTACTTATTAAAAATGCTAATATGCTTTTGTGCTTTGATGTCTGGTGAACAATAAAAGGGAGAGAGTTACTCTGGGACACTGTAATCCTTTATTTGTCACTAAGTTATGACACCCAGCAGAGCTGTGTGACAGTCCAAATCAATCATCCCCCGTGCACTGCAGGCCTTCGCTGCCTCCTGCAGAGTCTATGCAGTTTAATTAGCTTTTTTTCACACTAGCATAATGTACATCTGCAGCTTCAGCAAGAAAAAGAAATGGAGGATAGTTCACTGGGATACGGTGCCTTAAAAAAAAGTTCATATAAAAAAAAAAGTCTGAAAGAAGAAACATCACAATCCTTTGTAGTTTACTTCAGAGGAGTTTGCGGTAGAAATCTACAGGACTGGGTACTCTATATTGTTAAATGTAGATTTTTTTTAACCTAATAAAGGCCTTTTCGGCTAAAATCTCAGATGGCATTTAAAGCCTTGTTCTTTTCTAATGGTCTATATCTTTTATACCTTCTTCTTTTGGTTGATCATGCAGTAGATCATTATCTGCTTCTCTTCCCCTCCCTACGGTGGGTTGGTACAATGGAGTCTTCAAACCGATATTTGCTGGTTAGAAATCGTTGTCCCCCAGCCCCAGCATCCCGGACTGAAGGAGGTAAAGCCATGCTCCCTCGCATCAGCTCCGAGCCCACGGCCGGATCACGTTTGGAGTGGTGGGTCTGTGGCAGATGAACACTCTCTACAGTTAGCCCCAGACAAGCCCGCAGGAGCATGGGTCGAGAGGACCAGAGACGGGCTGAGCCCGCCTGGGATCCCCTTGGCTGCCTTGCCAGAGATCAAGCAATGTCGTGGGATGGAAGGTCCTCAGATAAGTGGAACTGTGTCATCCCAAGAAAATATTTCCGGCCTTATTAGGCTAGTGGTTGGATCCAATGATATGTTCAAGCAAATAAAAATGACACAGGCGCTGTCTCATTTTGGAAAGGGCAGTATCCTTTTCCAGCCATTCCAGCTGATGTGGTAGAGCTTGTTAACTTGATAGTGCAAGCTAACCTGATGGTGCAAGCTAATGGTGTTTGGGTTTTATTTATCTCTTCTACCCTTTGTGTACTGTGATGAAGTTTAAAGGCATGCGCGATCATTCCTTACGCTATTCCTCTGAGCGTGACCACAAAGGAGTCACCTGCAGAACACAGCAGTTCCTTTATTCAAATGATAGATTACATTACTAGAGGCTTGTCACTCTTAATAACCTTCCAACAGAGAAATGCATCTAAGGAGATGATGGGTTGGGTTCAAACAGGAACATTCAGCAAGAGCAAGCACTTTCCCCAGTTTCGAGCAGAGGCACCACAGTGGAAGTGCCTTACAAAGGCTGTGGCTGCAGACGGACAAGGTCCAGCGGGTCACAGCGGTGGAGACTGTCACACAGGCTGGAAAGCGGTCAAAGACATTTATCAGCCATTTGATTTCTAAGAGAACTCCACCTGCAAATAACGCAGTAATTTGTTTAAGATCTGCGAGGACTACTTACATTCCCCTCCATCGCCTTCACTCGCAAAACACAGACGTGATCCTCCAATTCTGGGCACTAATGAAAGTAGAAGAGCAATAACCAGACCTACTGCCAAAGTCCCTTTTAGACCTGTATCTTAAATTGTCTTTTAAACAGCACCTCTCTAATCCTTCAGTGCAAAAATACTTTATCCTCTTGTGCGAATTATACATATTTCCCAGTTCAAAGAGGTATAAAATATAAATGTACTTCTGTACAATTCAGCAGTAATAAGAGTAAATAGTTAGTGTACAGTGCCTTTTCATCTCTAGATTTCCAGTTGCTTAAGCATTTAGAGACTACATTTGGCATTTCTTGCTGTGCTGCTTCTTGGTCTAATGCTATTATTGAAAATACTTTTATCCAGGGCCTTGGCTGGATAATTCCTTTGAAAAATCTTATTCCACACTTATGCCAGCAATTCTTCACTGTTTTCCCCTTTTAAAACAGATAATTTATTAAGACTGTAATATACAGTTTTAACATACTTCCAGTTTCATGTTTAACAGAGTGTTCCATTTTTGGGTCTGGTGGACATAGGCAGTGGATTTCTTGTTCAGAAGTGAAACATATTGAAATGGTTGAAATAATCCAGCTGAGCTTCCCTCTGTCCAGACCGAATAGCAGCCATGCTCCGCATGAGACCCCTTCTCCACGGGAGCACTCTCCCGGGCATTTCAATGCAAGCATCCAGTTCCCTCCTAAAGTACCCCAAAGCTAGGAAGACTACACCTTCAAGAACTTGGAGAAAGGCGAGCAGAGAAGCAACATCTCTCTTATCAGCTGTGCTCTCAGGAACGCAGAGTACGTTGGTTTCCTAAGGAAGGCAACCAGAAAGTGATGCATGGACTCCTGCCCTTTATCCATGTACCAAATTACTTCCATGGACACCTCATTAGCCAACACCTTTCTCCTGGCCCGCGTGCCCGAGCCACTGCCCTCCCAGTTCCTCTTCCTGGGGAGAGCCTGAGAGGTTTTTCTTTCTATTTCCACCTGCTTCCTTCCTGGCCAGAGGACACTCCTCACCCCAAAACAGGCTCCAAGACAGGTATTGCAGGATGCAGAGGAGTGTCGCTTGATTAGAGGAAAGCATGAAAAGTAAGATGCAGCCTCACTCCTTCCTGTTTCATATGCCCTGTTAGTGGGCATCTTTCCGGGATCAGGAAAAATCAAAGCTTTAAGGCCCTGCTACAAGAAAGAGAGAATTTAGACCAGAAAATAAGTTTTCCTTGTAATTCAGCAGGTCATACATTAAAGTAAAAGGGTTCAATCAAATAATAATATAGGCATTTGTGAGCCATCTGATACCCTGCCTGGTACAGGGAAAGCATTGTTTTGGTGAAGAACAGCCCGAGGAAGAGGAGTGGCTGGTTCTGGGATGAAGATGAAGGGACTGATTCTCTTTTGAGAAAGTCAGTGGAGGAGGTGGTTGAAAGCATCATGCCTCCACTGAAAGATAACACAATGATGGAGTGAAGACGAGTCACAGTATTTACCCTTGTTTGCCACCCCATCATCTCCCTCAGGGAGATCCAAAATGGAAAATTTTGCACATTAGGCCTCCAGCAGGTGAGATCTGTAAAAGCTCTCAGTGCTGTTACTGCCCCATTATCTCCCTGCCCTGTGCCTGCAGGAGCTTTCTGCTCCTGTGGCATGGGGAATCAAAGACTTCGCCCTGCAGAGTCTGGTAGAAAAACCTCACTTTCTCGCCTGTCTCAGCAAAGCCGCTGGGTTTTCCCTCAAGTGCTTATAGTGCCAGCACAGCTTCACTCTGTGAGCTCTGCAAGGGAGTAGTGGGCAGGGGGTAGGACGGATAGGAGGGGAAGTGGGGGTGCGATAACATCTCCAGCCACCCCAGCAAGGTTCACTACAATGCACCTGGCCAGACCCCTTAGTCAGGCAGAAAAAGGTCAGTCCGATCTGTCTGCACGGTTGGGTGGTGGCCTCTAGCAAACCCAAGACCTGCTGCTCCAGTGAGGGTGCATCAGAGGGATCCCACCCCTCTCCTGATTTTGTAGCTTCCAGTTTGCTGACACTGGAAAGGCATCAGAGAAGATAGGAGGATACTTATGCAAAGACTTCTATCAATGGGGAGGCCCATCTTCAAAGCTTTGATTTTACCAGGTGCTGGCATCCCTTCTGAGAGCTGTTCTTGCTTGGGGGGATTCCATCTCAAAGTCTTCACATCACAGGAAGGGGAGCCCTGCTTTGAAGAGTCTCACCAGCAATGGGCCAAACCTCCTATTTGCATTTCATTTTTGGCTGCATGAAGCTTGCTCATTGGCACCCAACAAGTATTTTGCAATCTTTTTAAAGCAGCAAGGCGCAGTGTTTGCTGACACAGCTCAACACCAGGACGTGTACATGTGCTTCCAACTGAGAAAGTCACCGGCAGTTTAGGCAGGTGTGGATGAGTGAATTAGAATCAGAACAAAGCAGTAGTGCATTTGGAGTATGCCTATCAAGTTGCAACAAGAAAAAGTCAATGTTAAATTAAAGGATCTACTTCCAGTGTTTGCACTTGGCAGCTGCTTTTATTCCTAAGGTGAAACCATGAAGAGAATTTAGGGTTGAATTTATATTAAGGCTACCTTGTTTGAGTTGCTTTGCTGAGGGTCCTGGGAACCTGTGTCACTTTGGACTCCAGCAGAATTTCTGCTGGATCGGCAGCACTGCCAGTGGGGCCTGCCTGGTCAGGGAGCAGCATCTTGCAATATTTCAGAAGCACAAAAGGTATTGCCAAAGGCCACTCAATCTTGTGTTTAACTTCAACTTTGTCCAACTCAGAGTTTCTTTAACTTCCTAAATGTTCTTAGAATATAGGGCAGTACTGACATAATCAAAGCAGCCAAGTGTCCTGGCTCAGACACTGTCTTTGACCTTGCAGTGGCTCGTTTTCCCTCTGTTACTTACTTTTCAGTGGAATTGCAGAGCTTCACCCTCTAGTGTCTGAGGAGGAGTTTGGAAGGCATTTAAGAAATGAAGGTCATTAAACGTTACCTTTCCTGTTGCAAGCCCTTGCATGAGGCACCGAGGTTTATTATGCCATTGCCCTTTGGTGTAAACAAACCTTAGAGATGTTCTTTGCAATGCTCGTAACCAGAACAAAGCCCTTTGCATTGTTAAACCTCTAACATAAGAGAGACTCAAGCAAAGCCTGTTTACCATGCATAACACAAGAAAGGTTCCCGAATAATCCAAGACAAAAGGTCTAAGCTGGGAAAGCACAGAGGTGGGACTGCTGGTTTCTCTTTTATGAGGATCCCCAGATTCCCTGGTTCTCCACTTGGCTGGCACAAAGAACCTGGAGCTTCTGTTCCTCCCTGCTCTGTGCTCTGTTCATAGAGGACATCAAGAAGATGCAAAAAAATTTATGTCAAGCTCGGAAATACCTTGTGCAGTGGGTGATCTCTCAGTGCCTGGGGACAGGTGGATAGAAAAGGAGTTTCCCAGGAAGGCAGAGCTTTACACTAAACCCTTAAGACATCAAGAAACCCCTTTGAACTGCGTGTGACTTGGGTTCTGCTGCTGCACAGATTTTTTTGGTTGGACTGAGCTCAAAGCCAAGGACGTGGTTCAGGTCAGCACACCCGTTGAGGGGGCGAGAGCCAGCTCAGCTTCCCACGGAGCAGCCTGGAGGCCAATGCCAGAACATGGCTGTTGTGCCAGCAGGATTTTAGGAACTTTCTAGCCCTGTTGGGCAGTCCTGTGTCTGTCTCGCAGCCCCCTTCATGCACACTACAAGAAGACATTGTAAGCAGTGAAAAGGTGCAAAACTGAGCCTGTTTTGCTCTGCTTCCCAATTTCCAGTTATTCACCTTGGACCTCCAAGCACAGTTCTCTGTGCAGGAGACCACTCTTGCCCATTGACGGTGGGCACGAGACTGGGCTCCGGTGGGATGTGGCTGCCGGGGAGTTTGCAGAGCACGCTGCTTTCCCCATCGCACGTGTGGCTTTCAAAGCCCCGCGCACAAAGGCCCAGGGCTCGGCTGAGGTTTCACCCGGCGCGTCTGAAAGGGCAGGTCGCCTGCTTCTTTGTTTAAATGCTGGCCCATTTGTTGACTTGGAAGCACCCACTCCTTAGTGGTGGTGGCAGCAGTGAAATCATATATCACTCTAACGAGCGTCCCTTCAATAACCATTGCCCTGATTTTTGATACCTGGAGAGAAGATGCACCAGCTAGGGAAGAATTTATCAAAAACACGCCACTGACTAGACATCAGAGGGAACCTCAAAGGGACAGTGAACTAGAACAAAGAACAAAAACATTTACAGAAGTGCTACACCGAAAAAAAGGGAAAGGAAAAAACTGTACTAACAACAGTAACAAGGTCAGCTATAAAACCAGAATTAAAAGGCACTGCTGGGGAAAAGACGACGACTCAAAAAAGCACCAAGAACTAAGAACACAGCTTGCCAATCAGATCTATACAGATTCCTCTTGATATCTTCCCACTAACAGGCTTTCCTGCAGGACAAGTAAAAAGTTTAAGCGACTGGCTCTGGGAAGGTGGGCTAGAAGCGGGAGAGCAGCATTCACAGCTTTGAACACAGACCTTCAGGTTCTGCATCAATGGGATCGCTCAAAGGCCCTGGGGCTTGGTGAGCAGAGCCATGCAGCAGCTGGGGCCGGGCGCAGCCCCCAGCAAGGCACCGCAGCAAGCCCCGTTTAGGCCCATTTCAGGATTCAGATAATTGCTAATGGAGATCAGCACCCGAATGGACTGGCTGGTGCCTGGAGCACTTGCTGCCTTTGCCACTCCTGTCACTCACAGCCGGGGGGAGGCACTGGTTTAAATCAGTGCAAATAAACATCCAGCCCTGAGCTTCACCAAAGTGATGCTAAAATTGGGGTTGGCTGAAGTCTTGCAAAAAAAAGGATTACCTGCAGAAACAGGAGTTTTGTACTCCACAACAAAAGAAAAAATTACTTTTTGTTGAATATTTCAACAACTTTCTGGGCAAATGAAGGTTTTCAGCATTCCATCAAAATACCCAAGATCTTTTCTACAAAGAAAGGTCATTACATGGCAGCCCCCTTTGCCT
>Ga0065711_1005001_pt1 | contig 31989 bp, 13 predicted proteins | sample Hoacrofraction12_FD_59098 | JGI IMG/M metagenome (GOLD analysis project Ga0065711, IMG submission 59098) | Hoatzin crop microbial communities from Cojedes, Venezuela - Epithelial fraction 12 v2 (version 2) | ecosystem: Host-associated > Birds > Digestive system > Esophagus > Crop | place... | reverse complement strand
CCCCCCCCAATTCCTCCATCGATGGGTGCAGCTGAACGTCTCGTTTCCTTTCCGTCGCGCGTTTATTTTCTGGAATATTTTTTGTCCCTGCCTCTAGAGTTGGTTGCTCTCTTTATTTTTTCCGTCTCTGTAGTGCGATTGCAGGCTTTCGACAAGGGGAAAAGGCCGTAAAACCCTGCCAGCAGCCCGCGCTGCTTTGTGCCCGTGCGGAGGCTCACCTGGCTGCCTGTCCCCGAGGTCACAGCTGATAAAAAAAGTGAAGCTGTGCGTACGAGTTGCTGCCCTTACCTGGCTTTTCTTAGGACGTGCTGTCTGTGCTGCATAGCCTGCCAGATTAGCGTCTGAATTATTGTGTGCACAGGTGAAAGTTCTCCGCAGCCCTTCTAGCTCTCGGTTATTTTGTATGGTGAAGGCTTGTGCTAAGTTTCACGGAAAAGTGATCATCTGTGTTTGCTTTGGTTGATATCAGTCTTAAAGAGCGAGGTGAATGAGCTAGGAAATACTGAAAACGTGAACTGACAAGATTAAGAGTGTGAGATGGTTTTTTTTAGCCATCTAGGTGAGCTGGGATGATGCTGTGTGATGGTCTGTCTAGTGGCTGGGTTATAAATCTGACATGCTTAGTGACCTTACTTAGGATTTCATATTCTGGCTTCTATTAGTAAAACAGGCTAAGAGAAAAAACTTATTGCTGAAATAATTGAAGGCATGCAGATGAAAAACTTTTTTTGTTATTGTTTTGTCAACTTTCTTCCAACACTGCTTCTGTTTCGTCAGCACGTTTTTTGACCAGCAGTACTAAATGAGGTTTACAGGCTATGACTTCTTGAAAGCTTTATCAGCATTAATTTCTCTCTCTGATGCTTAATCTTTTGTAAACTAACGCATTTCTCAGTGAAGGCTCTTCGCAGCCTTCAGCTGTGTGTTACAGATTTTTATAGCTCTGGGTTTTTGCATGTAGCTGTTGAATTGTGCTGGCCTATTAAGATGAAGTCATCTTGTATTTCAAGGTGGAAGCTTTCAGCTAGGCCTGAGCTTAGCTGGGAGAGGAGCCTCTCTTGGAAAGTTTTGAGTTGCGGCCTTCATTTTTTTTCTGTGGGAAGAACCTTCAAAATGTAAATCAAATCCTGTTTACGGTACAAAAATATCCTTGTTATTGTTTTAGTGTTAGAAATCATAGCAATATCTCCAGTCCAAAACTTGTTAATATAGCGTATGGTACAGGCTGTATTTTGTTATGGTGTACTTTATCATCTGAGCTTAGGGCAAGTAAACCGCTGCAGATAATCTCGGTACTAGCTGCACTGGTTTATGCTTGCAGTCTGATTTAGGAGGGTACTTGGGAACAGTACTTCCAAGATGTATGCTGTGTATAGCCCAGTTAATATCAAGGGGGTGTTAAAAGCGTGTTTAACGGACGCTGTGTTAAAGCTAAAGTATTTCGCCACAGATCAGAGGTTACAAGAAGCAGGATGATGGCAGTTGATGCCCTTTTTTGTCATTACTGTGCCAGTGAGCAGATACAGGAGAAACGGGGCCACTTTCTGCCCCTCCAAGTGATGTGTTACTAAGTTTTGTACTGAAGCTGTTTTCGCTCCAAATCTATATAAGGTCATATTTTATTTAAGAACTTGTTCTAATACATTGTATCTGTTATGAATGCGATACAAAATCACTAACAAGAAATCTAAATCTCGGGTTCAGATGAAATATGCACTTGGCTCTTGTGTTTTCCAGTCTGAAATTATTAATGTGAAATACTAGATTCGGTATGTTGTGCTCTTTATTACTTTCCTGCAATGGGTGTGAAATGACAGGGAACAAAGTCTCAGTTTATATTGTATACTTGATAAGGGAAGTGCTGGATGCACTTGTAGTTAAATGCCATAGCAACTGTAATGTATTGTGCCTAACATACAAGCTACTATGATTAAATAAGATGATGTATCGATCTGCAGACGTAGCGGGTATGCAGTTTGATACTATATGTTTATTATCTTGTGTTGATTGCTAATGCAGTGAGGATCTGCAGAAGCTTCTGCCTTGGGGGGCGGGGTAGAGGGCAAGCTGTGAGTGCAGATGGAGATGTTTCCTGCAACTGCAAAATCCATTTAAATTTGTACACTTTAATGAAGGAAAGCAAAGCAGGCTCTTATGGTTTTGTTTTAGACCCACACTAATGTGTGCCACTCGGGAGATGCTAGCTATTTACAAGTGCATTGTGCCATAAGGCTTGTTATATGGAAAACGAGTGACTTAACTCTTAAAATCCTTCACTCTTTCCCTTGCTTTTCCTAACCCTTATGTCTCTGGATTATTGGATTAGGGAGTTGAAAACAATAAAATTCTTTTAATTATACTAATAAAAGGGCAAATGGAGTATTCTTAGGATAGTGCTGTTACGGTCAGTCTTCCATTTTGATTTCGCAGCAGAGAGAATAATGTTTGAGAAATATTGATCAGAACATAAAATAACAGCACAGGAAACAGAGGAAGATGTTGACGGAGCAGACTGTACGCGAATGTTCTCTCATCTAGATTTGAAAACCCTTAAAGGCATTTGACTATTTTCCCTAGTGCAGTCATTTTTAACATAATTGGGTTTTGAGTAAAAATAAACTTAATGGAGCAGTAGATTTACTGCTATGTTGTGGTTGCACTTTCTCAGCTTCGTAAGCAGGAAAGGCATGCTATCAGGCAAGCGCCCATCTTAAGGTCCTTCAGTTAAACTCTGCCAAAAATGTTCATCCTTTGATACAGGCTTGCATCTTACTTGGAAATTTTGTTGCTAGGGGTGAAGTGGTTAATAAGTGGATATCCCTGTCAGTGTCCCTTTCTAACCTATTTTTTGTTTTCAGTGTTTCTGCATGTGAAACTAGGGGATGATGACCACAGTGCAAACAGAGTTTTAGCCAAAATCCTTAGCACTTACTAGGACTGCAGGACATTCTTTGAGCAATTGTTTAGTCATACAGTCATGTTTGTTACGCTGAATTAATTTATCCAAATATATGCAAATGTCTTGTGGGCTTTTTTTTTTCTTCTTTTTCGCTTAGGAGTTGTTTTGAGGGGTTTTGGTGTGAAGTTCTTTACGTGACTTTCCTTTTCTTTCAGTGATAGGGTATTATCAACTTCAGAGTCAACTGGGACTGATTTTCAGACCGAGTCTGAAAGTTTCGTAACTACCTTCAGACACAGTAAAATGTGAAAGGTTTTTGAGATTGCCTCCTCCTCCCCAAATGTGTGGTTTTGTTTTTTCTTAATCTTTTGGAGAAAAAAAAAAAGAAAGAGAGAGCAACCTGTTAATAGGTCATACTTTAAACACTCTGAAACAGCGGTAAAAACATGACAGTGTTGAGCTTTAAATTTCCAGTGTGAATTGTTCTTCATCCTGTTGGTCAGTGGTAATTTGGCAAGGATGATGTTTTGACAGTATAAAACAAGTAATCATTTTGGAAAGAAATAGTGAATCGGAATGTGATAGGGATGTTCTGTGTTATATTCTGGGTTTTGGAAGCCCTTTTTGTCATCAGGCTTATGTGAATGTGAAGTATTGTCACTGCTGCAGACAACTGCTTATAAATAATAAAGATGGATGCAGTTGGAAGAAAACAATCTTGAAGCTCAAATCTTGCATTTCTTGGCCTGAATTTGACTGAGCTGTTACAAAGACATCTTTGTGTTACTGATGTGCTACAAAAGAGTGATATTAGAGGTTAAGGTGGTCAATAGATGAACATTAAAGTAATACTGAGAAGAGTATGGAAAACATTTGGCAGTAGTTTTTTCAAAGTTCTGCTCCTTTCTACTGTCTCACAGAAGAGCCCTACTTTTAGAGGATGGATAATTTAAAATAAAATCTGAGAAGTATATTCATAAAGAGATTTGAAACAAAAAAATAAATCAGGAATAGAAAGATCTGCAAGGCATAGATATTTATATTAAAAGATGAAAATAAAGAACTTGATGGGATTGATGGCTGCATAATATTTTCTTTCGAGACTGTCCAATGTTACACATAAAGGTAGCGTTTGCATCCCTCTGCGAGGGTCAGACTGGTGTTCTGGGCTGGACTGCTTAGTGGCAAGGATCAGACACAGCCTGTAATTTTTTTTCTCTTAACTATTGCATTGATCTGGTGAGAGTACCCTTTAATGACAGAGCAAGTATAGAGATTCATGTCCCTGTTGATATGTGCTTTTAGGGAGCACAGGCTGGGTATGGGTGGCGATACCTTGCAATTAGTGTGTTCTGGTCTGTGTGATGAGGAGAACAGGCAGCTGATACAGGTTGGCCAACCCGGATATGTTCTCCTTAGTGCAAGGATCAGAGTAGAGGATTAGCGAGTGTAATTGGTGGCTACTTATCACCTTCTTCCCTCTGGGGAGAAGGCCGAGGTAAGCATTTCCCTACAGTCACTCAAACTTCTAGCGCTTAACCTGATGTGGAAACACGAAAGGAGCAGTTAGAGCTGCTTTTCCCGCTCTCCTCCGTGATGTGACCGGTGGTTGGCGAGCTGTGCAGCAGGCAACAGGGACAGGACAGCAGCTACTCACTCTGTTTGTATTGGAGCTGTCTTTAAGATTTATGGAAGATGAGAGGTAGCAACATTTCCTGTCTGCCCAAAGTAAATGGGATACTGCCTTAACAGTTGAGGAGTGCCGCTCAGGGGCACTTGCATTTTATAAATAAATACACATTTTCTTAACATAGCATGGTCTAGCCCACGGAAAGAGATAGAGATAATGTGTTATTTTTTTAAAGCATGTTTTGTTAAGGAAATAAGGCTTACATGTTCACTGTATCTGTATGTGGTTGCATCAGTCCATCTCCTGTACCCCTGCATGTGATTCTTGAACATATTGCCTGTCTTCCATCGCATTGACACATGGTAGAATTCTTAAAGGTGGAAAGTTTCTGCAAATTTCTTAAAAATAGCTGTTCTGCTAGAGTGAAGAGATCCTGTATGCTGCTCCACTGAATAAGAAACTGCATCAGGAGGTCACATATGAGAAGTCCGACTCCCCCAAAGAGATGTTACAGATGCCCCAGTTTCACGGACGGATTTATTGGTAGTGTCGAGACCAGAAATGCGTGTTTGTAGGACACCAGGCTCTGTTCGTTCAGCGAGATCCTTGTTTAGGAGTGGGATCTACAGCCCACAGAAGAGTTAATACTTACCAACTGAGTAGGTGTACAGCTCAACTTGAGTTGAAAACTAGTACTTTGGCTTCGACAACATGGTAATTTATTTAATGCTTTTTATGTTGATGCTTTGTCATAGCTTTCAGCTGTGATCTAGAGATGAAATTAGCTGATCAATTTGATATTTCATAGAAAAGTTTTATGACATCTTGCTTTCACAGCATAATGTAGGTTGAAAGGGACTTCCTGAGGTCACGTAGTCCAACCTCCTACTCAAAGCAGGGCTGATGTCAAAATTAGATCAAGTTGCTCAACTTGTCCACTCAGTATTTCCAAAATCTCCGGGGAAGGAGGTTCCACAACATCTCTGGGCAGCTTCTGGTTCTAGTGTTATGCCAATTGCCCAGTTAAACTTACACCATTAAGAACAGGAGAGTTTCCCTTGCTGCAACTTCTGACCGTTGCCTCTTATCCTTTGTACTTTTTACCTCTGAGAAGAGTCTGTATCAGTTTTCTCTGTAATCCCCCTTCATGTAATTTAAAAGAACAATTAGATGCTTTCCCCCCCCCACCCTTTTTTTCTACCTCCTAGCCTACACAAACCCAGTTTCCTCATGTTTTTTTCTTGTATATCATGTCCTTCAGCCCCCTGTGCATTCCTAATGGTTTTCTGCTGGACTTGCTCCAGTACTGGGAGAGAGAAAAACTGGACGTGGTATTCCAGATGCGGCCTCACAACTGTGATCGCTTCCCTTGACCTGCTGGTTACGAACTTACTAATGTAGTCCAGCCCAAGGTTAGCCTGCACCAGTGTAAGCAGGCGCTGCTAATGGGTGAAGCTGGATGTTTTTCTGCTAATCTAGAAAATACTTGCACTTAAAGTGAGGTGGTTTAAGAACTTTTCAAATAATGTCTGAAAAAAAGCCAAACCCTGTGGTTTCAGCTGTTTTTGACTTTGATTTCCAAATCACTCAAACGAAGCCGTAAACATGTTTTAGAATATAACTTTTCTTTTGCTGTGTTGTAAGGTAAATTAATGGTGTATGTGAAATGCAGCAAGGTGTCATTTATTTCAGGTAATTTATCTGTGTCAAACCTAGATTCTGTTAATTGCTAGGTCAGTTATTAAAGACAATTGTTTGCTTGTGAATGAATTGCCTTTTCAGAAAGGAGCTTATTTTCCTTTGCTTTATTACAACTTCTGGGCATATAAAGAAGCTATTCTCAAACTCATCTTTTTGCAAGGTACAGTAAAAGCCAAATATGCATTACTTCATAATCAGCTTTGACCAGGGAGATTAGTAAGATCCAAGTAGTAATAAATGTCATTAATTCAGATGGGGTTATTGGATGAGATATTGGTAGATAGTATGGCAAGATGACGTTTCTCTCACTCCATCAGCACACAGTGGGTTGATTTCTGTTTCAGAGAGCATTCCTGTGTCCACCCCATTCTGCCGGGTTTCTGGTGGCTGGGTGACAGCTAGTACAGAGCCAGCCTTGTGTCCCCTGCGGAAGGGACTGCACCCCGGCTTCTACCCGGTAGGCTTCTGGTGCCCTGCCTGCCTCCTGCGCGTTGGCTGAAGGATGGGCTGCTGGAAGGTTGCTGTGTGTCTCCGCAGGCCTGGTTGTCTCTGTGGTGGATGAAATACGGATTTGTGTGTGTGTATATAGATATGGCTTGTAGAAAGGCTTTAATAGAAATACTGTTCTGTTAGATTTGGGCAGAATCTTCATGAGAGCCCAGTTTTTAGTAGAGTTGTGCATGTGTTTTCACTATCAATCTTGTTTAGCAGTACCTAGAATCACAACGAACTAAATTCTGTTAAGGGAAAATCTCTTCTCTTGGAAGTTGTTCTTTTGTATTTCAAGAGAATTTTCATAAAATACTGAAATACTCTGTGGTGATTAGAACGTAAGTGAGAGTTTTTGTTACCTGGTAGAAAGTGATTTGTCTGTGTTGTGGGTATGTTTTAAATACCAGCAACTTGCAGTTAGGCTTATGGTTTATAATATGCAATTACTTCATTTCATAGTTTTGCTTAAAATTAGCAGCTGTTGTTGCAGTACCTTACTTCTCGCTTATTTGGAGGGAAGGCAGTTTGCTTCACCAGGTATTGCTGGTGTGTCCCAAGTAAAACTTGAAGTCATTTGAGCACCGCAAATCAATACTCCCCAAACTGCTTCAGTCCAGAATTTGCCCAATTTTAGTGGGATTTGGATGGTGGAAAGAACCCCAAGTGACATTCAGGCTGACTTTTATATTGCATTTTTCTGAGAGTTTTGTAATTATGAAATATCTTCCTTTTAGTTACAGTAGTCAACATGTCTTAATGTTGATACCCTGCCTGAACAAAACACAAAACCATTAATATATCAAGGGGCGAGGATTTACTGTTGGCATGCCTTTGTAAAAAGATGGAAGGAAACTTACAAAAATGCCTCATAAGCTGATACTGAAGGGAACTCACTTCTGATAGTGGCGAGATGCACACTTGGTGCTAGGGGTTTGTTTGTTTTATTTTGCAAGTGGAATACTGAACTAACTATGGCAGAGTGGACAGGAGCGCGGTGGTTGCCTGCTCTAGTGTTTTGTGATGTTTTTGTGTCATTTTGCACTGATGTTTCCACAGGTTTAGGAAAACCTATGCTTCTAAGTATGCATGAATGATTTTGTTCGGTGATTTATGTCTGTATCTTTTGGAGTGAAATACTGTGAACTATCTCTTTTGAAGATTTATATTGTGTGGAATTAAATAAGCTAATTCCTGGAAAAAAATATAGTAATTGTCTGCATCTTGTTTTTTTCCCCTTCTGAAGCCGATTTTAGGAGTAGTATTTGGGATATAAGTCAAATTAGAACCTTATTAGACAAAAGAGTAAAGCACCTTGGGGGATTTGTTAATACAGTCACCACTTGCAGCTCTCTGGTAGGGGAGGTGTTTCCTGCACACATTTATAGTGGCTGCTTTGCTGCTAGCGGTTGTTGTTTTCCAGGTTCTGGAGTAACGCTGGTTACGTGACTGACCTGCCATCGCAGCCTTGGTGGCTTTGTGTTGCCTTTTGAGAAGCCATAAGCACAGGAGGAGGAAGTCAGCTCTTCATCGGCTGGTGTGGAGGGTTAGCTGTCATGACAGTCGGACCTAGACACTTAGGCTGTGGTTTCCATGACTGACTTGTGCTGATCTCGGGCTGTGCTGCTTCTAAAGGGGCAGCTTGCCTTCCGTCATGCCTTTCTCTGCTCTTGTGCTGGTGGAGTTAGCTGTGGTGGGAAACTGATGTAGCTGAAAAGTTACTTCATAAAAAATGAAATAAAACTTAAAGGTAGTAAGTTGACGTGATGATGCAAAAAACCCTTGTGAGCGCTAGTGCTGACACAGGAGGGGAATAGGAAGACGCAGGTAAAGACTTCTTTACTGTTCCTGTTCATAAGCTGCTTTGACTTGGAGCTGCCTCAGTTCTCTGAACTGTATCAAAAGAAAGCCATCACTCTGACCAAAAAAGTGAGAAGGGGGCAGGATTGTCAGGCACAAAAAGGAGAGCGAACCACAACCACTCCTTTTAATTCACTGAGCCCTTAGGTTGTCTCAGATGTTGTTGAGCTCTTACAGTTTTACCCTGAAACGGATTCCCACAGGAATTTTCTTTAAGTTTATGTATAGAGAAGAAAGATAGTGATACATAATATCGTAATGTCTTCTCAAAAGCAATGGGTGCTTTTGGAATGGGGTGTTCATTTCACAGAGTCGAAGAGCCTTTAAACATAACAGTGAAGTTTGTCTAAATTTAAATTTGGCATAGATACTATCAAAGGAGTTCTTGACAGCGGGGAACCTGTAAACCTCTAAAATGGGGAGGGTAAGTGGGAAGGCAAGAAGTAGACAAAGTACTAAGATGTAAGAGTTGTCTATTTTCTGAAGACCAGCTTCAACTGAAGTGGCATGAAGCAGAGTAGACATATATGATCATTTGAAGTCACAGTGCTTCACAGCTAAAGATGTACAAAGAAGAACACTTATTAGAAGAGACTGAGAGACATGGTCTGTTTGGGGTTTTTTTTCCAAACAATTTAGATTGATCAAAACATGTTGAAGTTAAGTGACATCTTTAGCCAAACAGTGCAGAACCTTGGGTGAAAAAGCTAGTGTTTTTCTAATACTAATGTTAAGGTGTAGTTCTAGAATTGCTGCTTTTCATGGTTCTGCTTAGTAGGTGCTAACAAAACACAAATCATCTGGTCTGCCACACCCGGGATTATGAATCCACTGAGCTTCTGGCAAAAGTAATTTATTTAACAGACTCCATTTTGCATGACTAGCTATTTGTTTTCAAAATACTAGGAGTGATCTAAGGAATTAAACTATTAAGTCATTATTATGTGCATAGTAAATGGTTTAAAATTGTAATGCTTTGGAAGGTTCCATCAGATTTTACTTCTCAGATTCTGAAAAATAAAATTATGCCTATGTAACCTATTAGAATTATTTGAGTAGATATGTGAAAACAAATCTCCTATAGAAGGTTACAAAAGTGCCTTGAGAATTTGTGTTGTGAAGGGCAATAACCTCTAGTAGATCAGAAACTTCCAAAGGGTAAAATCACTTGTAAGTAATTATTCACTTTTGTCATGGGAAGAAAGACTTGCCATAATTGTCCCAGAAACCTTTAATGTTAAGGTAGATTTTGAACGTTATAAGAAAGATGACTGAAAAAGTGGGTGGTAAAGGTGAAGGTAATACAGTTACATTTTGACCCGGTAAGTTTCAGAGGTTAACTAAAATCATGATAAAACAGTCTATATTGATTCCTCGGGCATCTCGCTATGGACTTGTGATAAAATAAAGGACTCTGGATTAGAAATTGTATTTATTTTCCTCCTTTTTAGAAAAGAAAAAAAATAAACTGTGTAAGAAATAGAAACAAAAATAGTTTGTTTGGGTATCTTCTATAACAAAAATAGCACAAAGCCATAGCAGTGATCACTTGGTGATGAGCAGCAGACAGAAAAGGTTAGGGATATGGGTAAAGTCATGAGGAGTTTGTAAAGTATGACAGTTGTTTTGCAGAGTGGTCATGATAAAAGGTCTAGAAACAGGGATTCATATTTTCTTAGCCTCAAAGCAATAATCTGTCCACTGATAACAGAATCCTGACAAATGAAAAACTACTTAAAAAAACCCCAAAATGACACCAGAAAAACCCCAAGATTTTCAAATAGCATGCAATTAGGAATTTTCAGGTAGGGCCAGATTAATACTACTGCAAACTGGATCTCATCTACTATAGAGTTATTTTAGTGTTCTCTTGTTGCTGAGTCTTCCTCTGCTGCTGTTTTTATAGCAAGAGATGCAAAAAAAATGGGGAGAAATCGTCAGCGAGTGTCAGTGTCTGCAGGCAGCTATATGTCACAGCAGTGCGTATTCTTTTTCTTTCCTCAAGAAAAACAAGACTTGATATAAATCTGAGGTCATCCTGTAATTTATAACTTGAGGTACTTTTCCGACACAGTCGACAAATGTCAGAGAATTCAGCGATTGGATGGTGATGAGAAGAGGTCCGTTTCTTAAACTCTCAAACTTTTGGCAATTCAGTATGTAATTCTTATATCTAAGCTTACTCTGAAGTATCTCAATTTTGAATTCAAGGTTTTTGGCCTTTCACTGTAATCTATTAGTGCTTATGCATGTTTCCCGAAGACTGAGAAGATAATACATACATCTGTCTTTTAATGATCAATGGAGAGCATCTGTAGCATACCAGTAGATAATTCATGAGTGCTGAGTTACAACTTGTTTGACTTGTGTCCCTCAGAGTAGGATGAAAAAGTACATGGTGCTTGTGTTCTTAAAGTTATAATATTTTTGTAGCTTGAAAAACAACCAGAGCCTCAAGGCTGAGGTGTTTTTTGTTTTGGTCTGGGTTTTTTTATAAGAAACTAGTATTTAGGTAGCTCTCCATTTTCATGTATCTACTGACTTTCCTATGTGGTAGGAATTAGACTGTAAAACTAAATTTTTAATGAAGAAAAGTAAAAGTGTATTAAGATGCCCTGGTTTCCATAGTTTATTACTTGAATTCACAGCTGAGAAGCCTGGGACATGTTTTATTACTGAGAACCTCTTCTAGAGAAAGCTAATAATCAAAATGAAAACTCTGAGCAAGGCATGGGTTGTCTTTTCATAAACTGAGGTCTGTTAAAACAAGGCAAATATATCTTAAAATGAATAGGCACATACTTGTTTTAAAACCAGGTGCTGACTCTGTAAGTTAGTGCTAATAAAAAAGGTCTAATCAATAATATATATTTTTATTTATCTTCAAAAATGTTATGAATAAATGGAATAAAGTAGCAAATATTTCTAGTAAACATAGGTGTTTACAGTTGGGGACACAAAGTATATTCGGTAGTATAAAAATGACATATTGCTGGATGTCCTCAACTCTGAAACTGTCTTTGACTACTTTTATCCTTTTTCCAGTCTTTTCTCTTTGCTAAAAGAATAATACACTGTAGCTGCTCCCTGTATTTTAATCATCTAGAATCAGAAACTAATTTTTCTGAAGAATCTGAAAGGATTAATATCTGATTATAAAATAAAAAACACCCTAAACAGTCTGCACCTGTGACACCACCTTCCCCCATCCCCCCAAATTGTAGCCAACAGTCCATTATGGTACTGCTGATTATTACTACATCAGAATACTGTTATTTTACGTACAGTGGTCTTAAAAATTAGTTTGAGCTATTTGCATTGTAACTTGATAAATGTCAGCATGTTGTAGAAATGTCTGCAATTGAGCTAAATGTAGACTGAATGAAAAGATTAAAGATCTTCATAGATCAGCTTGTTTGCTGGGAATTATTTTTGCCTTTCCTCTCCTGGTAGCAAGCAGAAATATTCAGCATTTCAGAAAGATTCTTATCCCTGGCTGTGCCCTTGGAATCTTGTTTCCACAGCAACACGAAGCTACTGATAAAAACATCCCTTTTAAACTTCAAATCAGTCTTTTATTTAGAGTTGTAATTAGGATTTTTGCCGGTAGAATTGTGTATTTGTATGTGTATGTATGCATATGCTGAGAGCAGCCTGTAAAACAGCCATAAGGTGAATAATCCTAGAAGTGTTGGAAGAATATCCCATGATGGGGTAAGCCTTCAGGCAGCGTGGCAGAGGAGTGTACCGAGGCTGGGGGTGCCGGCAGAGTAGGCAGTTGTTTTTCAATCGTTATATGAAGAAACAGCCCTCTGTGGGATGTAACTATTGCCAGGAGCTGGCTCCTTTCCTCCCGGCAGCTGCAGCATGCTCTCACTTGTTCCAGTTCTGCTCCGAAATGAAACATGTGAAGAATAGAAATGGATGGAAGAACATGCAGCAGCCATTGTGGGTAGAAGGAGCTGAGTTTTGGCACTTCTCCCGATCTGTCTGGTGAAAAGCTTTCCTTCCTCGAGAAGGAATTAATGGGAGAGGGGCTACAAGTCAGAGGTTCATCCTGGCAATTAGTATGCTGTTGTTGGTAGGCTGGTCAGATACGGCAGTGTGCTTTCTGGTCATTGCAGTTGGAAGCAGCCCCACCCTGGACTGCTTTTTAAAAAGGAAGTTGGTGTCGGAGCAGTAGAAGGATAAAACACTGGCTTTAGAAGTTGTGTGGCGCAACTTCTTGGGTTAGAAATGCTCATTTGTTTGTTTTGTATAGCTGTGGAAGGTGTTTTACTTAGTCAAAACTTCATTACATATTTACAAGATACTTAATATTAGGAATGATAAACTGTATGCTAGGGCTTGTATTGATTTTCACGTGGTGTCTTAAAAGTGTCTAAATAATGGTGCTGTTGCAGGTTGTCACAGGATAGTAACCATAGCTTGAAATGGGAATAATATTGTGTATACTAGAGTTGGACAGTTGCAAAATCTATATTTAAATTTATCACATTACAGATAAATACCACTCACAGCTGAATGGTTGCATCAGCTTTTGAAGCTGCACATCACTGAGGTAGAAATAAATCCTTCCTTCTGAATATTTAAAATGTCAGTAACTAGATTCATTGTAATGTGAATAACACGCAGGCTTTTACAGGGAAAGTTCTATATGCAGTGATTGGTATATGTGATTAACGATTAGAAACTAAAAACTATAAATTGTGACTCTAAAAGTTGTTGGAATGTGAACTGTTATTCCCACTTTACAGATTTTCATCTTATCTGGAAAAAAAGTCTAGATAATTGAAGGTTCTTGCCTTTAGAAGGAGTCCCAGTTAACTACTTCAGTGAAAATATAAACACTTGTGAGATTCAGTAGAAGCAGAAAGTCTAGACAACTAGTTTAGACTGTGCACACTGGGACAGCACTGCCAGAATGCAAATAATCTAAATTTAGGACGCGCTGGGTGCTGGATGGGATGTATGTGTGGAGCTGTTCCTTTTTGGACTGTAGGGGGAGCACGGGCGATTATTAGTCATAAAATTCAATCTCTCATGCTAGCGCTTGAAGCTAAGCAAGATGAATCCTGCGCGAAGTGGTAAGTAAGCTGTTACATGCACTGCAACGAGTTAACGCATTGAGGGCTGGGATTTGCACTGTTTGTAGTTGTTTCATTTGTGAACACTACGGGTGGACACAGTGTGGGAGCAGCATGTTTCTGCAGCAGAGTTCTGGAGAGTAGTGGCTACATCTGGTGTTGATGGCAGGTAGTGGTTGGACCGAGACTGAGAGGAACAGGGAAGGCTTTGGAAACTGGTTCAGTCTGACCGATAAAGGACCCAATTTTGTTAGTTTGTGTTTCCCAAGCAGTGAAATAGATATTGCTGTATGGTTTAATAGGCCAAATAGGTGTCTGATTATAGCATATGTGCAGGAGAGAACACATGACTCTTCAGTTCGACTGGAGTTCAGCCTAATATGTAGCTTTTATAGCTTTCTATAGCACCCATCAAATTGAAAAAGCACTGTTTTTTAAAGCATCACTGAGTTTGCTCAAAGCCATATTTGCTTTGAGGGATGTGACTCGGAGAACGTGAAATGATGTGAACTTTATAATACAGATTCCTTGTGTGTCTGTATTATGCATGATATTTAAAATATTATGCATAAGCAAGTGTACCTGACTACTGGTATGATTAGCTTTTTACTCATAGGAATTGAGGTGGTCTTTCATACGTTGAATCAAGTCACAGAAAAGCTCATTTTTCAGAAAGTGTGGCAACAGAAATACATCCGGTGTCCCTTTTAATGTTTCGACTAGGTAGTATTTCAGTTTTGCTCTCCTTAGCTGAGGCTTTGCAGTGGTGACAGCAATGCATGCTTAGCTACATTGGTGTGGTGAGATCTTCTGATACAAGCAGAAAAATGTCTGTATGAAGAATATACACCGGAGAGGAAATTGATTGGACCTTTACTGCAAATAGTCAGCTTTTTTCATATGGAAACAAGTGTTTTATAGTTGAACCATCTGAAAGCAAAAATGACCACCCTTTTTTTTAAATAACAGCATAAACCTTTTGCTAAGAAAATGCTTCGAGAACTGTAAGTGAAACTGCTACATGAGAGCAAATCTCGGTATATTTAATTGATGGATTCAAGTTTATTGAACCTGTACAAGGAAAGATGCATATTTTTCATCAATAACCAACCTTTTCTTGAGAATCAATAACTTAGAGGTTTATCAGATAGTGTAAGAGATTAGGAGCTCTTACTTAAGCAGCATCAGTTGGTAAATATTGGCATTGTGCCTTTTTCTGCTCTGCATAGCTGCTGCTGTCCAGTACTTTGGAAGGAAGGAAGGTTGTGCATTGTGGGAGAAAAAAAATCTGCTTAAGTCAGTACAAAGAAGGAGGTAGGAGGTTTGTTTATAATAATAAAATGATCCATAGGATTCGTTCATTTCTTTCCCAAATACAGGTTGTTCATGCTTCAGAATTCTTTCTAGTTTTGTTTTCTGCTTGTGACTTACCTTACTGGTATATTGTAAACACTGCAAGTGATTAACTGATTAACTAAGAAAATTGCTGAAGATGAAGTGCTCTTGAAGGCTATGCCAAATTCCACTTATGGCACTTTGTTATTATCTATTTTGGGATTTATGAACTGCTAATGTGTTATCTATACATACGTAATAGCAACAGTTGTAATGGATACTTACTTAGCATGTGGAATTTCAAAGCACCCTGTGGAGCATTTGAGTTCCGTGTTTCTAGAGGCAAATGAGTTGTGCAGTCTGTCTGTGGTAATAGACTGGAGGTACGGATGCAGACAGGTCACAGTGATTCTGCGGACAAATAATGCGAAAAGGATGTCATTACATATGCATGAGCTGTATGAAGTTCTTACTGGTGGCACAAATTCTATGTCATTTTTAATAATGAAAGTGAGAAATGTTAAACACTTCTGCATACAGTGCTAACAGTACTGTCTCAAAACCACCGTATTGTACCATAAATCTGCTTAGTGGTAGGAGAACCTTGATGTGGCCAGGTGTTCAGATTCCTTCTAGGTCTCTTTCCTAACTGGATTTTCATAGTTCATTCTGCTTTACCTGGACATCTCAGCAGAGTAAGGCAAGCTAAGAGGGTTTCAGAGAGTGTTCTGGGACTCAATTATATAAAATTGGTGGAATGTAAAGCTTGTTTCACTAGTGTGTTTATATTTTTAGATGATATAGTTGAGACTAACAGAAGTGTTTATATGTAGGCTTGATTATTTTTTAATTTCCAAACAATGCAGTAGTGAGCAGAAATAAATTTGAAAGGAACAAGGATCATATACACACATTTAAATTATAATTTATTAAATTACCATATACTTTTAATACAAAGAGAAGTTATAAAAAGGTGCTCTGTCATTCATATAAGCAAGACTATAGAAAACAACCTAAAATTTATAAGGATTCGTAACATTTTTACTAAATAATAACCTGGGTCCAAATTCTAGAAAATTATGTGTGTTTTACTGAGCCTTTTTACTAGGCTCAGTCTGTGATTTGTTCATAAATGCGTAGGCATTTTGAACAGAAATACTGCTTTATTGGTATAGCTAGGAATGCTGTTCTGAGCTTCTGAAATCATAGAACTGTAAATGTAGCAGCCAGTGTGTTTGTTAATAGGGGTCACAATGACCATATTACCTTGTTGTACTGCCGCTTGCTTTTGCTTCGTGCGTGTAGTCTGATACGTTCTTTCTCTTCTCAATTTCTGTTATCTTTGGAATTGTACCTGGAAAGGTGTTTTCACAAATTCTCCATCCCTTTTGTTCTTCAGTGTCTATTCTTCATGGAGGTACCAACAGTGTAGCTCGATGGAGGAGTGAAAGGTTCTGGCAACTGGGATTACTTGAAGGAGTTAGACATAGGAGGTGGAATTCTGCTGCTTGAGAGATGATTTCTGAAGGTTTTTCTGCACCCCAGAGTGAATGGGTTAACTCGAGATGAACTACTTCTCTGAAACGTTTTCTTGATTACAGCATATAGAAAAAGTTTCAAACTTGTTTGTTCCACAGGCTGATAAAGAAGGTGAATAATTCTTTCTTTGTTTAGGTACCCGAAAATCAGCAGACTCTCTGTCAGTTGTGAAAGCCAATGACCTGTAGATACCCAAATAGGCCGGTGATAGTACAACAGTATTTTGTCTGTTCATCAAACTAAAAAATATCTGCTGCTGTCACTTCTCTTAATTTGATAAAAATAAATGTAAAACAAATGCACCACGCTATATTTGATTGAATTCACATTCTTGCTTTCTGAAATGAATGAGTTCAATATTCCTTATAACTAATGTTATTGGTTCTCTTCTAGCTCTGCCTACGATAACGTCAATAAAGTTCGAGTTGCTATAAAGAAAATCAGTCCTTTTGAGCATCAGACATACTGCCAGAGAACTCTGAGAGAGATTAAGATCCTTCTGCGCTTCAGGCATGAGAACATTATTGGAATAAATGATATTATCAGAGCTCCGACTATTGAACAAATGAAAGATGTGTATCCTTTCAAAGTTTTAAGTTATTCTGCGTAGTTAGTGATAATTTCCTTCTTCTCTGTTTTGATTGTTTTTCTTTTTTCATCCTCTTCCTTACTAAATGTAATAAAAGTTGGCTTCTATTATTGTAAATTGAAAGGAAAATTCATAGTGTTTGATAGGTTTATAGATAGATAGATTTGTTATGTAGGTGAACACTGGTTTTGTTTGTTCTTTCTCTGGAAAAGGAAAAAAATGTTAATTTCTATCTTCCGAGACAAAGAATTCAGCTTTGTAGAGATGATTTAGTTTAGTCACTTAATCCTGAAACTGTGTTTGCTCTCAACAAAGCCGTTGTTAGAACCATCTGATTGCTTTGGGGAGAAAAGAAAGTGTCCAGATTCTGCTATAATTTTCTAAACTTTCTTAAAGAATAGAATGGATACATGGGGGGGGGAATAAAGCGAAACAGATCTCCCAGTTTTGCAGTGCTTCCTGCATATGTGAGAAGTCTCAAACTGCACATGAGCGGATAAACATGCTTGATTAATATATGCAAATCTGGCCTTTTTGTTATACTGATCATTCTTCCATGGGGAGCTTGGCTTTGTACATATGACTTCACGTGGATATCTAACATATGAAGTAGTCTTAGCTGGAAGACTATACCTGAGATGCAAGGCCTAGTTTAGAGTCAGCCAGCTTAATTTCTGATGATTAATATGAGAGGAACACATGCTGGTGCCTCTTAATTCTGTAAAGGGCTGCATCATGTAACAGGATTGGTTTGATTCAAAACTTGTAAAGCCAGAAGCAACTACATAGTTTCATATTTGTTGTGAAACAAGACAAAGAAGAAAGTAAAATTGTTACAGAAGTTTCAGCTGGCACTGTGTGTTAATTTCTGACAGGACATCATGTTTGGTTTGCTGCCTTACATCTGATGCCTTGCAGATACATTGTGCAAGATCTTATGGAGACAGATCTTTACAAGCTCTTAAAGACTCAACACCTCAGCAACGACCACATTTGTTATTTCCTTTACCAGATTCTGAGAGGGTTAAAATATATCCATTCAGCCAATGTGCTTCATCGTGACCTCAAACCTTCGAATTTGCTGCTTAACACCACTTGTGATCTCAAGGTTAGTTGAAATGTCTTACAAATTTTGCTCCCATGCTCTTCATAAACTTCCACCTATAACCATGAATATGGTTTTGTTCCTGGGGATTAATGTGACTTTTATCCTGGAAAGATTGCCAAAACATTATTGGTTTTGATAAAATAATTATTAAGATTTGAGTGACTAAGAACTTACTGTTACGCTGTTTTAATGAGTGCATCACAGTTTCCATCTGGAGGCTGACTCTGAAACAGCCTCTTTGAAAGCTAGGTGAAAATACTTATCTGAAGCAGAGCTGTGTTTACCTAGAAGGTAAACTCAGAACTGTGTATATTTCAAGTCTTGGTTTCTCTGTTCAAACTGTTAATTGTTCATTGTTGGAAAAGGACTTCATATTAGTGGGCAACTAAAATGGCGTGTGAAATTCAGTGCTGTTTAAATGCACAGCAATTACTTGGAGAGAGAATGTTCCTAATTTACATTTCCAGTGATGGGCTCTGTACTAGTTAATACTACAGAAGAATGACTTTAGAGTTGTTATGATTCTTGGAAAATGTCGGCTCAATGCTTAGTGGCATTCAGTAAAGCAAACCAAGTGTGAAGAATTAGAACAGGACTAGAGAATAAACCAGAAAACATGCCATTCTGGAACTTTCTGTTGGTTTTGAGTCTTCAGTTCTGTGTGAGCATGGTTATCACACTTCTTCTTACGATATCAGTTTAAAATGAGGAGACCGGGAATTCAAAGTACTTCTCTCCATACCAGGAAGAACTGTTTAGGTCTCCTCTGCTGGAAGATGCTTCTTGAGGAAAAGAAAGAATACAATAGAATTTGATAAAATTATTAGTGGCATAGGGAGGGTGAATAGAGAACAGTTGTTCACTGTCTTTACCTATTAAAAAGGTGGGAAGGGGCAAGTGAGAGAGGCAGGTGGCATGCTCAGAGTGCAAGGACATAATAGTTAACTTGCAGCATTGTTGAGCTGTGGAATTTGGTACCACAGAGCACTATAGATATTAAAGATAATGTGACTTTAAAAAACACCAAGCAAGTTAGTAGAAGGAAAAGCTATTGAATTCTACTTCTGGTTTAGACCCCGTGGTGGCAAATCCATGGAAGATGAGAAGGATTATTAGAGAAGCATTGGAGAATGTTCCCTTTTACACTTGATGTTATGTATTTGCTGTTGGCCACTGATGGAGTGAAGTTATAGAGCTTAGATTACTTTGATCTGATGTGGTACAACTGTGTTTGTTGCATACTGTGTTGTACCTAATTACACTTGGTTTTTTATAGTAGCTTTAGCTTTCTCATTTAAAAAAAACCAAACAAAACAAAAATACCCACTTCAAAATGCAAACCAGTCGCTGTCCATACAAGATTTCCACAATTCCAAGAAAAGGCCCTGCTGTTCATATGCTGTTCTAATGGTAAATACTGGCTACACAATCAGTTTGCTTTACGTTCCCACTGCTACTTGTCAACTTTTCCTGGTGCGGGGTATTGCTGAACCTCTGACTCTTGCTATGGGATTTCAGCAGCTGTTATTACATCAGATCCCTTCAAGGCATTAACCTCTTCATGAAAGAAATGGAGTAAAATCTACGATCACTGTGCGATAGAAACAGGAAAGAACAGTTTGAGTGTAGCTCTGTTATGTGCAATTAAAGGCAATAAAATAATAAAAGGCAATAGTTTAACACAAGTAAGATGGTAATGAAAAAGAAGGTAAGCTTACCGTATGGCAAAATAATACAGTATGACCTTAATGAGTACTGTTCCAATTTCTTTATAAGATTTTAAAAACAGCGTGCCACTGCAATATGTGCTTTATAGTGCAGAACATGGTAGTCTATATGACAGAGCATATGCTTTTTTGTAACCTGAAGGGAACTCTGGTGTTGTATTAATACCACATCTAAGTTTTAAACCAACAGAATTGGAGAGAAAACTAGTACGTGCCAGGCCTTGTCTGATGAATGCTGAACTTGTACTTTCTTGTTTTAGGGCCGTTCTGCAAGTCTGTGTGTCAGCTATGTACATGTGCATACTTACAAAGTTGATTATTGTGCTTAAACTCAAAACACAGCATACTGTGAAAATGAACAACTTAAAATCACACTTTCGGAAGAATGTTTGTTCATCTTCAGTGGTAATGCTGTTAGTTTCTTTCTTTAATGGCATTATGAGAGAGAGCTGTTGATCTCTTCCAGAGCTGAGAGTCCTACAGGTTGTAACAAGAGCTCCTTCTTTCTGCTCCCTTAAACGTGACCTTGACTTCTGGATCATAGGTTCCTTTTCCAGGAAAGAAATGTATGAGTCTCTATTGACACAACTTGTCTGTGAACCCTATAGCTCGTCCTAAGCGGCTGAAAGGCTTGGGGCAGAAGCGCAGAACCTAAAGGTGTTTCTATTTCCTTAGGCTATGCTACAAACTTAAATGAGACCTCAAATATGACTTACCACATAGTGAATGAAAGTTTGTGAGAGTACGTAATTTGACTTAACTACTGTCTCTTGTTAAGGATTTTCAGTGAAAGATTTGAGAGGCCATGAAAACTACTACCTTGGAATCTCTCTCCAAGTGAGAGTCCTGGATAATAACAATACCGGTCTTTTCTTTTGCAGCCTGTCATCTTTCTTGTGAATGAAATTAATGTATACGACATGCTGCAGGCTGAATATACTCTGAAATAGTATCTAACGTTTTTAGAAATATTTTCAGATGCTTTCATGTTTATCTGCATCCAACAGTTTGACCTCTTTTGCAGTTTTGTAAATTAATTAAGTTATATAAAAACTATCATGACCATACAATTTTCCAAGGCCGGTGGCATTAATATTTTAGAAAATGAGGTCAAAGTTATTTTAAACAGATTCTCGACTAATATGTTGCAGTGTCTTCAGTGTACCAGTTTACTTTAGCTGAGAACCTACTTCTTTGACTTGGTTAGAACAATAACACACTATATCAGTATTATTTATAGGTTGTGCTTTTCTATCTACATAGTGAATACTCCGAAGTATTAAACATCCAAGAATTGTTATATACTTCAATAGACTTGAAGGGAAGGCAATGAGAGAGGGTTTTTTGAGGAAACCTAGAAGTTACTGTTTGTTACAGGTTTTTACCAGTTATTCTAGAGATGGAACTGTTTCAACTACCATCTTATCATTAACATCTAAACTTAACGGAAGCCTCTCCTCCTTTTAAACAAATGCATACATACACACACACAGACTACTCATTGATAGGACTTCAGATATTTCAGTCTCTTAGCACTGTTGAGTGTTGTTTCATTTGCTTAGTAAAGGGTTGTATGTACATCATCCTCATAAGTTTTCCCATCTGCTTGATAGCTTCATCCAATTTTAAGCCATCTCTGTTTTTTTTAAAAAAAAAAAAAAAAAAAGAAGCATACCTGCTACTGATTACAAGAACATTGTTTTCAAGAAGCGGAAGCGAAATATTTAAGTAGGATGCTGGCTTTTTATTTATTTGTTTATTTATTTAGCGGGGAAGTTACTTCTTCTCTCTTAGTAGCATCTGTTCTGTCTCTGCAAGGTGTGAAGCACTGACTGACGTACCTGGGTCTTTCATTATGCAGTTTTTTATTCTCTGCTGTGACTTAGTCAAAATGTCAAGAAAATTTTGCCTGTCATTATATTGTTCTCACAGATTCTTTCTTCTTTTGTTTTAGTACTGATTGAGAAGCTTGCCTTCTTCTAGTGCTTTGACTTTTACCAATTACTATTTGAACAGGCATAGCCGACTCACAATTTTATATCCCAGGGTAGCTGCGTTGTTAAATGTGTTCTGTAGCCCCAGGGCAAGAACTGTGTGCCCTCAGCAGGGTACAGGCAGTCCCTGTGCTTCCTCCCTTGCAGCCGGGACTCGGGCAGCATGCTGGCCTCTCCAATTTCTCTTTTATTCTGCGCTGCTAATGCTCCTGGTCAGCTCAGCAGCTGGTGAAAACACTGGTAACAGCCAAAAGCCTCTTTCTTGCAGCTTCAACCTTGATGCCTTTCTCACTAATGGTGGTTTTTCTTTTCTGCTTAACCTGTTTCTGCTCTAGTCAGCAGGGTCTTTTTGTCATTTTAATGAGCGTTCTTTGTCATTGATCTTCCTTTCCATCCCATGTACATTTTTCTACTTGAGAGATTCACAGACACCTTCTTTAATTCAGTTCTTTCTCCTCACTGTGAACCGAGAGTGTCTTTCTTTTGTCTTAATAATAACAAATCATAGCACTTTGCTTATGTGTAATGCTATAATTCTGCACAAGTCTCCTTGCTATAGTCTTATCTAGCTTTTTTCTGAGGTTAGGAGGAAGAGATTGCAACAGTTTTGTCTGCCTGCATAATTATTTTTGAAGCCCATAAAGCTGTCCTCTACAATTTCTTTGCTTCGGTCTTTACAGGAGACTTGTCTGATTATTTGTACTGATTCTCTTTATGTAAGCTGCTAATTGCACACAAGGCAGCTGCTCTGTTTCCATAGCCTGGGAAAACCTAGATGTGCTTGTGAAGGTTCTTTTTGGGTTTGTTTTCTAAGGATTCAGGGGTTTGGGGTTTTTTTTTTAAATACGTAGCTGAAGTCAGAGGAGTCATCCTGTGCAGTCTGGCTTATGAATTTCATCAATGCCTTTGCTTCAGTCCCTCTGTTAACAGTCAGCTGCTGAATCTTGTCTTTCAGATGTAGCTTTTAGTCAGCTGAATCATTCTTCCTTAACTATCTATCAATTGTTTCAGGCTGTCCCTCCAGGAAGATAAAGGAGTAGGTTGCCAGGGTACAATGCGGTTTCTGGGTTTTTGGTAGGCTTATCTGTTACAGTCTTTATTGACGGCAACATATTATTGCTTCATATTTTCAGTATGATCAGTGTATGCAATTAACTGTCAAAGAGTAAACTATTATAAAACCTATGCATCAGAGGAAGGAGCCTTCTAACTGTTTGCTACTCCTACATTTCCTACTCTGTTTTTGTGACAATACATATACATGCAAATATGCTTTGTGTGGAAATTTATCATTATCATAAACTGGTATTTGCTTGGTGGTAGCAGAAGTATATAAATGTGTCTAATGTGCCACTCAACAAGCTTGTCATTTACCTTTTGGAAGGTAGGAAAGGAGCAGCTGCTGTACTCTAGAGCACACTCTTGTCTTCACATTTTCAATCTTCTTAATTTCTCTCTGGAGAGAGGACACTAAATAGCTGTGAAAGCCATGGAGCCTCCTTACAAGAGCATAGATAAAAACACTTTTTTCTTTTTGCTGAACTCAGTAGTCTAGATCAAAGTTTATTTTTCTTTTCATGGTTAGATAAAACTATTTTCCTGATATGGGGTTGAGAAATGTTTTCTTGTGGTTTTTTTTAAGCTCGCTTCCTTCAACAACCTAAAATCTCTCCAGTCTGCCATGACCTCGTGATTGGATAGGATGTTTCTTGTGCAAAGATGCAGTTATAACGGTAGCTTGTGTAAAAAGGGGTATTGAGCTTTGCTGCAAAGTTGTTGGTCAGTAGTTTTGTTTTCTGGAAATCTTAATCTCCTCCTTTTTTTGTTTTCTGGTAAATTTCTAATGACAGGTTGGAGCGGTATATCTTCCCATCTATTTGGCAGAGAAGGTGTTAAGTAAGCCCATAGTGGAACATAACTTGTGCACCAGGAACATCTTTTTTTCCCAAACTGTTTATTCTTTCTGGTCCGTGCATGGCCTAATTGAATACTCTTTGTACTTAATCCAAAACTTTTTTCATAACCATTGTGTAGTAATTTGTTTCTAAAAATACAGGTTACCATCCCTGTATTTGTAGGTGTTACATCATGGGTTGGGGAAAGATGAATTAGTAATGTAGTAGTATTGGAGGCTGTATGTCTAATATGCTTTTTTCTTTTTAATTTCTTGAAAACTAGATTTGTGACTTTGGACTGGCTCGTGTTGCAGATCCAGATCATGATCACACAGGATTCTTGACAGAATACGTGGCCACACGTTGGTACAGGGCTCCTGAAATCATGCTGAATTCTAAGGTAAGAACCATAGTGCACTGCTGTGGTAGTTCTCTTGCTGGTTATCCACTTGTGAGTACCAATTTGGCTTTCCCCCTACCTTCTCTGTTTTTAGGATCAGAATGCATGCATAGTCTTGAGGAAATGTGGTAATGGATTTGCAGTATAGCTGCTGGCTTGCAATAAATTTGTGATTCGAGACAATTATTGGATACTACAACTGAGTAGTCATGTGCATGAATTCCCATGCGTCCAGTTCCTTGCCAGCCCTGAAACTTCTTTCCATTAAATGCCCTTCCACAGAGTAGGATACAAGTACTAGTAAGGAGAGCATTTTACTCCTGCCTTCATCAATGCTTGCAAATGTTGCCTTAATGTTATCATGACATCGTAATTTAGGTTTAGAATGTATAATGAGGGTGAATCTGATTCTGAAGGCATGTGATCTTTGTTGTGCGTCAATCTTAATTGCATTCCCATAGTCTTAATGAAATCATCCATTTTGGATTTTTTTTATACTTGAAATTATTCCTGTGTTCTTCTGTGGCAGTTTAAGGTGTATCCAGTCCGCATATGGTGTAACATTATCCTTCGTAATGTTTACATTTGTTTCTATAGCTATACGCTTGTTCACATCTGCGTCTGTATTTTTATATTCCTCAAAGACTCCGTTGTTTCTGTAGGATTATTGCTTCATTGGTTGTTGGGTTTGATTTGTTGTGGCAATGGTGCCTAATACGCTTGTAGATAATAGTTGTCTCACCAGTCGAGGGGGCATTTTTTCCAGCTGCTTGTGTTTTGAAGTTGCACTGAGGCCATAAACGTAGGAACTTAACCTTATTTCTGGATATCCACATACATTTATCAGCAGCTTTTACAAGAAGACATTTTGTGTATTTCTGAAGAGGTGGTCAGTGTGCAATTTTCCTGGCCTGTAGCCTGATTCCTTTTAGAATTACAGTGCTTTGAAAATGAATGGTCAAGTGATCACGTCCTGAGAAGCCGGTGCTGAGGTGGCCTTGGACTTGGCAAAGTTATTAGCTGTTGCTGGAAGCTCCCAGCTACTGGGAGGGGAGCAGTGGGCAGCACGCTATGGGAGCGTAAGGCAAGGGAGCTGATGGGGTCAGGGGTTTTTCAGGTGAACTTGCCCCTCTGGTCGCCAGGCACTAGTGTAACCGGTGTGCTTCTGAGTAGAAGCCTTTTCTCACGGATAACACAGGTGATCCACACACGTGAAGATATGGCATTTGTTCCATTCCTCTTATACCTCATTTACTGTTGTTGGCCGCCTCGCATCATCTTTACTACCTGCTTATCTGTTGTGGTTTGCAATCGGCTAACCGACAATCTATTTTGCCCTTTCACCCTTTTGATGCTCAAGGCTTCTTACTTGTGTGGTATTTAGATCCGATTAGGAAGAATTATGGCTTTTTTACCTCATGTTTTTTAGCATACTGTTAGGAGCTATGGAAGTCAGAAGAATAACTTGTTTCCAAAATTTGTTAGTTTAAATTTGCTATAAAATTAGGAGATCTCAGAAATGTGCAGTTGGTAATATGTTTAGCTAAACTTGGAGAATCCTTTTGGAAAAGCATGTCTTACATACTTCAGTTCTTGCTACGCATTCAGAGTAGTGTTTTGATATACAATTCTTAGTTTTTTTCATTCCGTACAGAGAAAACAAACAGCATGACTAAGCATGACTCATCTAAAAACAAAAAAATGATTTGCGTGCACTTTCAAAATTTACTGAAGTAACATGTTGCTGTAATTATACAAAAATTTCTTTGACAAAAATGTGTTTTTGCTTTACTTGCAGGGTTATACCAAGTCTATTGACATCTGGTCAGTAGGCTGCATTCTGGCAGAGATGCTCTCCAACAGACCTATCTTTCCAGGAAAACACTACCTTGACCAACTTAACCATATCCTTGGTAAACTTTATTATATAAAGTCGCGTTTCCACATCCATTTGTGTCTCTGTCTTTTCTGCCAGCTAGAATGGTCTTGGTCACTCATCTCTTGTGGGTCAGTGTATAACGTATGGATCTGCAGGTGTATCATTTCTTCCCTATAGTTATTTCTGCAGTGATTTCTACAGCATATCATTGATTTGAGGGGGGCGGGTAGAGGGTACTTACCAATTTATTTACTACGTCAGCAGAGATGTTTTTAAAATAAAAAAATAAAATAAAAAGGCTCAAATATACTATTAGGTCCAGGTCAAATTCTTTTTTTTACATTTCTATAGATATGCCACTTAATTGTATCTTTTAAACAGATGACTGATCATTAGAAAACTCAAATGCATTTGTTTATTTACAAGAAAAAAATAAATTAAACCTTTTTAGTAAAGGTTTCTAAAAAAATTCTAAGGTATTCTGTACTCTTAAAACATTTAGTCTGAAATCTTCCCAGTTTTTAATACAGAGTTTTAGCAAATGTGATGTCACCTTTTTAATGTGCTTTTCATACAATGCAGTACTGTTTGTATTTATTTTTTTTAGGTATACTTGGATCCCCTTCCCAAGAAGATTTGAACTGTATAATAAATTTAAAGGCCAGAAACTACTTGCTTTCCCTACCACACAAAAATAAGGTACCATGGAACAGGCTGTTTCCAAATGCTGACCCCAAAGGTATTTTATGCTCTATTACATTGTATCAGATCTTCAGAATTGGAAAAGAGCACCAAAAGTAATGGCAGGCTGGGATTTTTAAAACGACGCTGAGAATTTATCTTTACCTATATTGGAAACAGAACATGCAGATCCCTTAAAACGGCAGTATAAATGTAATACAAAATCATAAATCAGCATGAAACCCTCATACTAGCTTATCTCTTTAAAGTAATCTTTAGTAACTCTCAGATTACATGTTGTGGTGTTTGATCTTTAACCTACATGTAAAACGTAAATCCTAGTTCTTGTTGTGGTCTTTGGAAGCATGATACGTTACTCAAGGACCGAATATAGGCATTGGATTTTGACACAGGGATCAAACAAATCTTGAACTTAGTTTCTAAAATCAGATATGAGGTAGCTGCTTATTGCTGAACTCAGCATAGTTTGTGCAGACTGCATGCCAGTTCTAGATCGAACAGAATAATATCAATCAAAGTGTGGGTCCTTAGGCAGTAAGAAAGGTTGAAATTTAATGGGTTAAAAATTCCCATTACGATAAGTGGAGCAGAAGTTGTAAAAGCAAGGAATGTAGTAATTGTTGCTTTTCTTAACAAGGCTTTAGTAAAGGGTAAATATGATCTAGTTTTGCTATATAGCTATTAACTGGTCTTCTAAATTCTACTTCATACAGTTTAAGGGTTGTTGTATTCACAGTACAGTGGTCTTTTACCTGCTCTGACACAATTCATAAATCACTTTTTTTTTTAAACTGGTATGATAATTTACTCTTAGTGAATATGATCAGGTACTGAACTGCCATGTAAAAGCCGATTTCTGCAGATGGAACTGTGTACAGCTGATTATCCTTATCATTCAGAGAAAGAGCAGTGATTTATTCAGCTTTTATAATAGCGCTCATCAATGTGAGAATTTTTACCGTGGGCTTCTGACAGCTCAAATTGCAGCAATGCTGATATGCTTAGCTGCTAGGGGAACATGCCGTTTGCATGACTTCTGCAGCACCTTTTCATCTAGATCTCCAGAGTAGCTTTGACAGAGCAGTTTTTCAATAAGCTGTTTGTCAGTCACTTTAGTAAGAAGCATTGTGCACGACGTGCTTTAGCATGGAGTGAGCATGTGAGTTTTTCCAGTGTTGAGAAAACCGCATCAAAATATTGAATGTTAATTACTGTGCAAATTTGCTGCTTTTTCAAGCTGCCATTGAATGCAGTGGTAAAGTTCTGTCTCTTCTGCGATGCTTGGTATGCATTTTACCCTGATGGAAAGCTGCAAGTCCTTTACTACAATGAGAAGCCTCCAAGTTCTGTGTCATAAATGCTGTGGGGAGGAGAAGAAATGGAATGGAGTTTCAGATACTGCAGATATCGTCAGGCTTCTTGCTACTATAGTAATTCTGTTTTCTTTTCTTGGAGAGGGAAAACGTGTTACAATCAAAGCAGCTGAACAATTACAGTAACTCTGACTTGTAACACTTGTCCAGAATTTTGTCAGACCTCACTCTCTGTCTTACTGGACCTAGAAGTTGTCTATGGATTCTTTACGAGTTGTCTTCAACAGATTTTACCTGAATCTCATGAATATGAATATAATTGCATCTTAGCTGGAGAGTGTCTTCTGGGCTGCTAATTATGCGTTAATAATCTAGTGATTATCTAGAGCTCCTAATGACTTCTGGATGACATTTTCATGATTAAAAGGCGAAGTTTTCATTTCAGAATAGGAACATATTCTTGATTATTCATTTCAGAAAAGCTCTCTCTTCATTTGGAATTTTGGCACAAAAATCCAAAGCACCTATTTAGCGAAGAAAAAGCCTGATCTGTTCAATTTCTGCAGTAGTTAAAACCAGGTGTTACGATAGGGTTCTATGCATTTCTTCCCTCAGCATTCATTCATTCAGCTAAAGAGCCTTTGAGAGGGTGCACGACTGTTAGACCAGATCGTGCCGAAGGAAACTGTAACTGAGGAATGCCGGTAAGATGGGCAGGCGAAGATACGCTGCCCAAGTTACAGGAAGCAATCTGCTGCTGCTGTTACGCTACTACAGCCGGGGAATTCCAGCTGTAAATTGAAATTAGCACAAAACTTAGGGTAGCATCTATTTTCTATGTAATATCAGTGTTTATAACCCTTTTTGTACTTCAGAGTGCGTATTAAACTCTCTCTCACTTTTTTTTTTCCTCTTAGCACTTGATTTGTTGGATAAAATGTTGACCTTTAATCCTCATAAGCGGATTGAAGTGGAGCAAGCTTTAGCCCATCCATATCTGGAGCAGTATTATGATCCAAGTGATGAGGTAAAGACATCGATAAAACGTAAATGTTGATTAAATGATGCAACAGGTTATTTTCTTCATTAGTTTAAGGACAGTGTTTCTACTGCTCTAATGGAGTTGAAGAATGAATTGCATCGATTTATCCAAACTTTGTATTTCTTGTTCTAGTGTCACATTTTGGAAGCACAGCTCAATAAATAGATGCTAAGGAATACTCTTCTTAAAATGGAACTTCTCAGCTCACTATGGTCTTGTTTCAGAATGTCTGAGAAAGAGGAGGAGAATAATGGAGTTTGCCATTGTATGCATTTAAACCCTGCCAAATTTGAACTCACTGTACAGTTCTAATGAGATTTCAGATTACTTTTGGAGAAAAAGCAGGGGAGGAAGAAATAAGCTAGTTTTTCTTAAGGGACAAGTATGTTTATTCTGAGGAGTACAAATGTTTCAGATAATTTTTCTTCAGGTGGATGCTAAGTTATGAGCCTTTAATAAGTATTTTAACTTGTGGTTTAGATTTGAGTAGCTACTTACTATGGTTAGATTTTGAATTTGGTAAACTATATATAAAGCCCCCAAGGGACTAACAGAATGAGTTCTTCCTTGAGGACTGCACAGAATTAGATATTTCTGTGAAGTGCCGTTTCATATTTTTTTTCCTCATACAAGGACTACATGAAATTCAACAGAACAGTAATATTTTAAAAAGTAATAATGTTTCTTTATATTATTCAGCCTGTAGCTGAAGCACCCTTCAAGTTTGATATGGAGTTGGATGACTTGCCGAAGGAAAAGCTGAAAGAACTGATTTTTGAGGAAACTGCTAGATTCCAGCCAGGATATCGATCTTAAATTGTGCATAGGTAAAATCACATCAATACAAAACCACTGGGGCAGGGGGAAGCATTTTGGAACTTCGTTACCACTAGTGAAATGTAGAACTTACCTTTCTATTCCTACAATAACTAGCCGTTAAGGGATAGCTTTATGCTTATTCATTTGATTTCAGTCCTATTTCTGTTATTGAAGAAACTTTAGTTTTGCCTACAACATTGAAGTGTCTGCAGGGAATCCAGGCAATTGAGGTGTTTACTTAATTTTTAGGTTACATTTAAGAAATAAGAATTACATTTAAATAGTGCTGCTCAGTATAAAAGCTGTGGTAGCACTTTGAAATGCAAATCTTTTTCAAAAAACATTTTAAGGGGGCAATGTTCTTGCTATATTACAGACTACTTTGTCATATGACTTCAAATGCTTTTTTAAAAATTATTCCTTAAATGTAATGTGCAGAGGAGAAATCTCTTAAATTATTTTAAAGGGAAAAAAAAACAAACCATGAAGCTTCAGTATGATTTTTCAGTTTTGTGTACCTCTGAAATAGTGTGGGTAAATTAAGTATTTAAATATTCACAAATTAGTTGTGATTTATCTTCCTAACTTTTTAAGATTAAAAATTTTAATTTAAAATGTAATGTAGTGATATTCACTGTCTCTGGCTTTTTTTTTTTAATTGATGTACTTAACTGCTCTTCATATGCCACGAGGCTTGCAAGTCTCCGTAGTTTCATACAAAATTGGTCAAATCCTGACTTGAGTAATTTTTGTAATACTTGTGAAACTTCTGTGATACTAATAGTTTAAAGTGGCAAAGTTTCGTGACTGGAAAACTAAAACAAACCAAAGAAGACAGCCTAATCTGGATTGCCTGTTTTACGGTCTTTGAAGTAGTTTCTGTGCTATTCTCCACCAACGGCAGCGTTCGCGAATCACCGTTTCTTGCTGACAGTTCTAGCAGAAAGGTGAAGTTTTGAGCAAGTGAACCTCCTCACTGCAAGAAGTCCATGGCTCCGATAGCAGTGTGGAGAAGCTTTGTTGATTTGCTATAAGCGATAATTCTTCTGCACTAAAAGTGGGATTTCAGTTTCTGCATTGCATATATGGCTAGTTTTTTTATTTAACGATGAATTCATATGAAAGAAAAAAAATGTTGAGGAAACTTCTGAAAATACAGTTTTTACTTAAATAGGGTAACTGCTGTTGCCACTGACTGAATATTCAAATGTATAGAAGTTCACAAATGAAGTAATTTCGATCTTGAGAAATACTGTGTTTTATTTATGAAGCTTACTGGCTAACACCTGAAACTATTTTAATAATTAAAAGTTAGGTAAATCTGAGGTTCACACATCTGGCTCTGATAATTAGCTGGGCATTGCCAATAGAATGAGACCTGGGACAGTCAGATGAGTGGTGCTTATTTCCTGTCCATGTTTCCCCACGTTAATACTGTACAAGAGGCACTAGTAGTACATGTACATGTTCCAGAAGAAAATGACATAAATTTTTAGGAGTAAGATCAAACCTGTTTCTAATAGGCCGTAGGATGAAGGAAGGGAGAGCAAGTAGCTAACATTGTGGTAAATCATAGTTTATGATGCCTCCTGCTTGCCTCTGCCCAGACCATGCTTATCTAGGTTGTATTAGGGATTAAGGGATTACGGATAAGATATCGGTGATCTGGTGCTAACGGAAATTTCTGGTTTACTTTAAATGCTACTCTGAAGAGTTGATTTGACTGAAATTTAAATATAGTACTTAGCCTGATAATGATATGCTGGCAATTTGTCCTAGTCATTTGCCATTAGAATCATAGAATCATAGAAAGTTTTGGGTTGGAAGGGACCCCTAGAGGTCATCTAGTCCAACCCCCCCCACAGCAAGCAGGGACACCACTAACTAGATCAGGTTGCTCAGAGCCCTGTCCAACCTGGCCTTGAATGTTTCCAGGGATGGGGCCTCCACTACCTCTCTGGGCAACCCGTTCCAGTGTTTC
>Ga0065711_1030616_pt1 | contig 31990 bp, 18 predicted proteins | sample Hoacrofraction12_FD_59098 | JGI IMG/M metagenome (GOLD analysis project Ga0065711, IMG submission 59098) | Hoatzin crop microbial communities from Cojedes, Venezuela - Epithelial fraction 12 v2 (version 2) | ecosystem: Host-associated > Birds > Digestive system > Esophagus > Crop | place... | reverse complement strand
CAATGACATCCGCCAGCTCCCTCAGCACTCGTGGGTGCATTCCATCGGGGCCCATGGATTTGCGGGCATCCAGATTGCTTAAGCGATCCCTCACACAGTCCTCCTCGACCAAGGGAAAGTCGTCCTCTCTGTAGGCTTCCTCTCTTGCCTCCGGGGCCTGGGATTCCTGAGGGCTTGCCTTGGCACTGAAGACTGAAGCAAAGAAGGCATTCAGTGGATCTGCCCTCTCTGCATACTCCGTCACCAGGACACCTGCCTCATTCAGCAGTGGCCCCACATTGTCCCTAGCCTTCCTTTTGCTGCTGATGTAGTTGAAGAAGCTCTTCTTGTTGTTTTTGACATCCCTTGCCAGCTTCAATTCCAGGTGGGCTTTGGCCTTCCTCGTCGCATCCCTGCACACTCTCACCACATTCCTGTACTCTTCCCAAGTGGCCTGCCCCTCTTTCCACATTCCATGGACTAAGCACAAGACCCTGTGAAAGGGAAGTGGGATTTTGTTTTACAGATCTCTGTGTAAGTTGCCTTTACCCACCGACATGCTCACACATACCTATTCCAACACAGCAAGGCATATAAGCAAGTTTCCTGACTCTTTTCTTTCCCAGTCTTGGGTATCTGCGCAGCTGTGGTCTGTTGTCTTGTTGGGCAAGCTAGAAGAGGAACAGCACGTGCACGAGGGTACACTTCGCTGTCATCCCCCTGGCACCGGAATGTGGCTTTGTCAGAGCACAGGCTCTCTGGTCTTGGTGCAAACAACACATTCCTCTCTGTTTACCAGCTTTGTTGCTTATGGTCATGTCCTGGGATATGAGCACAGTCCATTCTTTTAACCCTTGCTCTGTTGGTTTTTCACATGCTTTCACATGTATATTTCCACTTTGTCATAGAACTGTAACATTTCTGTTACAAATCTCTGCACCTCGAAGTAGGTATCAGGATAGTGGAGATTTTCAAAGGATACCATATGGCAGGTTTTCTCACTAGCTAAGCATAGTCCCATGTCACACACTAATGCCAACACAACCCCACTCAGGATATCTCTGGGTATCTCACTGGTACTTGTTTTCACAAAATACTGAGTAGCATGTTATATTTTTTGAGAAGCCATAGATTCCTGGTACTTGTGGAAGGTGCTAGGCCTGGAGGAGGATGGTCTCTTTGGAGAAAAACAACTGAAAATTAATTCGTCAGAGTATGCCAGTAGAAAGCCACACTTCAGTTCGGTTCATTTGCTGCATACATCCAGAACTGACTTCTCTGCTAGAGCTTCAGCCAGGATATGAAGCAATCATGACTGCTTTTGAGATGAGACCTGCCTCGGTTGAGACCAACAAACCTCATTCCACATACATAACCCAACAGTCTCTTGAGGGTAAAGGCACACTGTGCCATCTGCTGTCTCCAGCCCAGCAGAGACGTGCCAATCATTTTCTACAGAGATGTTGGAGTGCTACAGAGAGTAGTAATGTTTCCAATCTGTTAGCAGAGTTTTCTTCATTCTTTAAGACAATGCATCCTTCTGGTCTCTTGCCTTAGTCTTTTGGGAATCATCACTGGATCTATCTTATTTAAAAATTGCTCCTGTTTCTGCTGGTATGTGTGTAGAAGCATATTTCCTGAATGCTGAGCTCAAAAGATCACACTGATAAGCTGCCAAGCTTCCGGAGAGTGTCACGATGAAGTCCTTGTGAGACATATGCTCTAAAGAGCTTACATGAAAGGTACCCTTTTTATTATGAATAAAGGTTACAGAAAAAGGACTCTGACACGAAGTATAGTGTAAGTAAATAAATGACATGCAAAAAAATTCCATCAATGTATTTATTCTATGGTTTTGTATAAAAACATATTATCTTTATTAGCTGTAAAAAAAAAATAGAATCATCTGCAGGATTTTGCAGTAATTCCTTTAATTTCCTGTTTTCTGAGTTATTTGACTTCTAGAGCATGGTTGTTAAAAAAAAGGATCAACTGTATCTCTTTGAAGATGGTACAGGAAACTCAGAAAACTCAAATTTCAAAGATTAGCCAGTTCATAAGAGGAATGTATTTCACCAAGTCCATGTACTTTCCAAATACCGAACTGACTCTCGACAGAGCTGTGGCGACCAGCAGCCTCCATCTGTTTCAAAAAAAGGAAGAAATAATGTTCTTCCCATATGTTGAGGGCCAGAAAAAAAGGGATATGCAAAATGATTGTGTAACTGTGTCAGAAAATAGGCACCTGCCACCTTTAATGTATCAAAATAGTTGAAGTTTTCTCCACCCCACTGCCTCCTTGTTCCACCTCCACCCCAATGTAAAGATCAGGTTTCACTGATGAGTTCTTCCCCATCAAAGCACTGCAACTGTTTTCCTTCCCACACCCCAAATCTAGAGCCAGAAACCTCCCCTTCAGGGAAACACAAGCAGGTTGTTGGGGAGTAGCAAAGCCATCATGTCAAATTCTCCCACAGAAATGTAGGTAAGGGGTTTAGCTCTCACCGTACAGATCTTCAGCAGGTCTGCCCTGTCTTTGTGGAGCCTGTATAGACTGCCGTCTCACTCCCATTATCAGATTCCAGCTAATACGCCTTCCTCTGGCCTCTGGAGTGCCTCAGGAAGGAGGCAGCGGAAATGCAGCAGCACGAACGGGCCACGTGTAAAAGCTAATCTTGATGAGGGCTTTGGAAGTATTCACCTGGATTCCTCTAAAAGGTTTGACGCAGCAGACAGAAATGGTGGTGTTTGTAATGCACACAGCTTTATTCCTGCATCACCTGGTCCCAGGGCCAAATAACACGATCTTGTGAGCCATTCAAGCTTCAGGGTTAAGAGGCAAGAGCATGAGCACAATCTCACAAATGCAGTTCAACTCCCCTCCAGCTGCTGAACAGCTTCAGCAACCACCCCCCTAAGCAAAGTAAATCTTTTAGGGGCTGAGATTGGAAATTATCCAACATTACCATGACTTGGGACATCGAGGGAATGCCCTAGCTGCCCTGTTCAACAAATGCCAAACTCCTGACTCAAAACACACCCTTCTGCATGGGCTTCACCTTTGCTCCTAGGGAAGAAAAGCAACCAAGGAAGAGGAAGTCTCCTCAGAGAAAAACTTTTATCTAACCTCAAAGGCAAGATCTTCAGAGAGCAAAGGATTAATGAGCTCATCAGCAAACAAGTTGCGTGCTGCTACAGACAATAGCAGTATCTGATTTCAGGCACTGAAAACTTTCGATTCCTCTCCATTTGTAGGGCAGATCCCTTGAGTTATCTACACCCAGGACGAAGCCTTTATTGTATAGCTGAAATGCAGGCCTAGTGCGTGCAGATGAACTGCAGTTTCAAGAAAGCCGGGCCAGGGAAGAAGCATGTATCTCAGCACTGAAAACCCAGAAGAGATGCTGTGACCATCCAGTCCGAGCTTTTCTAAAACTCAGGACAGGGAAGCGTCCTGAATTCATTCCAGCTTGTGTTGGAGCAGACCAGTCAGAAAACCAGCACTTTCCATTTTGCAGTTTCCATGGAGATGGAACCACCACAAAATTGCAAAGAAGTCCCAAAACCTAAATATTCTGCCTATTAAGAATACAGTGCCATATTTCTGGTTGAATTTATTGCACCTCAACATCTGGCCATTGAATCTGCCTACACCGTTCTCTGCCAGAACCATGAAACTTAACATCCTTTTTCTGTCCTCTTACAAGTATTCTTAGACTGCAATCAAGAACATCCAAACCCCTCTTTTTTGCCAAGCCGCACAGATTTGAGCTCCTACAGTCCTTTACTAGAAGGCATTTTCAGATCAGTTAATCATTCCTAGCTCTGCTCTGACAACCTCTGATTCACCAGCATTCTTCTTGAACTGTGGGCATCAGGAGCCAGCTGAGCTCTCCAGGATTTGCACTGATGTCAAAGACAGACATGCGGCAACTTCTTCGCAGCTGGATGCAGGCCTGTTTTCACGTCTTCCTTTAGCTCTTGTGGCCCCCACATCACACAGGGAGCTCGTGATTAGCCAAGTATCTGCCATGACCCTGCATCCTTCTTCAAACTGCTGGGACGAGCCGCCTTATTCTACAAACCTACGCTATGCTGTGCAGTTTTCAATGGATGATTTGCCATTTAGCTGTATTCAAATGTACTCTGCTTACCCCACACAGTCAGCCTGTCTAGGTTCCACATGGTTATATCTTTATTTTGCACTCCTTTGCACTCGGGAGTATTTTTTACCATCTGTACTGCTAACAGCCAGTGTGATAGAATATAAAAAGAGTATTAGCTATTCAGTCCAGGAACAGCAGGGAGGGTGACTACTCTTCAGCTCCTTCCTTCCCTTTTTTCTCTCTCCCTTGTAGCTGCTGCCATTTTGGCTGAGCGTAAGTACTGTTACAAAAGAGGGCAGTGCCTAGAAACACAGACGGAGAAGAGGGTGCTTTGGTTTACAGTGAATGTGGACACAAGCGTGCGGAATCTGCTGCAGAGCCTCCCCTCTGGTGCTCCCCACGCAGTCCACGGAAGGCAGTGCGTGGACACAACGGTGGCAATCTCACACAGCTGAAGCATTTGAGCTTCCTCCACAGGTGCACAGGAACACGTCCAGAGAGTTTTCTGGCAATGGAGACAAAGCACCGCTGCTGTGGGAGGAGACAGGGAGCTCTGGGTTGGGGATGGAGAAATGTGCTGCGTGCATCAAGGGGGCTGCTGTGGGGCTCTGCAGTCATAGCCAGGCGGGGCAGGACACCACCAGGAGATCTGCCACACATTCTTCATCTGCTGCTGAAGTACTCACTAGCTCCACAGTTTATGAACTCTCTGCAATGCTGTCCAAGCAATCCTGGCCTGGAAAGAGGGGGTTGTTCTAATGAATACTGGCCTACATTTTTGTCAGAGAAATGATAAAGGCTTATAATAGAAAGGCATATATTTAAGATCACCTTATGAAAACACTTTGATTGCCTTTTCAGTTAGTGTTAACTTTCCATTTTGAAAACTGCTGATGTTTGAGAAGTTTGATGTTCTCGCCCGCGGCAGGGACACAGCTGAGTGGTTTTGTTTAGAAGAAAGCAAAGGGTGTTTGTGTCAGAAAATGCTGAGTGTTTATACAACAATCAGCCCTGCTCAGATGGCACATCTGATTTTTCAGAGACTGGCAGAAATGCTGTAGTAACAGCAATATTTTGTCCCCAGAACGGCTTGAGAAGGGGAAAAAAAGCAAAGATGGTCACAGTCTCCACCTGCAGGGAAAAGGCTGCCTCATGTAACCAACTTGTCCCATAGCACAAGCCCCAATCCTGTCCACAGAACAGGGCAGCCCACTGGGAACAGGAGAGCTTCTAGAACTGCTCTGTGGAGATTTTCCCAGCAGCGTGAAGAAGAGACCAGGTAGACAACAGGGAGTTCAAAATATTTGCCAGGAGCCCCTGGAAAGCTGGGCACTGTCAGCTTCAGGCGTGGTGTCAGTTCTCTTTTCTTGACTGGGTAACATAAGCATAAGAATAGTACTACTGCCATTTAAATAATAAGTGTATCTTCTAATTGCTCTGATATATCTCTGATTTCCAAAGTACCGCAGTAGGAACATAGTTTCTGTATTCCTCAAGAGGCTGTCTTTCCATTTGATGATAAATTCTTCCTCTATTTCTTTTCTTAACAGTTTCTTTATTGCACATTTTCCCTCTCTTTTTTGAGTCTACAGACTGAGGTACCTCTAAATCACACCAGTGCTCTTTATCACGTCCCACCAGAGCACAGTTACCGTCAAATCAGATTGAGCCCAGGGTCCTGCAACCGTGTGCCGAGACTGTGAACTGCTTGCTGATGCTGGGGACCAAAAGTCCCCACAATAAGTAACACTAGGCCCATGTATTAGTTTTAAATGCTTATTTGCCACCAGGTCATGGTTCTCAGTCTGTGTGGAATAGGGTGGCTGGGGTCCTTTTTGATCTCCCAGCAGAGGTCTGATCTGGGGAGGGTGGAGATCCCCGCTTAGTGGATAAGAACAGCAGTTGCTGAAGAGAGTCAAGCAAAGTAAAATGTGCCTAAACTCCCAACGTGACAACCAATGAAACGCATTCTCTTGCAAGTCACAGAGTTACCCAAGACTCTCTGATACCACAGGGCTGTCCATATCATGGAGCAGAGCCCTGCAGTGCCCAGTGCACCTTCTGGGCATAGACCAGCAAAGTTCAGCAGGCAGCTAGGTCAGTGCTTGGGTGAACTGGGACTTTTCTGGACTTTTCTGGAAACAGCTCAGAGGAAGATTAATCTTTAATCTGATTCTGAGTCAGGAAGACACATTGTGCCTAAACAGAAGATGCGACATGTTGCAGCGCTTTCTGTGCACTCTCAGAGGCCCTGGGGACCTCACCAGCAGTCACGGGGAAGGCAGCATGGTGAGATAGACTGTAAACCTGGCCTTTGGGGGTTTTTTTAACCCCTGTGCCATCTAGGAGGTGATGTCTCTTTTCCATTTATCTGGAGTGAACATTAGTAGATGCAGGGAGGCAAACTGGGAAGCTAATGGAGCAGAGTAGAAACACGGGCTAGAGCCGCTGCTTTTATCTCCCGGGGGAAATTCTACTGTGCAAAAACGTGTGAAAGCAGTAAAATTTAGCTGCCAGTTTGTGAGAGCTTGTCATGCTGGTTTTGAAACTCTGTGAGGAAGAGAGGGCTGGCCGCATCCCTGGAGGAACAGCCATGCAAACAGGAGTCCTGTTCTCTCAGAGTTGTGCTGTTGTGCAGTGGCTGGGTGGCCTGGAGCTGCAGCAGGAAGGGCTGCAGTGTCTCACAGCCCGGGATACAGCTGTGTGCACAGCCCCAGCCTACAGTTAAGCAGTGAGTCTTGGTCATCCTTTCCCTGCCAGTCACTTAACCATATCTCAGCTTCCTGCTGTGCACGGTGTGTGTCTTGTGGCTCTCAGCCACACCGAGAGCTTGATACGGGGTTTCCAGGGCTGTGAATGCTGGCTCTGTGTGCCACCATAGGTGTCCTTTAGATGCCTGCACTCTCAGTGGGAGATGAAAATTAGAACAGAGTTGAGATGAGGCTGAGATAATATCTAAAAGGCAACAGCATCTAAAAACCCACATTAGGATCTTGGATGCGTGCTTGGTGCTGCTCCACATGGTTAGCAGGCTGGACGTGCTGGCCTTGAAGTTTTATTGTGTGGAAGTCCCCCTGTTGCCATGAAGCCAGTATTGCAACCCTGAATGATCACAGGTACGTATATTCAGCATTTCAGCGTGAGGAAAGCCCAAGTTCATCTTTCTCTCTGTGGTTTCCAGGGAGTGATGTGATGACTGTTATGTTAAAGGATGCCCAAAGTTGCCTGCTGGTCTGGGCTGCTAAGCATTTGGGTGACAATCACGCTTTGAAATCATTCTGCGATGAGTTCACTCTCATCTGCCAGAGCTGCTCCAGCAAAAGGAGAAGCTCCATGTTTAGTGAGCAGCAGAGCACAGCTGCCTGAGGACATTTTCAGTGGCTTTCAGCCAGCGTGTTTCGTGTGAGCCCAGCTGTGCCTGCCACATACAGTATTGCTTGGGCTGTGCTGCCCCGAGTCAGTGCCTCCACCCAGGCTCACTCCAGACTGGGAGCTGCTGGAGTTTCAAACTGTTCCGTCTGGACTGAATCTGTGCTAGGCAGTAATACTTAACGTCAATAGCAACCACACCATCACTTATCATCTCTTGCAAATGGAGCAGGACAGTATTCGGATAAGAGCCCTCCAAAGATGACCTTCACGCTGTGACTTGTGGTGGCAGTGGCTGACTGAGCAAAGTCCACTTTGAAGGAGTGTGATGGGAGTGACCTGCAAGTGATGCTGTCTGTGCCATGAGGCGTGAAAGAGAGGTGCTCACCACCTATTGCTCTTCCCATTTCAGGAGTGCCTTTCTGTAGGAGTGAGTGTTTAGTAAAGCCTTTGCATCTTTGCATCGGGACGTTACCTTGGTTTTTCTGGCTGGATTCCAATTCAGGTAGTCATCATCTACCTCTTCAAACCTTCCATGCTGTTTCAGTTGGCTACAGAATGATTTTTCATTACATGTTCAAATCTGAGTTAAATAGTTACTTAATGCACTTGAGCAATTCCTTTATTTCACACCTGGTGGTGGGTGAAAGGATGTTATGTAGCTTATACTTGGATGCACTTCAGTGGAAGCTATTACCATCACTCCTGGGGTTGCAACGCCAAACAAACCCCTGCTGAAGTGAACAAGCCAGCAAAACTGAAAAATACTTCATTGCAAAGAGTAGCATAAGACTTATAATGTGTCCTGGTTTCAGCTGGGATAGAGTTAATTTTCTTCCCAGTGGCTGCTGTGGTTTTGATTTACAACAAGAAGAATGTTGATAACACTGATGGTTTCAATAACTGGTAATAAAGGATTTTTTTTCCAGTTTCTCACATTCAGCCAGTGAGCAGGTGTTCAGGAGCTGGGAGGGAGCAAGGCCAGGCAGGCAGGCAGCCCCAGCTGGCCAGTGGAAATATTCCTTACCATGGACGGCATGCTCAGCCTGTGAATGGAGGTGGGCTGGGGGGCAGGAATCCCTTTCTTTTATCCTCTTCTCCATAAGTTCAAATCCTCTCTTTTGTGGGAGTTCAAACTTTTCTGGGAGTTCTGTCTTTTTCGGGAATTACATGAAATTCATGAGTTTGGTGAAATCTGCGAAATTCATGAGCTCCAGGAAAGCTGCGGGTTCTGCGATCGCTGCTCAGTGACTGGCTGCAAATCAGTCGTGCGGTGGTGAGAAATTTGTGTTGTATATAGTTTATTTTGCATATTCATTATTAGTAGTAGTGTTAGTAGTATTATTATTTCCTTTGTTGTCTTATTAAACTGTCTTTATCTCAACCCACGAGTTTCACCTTTTGTCCATTTCTCCCCTCCTTCCCGCTCTGGGACAAGAGGAGTGGTGAGCAAGCGGCTGTCCAGTGCTTAGTTGCTGTCAGCCAGGTTAAACCATGACATAGTGTCTTGCTCAATATACCAGAAGTTCATGACAGAAATCTATAGTAACTCCTAAACATTACTAATAATAAGTGTTTAGTTCTTGAAAAGATTACTCATGCTTATGCAAACCACAAGAAATGAGATCTCTCTTCACCAAAAACTAGCCAGTTAACCACACAGCTTAGTCTCTGCAACAGTGGCCAAACCCCACTCTATATCCCTGAAATTTTCTGACACCCCAAGAAGACAGAATCCTCCTTCAGCTACTTGCATTCCCTCATTTCACCAAGAAAACTTTTTATATTCCAGTTGTTAAAATTCATTCTCCACCCTCTGCTCAATGCTCTATTTATCCTTTTCCTCCCACTTTTCAGAACTGTCATGGTTATCAGCTTAGCAATGTGCAATGTAGATTCTTCAGATTTGATGTCATTTCGCTTGGCATATGTTACACCCTCAAATAAGCTGTTGTGCTGAATAATGTACCATATGTATACCTCCCAGGTCCTCCCAGCATTGTGAAGCCTTACCAGTGCTCTGATTGTGTGCTGCTTCAACCAGGATTTTTGTCCATGTTGTGTAGAGCTTCCAAGCCTGGTGTTACAGACTGAAATAAAATCCTCAGCTCACCCTCTCTTCTCTGCAGCATACTGCTCTGCCTGTCAAACCCTGAAAAGATTCTGGGAACAGCCTACTCTGATGATCTTTTGAAGAAAGAAATTATGCTTGCTTATCTACGCCCACTTGCCCTGTAACACTTGAGGTTCTGCCCTGGGTGCGGTTTTTGCTTGCCTGTGGTTTGTGTGCATATAAGTTGGGAAGTGGAGTGGAAAGAACATGCAGCAGTGAATTTCAGCCCTCCACAGGAACACAACAGAAAGAGTTTAACACCCAAAAGGGTCTTGCCGTAGGGGTTCAAATGGCACGCTAGGCGAGAGTCCTTTCCCGGGGGGCAGCGCCAAACTGGAACATCTCACTGGAGATGGTGTGGAGCTACTTCCCTCTAGGTTTTATGGGACTTGGCTGGACACAGTCCAGTCCAACTTAGCAACAGTTCTGCTCTGAGTGGGGAGGGACGATAAACCTCCAGCAGCCCCTTGAAGCCAACACTGCGGTGGTCCTCTGTGCCAAAGTCTGACCACCCTGGTCTAGGAGGCTGCAGAACACGACCTCAGGCCTGGGAGAAGGAGAGAAGGAAGTGGCCCAGAGCTGCCAGAGTAGTCACGGTGGTACCACAGTGCTCCTGCTCCAGCTGCAGGCCATGTCTGGGCGTTGGGCTCCCTTGAAGTCACCCTGCAAGGAATGGTCCGCACCTGGGGACAACGAAGCAGGCAGCCCCTCCTCCCAAGGGGCCCCTTCCTCCCTTTCCCCAGAGTCTTGGCCATCCTGTCACAGATGTCTCCCTGCAGCCATCCCTGAGTGGGACTGCTTTGCCCCCTTCGCAGCATGCTCCTCGCCAGCTGTGGGCACATCTGGGCACTGAGGCAGCAGTCATGGCACTGCTCACGCCAAGCCAGACATACGCCCCAGCATTGGACACATTTTCTGCCTCCTCAAAGATCTGTGCAAAGAGCAGACCCGGGGTGCTCTTGTGGTGCAAGGGGCTGCAAGTAGTGCCACAGTACACCATGTGCTTGCTCAGATGGAGCCTTTCATTTTAATTGATGAGGTCTCTAAAACATGGCATTTTCAGAGAAACGTCTGTAATGTCTTCTCTTGGAGGAACACAATAATGAATGCATGTAAAGTAGTGCTCTGCAATGGTTACTCACAAATAGAAGCATCAGCTCTAATGAAATGCCTTCTTTTTTTGGCTTTGATGTATTTTGCATGCATGTTACTGGCATCATGTGTTTAAGTGATTCAAATTTAAAGACTTTGAAGCCATTAAAGGAAACGGGAGTCAGAATACCATTGTGGTATCTGGTTTACAGTTAGCAAAACATTCTGTTTTTCCTGGATCCCATTTGCACCCTGGGAAAGCATGAGAAACAGATGGTTTACTATCCAAATATTACACGCAGTTCAAACAGGAGTAGGCACCCTGCATGCTGCAAATGTTTATAGAGGTTAAGCATAATCAACTCCTGCTAGTCTCTGCCAACTGTATTAATTAAGTTAGTGGTGAGTATGGGGAAAAAGCCTAAGGAAATGCAGTTTTATGAACATATTTCATTATTCTACACAGTATTTAATATCGCAGATAAAGAGCTGACATAGATGAAAGAGTCCTATGTCTAGAGCAGAGATTTTAGTTTTCATGTTAGGTTATTACCTATACCAGTCACTAGCAAAATAAATCTTTAGTTTCATTTTACCCTGCAGATGGGAAAGGCTCTTAAAACCGTTGATGGTGAGAGGTACTCTATATGGAATGCTTTTTTGTTAATGCTTATCTATTAGCATAGAGGGAGAAGTAATGGAAAGTTTTAATTTGCAGAGTGGTTTTTTGGGCCAACTGAAAAGGTATCTTTGGTGTTCTTGCTTTTGGACAAAAACAGTAAAACTTTATACATCTCCTCTTTCTTTCTTTGAGCAAGGCAGTGTGAGAGAGATGCTGGTCAAGGTTTACAAAGCTTGAATGGGTAAGGAAAGCTAGGACCCCATCTTCTTTAAAAGTATCTGAAGTGCAAGCCAACAAGAAGGTCTGTTTGTGTTCTGTGATTTCTATGTATATTTGATTTCCAGGTGTATTTTTCAAGTTCGGTAAGAGCTGTGCACCAGCAGAGATCAACAGCCAGTAGAACGTGCACTCTGATAGTTCTGTTTCTTGCTTGTACAAAGTCAAAGGACTAAGGAGTAGCACACTCTCCCATGCAGGTGAAATATTTTTTAGCTTCCTCTCGACACCTGAAAATGTGAAAGAGCTTCTTTATGCTGTAAAATCATTTAATAGCCCAAACAGATCTGCTCAGAAGTCACTACAACTCATTAAATATAGGGTATAGGTTCTCTTCCATTAGTCTGTAGGAATATTGACCTGGAGGAAAAGATTTCATGATAAATAAATGCCACTAGTTAAGAGCATCCATGCTACAAATGGAATTTTAAATGTGGAATCTGGGGAGAAGTGGTGTAATGGGCTCTAGGCTGCAAACAGGCTTTGTTACATAACCTTTACACTGCATTTTTTAAACTCAGCCACAGGTGTCAGTAGCTATAAAATGTCCTCTGGACGGCATGCTGTTTGTTTACAGGGTTAGTGATTCAGGAGAGAAAAAGTCTTTTCTGTGAGTGAGTACTGAAACAGTATGATACTCTGGTTTACCCAAAACCTAGGGCCTGATCAGCTGGCCTCATTTATATACAATAGGTCTTTGTTTAATAAGTATTGAATTTTAATATGACTGAGAACTTGACTTCTGGAATCTGAACAGAATCGAAGCACATTTACTGTTCATACTGTGACAGCCAGCATTTTGCTTCCTGGGAAAATCTGCAATCACTCTGCTCAAGGCTTGCTGAGAAGGGAGACTAGCTGTTGTGACAAGGCATCATCAGGTTTGGCACTTCCACAGCAACTGAAGTTCTGCTCTGCTTTCCAAAGCCTTAAATACTTTACAGTACCTTCTAGAAAAACACACAGCTCTGCCCCATGTGCTTGACTCCTGAGGAAGACAGCTGCAACTATGTTCGATTTTTGGTGATGGAAGAGGTTTGGAAAGGAGGAAAATAAAATTCCCTCATACTCTAGCATAACTAATATTATTCAAAGAAATTCAAAGGGTGAGTATTAAATCATTAGGAAGTAATAAGATAAATGCTTCTATCAAGAAATAAAGCTTTTGTTTCTCTGTCTGAATCATTTTGTCAAAAAACTCAGGTAATTCTTACCGTTAAATGTTTTGTGGTGAAAAAATTACTGTGTTAGTTCGACAGAGAACACGTGGTTTAGAATATCTACCTGACTGCTCTTGTGAGGAATCAATGGAAATTTCAGCTCTCCATTCCAATACTCTGGGTACCTTTGTCTTGTGATAAAGTATTTGAAAAAGAATAGACTTTTGGCACGGGATGCTATAGCACACCTTGCAAAACCCAGGCAGTAGGCACACAGGCTGCTCTGACTCTGAGTGATGAACATGTTGTCAGGTCCTCATGCATGATCCTTTCTTTGTATTTGTGGACACACTGCTTGCTTCTCCATGCCTTTCTTCGATGCCGGGCTCCCAGTATGGTAGCCTACTTCAGCTCTTGTTTTCCAGTTTCTGTGGAGCAATACTGTGAGCTGTAAGACAACTTCTTTGCTTTCACCATTGATGGATGGATAAAGTGACCCCATTAGCTGCTGGGCCCTCCAAGGACACCTTGGGGATCAGTCTCCAGAGGTGACTCAGCTGCACATCAGGCTGGGACATACAGAGGTCAACCTTTGGAAAATCTTGTCGCTTTGCCCAGCCTACAGCTCTGTGACTTAGATAAGAAGAACTAAGCACTAAAGACTGTTCATTGTCTTGCTCCAGTGTACAATTGAGGAGATAATAAAACACGGTTAGAAACAATGTAGGTAAGTTGTAAGTGCATATTGGTTTGTAAGGGTAATATTATAAGCTGCACGTCCAAGAAATAATATTGTCCCTTTGCAAAAACCTTCCTCAACATTTGAGCCTGACCAGTGATGTCAGAATTCACGTTGTTTTGTTCTGAGAGTTAAACAGAAGTACATCTATTTCTTTACAAAAATACTTAGTTCACTCTGCCCTCGTCTATATGGTAAAGGAGAGCTTAGGAAAATGTCCTATTCTTCTGAAAGGCAACACCCCACCAGGCACTGTGGGGTACCTTCCCTTGATGTATGTGAAGTTACCAGTAAATTCTTGCAGAATTTATCTGCTGAGTAATTTGGAAGGTCCTGAAAAAGGGTGAAGAGTAGAGGAGCACAAGCAGTGCCAACTGCTTATGGTGGATCAAGCTATCCCATCTATTCAGTGCTGATGTTTGACCTGTGACAGCACTGGAAGCTTCTGCAAAAGTTCACCAGGAAAAAATTAGTTCTGTAAAAACATGGGAGGGTTGTATATATATATGCTATCAGATATAGTCAGAAGAAACAAGTAGGCAAATTACGTGCATCCAGATCAATGTAAAACAACTCTATATCAACTCTTTCCAAGGTGTGTCACCTTCATATGCTGAATTACCTAAATTTTTGCAGGAATTATCTCAAACCAAGCCCCAGGGAGGCATCTGGTAAACCTACAATGGCAGGATGTGTTACTAAAGCTGAAAATAGATGAGTAGGTTATTAAAACCTCAGACCACACTGAACTGACTCTAACAGAATGCAAAGGATATCATTATTGTTAAGAACTAGTAGCTGTTTGCTTAATGAATATCAGATTGTTTTAATCCTGTGGGTAACTTCCAGGAGTGTAGTGTATTTCATTTCACTCAAATATCCTCTGGAAGAAATGTGTCTGGTTTTGTTCTGTACCATTCCCCTTGTGGCAACACGCACTTTTAATAACGCCCTAACAGGGCAGCAGATGCAGTGAAACAATGCAGGCTTTCAGGTTGTTGAAAACCCTTCATAGTGCCTGACAATTCAGAGAGCAGATGTCATTCTGACACTTGCCATTTCTTTCTCCAAGTGTGTATCTTGTGATACAGGAAATAAGACTCTTCCCTCTACGCAAGCGGACATCCTTCTTACTCAAATGGTGAACAAAGCACCTCTCAAAATTGATTTTTCTTTTATGTCAGACTTATCCAGGCACAAGAAACCAACAGGCTTGCAAGAATTTTGAGTGCTAGAACTGTGATTTAGAAACTTGAGACTGGAAAACGCAGTCCTACGCAGATGCGGGCAGGACTTTTCTACAAACGTGTGCCCTTACTGTGAAGGAGGTAAGGAAATCTTCCTTCACTCTGCCAGATAAAACAGCAAACTCATACTCTGCAAAGATTTTCCAGCCTACAAATCACTTCAGAAACTTGGCGTGTGCTTTAACCCAGCTCTGGAAACCAGCCCCTCATATTTCTCAGGAACATCCACCTCTGCTGCGACCAGATGAGCCAGCCAGCATCCAGAAGGCTCCTTCCAGGAATCTGGCCCGCTCAGAAACCCAGTAAGGAAGCACTGACCACATCGCAGAGGACTGTCACCAGGTTGATAAATAGAAAAACACAGTGCATAAAGACTCTGAACAAAATCTACACGGACCATCAAAGAAAAGGCCCTAAAATTGTCATGGGCTCTTCTTCCACCGTTTTCCTGTATCAACCATACAGGTTAGTAAAAGAGACTTCTGCCCTTACTTTTCTGTCACTGCTGTCCCAGCTTCTCTCGCTTCAGCTGTGTGTCAGGCTTGGTTCAGAGTCAGCGCTTGTTGTGGCTATGGGTGAATTTCTGATGCCCAAAGACAAAGACAGGGCATCCATATTTTCCACCTGTCCTACTGCCAACTGGTCATTAAATCCCTGGGAAAGAGCTGTAAAAGCAGTGACAGGAGCATCCTAACATGTGCTGCAACTTCTCAAACCAAACCCAGTAAGCAATGACATGGGCAGCTGTCAACTTCAGGTTCTGTCTTCCTCAGGCTGGTGAGACCACAGGTGAGAAAACTAGCACAACGCTAGTGTCAAAACATGCCAATGTAAGTCAGGAGCCTTCTACACCAAACTGACCGAAGCATATCGAAGTGTGACCTAAGGCTGACCTGAGAGAAAGCTGAGTTTGTCATATTAGGAGAAATGTGGGTAATGCCCTACTCTTCGCACTGTCTTTCACCAGGGGACTGTAATCCCGGCTGACCTTGCTCTCCCTGGACTCTTTGGTGGCATTTGATGTCTACTGCACAGGGCTGCAAGCAGCACAGAGCCCTTGGAGATTGCTCTCAAGACCTGTCTGTGGCTGGAGGTGGTATCTAGCAGGCACCGTGCCTCCCACAAAATATTCTTCAGGGAAAAAAAAGTAAGCATCCTGCCTGCTTCAGTGCTTCTGAGCACGTCACTCCGTTGCTATGCTCTCTACACTGGGTGCCACTGATTGCCAACACAATTTCAACACTTAGCCTTCCCTCTGTGAAGACAGCTACCTGGCTCGGCTAAAATAAGGAGACCAGATAAACAGAATAACGCTTGTGAGCCACTAAGGAAGCAGACAGAACAGATGGGAAACTGCTTTCTTACCCCATGGAAGCCAGGGGGATTTCTGAGTTTTTCATATCCTACACTGAGGAAACAGGACCTCTCAAGGATTTTTGTGAAAAATAAGGTATCTCTGCCTACTGCAGAAAAGCTACTAATCCACTGGCTCAGACACTTGCCTAGAGTTGTGGAGCAGCCAAAATCAGTTCTTTTCTTAATTCAGAGCAGAGAGCTGAAATCCCTCTCCCACGTAATCACAGAGTATTAGCTATTCCAGGCAAATCTGTGCCTGTTTCATGGCCATCAGTTGCCTTCCCCCCCGCCCCCCTCCAAATTCCTATCTAGGTATGAGCAATCTTTCCTGTCCAAAACAGTACATTTTTTGTAGAATGTACAGGTTTTAAAAATTTGCTTTTTCCAACAGCAACACTTTCAGCAGAACGTGTCACTGGCCTTGAAGGTGCTGCAGCCCTTCCTCTCCTCCACAACAATTTGGTTAAACTGGGCTATGTATGTTTAGGTCAGGATTTCCCAGTGGGTTTTGCTCTTAGTTGTGACCTTTTAACAGCGAGAAGAGAATCTTTTCTCTCTCCCCTCCTTTTTTTATTTTGGTGCTTTTAATAATTCTCAAAACACAAAGACACCCCATAGCTGGACCCCACATGAAAACTTCAAGACTTTCCCTTCAGCATCTGAACTGTTAATGCTGCGGTGCTCAAGTCCAAGTTAAATGTAAGTTGAAATAACTGACTGCAGGAATGGAAAAAGGTTGGAGAAGGAGACTTAATATTTAAAATAAGAACAACTAAAATGTATAGGGAAAAGATTAGCCACATTTGTTTGAAATCATTACCTAAACAAGCAATAATTCAAGTGCCGAAACCCTAAAAGAACATGGAAACACGGGTAGGCGACAACAGCTGTGTGGAAATCAACAGAGACTGATGCACCAAAGGTAAGAGGGCAGATGTGGGGATGCTGTTTGCAGCACAGTAAGGCCAAGAGCCTGTTTCTCAAACAGCAAAGTGCAGCTCCCAACACGACCGTTATTACCATTTGCACAATTGCTGTTGTGCCAGCCGTAAATCAGCTGGCAGCAACGGATAAATGATCACTCGCTGCAGCAGAATGCAACGCAAGCGAAGCTGGACTCCCACCTCCGTCACCGGAAGGTTGCTTTAGGTGAGTGGTAGCCATGCAGAGACTCGCACTTCCTTGTGCACGCTCTCCCTCTCTCACCTCTGTGCTCTTGGAAACAAAAACCATGAGGCGTTTGTGTGAACTGGCAGGCTGCCTGGGCACCCTTGTCAAAATGGCTTGGCAAATTCGAGCTGAGCACCGGATGCTTACAGAGGGACTGCTTCTGCTTAATGAGCCCGCTTGATACCCAAGGCATGCAGCTCCTCTGCACTCTTGGTTTAACTGAAGGACCAGGAACATTCAGTGTTTTGGTAACAGTAAATCACCAGCAGACCCCACACGCAACACTTCAACACTGTAAAATCTTGCAACATTGACATTCATGGTGAAAAAAACCCCAGGTGATTTTAATGAGGGAATGAGCAAAAGGGAGCTGAGCAGTGCTGAGGAGCAGCCTTGTGTCACAGGCTGACTCCCTGCAAGATCTGGCTTGCTGTGGAATTGAAGTTGTCCCATCATCAGCTCCTGGCCTCAGCTTAGCTTTCAGTGAAACTCAGTAAACCTTGCTTGGCCGGTCTCGCACTGAGGCAAACTGGCCTAGCACATTACAAGTAATTTCTTTATTTTCCGAAACCGGCAGTAAATCATTGGACTCCCCCCACCTTTTGCCCACAAGAGTAGTACGTCGTAGCCAGTGAAGCAGTTTTTCACAGTCCCAGGCACTGTGACAGTCGGTAAGTCTCTCAGACAACAGGCCAGTGAGAGGTGAAAGCAGATGCCCCAATGCCTTTCCCTTGCTACCCTGTTCTTTCCTTCTCCTTCCTGGCTTCTCATTCCAACTTGATCTGACTTCACTTGGGATCTGGGATCTGTTCGTGAGAGCTTTGCTCCACGCAGAAACAGCAAACCAGTGTGGTACAGGGGACACTAGACCTTCTTCTCCTCTCCTTTGCTTTAACACATCCCTGAGGCGGTGCAAAAACTCACCTGCCTGCCCGGCAGCTACCTCTGACACAGAGCTCTGCCTCAGAACGGGCTGCCCCCGGCCCTCCCCGTTGCTGGGCAGGTCTCCTGCTGCAAGGAGGAGACCGGTAAAGCTTCTGCCCTGCTGCCCAGACAGGGAGACAAGGTATTACAAGGGCATCAAGCCCCACCACATCATCATCATCATCATCATCATCAATCATCATCATCATCATCATCTCTGCATGGCGGGTGTCACAGATGCAGGACGGCAGTGCTGCCGAGAGGCCTGTATGCCAGACATCAGGTGGGCCTATGCTTTGGCGGGTGGCTGGGCTGGGGAATAACTTCTCTCCCAGAAACCTGCCAGTGCTCAGCCACATCTCACCTTCCCCAGTGCGGACGAGCGCTCCCCAGTGCTGCCGACAAAGCTGCCCCATGCGTGCTCCCTCGCCTGCTTAACCAGCTGAAGCTCCAAAGGCTGCTGCTCCGTGGGTAGACACGTGGCAGCTCCCGACGACGTGGGCCAGAGGACCAATGGTGGGCAGAATGCCCGGGCCAGCCGGGTGGACGAGAGCGGCTTTTCCACCGGCTCGGTTAGGCTGGACGAGGACAGAGGCTGGATGCCGAGTGGAAAGCTCTGGGCTGCGTGCTTTGGTGTTTGACCCGCTCAGCCCTCTGCGTTGCTCTAATACCACCTGCCATGCTGCACGGCCTGATCCTGCACCGGTGCTCTAGCAAGCCCACCAAAATCCATCACCTCGCTGGCATTGGTTAGCACGGGATTACGGAGCATGTTGCTGAGTCAGGCTAGCCACTAACAAGACTAAGATGATTTGTGAAAGTGGACATTTTTACTGTGAAACAGTACATTTTTTTGTGCAGTGTCTTGACAGTCAACAAGGCCTTTCAGTACATTAGCAATCAGTCCACTTGTTGCCAACAGCACGGACCAGCCAGATTTTAGCTAGAGCATAGTTCACCAAGCTAGCACGAAAAGCTGCTCTGCCTTGCTGTACGAAAAAAAGAAAAAAGCACCATGAATGGTTCCTACTGCAACGCCAAGAATAATACCAAGCAAGAGAGGAAACCTACCTAAATGAGTCTGGAAACCATTTTAAGCAGGAACCAAACACAACTGGGTCTTTTTCTTTATGGAGTGCTAAGCGACATTAGCAAAAGTGATGTGACTTCACCAATGTGTAAGCATATGTAAAAGCCTAACGCATCAATATTTTCAGAGGAGTGAAAAGACATTTTTAAAGCTGTCTTGGAAATGTTAAGTAGACCATATTTGTAGCAATTAATTTATAACATTTTTCATCTTATTTCTTCCGGGTCTTACATGTTCCTACAAGCAGCTGGCAGAACAACACAGCAGAGCCCTACAGATACCTACAAATAGGCTTTCACCACAAGATTGCCGGGAAGCAGGGGTGTTAAATTTGCAACCTGCCAGAGGGGTTCACCTCGCTTACAGCAGGCAGCCTTCTCCACCAGGGAAAGGTGGCAGGCTGGATGAGATGCTCTACAGGTAATGATCTCGTCTCAGCCACTACCGTCCAGGGAGCGGGCAGGGAGGAGGCGGCCCACCAGCTGCCCTGGTAGCAGCAAGACAAGGGAAACCCTGGGGTATATCCCGCGCTTGCACGTTGCAGGAGCTTACACACAAAGCCCAGTGTTTCCAGGCTGCAGAGCTGCAGCACGTATGACAGCCAGACACTCTCCATAGCAAGAAGGTCCACGCAATGCTGTCGCGGCCCCACCACTGCTGCTTGGCCAGAAGGGCTGAGCCCCGGTGTCTGCAGTCTCAGGCAGCGGAGGAAAAGCCAGTCCCTGTGGCAGGTTTTCACTCTGTAGCTGAGGTAGGCAGCGAAGGCTTCCTTCACCCTTGGCAGACACGCACATTTTCAGGACTCACTTCACTATTCCAGGCATCTAAAGGAGATGAATCCCACCTGGACCCCATCTTTCTCCGCTAGCCAGAGAAGCAGCTTTGACTGCTCCAGATGCAGATAGCTACAGCTACTCAAACTGGTCTCACGCTGGACATCCGCAAACGCCCAGCTTCAAAACTCAGGCACACAAAATATGCCGGTAAACTAATAGGCAAGCCCAAGCAGTCAGGCCACAGAAAGGACACCTTCCACATAAAGTAGTTTTGTTTTGAATTCACCTTGGATAAAAAGTTAAAAAAGGCAGGCAGTGCAGGGCTGTGCAACCTCATTGGTTGCCTGGGACGGTGCGCACTACTGCAGGCAACGTTTGCTGTGACCGCCAGCCCTGTAGCCCCCTCCCACCCAATGAAGTTACTCGGGCATTGGTTTGTCAAAATTTTGCTGTCACACAGCCCAAGGCTGACATTCACTAAGATCAGAAAACCTGTGTTTCCCTATTCACCCCTTCCCACAGCAGTTGTAAGAAAGGATTGGTACTGAAGAGCTGTAATTAAAATTTAAAATCCGATCCCATGGATATGCTAAAATGTGGTTTTTTTGTTTGTTTTTTTTTTTACAGACAAGATAAACCTTTTCACAATGAAAAAGAAAAATGTTCAAAAAATCTGACATAATTCCCATAAAAAACACTAGCAAAACTCCACTAAAAATCCAAAATTTTAATCTTGGAACAATGACCTTCTTACAAAGAGATTTTAAAGACTGTGTACATATTCACAAAAGCAACAAACTAAGGCATATTCTCCATAGCCATGTTTATAAACTATAGACTTTGAAAAGCCATGTGACTCTTATCAAGATACAGGCAGTAAAAATTTCAACATGTAGTGGACTGTTGGTTTACACAATTATCATGAGACAGATTAATTTCAAATCACTGAAACAAACACTCTAGTAAGAGCATGAAGCTTAAACGTTATTTTAAAGTGCTCATTAGAAACCAAACATTTCAATTACAGTTAAGAAATGTTAAAGATATTACATTCCTTACGTATCAAGTCTGAAAGTACAGTATGTACACAATCTACAGTCTTGTCTTTATAAATAGGGAATAATTTATCTGTGTATCTCAAATGTGACTAGTAGCTGAAGGGAAGCTGAAAGACTTTTGATTTGGCCAGAAAAAGGATAAAAATGGAACAGCCATCCCACACATACAGCTATCAGACTTCTGTATCCGAAGCGCTGCCATTTTGGCCAATCTCCTTGACTAATCCTCTTCACAGCCACTCATGAAGCATCCACCAGTATGCTGCCAGTAAGAATTACAGCATGTCTCTTGCAATGGAATTGCTTGGGTCTCTAGAACTGGCAGGGCTGCTGCTAAGAGAAAATGTAGTAAGACAGAAGTCCTTTACTTAAACAGAAGAAATATGTGCTGCAATGTATTAGTTTGCAGAGATAAAAGAACTGTAAACTAGGCGGTCAAACAGTAACAAATGTGGACGTTTTTTAATTCTTGTATGTAGTGCTTATAAAAAAATAAGGTAAGACCAATTCACAGCCATTTGTGACAAATTTAAAAGCCCACATAAGCTTTCTTACAAAGCTCTAACCAGTTCCTTTCAATCCAATGCCACACTATGTTTGCTAGTCAAGTCTCTTGTCCTGACAGCATCTTATCAAACCTCTCCATCTCACTACCAGTCCTCTGTGATTTTGACTTAGTAGCTTTGCAGCATGTGGCATTACCCTGTACACAGGTTAAGACTGTTTCACACAGGACTAATACCAGGTACCTGTGAAATGTGAGTATTGTACATCATTGCACTCCCCACAGCACATACACTTTTCAACAATCCCCCTCAAAGTACAACATAACAAGTTTTCAAAAATACAAAGAACCTTAAAATATTTGACCCAAGAGTGTTCATGAAAGTACAATAAAAAATATTTAACTTGCTCTCCTTGCTTGTCATTTCTCAGCTGCCACACAGGGAAACACTTCATTTTTTCCCCAGTCTTTTCACCGATTTTGCAACTGGGCTTTGTAATTTTCATACATATACAAGAGTATACCCACTCACATACAGTAACATGATTACAAGTAAAACCAAAAGCCACAAAATAATGGTGAACATTCCATAAGTAGAATTCTAACTTCTGGTCAACATTTCTGCTAAGCTAAAGGCAAAAATATGCTGTACAAAATCACTTTAACACCTGCAGGAATAAGCCTCGTTTGCTCAGCTTAGTGCGTGGCCAGCCTGAACTATGCAATTTCTTAAAAGCACAGGTAGATAGGAGACTGTAAAGCTGTATTTCTTCACTACACCCCTCCCTTGCACCTATAGCAGATTCCTCCCTTGCAAAACAACATTCATGTGAAAAAATTTACTGTGGCGCTCAAAGAGTTGAAGGCAAATGTGTGTATGGGCAACAAAAGCTGTCAAGGTGACAAACGATTTGATGGACTGCTTTCTTCTCCACCTGCAGCCAGCTTGAGCGTTGTTAGCTTTCGAGGCGGATGCTGAGGACTCTTACGCAGGTTGTCGTCCATCTGCAGAGAAATAATGAGAGCCGGATCTGGCAAACAGTAGAATACAGATTATACGATTAGTTTGTTTGTCAGGGCTGCCATTATTAATGCTGGTTTGGGGTGTTTTTTACCCTGTTATTTCAGGACCAGCCAAAACTGATGCCCTGGTTCCTCTCCAGTCCGAATTATACACTTGTGTTAGAGCTGCTATTCATTCCATTAGCATATGCTGCATCAAACCCAGGGCAAACAGGGGTGCTTCTGCTCAAATCATTTCATCAAGATTAATGAAGAAAGTAACATTGCTACCTTCTTCTAATGGGTCAAAGTTTCAATTCGGTATAATAGCCAAAAGCTGCTAGAAAGCAGATCAAAGTCAAACTGCTAACGCCAATGGATGCTTTTGCACGTTCAGCACTTTGCAAGAACAAATCTTTTTTTCAAACTGGAAATGCTCTGGAGGCCCTGGGTGAATTTAGATTAGTTGCAAATTTCAAAAAGTATTTAATAAAGAACTTGTGATAAGACCTTTTGAAAGACAGGTTAAAATTAATCTCTGAATATAAAGATTTTACATTTTCATCGGAAATCAATCTAATGCCCTGTGCATCAAAAAGAGTCTAATTATTACAAAATAAACAGAAACACAGAAGACAGCACAGGGTAGATCTCCACAGGTTGTCTAGCCCATCCTGTTCCCTCAAGGTAGGATCACCTTTACCTAAATCATGCCTGACAAATGTCTACGTAACCCATTCTTTAAACTTCCACAGCCACATTTCAATACCACAAAGAGGAGATACAATCCATACGTAATGCTACAGAAGCTGATCATAGTTAATGATCTATTTCATACACCGATCTTTTTCAGGAAGCAACAATTTCTATACTTTTAGTTAAAGTGTTCTGTCTGCATTGGAAGACTAATTCTTCACAAGTATTTTTCACGTAAGTTGTACAGATTTTGACAGGAGCTGAGTGACAGCCTTAGAAACAAAGAATATAAAGAAATAAAAGCCAGGTGTAGAACAAGCAAGAGAAAGAGTGACTGTAGGTTAGTGACTACAGCGTTCAGCTGGGAGCAAGGAGAGCTGGCAACTGGTCTTAACTTGCAGGAGCATTTCTGAGTTTTGAAATTTAGGGCATATTAATTTGCCTCATCCTTTGCTGGAACGCGCCCTTGCAGAAAGGCACCCTTCTTTTGTTGGTACGTGCACTTGCAAGACAATGCTCTTGATTGTAATAAAAATACTTGTTAAGTAACAAGGCATCATTAACTATTCCTTTCAAATTATGTAATAGTCTTCCTGACTCTCTACACCAACTCACTAGAAAAGAAGCAATTAAGAAGTCCATTGTACAGTTGCAATTGCCATGCAAGAGTATCTGTGAACAAGTAACCACAACGAAGCAGGAAAAATAGAGACTGAAGCAAAAGTAACCTTTTCAATCAGGTTGGATTCCTTATTTACAAGCTGTGTGAGTTTCTGCAGATTAGCATCTGCTGTATCCTGTCCAGCAGGAGAATGGCCTGGAGAGTGAAGGTAGAAAGATGAAGAGTGAAAAGGTATTCATTCAAAAAAGCTTTTAAATATTTAAAAAATAGACGAACACTGGAGAGAAAGTTCATGCAGTATTTTCATCCTAAGAAGAATTTAAGCGGAAAAGCCACTGCATGTGAGAAAGACAGAAGCAGTACACATGAGCCATAGCACAGATGCAGGTGCATTTTGCCAATGCCTGACAGAGTCTAAAACTGAGTATTAACCCTGACTTTTAATTTTCAGTCCTTTCTGCACAACTTTGGAAGTTTCTCTATCTCATTTCCACAGAGAAGTTCTAGTATAAACTACATAAAATCTAATTCTGCCTTGGTTCACAGGTGAAATCCTGGTGTCCTAATCCAAACAAGACTACACATGACAAAAAGGGGAAAAGAAACACCACTTACCTGAGACAGTTACCCTGAAGTAGCAGTTTAAAATATCATCACAGAATCGACACAGATTGGGAAGATGTTTCAAATGCTCTTGTAATTGTACTCTGGGAAAGCACACTTTATAAATCGGTGCAAGGAAACCAAACACAAAGGCATCCAAGGTGGTAGGCCTGAAAAGAGTGACAAAACAAAACATCAAAGTGACTGAGGTTAAGACATTAAGACCTCTACAATGTAACTGTTTTCTGTGTATGCCAAACACAACTCAGGACAGAACTCAGTCCACTCTTCTGGCATTCTGTCTTCTCATACCAATCTGGTAAGTGCTTTGTACAGATTATCTACTGATTTCAGTACGTCTGAACTAGAGACATGTTGGCAAGCTGGAACTTTAACTTCAGCATTAAAATGCAGTCATGCTGTCACATACACTGATAAACAAGCCCCTCTAAAACATGTTTCTGGCACCAGAAAAGCCAAGCTGTATGCCAGGGGACCAGGATCCTGTCTCATGCAATGGTCTCACTCCAGTGGCTGAAGGAACAGATCGCCCTTTTTAGGAGCTGTTGGCACTACGTTGTTGGCAGTATCTGCTTCCTGGTCTGTGCATGTACCACAGAAGAGGAGTGTTCCCGGACCTACACGCTCCTTCCATGAAGGCAGTGGTAACATTTCAGGCTTAAAGCATTTTTTCCACATACAAACACAGGAGGTGACATTCAGTGGTGGAAAAACATTTTCTAGTGCTACACTAACTCCTCAAGCACCCCACATTTTCTTAGCAGCTGGGGGCAGCATCTGCCTCTCCTGAAAAATGCAGGATAAGGGAGAAACCGTATTGCCTTAGTTCAAAGTTCTTGTTTCTGCCCTGTTTGGTCATTCAGTTATCTGAAAAGTAGAGTGTGAGACATGAAACTACTGTGCAGCACTTTCAACATTCTTTCAGGTTAAAAAAATCCCACAAAGTTAAAGTGTTCACAGAGTCATATCGTACCTGTTTTGTTAGTCATTTAAGGCAAAAAAAGGAAAAACACACTCACGTATCTCCAAAGAAAAACTGAGATGTTCCCAATCTCTGCGACAGGAGATTTAGGCACTCCTTGGCATCCCTGTATATCTGATGAGACACAAGACTGTCTAAGAGCCCTAGATGTAGCAAGGTTAGTATGCGCTTCATCGTTCACCATTTGACAGTGTGGTAGACTGTTTCAGTTCTTATCTGCGACAGCACCAACTTACAAATTCTTTACTACACAACACATACCTGTGCTTCCACTTCAGTGAGGCTGTAGAGTGGAGGCCCTCCCCTGGTCAGCAAGATCCTGTTCAGTGCTTCCCTGGACATCTTTCCAGGCAGATACAAACTCAGTGGGAAGGCAATCCTCGAGGCAAACCATGGTTTTGTCACACCGCAGTAATTTTCAGCTTCAACCCAGAAAGTGTGCAGCTGTATCAATACAAGGAAAAATATGATTGGAATTTGAGTCAGAATAGTAGACATCTCTTACAAGTTTGATGCGCAAGATCTCTGTCAGAGAAGCAGAAGCACCAGGAATTAGTGTGAGAATCCATAAAGGATTATACGAATCCTTCGAGGGTAGGAGTATGTAATTAAAGCAACACCTACCTTCCACGTAAAGAGAAACAACAAAGATATTACATAGACCTACACGCATGTGCATAAAATTACATATACACTCATGTTCATTTAAGTATATATACACACACTCCCACAGACACACTGTACATAGAAAATACATTACCAAAAAAGTTGCAGATGTACAAGATCAGGTTTGAACTTTCTAGATTTTTTTTTCTAATCTTACATAAATCTTAAAGATATTATGAAATGATGAATTCGAAACCTTGCAGGCCAGCTGAATAGGCTAGTCTGTGACATCACCTGGTCAGAATATTTTCTCCTGCACAAACTGAAGTCAAAGTCATTCAAAAGATCCAATGTCTGGGGGCTTTTATAGCTCTAATGTACTTACACTAAACTGGTGAGGGCATGTGGTCATGTGTTCTTTAGAACTGAAAAATGAAATTACTAATTGGTATTTTAATTTCTCAAAAGTTCCAACCGAACAGTTCCAAAGGCTTCCAGAGTTGTGCACCCCGCATGAGACATACTCCACCTAACTCTAAGTTTTTCAAAACAATCAAATGAAACAAAACACAGCCACAATAAGCTGTTTACATGATACTGTTTCCCAAAAACCATCTAAAAAAAAAATCACAGCTGCCCTTTCAGAATGTCTTTCATAAATTCATTATTATTACTTCACACCCCACAAACACACACTTCTTTCCTTTTCAAAAGTTGCTAGGCAGTATTTCCAAAACTGGACTAATAAAGCAAATACACTCTGGCCAGGACTATGGCTGAGAGACTTTAATGTCTTGTGTTGGGTACTTCTTGTAGTATTCGATTCCAAAAATTCTGACCATTATGAAGTATTTCTCAATACTTACCAGAGCAGGAAGCAGTTTCTCTTCAAGCAGTGCAATGTATGCCAGTGTATCAGCTCCTTGTTTTGCGGACAATTCATAATCCGCATTATATTTCTACAAATTAAAAAAAGAAATACATACTACAAATAACGTTACACAGAACTTTCCAAAAAGATCATCAAGGCAACCCAAAGTTGCTTCAAACTTAGCAGCTATCAAGTTAGTAAATACAACAAAATCTTTTGGGACAGAAAGCACGCGTTCACTAGAATTTCTTTACTTCTTCAGGCCAGCTATGTCAAACCTCCTTGCATCTCCCTTTTCCACTTTACCACTCTTAGATTTTTGGGTCCTCCTATTCCCCAAATAACTGTTGTGTCTCCTTCTGACTGCTTTCCAAGCAACTGACCAGTGATACAGAGAAAATTTTTCAGTATTTAGGGATATAGCAAACCTCTGCCAAGTCCCCATCTTTGTTTTTGAAGAAGCATCTGGCACTTAAGCTGATGTAAGCACAAAAAAAAAAAAAAGCATTCTTTTTCTTTTAATTACCATTCTAAAAGTTTAGAAATTGGATGCTAACAATGTAAGCGACCAAACGCACAGTTAAATTAATGCAGTAACAGCTAACAGCTTTTAATTCTGACACTGGATCCTTTTAGGGTACATTAAAAGGGCTGTTAAAGTTTTGGGGAGCAAGATGAGATTCGCTTCATTACTTTAGAAACAAAGGATCAGGGCTGACCCTTAGATATCTGAAAATCAAGCATATTCTTGTTATACTTTAACTCAAACAGTTTTTCCCCCCCCAACAATAAGCAATCTTTGCTATTCAAATGGCTATGAAACTTCTGAATTTTAAAACAACTGTCTAAAATCCCATCTCAAATGTGCAGTTTTCAGATTCTGTTTTTCTCCCTCCAAAGATTTAAAGTTTCACTAACACAGCATTCATCAGATAATCTTCTTGACTAGGCAGGAAATGAATTTCTAATATAAAAGCAGAATATCAGGCTGGAAGACCATCTTAGAACTAAAAAGATGTTGCCATGCTGTATTAGACTTCTTTAGACTTCATGAAAACAAGAAATTGTGTAGCTGTATTCTTTGTGAATAAAACATTAAGAGATCTGCAAACAGCAAGCAAGAGCTGACTACGCAGTAACACGATGTGCATCAAGAAATGCTTGCAGACTTTTTCACACCACAAGTCATAGAAAAACTACGCAGATTAAAAACAACACTGCATGCATTATCCTTCAAAAAAACAGCACTAGGAAACAATTACTCATTTAAGCATTTAAAGCCACACTGCCCAAACTGTGATATTCTAGGTCTGCAAAGCCATAATGACACATAATTTAGAGCAGGGTGCTCAGTGAGCAACTACTCAATTAAGGGCAGTTTGTTGTCCTTTTCAAAGAACAGTTTCTCGTGCCTATTTTTAAATCTTTCACATAACTAACAGTCAAACGTTCAAACAGCAATGTGTTATCCACCATTTTGCAATTCTCATGCATGTACGAAAAACAGGAAAGCACTGGGTCTGAACTGAGTTCCTGGTTTTCGGAAGCTTGTATCAGTCTATACAGGGGACATGCAGAGTCACTACAAGTGAAAGAAAACAAATCTTTTGAAAGAGACCTACCTGTTTTCTTAAGAAGTTTAGTATTTTTGCCGGCTGAGAAATAACAATGTCTTCTGATATCAGGACTGGTACATCTCCTAGAAGGCATAAATAATATAGTCAATAGTTTATATGGATGAGTTATAACTAGAAAGCAATCAGTCACTTCATCTACTTTCCTGTTTAGAGTGCTGAGGGAACTGGTGGAGGAGCTGGCCAAGCCACTCTCCATCATCTGTCAGCAGTCCTGGCTAACAGGGGAGGTCCCAGATGACTGGAGGATTGCCAGTGTAACACCCATCTACAAGAAGGGCTGGAAGGAGGATCCTGGGAACCACAGGCCTGTCAGCCTGACCTCAGTGCCTGGCAAGATTACGGAGTGGTTCATCGTGAGTGCGCTCACTGGGCATGTAACGGACAACCAGGGGATCAGGCCCAGCCAGCATGGGTTCATGAAGGCAGGTCCTGCTGGGCCAACCTGATCTCCTTCTATGACCAGGCGACCTGTCTAGTGGATGAAGGAAAGGCTGTGGATGCCATTTACCTGGACTGTAGTAAGGCCTTTGTCACTGTTCCCCACAGCATCCTCCTGGAGAAACTAGCTGCCCATGGTTTGGATGGGTGTACTCTTCACTCGATAAAGAAGTGGCTGAATGGCCGAGCCCAGAGAGTGGTGGTGAATGGAGTTAAATCCAGCTGGCAGCCGGTCACAAGCAGTGTCCCCCAGGGCTCAGTTTTGGGTCCGGTCTTGTTTAACATCTTTATCAATGATCTGGATGAGGGGATGGAGTGCTCCCTCAGTAAGTCTGCAGGTGACACCAAGTTGGGTGGGAGTGTGGATCTGCTCGAGGGTAGGAAGGCTCTGCAGAGGGATCTGGACGGACTGGATCAATGGGCCGAGGCCAGCTGTACGAAGTTCAGCAAGGCCAAATGCCGGGTCCTGTACTTGGGTCACAACAACCCCAAGCAACGCTACAGGCTTGGGGAGGAGTGGCTGGAAAGCTGCCCGCTGGAAGAAGACCTGGGGGTGCTGGTTGACAGCCGGCTGAACATGAGCCAGCAGTGTGCCCAGGTGGCCAAGAAGGCCAACGGCATCCTGGCTTGTATCAGGAATAGAGTGGCCAGCAGGAGTAGGGAGGTGATCGTGCCGCTGTACTCAGCACTGGTGAGGCCACACCTCAAGTACTGTGTTCAGTTTTGGGCCCCTCACTACAAGAAAGACACTGAGGTGCTGGAGTGTGTCCAGAGAGGGGAAATGAGGCTGGTAAGGGGTCTAGAGAACAAGTCTTACGAGGAGTGGCTGAGGGAGCTGGGGTTGTTTAGTCTGGAGAAGAGGAGGCTGAGAGGAGACCTTATCGCTCTCTGCAACTACCTGAAAAGAGGTTGTAGCCAGATGAGTGCTGGTCTCTTCTCCCAACTAACTAGCAATAGGATGAGAGGCAATGGCCTCAAGCTGTGTCAGGGGAAGTTTAGACTGGATATTAAGAAAAATTTCCTTATTGAAAGAGTGCTCAGGCATCGGAACAGGCTGCCCTGATGTGGTGGTGGAGACCCCATCCCTGAAAGTGTTCAAAAAAACGCGTACATGTGGCACTTTGGGACATGGTTTAGCAGGCATGGTGCTGGGGTGACGGCTGGACTTGATGATCTTAGAGCTTTTTTCCAACCTATGAATCTACGATTCTATGATTCTTTTCACCATAGCATGCTCTGATCTTGCTAACACGTACAAACAAACTAAGCTTTATGTAGCAGGGGAGTTCCACACATATATTTAGTCACAAATATCATTAGTGTATTGTGGCCTTAACTGATAACAAGCCAATGTCTTCTGATAGATATCTGATACTTTGAGATATAGATAGCAGGCTACTTGTCTGGATTTCAGATGCTCATCTTAAGACACAAATTCCAACCCAGTCCAACGGCCCTCTCAACTCATTCTCCTCTGGGTCTCTCCTTTCTTCTACTCCAGTTTTCCCTCTCCTTCACCTCCAAATCCATTTTAACTACTTGTTTTCTCTAGCCTTGCTACAACCACTGCCCAAGCTACCACTGCATAACCATGAACTACTCCAGAACCAAGTACTTTTCTTCTGCCAGAAGCTTACTGGTCAGCCTTGACTCAATAGATTGCAGGATCAAAGACTGTAGAGTATATGATCTCTCTAATAGCGGCCATCTTACAGCACGTTCACAACATAAGTGCACCACAACAAGCCTAACAAGACTGTGCTGCTAAATACTATTGAAGTACCAATTATCAGCAACACTTACTTACTATGTGGATTTTTTTTTTAACAGATTTTATGTATTTTGGCTATGAAGAAAGACACTGAACTTTTGGCAAGTACACTCAGCTAGTTTTTGGTATTTTCTGCTAAGAGAAAAAAATACACTGAAAAACAACAGTCAAAGGCGCAACCTCTGCATGGATACTGTAATGCCTAAACTGAAGATGTGGTGAATGTACGTAACACAGTACTTCAACACTGCCGCTACCTCTCTGGAACACACCAGGACAATAACTTACGCAGGTAAGTGATGAGTACAAGCATCCAACACAAAGAAGTCCTCTCAGATACCCAATCTTCAACTTCTCCATCAACTAGGTCATTAGTCACCTTTTCTGAGTCAACCTCTCCAACTCAGCACAGTACCAAACACGCCAGCTGGTGTCAAGTTATACTCTTTGAGGCTCACATTGCACTTCCAACTGTACCAGCCCACTAAATTATATGTAATTAAAGAACACTATTTCCATACACAAGCCTAGTTACTCTCATTGTAAATATGCAAAACGTAAAAAGCTTAAAAGTTTGCTTTCACTATAACATCAATTTAGACTGCCTGACAGAAACGGGTACGTACTTGGCACCCCTTCTTTGTTGACTGTCTGTTGCTCCACCCATACACATTTTAATAAAGTGTCCTTTGAGGGACTTCACTTACTTCTTCTGTTATTTCATCCCCACTAATTCATCCCGCTCGATCCTGCAAAGCAGTGTATCGACGCATGGTGAAAGCAGGTAGCCTTCACTGGGACAGGTTACACTCCCAGACACAAAAACGAACCAAAGTCCGCAACAACGCAGAAACTTGCAGCCCACATTGACGGCACAGCTAAAGGAGAAGAAAAGCACAAGTGGTACCTTTCGGAGCTCTCCAGGAGTTGTTTATAGGATTCACTGTCAGAGGAGCACCAGAAAACTTGGCGTACGCCTGCAATAAAGATTGCGGGGGGAAAAAAATCCAGTCACTATTTGTAAGAAAAGTGTAAGACAACATTTCATCGAAAGCCACCGCTCCCTGCCGGGACGAAGCCGGGGCCCTCGCCGTGCCACCCTGCCAGGCCCCGCCGCAGGCCCAGCCGCCATCACGTCCCACCCCCGGCCGCGCACGGC
>Ga0065711_1030615_pt1 | contig 31990 bp, 19 predicted proteins | sample Hoacrofraction12_FD_59098 | JGI IMG/M metagenome (GOLD analysis project Ga0065711, IMG submission 59098) | Hoatzin crop microbial communities from Cojedes, Venezuela - Epithelial fraction 12 v2 (version 2) | ecosystem: Host-associated > Birds > Digestive system > Esophagus > Crop | place... | reverse complement strand
CCCCCCCCCCCACTTTAAAAGAGGGATGGCAAAATAGTTTGATAAAATGCATCAAGTGCTAAACTGTTGATATGATTTAAAAAAAAAAAAAAAGAGGAGTCTTCGCTCAAGCATATGTTTCCAACACTTTTATCTTTTATGGACTGCATACTTGCTGTGGGAGTGGAAGGGGATGTTGCAGGCTTACTTTCAGTGTACTTAGAAACTTTTCGCACAGCATGAGAACTCCCCAGAAAACATGTGGAACAGCAGCCTGGAAACCAGGAAGTTTCTGATGCCGAGCACTCGTGGCTCTGAGGGATTTGCTGTGCTCTGGAGGTCGTGTAATAATCTGGCTTCTTTGTTGGCTTCCCTAAGTTTATTTTATGCGATGGAGGGGTATGTGTTTGTTGCTGAGCTTTTAGAGGTCCTCGTTTCTGTAGCATCTTTTTGCCCCTGGTTCTTTTGTTGCTGCACTCCTGTGATTAATACGTCTGCTGCTTAAAATGGCTACTGAACCACCATCAAGTTCTTGCCACTGGTTACCAGCTGCATAACTCCTGTCAGAAATCACCCAGCACAGCTTTGAGTTGATGCTTTTGTTGCTTAGCAGGTACGTTTCTGATCTTTGGGCTGTCCGTGAACCCTGTGAGTACTGTACACAGCAAAGACATAAATCTGCTGCGGTGGTGCTGGTGTGTCCTGATGCTGTGATCACTGCTGCTGCCCCTGCGCTGTGCACTGGTTAGATCTGCGTGACGTGCACTCTTCTGGGTGTGTGGTTTGGGGGGTTTTTTTTGGCTTTGTTTCCCCACCCCCTTACCGCTTTGCATAGTTTCGGGGTTTTTTTTTGAGGAGCTGCAGAAGTTGCTAATGTAGAAAAGCGGCGACAAAGGCAGGAAGACTGGCGCTTGAGGGCTGGTGGTCCTGGCGAGTTGGTAAGGAAGATCCTGCTCCCTGCAGTAAAGAAATCATGCATCCAGTTTCAGTCTGTGATGGGCTCGGCATTTTTTTTTTCCTGGCGTCTCCTTTCCGTGTGCCTGTGTTTGCGCTGGAGTGCGATGGGGCGTGAAAGGAGTCGGAGGAGAGAAGGGGCTGGAGTTGGGTCTGGTTGCCAAAAGAAAACCACCCCCAGCAACCTTGACCCAACGGAGAGGTAACCGGAACATACCGCAGAACAGGTTAGGCAGGACGCTGAGGCCAGATACGAACCTTGTCCAGTGCTTCAGGGCATCTCCAGCAGACCCTCCTCCCTCCAGCCTTCAGGGTTTGCCCCCTCTGCCCCGTCACCACGCAGTCCGGTGCTGACAGGACTTGGATGTGGGGTGGGTGGCCGGTGGCACCGCTCACTCGCCCGCTGCCAGCAATTTCTTAAGGAACGGAGGGTGTGCGTGTCCGTGCCCATCGCCACATCGCGCAGGCAGCGCGCGACGCAGTGCGGCACACGCCTTCACGCACTCCGCCGTGTCGCCTTGCGGGCAGCCCCAGCCGAGGAGCGGCGGGAGAGGACAAGTGGCGAGAAGACGGGGAATGCCGCCGGGCCGATCCCCCGCTGTAGTTAATCATTACGTGCAGCACAACCTGTTCCTGTTTTCTAGAGGTTTCACTGGCACCCGCAGACAGCAGCACATGAGGAATATGCGACAAACTGCTTTCTGAGCAAGATAGTTTGCCTTGCAGCAGCAAGCCCAGCATCTAATACAAGACATCATGTCTTCTGTAACATGTTTATGCCCAATCGTTCAGTAAACATACCATATATAGTCCGGTTCGTGCTCGCTATAACACCCTGCTGCAAGGCGACTTTGCTAGTACCACACAGATTCCTTAGCTCCTGGTAACCGACTGACAAATAGGATGTTGCCATATGGAACGTAAATATTCCACACAACTGGGGGTTTTTACGCTCCTGCTCATAGTGCACAGAGCACGTGTTTCTGATCACGACAGTCTTAAGTCTGTCACTTTGAAAACCGAAGAGGATTGTGCAAAGCAAAGTGCCTTATCAAAGGATGGGCCAGGTCCCACACGTGCATTTTTGTTGCAGAATAAAGATCCCACTCTTTCCATGAACGTCAAAGCTCGTATTTCTGAATCCATGTTTTGGGGACTTTTTTTTTGTTTTCTTTTTTCTCCTCTCTCTGCTTTAAATGCCTGCTGCCTCCTAGGTGATGGGTCACAAGCTAGAGCTATGATTCACTGAGAACTTTCTCTCTGCATTCCAGCATCTTTTTGCTTACTCCATGTTAGCAGAGTACTGAGCACGGTAGAGGACGTGAAGAGCAGCGCTGCAGCTGGATTCACAGCTTCCTTAATCAGCTGTTACATATGGTTTGCCTTCAGGTTTTTTTTGTTCTTTTTTTTTTTTTTAAAAACATTGTGAAATTACGTTAGTAACATTCTGACTCTTGTCTGTGCTAGCAGAAGTGGGTCAGGAAAAGGAGATGAAGCCTGCCTACGTAGGCCAGGGTGGGGTATTTTTGCCTTTCTGTGCCTCCTACTTCTCACCCCATGGTGTGGACCCCAGATAACCTTGCACAGAGCTTTCTGGCTGGCTGCTCGGGGATGGCTGTTAGCGCCTGGGTCCAGCAGTTTAGCGAGTGGCAGTGTCTCCTGTACCACTGAGACGGTTGCTTAATCTGAGAGGGTGCCAGCTAGATGCAGAACCATACAGGTGGATTTTCCTCCAGTGACTTGCTCCTTATTTAGGCAACACTTCCAGAAGGGGAGACTTGGCGAGGGGGGGTGGGAAATGTTTGGGTGTTACGTAAATGCAACAGGACATGCATTTCTTTGACTTGTCTCTCATTGGCCTCATCAGAGTGAATTATGTCTGACTGCTTGGCAGCTAATTGGACCATCCTTCCCATTTCCTAAGCTGATAAGCCCCTCACTGTCTGCCTCAATCAGGCTTCTTTGTTTGAGAAGTTACTAATGCTGCAGAAGAACAGAATAACTACTTTCCTGTGTACTGTAGCCAAGTGAGGTGCTCTGATCAATAAGTCTATGAAGTTTCACCATATTTCTTCAGCAAAGTCCTTTCATGAGACTTACGTGTGCCATAACACCAGTAGCAGTTGGCAGGCACTGAAAAGTAGGTATAGCTGGTGTATTTAATACATACCTTGTCCCTTTTTGAAGGAATCACGTTCGTGTTTAAGTTACCCTCTGAGCAGCTTTATTCTGGCAGACCCTAGTAGCCGTGCGGAGTAGCACAGGTGTCTGTAGTTGTCTGTCCATCAGAATCTGATCTCAGAAATGGCTCCCTTTCACCGCAAAGCCTTCAGACCGGGACTGTCTTTTCTGATGTGTCTGAATGGTGCCCAGCTTAAGGTGGGTGTTGCCAGAAGGTGAGTAGTAAATGATGATTAATTGTCTCTGTGCTATGGAGGAGTTTGTATGAAAAAGCACTTGGCTGAAGGCTGTGCTTCAAGCTCGTCATAATTAACTGTGCAGTAGACAGTAGCGTAGCATCCCAAAGGCCCGATTCTTCCGTCTCTTTGTTGTTTTTCATTTGCCTTATGTGGATTTACTGTGTCTGATTAATGGAGAAGCATGGATCTTTTTGTCACCACTGTTAAATGGTATCAGTATCACAGACTGCAAATCGGCTGAGTGATACAGAATTGTACACACTAAAAGTAAACAGCCTTTTGTTAGGTTGCTCAGTAATCTTTTTAATGCAAAGGTGTGGTTATGAACGTTGCAGGTATGCGTCCTCCTGTTTGTACCACTGAGTCTATGATATGAATGCATCGGAAAGGTGCAAAGATACTAATTCCTTCATTCATTGTATCTTGAAGTTGAAAAGGAATTTTATTCTGCAGGACACTACTTTTCCTTTGCTGTCAAAACTGTAAATAAATAGAAGTAGAAAACCTAATGCCATAGTGGTTTTTAACATAATTTTCATTCTGAGTTTACGTATTGATTAGAGCAAGTAAACTCAGAGAGTTAGAGCCGCTGATTCAATGCTTGATTAGAGCAAGTCATTGCATCTGTTTGACCATACAGTTATTTCTAAAACCTTTTGAGAAGTAGGGTTCATCACAGAAATCTTTCTTCTGCCCCCATCCCTTGACTATTTCTGGCAGCTTGCAGGGCCGTAAGCACAGAAAGTGAGTATTGGAGGATTTGCTCCTTGCACAAAAATTGGAAGGACTGGGCTTTTTTTGTTCTTAAAAAGCTTTCCAAAATGGGGTTTCCCCTGAGCCAGGCGTAGAGGACATAAAGCGTGCAGAGAAAACAAATGCGCATCGCGTTGTGAGCCTACATTTGTAGGTGCACTCGACCTTGGGGAGTGAGTACCAGTTTACTTCTTGTTGCACCTCTGAGTTGGTGTTGTTGAGCCCCAGGAAGTCTGTGGCATCGCGGGTGGACCAAGGAGAGGACGTAGATGCCGTTGAGTTCAAGCAGCCATTAGTGGTGTTCAGCCATTATTTGTACATTACCTCCAAGAGACGTGGGAGGTCGGCTGAGCTGAACGCGGGGCCCGGTCCGTAGGGCAGGGTCTGCTGGAGAGGCTGAGGGAGGCAACCGCCAGCGGTGGCTGGATGGCCATCCCTTCCTCCCAAGGACTTGTTGGCAGTCATTAGAGCCCAGCCAGCCAGCTGATGACCTCTCGTACTGTGGCTTCTTTTATTAGCATTTTTATTGCCTGACATTTAAGGTAATGGGCGGAGAATTTGTGTTTGGATTTTAAAGTTTCTGGAAGAGTGTTTGTGCTCTGTATCTTGCCTGAACCTTACCTAAGCCCGTTCAAGACCAGCTAGCAGCCGCTGATTCAAAGGCCTTGCCATCTACTGTGGGATCAGTGAGCTTCAGTCTGTCTGCATGGAGGTGATGAGGAAAGAGGGGGAGGCGGTGTCTGTGTCTTAAAAAAGCGTTGAAAAGGAAAAACTGGAAAACAAGCAACCGCTCACTATGAAGTTCTTGGAAAGAAGGATGCTGCGTATGTAGTAGTTAATGTGAATCACACTCTGCATGCATGGGAGCACGCTGATGTGGCTTACAGGAGAGGAGCTCGGTGGGCTGCAGTGGAGTCTTAGCAACCGTGAATGGAGAGAAAGCAGGAGGCAGCTTGGCCTGCCTGAAAGAGCTAGAGGAACATCAGGGATGGGGAACTTCAGGAAGTGTTTAGCCTCAAAATTAGGGCAACTTGAAAATTAATTAACTGCTGGGCCTGTAGTGATCTGTGTGTTTGTGTATGTATAGGACCTTAAGCACAGAAAGGTTTGGGGTGAGTCTGGAAAGGGTCCATGTTTAAGGAATGTAGTTCTTCTGGCTTCCGAGATAGCTTTTTGTGTAGACAGCATGGAAAACTATTACAAAAACAAGTATTGCAAGACACTTAATGAGATGGGAAACTGGCAGCGCTAAGGCTGTGGCTCTTGGACTCGAATGATTCTGAGAGAATTGCAGGTTTTCTTCTGCTTTCTTTTTCCAAGCAAACATTTTCTGACTCGTGAACAACCATGAGTGGGGTTTATCCTACAGGCTTCAGGTCAGCAACCCCAAAAATGCATTGAAAATCTCTCTTGACTTTTGGGATGAGGGGCTGTGACAGCAATTGGGCTCGAGGGGAAAAAGATCACTTTTGTTGTTTGCTGGCAGTTCCACCCGTGTAGTCTGAGACTTCGCCTGCTGAGATGTCAAACCGTCGGCTTTCACCGTTTTGGAGTGGGGGTGACTGGGACAGACCAGACCAGTTTTCAGGGAGCTTAGTCAGCTTCCTAATTTCCAGGTATACTGAAAGAGTCATCGGGGACAGGAATGGAGAGAGAATGCCAGTAAGTTCGTCTGTGTGAAAGAAGCTGGCCTGCCAGGAGGTTTTTCAATTGGAGATCACCAGGCAGCTGTATTACAGGCCCTGTCTTCTCTTGCATGTGGCTCTACCAAGCTTTAACCATTTGTGCTGAAGCACTACACGTCAGGTATTTAGCTTCGGGCCACGTTTGTTCTGGTTGAAAGAAAAATAAATAATAAAAAAAAAAATTCAGCCATTTCTAAGAATGCAGCTAAGGGAAAAGTAACTTCAGGTTTTGAATTCTTTTTGATGTCTTCTCTTTTCTTACTGGAAAGAGGAGAAAACCCCACAACAAACCTATAATACCTAAAAAAGGGGGAGAAAGTCTGACCTGTTCTAGTCCTCAAAGCTGTAATGCAGGGGCACTGAGATTTGGGAAGGGCAAAGCAGGTGGGAGACTGCAGTTGTAGCTATCAATGGAAAAGCTAGCTCTTGGTTATCATGGCTGATAATCATCAGCAATGGTGATGTCTCCAGTGTGTCCTGTTGTTAGCGTCTGTTGCAATGCGTATGGCAAAAAGGACTGCGCGTGACCCAGTGGAAGCCAGGCATCCTCGTGCTGCTCTTACTGCAGACCACAGTAAGTCAGGTCAGCTCTGTGAATACCGAAGCTGGCAACCTAGTCCCGCATCTGGAGTTAGCCATTTGGCGACCTCGTGTACCTGTATGTTTGTCTTCTCTTTCGCATGCAAAAAACATGTGGGGAATGCGTGACTGTTTCACTTGCAGTGTGGCATACAGGTACAGGTATAGAATCTCTGGTTGAGGGGTTTGACGGTGTGAGATGAAAACGTGCTTTATTTTGTAGGCACTTCTGTTCCAAATGGAGCAAGGGGAGCCTGAAAGTTGTCTGACAAGATCTGCATGCTTGCCAAACACTGCTGGTCTCCTAAATAAAAGCAAAGTCCCAGAAGTCTGTAAATACCTGTGTGTATGATGTAAACAAGCTTCCTGATGCAGGGGCTGGGGTAGCCCTCCCTTGCAGACCACAGCTTGCCCTGGGACCTTGATCCATTCTGTTGAAGTTGGTGGGTCTCTTCCATAGAATGGGCCTGTTAGTATCAGTTCGTTAACAAGACTGAGGCCTGGATTTGTAATGAGCCTCCAAGTGTAATTTGCAATAGCCTGCTGACTGTGTCTTACTAAGCTGCTGTGGGTGCAAGAGGGAAACAGATTAGGCTGGAGTAATATTTACCTTCGCTTCCAGTCAGGAGGAGTATCTAGAGCAAAAAGGAATGTGCCACACCTAGGATCTCCGGAGTTGGCTTTTCTGGGAACTTGGGCCACAGAGAATGAAATACTCCCGATGCTGTACATGCAAGGTGAAGGAGGCTGCTATATTTAAAAATATGCATATGAAAATGGAACCGAAAGTTACTGCAAAGCTGCATTTGCAGGTATCGTAGCTGCAAATAAGAAACCAGAGCTGAAAGGTTTTACAACAGCGAGTATCTCAGGATACTCCTGACATTTCGCATTTGCTTTGCTGAAGTGTTAAAAGAAGCCCTGGTTTCCATAGTTACGGCTAGCAATTAAAAAATTGCTTTAGGATTTTGTTTAGGTTTTTTTTCGATTATATACAGTGTGTATGTATAATGTGTATTTTATGTGCATTTAAAAACTCCTTTTTTGCTTGATTATGGAAGGGGAGACCACAGAAAGAGTATTTTAAGTTCTTTGACAAAGACATTTGGTTGAAGTAATTTATTCATGTTGAGCACCCCAGAGCAATATTGAATAGCTCTGTCCTCCTCTTTTGAGAAACTCCTCAAAGTGAAGGAAAAATCCCTTTTTTCTTTGTTTCTCAAGAGAGGAAAAAAAAAAAATTTCAGAATGGGTTAAACAGTTTAGCAATTCATATTCCATTTCTTGCAAACTTCCTCCTCACCCCTGAGCCCAACCATTCTTCCCCTTTGCTCTTGCCCACAGAATGACCGTGCAACCAATTTTAGAGGTGCGCTCACACATTTGTTTTTATTAAAAAGGCTGCAGTCTCCATCTCTGGTAATCCACCAGGTGGAAGCAGATGTGTAGAATATCTATCTGTGTGTATATTTGTGAATCTGAGTTTGTGCAGAGGGGGTTTCTCAGAGGGCAGCATAAGTGCAAAGGCAGGGGGACCCTCGGCAGTGTGATGCTGTCAGTAAAGCAAAAATTTGCAGTTAACCACTGGCTGGATTCGTTGGTGGTTTTTGTTTATGTGGTGGGCTGGGTGACGTTGTATTAGCCAATTCTTCTGATGGATGGTGAGAGATCAGTTGCCTGGTTGTACTGAATTACAATAGGGAGAAGGCTATCGGGGAGGGGATGGGGAGAAGATGATAGGAAGTGGTTTCTTAGAGAGATGGGTGCTCTTCTTGTGCTAACAGAAGTTTCGGTCTAGTAGCCACTAGTGTGTTTTTCTGACCTACGAGAGCTCCTTTGTAGCTTATGGTGTCCTCTTCTGCCTGCCTTCCTGTTAACCACCTGGCATCCCGGGGCCGCCCTGCTCTTGCGGAAAATGTCACCTTTGATGTTTGGAGGGGTATCCCTTCTATATTCGGCCCTCACAATGATTTTGCGTTGAGTGCGTCTTTGCCTGGAAATACCCCAGAAGTGCTAAGATTTTTATTTAGTTTGGTTGAGGGATGGGTGGGAGGGAAGGGGGAATCCCCATGGTGTCGAACGGAAAGCTTGAGGTAGCTCCGAGGGACCTCCTGTCAGCACCCCTCCGGCCTGCCAACGCTCACCGTCCCCGAAAGGTGGGGGTTTGGAAAGGGGCTGCGCTCTCCAGGTTTGTGCATCCTGCTACGGTGCGTGTAACACGGACGCCTTGGCTGTGCGCTGCTGCGGGGTTTGTTCTGTCCTGCTGCAGTTTTTGATGATGTTTCTTCACTGACTGTCGCACTAAAATTCATGTCGCTGCCTGACAAGCTGGGCTGCTAATAACTGAAGGGCAAAGCCTGGACAGTAAGATGAGTTGAATATATATCGATTTAGATATTTTCTTTACTGATTTGTACTCTCTGAACTTTGCTTAATAGTGAGCATGTTACAGAAACAATCACACTGCCTGAAAGTGAAGTGTTCCTCCAGCTGTACCGGTGAAGGTATTTGCATTGTAAGTCCAGAGTTTCAAAACTTAGTCCTCTGCTTGTACTCGGTGCACGTTAGGACAAAAATAAAATGGAGGAAGAACTGAAAGAAACCGTTTGCATCACTTGAGGCCCAGTGGGAGCTGAGGGTCAGGATCACTCCGCGAATTAATCAGTTCACTAGAGAGTATGGTAATGCAAGGAAATGATGGTATTGCAATAAGGTTTTCATTTTTTTTTTTATTAGTAGCAGAAACTTTAAAAAGAGAGCAAGAGAAAGCCTGGGAGCAGAAGTGGCCTGAAGGGGAAATGACCAAGATGGCCTTAGAAATGCAGGGAATGGTGGTTCAGGAGTGCTGCTTCGCTGCGTCTTTATGTGAAACTCCTTTCTGTCTTATGGAAGGGGGAGAGAGAGATCACAGCCCTGTGAAATCTGACTTCTTAGTGCTGTTTCGAATGAAGTGCAGTAGTTCTGGGCCTTCCCCTTGTGGATTGAGGATCTTAACCAGGGAATGCCAGGGCTGTGGAACAGCGACTGCAATTGCAAATCTGAAAGTGGTGTGTGGCCTTTCTTGTCATTTTTAACAAGCTAAAAGGTCACAGAAATCTGCCCAGGCAAACTTTTGGTCCTGCTGTGTCCCAGTGCAATAATTATAATCCAGAAACAGCCGATGGGTCACGTCTTCAGCCCTGCGCAGCGTTGTGACTTGCTACCTACATTCCATGTTTAGCTTTGAGCGATCAGATGGTGCAAGCAACGTGAGCTAGCAGCGCCTGAGGACATGCAACCAGGCAACCCGTACTTTCCCTCTGCAGCTTTGGTTTCTTTTCTCCGCTTCTGTCCCATCCCATCCTCTGAAGGTGATGCATTTTTACAATAAATCCCCGCTCTCTGGAGGAGGTCAGCTGCCCGTGCGGGAGCATGTGTGCCATTCCCACTGTGCTGTCTGTTAAGTCCAAGGGCCCAAGGTTTGTAAATATTGTTTCTAAAGTCCCTGAGGACTCCAGGTGAGCTGCTTGCCCTGCTAACCAGGGCTGGCTGGTACCCGTGGTGGCAGACAGTTTCAGCATTGTTGCTGATGGGACTCAATGAAGCATGATTTGTATTGGAGGGGGTCAATTTTGTCTTTGTGCTTGGCCCTTTCACTTACAAATGTTTACCAACAAACAAAACAGTTGAAAATGATGCTTAATTCAGCCATGTAAAGACTGAGGGAGGCGGGGAGGAAGGGCAGTATTTTGGACTTGTGTTTGTTTTGTGCTTAGCAGTGTGCAAAAGGTACACCCTGTCCTCAGTCTAGGAAAAATTGGATAGGTAAGCAGAAAATTACCAACTCGTTGCCTGGGACTGCTCTTGCTCCCTTGCTTCCCTCTTACAGGGATGCCATGGGAGAGGTGCGCTGCAGACATTTTAATGGCAGTAGTTTATTTTATTGTGGACTGGTTTTCACTGGGTTTAACTGGAGAACTGAACTTCAGGTAGGCTTCTAAATGATAGGAGTGTTCTTACAGCAGAGGGGTTGCAAGTGAGCTCTGAGCTGGAGAGAGGGGAGTGAGGGGGAGTGGGAGGAGGGAGTCTGGAGATGGAGTCAGCTGTGGGTTCGTTCCACGACATCTTTTCATCTTTCTCCGGTACTGCAGCACCGCGGGAGTAGAGTTACCAACAACATTCTTGCTCAGGTCTCTCATCCCTCACTCAAATAGAGGGTGTAATTTGATGATGTCTCAGCTCCCCTGTGTGAAGGCTGTTGATGAAACTGTATGTGTGTACATTTTTAAGTGAAAAATAAATAAAAAACACCCAAACAAACACAAATCCCAAACCAGATCAATTCCGTGATCCCGGATCACCACGTAGTTGTTCAGATGCTAGGACTGGCACGAGGCCAGAGCTGTGGGGTGAAGCGAGGACTGGCAGTCTGTCCTTCTGAATGACAGCCATGGCTTACATCAGGTTAAATCACTCTGTGCGCTACAGGCTGAGGCAAAGCAGAATGGATTAAAAACAGGTTTTCACTTCTAGCCTGGAGTTTTGTCACAACTGCACTTCGCTGTCAGCTTGTGTAGGTATTTCTGCATCTCAGCTGCCATGCAATATGAGAGACGTCTTTTTACAGGACAGTTCTCACAAACTTTAGTGTTCACTGAAGTTTTCCGTGTTTGAGCTGCTGTGTCCACGACTTTCACAAAATAGATTTTGAATCTGGATTTTTATCTCCTCCGTATCCATCTGTACCAGCTGTTATCGGCCGCAAACAGGTTAACAGTGCGGCCTGCTGGGCTGCTTAATGGGTGGCCGCAGGGCACTGCCTTTGGGCTGATGCAGATCATTTCTTCTGGCCAAGGTTATCTCTCTGCTGACCTTGTGGCCAGAGCTCGGCCTCTCGGTGGCATGGCAATTGTGAAAAGTAGAGCTTCTGAGACAATTCGTAGAGGCTGGAATATCCTTTTTGTTTTTGTAAAAGCTGTGTTTTATTTTTGTTACTGCTCTGAACGAGGAAAGTGTGTGCCTGGATGTGAAGTTTGCAAATTCGGAGGAGGTTGTGTTCGGACATCCTTTTCTTCTAAAACCTGCTGCAGAGACTCCCCAGATGGGCATGGCAAGAGGCCCCTGTACCACAGCTCGGTTTAAAAACCCACTTTTGCTGCTGTACTTTCTCAGTTGTTTGGTCACTGAGGTTTGATACATTGCTGTATGTGACACACGGCATCCGATTTCTTCCTAGCTGTAGCCTTTCATACCAGAACGTCTTTTCCCTTGGTTGTAATTGGTTCGGTTTACTGGACTAAATGTGTTTGCATGCTGCTGGGATGAAGAGGGACTTCTGTTAGCTGTGTAAGGGAATGAGGCACAGGGATTGATGGGGGGAGTGGGGAGAGAGGGAGGAGTCGGAGGGTTGTTTTTTTTTTTTTCTAGAGGCATTAGGCTCCTCCTGTAGCGAGGGAGAGCATAGTACATCGAACCTAAAGACCTTTAAAGTACATGCTGAAATGGATGCTGGGAAGATACAGTACAGTGCTTGGGCACAACTCCAGGGCTCCCAAGGCAAGTAATATTTAAACAAGCTGAACAGCCCCTTTAGGCAAGCAGCAGGAAATCCAGCGCTTAGCTTTGTGTTGTTGCGTGGTCAGCAGAAGATAAAGCTCAGGCTATGCAGCTGGGGTTCCCTCCTATCACTGGATGGCAAACTGTTAAGAAAAGATAAAAGGAGAGAAAAGAACAGGGGTTCTTACTGAAAAGCATTCCTTCGTATTTTAAGCCGTCGAAGTACTTTTAAATACATTGGGCCTGATGTAAGTCAGAAGCAGTGTCACCAGCAGCTCTGATGTGTTGGTATTTGGCAGGTGAAAGGTGAATTTGTCCGTCTGCTTCACCAGGGACAAATGTTTAACATGGGTAGGACTGTGCTACGTGTAGGTGCCTCACTACGAGCCTCATGGCAGGCAGGAGCTTCCCAGAGCTTATTTAGGAGCAGGGCACGTAATGGTGGAGCTGCTGCTGACTGTGGGTTCATTCTGAAAACGCACCCAGCCTTCAGCCCTGTGTAGCCTTCCTAGGTCCTGCTTTCTGCAGACAGTCCTTGGCTGGACACTGTTTTAACAATGAGGAAGAGAATTTAAATGAATGAGATTGCTAGTTCGAGTCATCTGATCATTATTTACTGTATTCCTCCCCTCCCTCCCTCCTCCCTTTTTCCTGCATCGCAGCACTGGTGTCTTGGGAAAGAAAATGCTTCAGAGCATTTGTTACCAATTTAGCAGCAAGTACGTGCTCAAATTTGGGATTTCTGAGATCTGTGTGTGCCATATGTAGGCAAAATGTAATATTTGCTAGTTCCAGTGGAAGGGAACAAACATAAATTTGCTGTTCTTCAGGTAGTGTTTCTTTAATCTAGTGAGACTTACATTTGTGCAGCCTTTTTGTTTTGGTAAGATGGTTAACTGTCCTCCCTAGGGTGCCTAATTGCTTATCATGGACTAATCAGTCCCCTGGGTATATGAAGGGATGAAACACTGCCAAGACAGAGCCTGTGACTTCCCCCAGAGGTGTGATAACCCTCTTGGTTACCCCACCCTTTGGGGAGCTTGCTTACTGCTATTTTGAAGACCTCCTTACTTCAGAAATTACCGATGTTTAGAGATTCCAGGAAGTTTTAATGGACGGTATTTGCCGAGGAACCTTTGAGCTTGTCAGCTTCCATATTTTTCATGTCAGATCTGCACTGAATAGCATTTGAAGTTCTGTGTGAAGGATGCTGAACAGGTTCCTGCTGCCACTTCTGTTTATGGAAGTGCCTACCTCGGTAGCCTCCGTGGCATGCCAGGCCCTAACAGGTGAGGAAAGGGCCAGTTTCTGTCTTCTGCTGTCAGTAAGCAGGGATGGTGAAATCTTCTAGCTTCAGAAACCCTGTTTGAAGTTTAGATGAAGGAATGGGTGAAACAAGTGTGGTGGTGACTCTTCTAATTTTTGGCAGAATGATAGTTGCACATTACCGTGTGTGAAATGAGTGGGTAGATTCAGAAAAGTTTTTCACTGTACAGTGAAAAATAATTTATTTAGCTGGTGGTTTTGCTTGCTTTCACCTTTTAGTTGCTTGTTTTAACTCATCCAAATACACGCTTGCCTGTTCTACAGGTGAGATGGCTACCAATTTCTTGAATTATTCTCTTGTCTCTCATTATATTGAACAGTTGAGCTCCATAAGGCGTATAAAACTTACTACAAAACAATAACGTCTGAACTGGAAGTGGAAAATAGCTCCTGCTATTTAGTATCTGAGTGAAAGTATGACTTCTAGTGTTGAGGTTTTCTTTGTCCTTTACTTTTGCTCTGAATGAATATGAATTTTATATGAATTTTGGAGGATGGGATCTGTCAATCAGGTAGAAATAGAGTTTGATCCTTTAAAGAGTTGTAACCTAATCAAAGAACAGTATTGGATTTCTTTTTCTTCTTTTGTGGCTCTTTTAGTAGATCTTGTTCACCTCCAGTCATAGGGTAGATTGTAAGTGACCTCAGCAAGATTAATGTAAATATATATATTGCCATAGTATGTACTGGCTTAAAACTGTAAAGCAAGGTGATTTCATTTCTAGAATTACAAAAAAGTGCCTGTGTGGGTGAGTATGTATATCTATGACTTGAGAAAACGTTCACATGGGAACATCATTCCTGAAAAGAAGTATGAATTTCAGTATCATAGGTCTGGTTATGATGTTTCAGTGTTGCTTTGCTATGAGTGCATATATGAAAGTGATTAGTCAAGGTTCCACTGGCAAACTCCTGCCCTCCTACTACAGAAATTGGAGTGGGTGTGAATGGGTGCACGGGCCACTTGGTCAATTTTGTTGTTGTTGTTCGTTTTTTCTCCACGGTGAACACTTGCAACTACTACTTTATCCAGAATTAGGTTGAACCTTTCCATAATTTATGCTAGTTCATTTCAGGCTAATGTTTTGGTATATTATATGTCAATGGGAGTCAGCAGAAGGAAATGAGTTTCCCTCTTCATACATGAATTGTGGGAGGAATTGTCTGTATCATCTATTTGAGGGCAGTGTGTGAAGCACTAGCGATGGAATTGGTTTTTTGTAAGAGGAGGGTGATTTTGGACTAGCAGCAGACGTTTTTGGCTAGAGGAATAGCAACTTGAAACTTCATTTACTGAAGAAACCTGTTCACAATTTTGTCTTGTTTTGTTTTGTTGTTTTTTTTTTCCCCAGCGTTCCTGAAATAAACTTCCTGCAATTCTTTGCAGTGTGCAGGTGTCACAGACTCCCTTTTACTCATGGTCGCCTGTGCAGCCCGTCAGGCGACTGAAGGCTGTGCCTAAAACTCTACCAGCAGTGCGGCATACTGCAGTGGTCTTGATATCGATACGGTGGACACCTTGTACAGCTACAGGCTGTAGCGTCCCCTCCTAGTCCGAACAACTGAGTATTGCGTTCCAGGAGTCTACACACGTGGAGGACTGCCTGGAATAGAAAAAGGAAAGCTGCAGAGATTGTAAGCTGCTGCTTGATCCGTGTGGCTGTTGTGCCGAGGAGCATCAAAACTTTGCTGGATGGATCCGACAGCTCGTTGCAGAGTAGAGGGTCAGTCTCCCTGGTTATTTGCTGTTATTAACTGTAGTGGATTTTATGTTTTGGTTTTTTTTTATTTGCTTTGTTTTTATATTTTTCTCTGCATGCATAAGAGGATTGTGGCCTTGCAACCAGAATGCTCGTATTCAGGAAACTTAAGGCTGTTCCTAGTGAAGGGCTTTGAAGATCAGCAGGCATTTCCTCCAGGGTTTGCAGCATTGTTGGAGGAGCCAGTCACTGCAGAAGTCTTCAGGCCTATACACCCGACTCTGGTCATTCCTTACCTCACCAGCACGTGGATGATACTGTTTGCAGACTGTCTAAGCTCCACGATGACCTCCGTGGATTCCTCATGAGCTTTTACAAGGCCAGGCCTGTGTACTTTGTAAAAGCCTTTAGAAATGCCTGCTAGGCTTTTAAAGTCCCAGAGCAAAAGTTATACTACAAGGAACTTGGAAGGTCAGCAGCTGGATGAGGTTGTGGATGAAGGGGGATGTGTGTGTGTATATGCAGTTCTTGTTTTGAAAATACATCTTTTTCAAGTCAGATAGAGATACATCCTTTCTGAGGAGTCTTCTTGCACTCATCTGATGAAGCTGAGGGACTTTTGAATTCCGTAAGAGATTGTTGAACTGGATTGCTGTGCCCTTTTTTTGCACATGTGTCGCAGTCTATGAAAATTAACAGATGCTGTTTCAGTTTGTCACTGTTCAGGAAGCACCTCCCGCAGGTTAGTTTCACTACATGTACTGCAAAATAGAAAGAAAACTCGTACTGAAGAATACCATTGGCAAGTAGCACTGCTGTTTAAAATTTTCCTGGTGGCTTTCCTGTGAGGATCTGAGCTTGGAGAGGCTTGCCAGCACCATCTACTACTGTAATTAATTTTCCTAACTAAAACATGAAAGAAAGGTCGTATTTCAGAATGTAGAGCTCTGCAAACAACCCTGAAGGCTACCTGCCCAGCTGGTTGGTATAAGCCAGTGGGTCTGCTCACAAGACTGTGGCAACTTGTTCATCAGTGATGGGAGAGAGACGTTTTTCTGAAGGCTGGCTTCTCTCTTCACCTGGAGGAAGCAACAAACCTCAGTTTGAGCGATGTGTGGTACTTTGGCATCTATGGCAAATACATATCTAGAATAACCCCAGGTAAAATTAAACGGCTAGCTTGTATCTCTTATCTCTGGTTCAGAACAACAGGAGGATGGCAACTGATGGTCATCTATGCTTAATATCACATGGAGGTGATGTAGATGGTGTATATCTGTTCCTGGTCCTTAGGAGGTTGCATGAGATAGCTGAGACCTGTTTGTGCCTTATAGAGTGCAGGGCAAGGGAGGGTGGCTTTGGCTAGTGGGGCTGCTCGGAGTCTGCCTGTTATGGAGATATGAGCTAGGAAGGAGGGCTGCAGGTTGTCTGGCTCGTGAAAAAGTTGTGTAGCCACTTTGGATATTGCAGTTGGAGGCTGATGTTACAAATGCCTCCTAGGGTGGCTGGGAGAGTCGGGGTTGTACAGCACGCTTCTGAATCCCTTTGCTCCAGCACATCTCTCTCTCCTCCCTGTGGTATGTGGTTTCCCCTCTTAAAATTTCAAGTTAAAACTCTCTAATTAAAAAATCTGCTTTGAGAGGTATGTGTGTTTCTGAAAGTTTTGAAGTTGTCTTGATTATGTATTTTGTTGTTGTTGTTGTTGTGAGACTGTGATAGGGGCAATAGTTCCTGTGCTGACCAGAAACAGAAGATAGGAAGATAATGATGTTAACAAGGTGGAGGAGAAAAGGAGGTGTTTGTTTAGAGAAAGCCTAGTCACTAAAGCCTGTGGAGCAGAGGAACCCTGCTGATAACACAGATGAAATAGTCTGCCTCTTTCCTAACTTTGGAGGAGTGGAGCTTTGTAATAAATGGCTGCCATGTGGCAGCTGTCTCCCAGCTTCGTGAGCCTGGCACTAGTTAATCCTGTCAGCAAGTCATGCTCCCTGGAAAAGAGCAGCAAGAAGAGCTGCAAACTCTTGAATCATTCTCTCTGCAAAATATTTGCATGTTGAATCTCTTTCTGCTTAAAATGAGTTTGGTAATTTGGTGGAGATTCTCGTCTTTGAGTAGCATTAGAGTGCAGCTGTGTTGGCTTTTAAATAAAATGTTAGAAACGTGCTGAGATGTTGGGATTCTTTTCTCTCTTTAAAAAAGAAAAAAGCCATTTTAGTTTTGGAAGGTAGATGTTCTAGGGTACAAAACGTGCTGTGAAAAGAAGGGACGCTCTATGTTGCTATCCCGGTGTGTTAAGAAATTACAGGCTGAGCATCTGAGATCATGATTATCCTTAAAAGCTCGAGGCTTTAAAATTAATCTGTTCACTTTAATTTGCTTTTTTTGTATTTTGCTGAGCATGTAGTGTTTCTGTCCCACCTCCACAACCTGGAAAACTAGAACTTTGACTTAAAAAAAAAAAGTTATGAGATTTTTGCGCAGTAATGTAACACCATCAGATTTTTACAGGGGTCATGGTAACATCATGATGGTTGACAACGTTACCACCAGGAAATGAGTTTTAATCTCTATAATTTCTACTCTTTCTTATGTCGTGCATCATTTTACTGTGTTACCTTGCGAGGCATAAAGTGCTTTGGCATGCTACCTGGTACAGTGCTCCAAGCAGAGAGTGTGCTGGCATCTCCTGCAAAGACAGCACGGTTGGGCTGCAAAGGACGCGTTGGGGGCTCTGTGGTGAGCGAACAGATGCTCTCTCCCTTGGGCTTGCCCGTGCAAGGAAATTTGCTGGCATGTGGATGCAGTTACAGTGGTGAAACGCCATGTGGGACGTAGCTACTCTGAAGGGAAGGAGGCTCTTCCTGGTTTAGTTCACCCTGTTTCCAGAGCAGTTTTTGTAAAACTGCCCGTGCTTTCAGGCCCTGTGTGAAGCTCCCTTTAAATCTGTCCTGGAGGAAGAGGATCGCAGCCAGGGCGCAGCACAAGAAGCAGGGCACTAGCACAGGAGATTTTCTATTATCTTCTGTGGCGTGATTCATGCTGCCTCTCTCTAATCCCTGCCAAACCCGTCCTGCTGCGCACACACAGCTCTGGCAACGTGTGAAGAGCAAGCGCGAGGGGATGAAATGTTTGTTCATTTCTCCCTCCGGAGATTTGCTTTAAACCTTTTCCTCCAGTCCCAGATCCAAAGCTGCTGTGGCTGAGCTGCTGGCCGTCAGGGCGAGGGACAGGGACGGGGATGGGAACAGGCTGGCCCTCCCTCCCTCCCTCCCTTCTCCCTCCTTCCCCAACAGCTGCAGGCGCCAATTGCCAGCGAGCAGCCTGGCCGCATGGTTTCGTGGCTTTTCTTCCTCTCGTTATTACTGTTCCTTCTTGTTTCTATGATGCTGTGCGGAGGAACAACCGGACGGATTGTGTCCTCTCGGGATGAGTGCCTGGGCATCTGCACAGCCAGTTGGTACGGCACAGGAGCCCCTGTTTTTTCAGTGACACCAGGGGCTATTGATGGCAAGCTGAGGCTGTGCTGCTGCTGTTGCACAGATGCTTGCTCTTGTCCCACCTTAAAAGGACAAGATATCCCGTGGTTCGGACTGGCCATATATTGTTGGGGATGTCAGCATCTCCGTCACAGCCACCTGGCCAAGCCCGGCGTCGCGCTTCGCCCGTCCCGCGTCCCTGCAGCCTCTCCTCAGCCGGAGCCGAGGGCACTGTAACTCAGACGGTTTGGAGGGGAGGCTGCTTTTCTGCTTCACTCCTCAGAAATGTTTTCCATCTGGCTCTCCCAAATGCAATCCGCCTAGCTCACCCCTCGGGCTCTTGGGCGAGTGTCCCGTTCCCTCAGCACAGTGCTTGCTTAGCCATGTAGGTGATGGGACATCAACTTATAGCTTCCCCCCGCCACCCTCAGGGTTTGAAGTTCACTGTGTTTGCAAGCAAAAATGTAAAAAAAAACCCCACAAACCCACAGAGCTACTTTTTAGGTTGTTTCCTCATTTTGTGTCCCTCATCCCTGCTTGCTTGTTTGAGGTGGCAGCGGCAGCAGCAGATGAGGTTTTGTGGCCTGGGGTCGCTGAGGCTCCCCTCGGGCAGGCGCGCCTGCCCTTGCTCAGCCTCTCGGGCCGGGAGACATGCAATGAGGGTGCCCGCTGGTTTTTACTTCAGCTTCCCCCTGTCCCTCTGCTCGCTTTGCCTCGGCTCCTTCAGGGCGGCGTGGGCAAAGGCGTTTTGGCAGGCAGCGTGACGCCGCTTGTCTGTCCCCTTCCTGCCTTTGAGAGACACCTCCATCCCACCTGTGGAGGGAAGAGCCTTCGGGGCCTGCTCCCTCCGGTCCCTGGCCCTGCTCCGGGCTCCCACCCTCTCCCGCACCTCGTCCCAAGGCCATCACCTTGTCCGGTGGGACGGGAGCCAGCCCAGGCCTGAGGGAGAGCCGCGGTGGCCGGGCCAGGGAAGGCAGTCGGTGTGGGGACAGACCTCGGGCCGTGTCTCAAGGCGAGCCGCCCTGCTGCGGCCAGTGCCAGCCCAGGGGGGAGGACGCGAAGGGATTTTCTCGGGTCGCCACTTCATCTAAGGCAAATAAACTGGAGTCGAAGCCAAGAAACACATCGACTTCCTGGAACTCTGCGAGCCGTCCGCACAGCTGTCCCCGCTCCCCCAACACATGCAAAGCAGAGCTTATAAGGACAGACAGTATTGCTTTTGTGTTCCTCCCCAGCCAGCGGGGAGGGCACGGCGGGGAGAAGGGGGGGATGTGCCGGGTATGGCCCAAGGCCCCTCGTGTCCCGTGTTGCCCCGGCGTCGCCGTGGTCCCTGGTGACTGGGGAGCTGGGCCTGCTCCCCACGCACCTCCCAGGGACTGCGTGGGCAGGCAAGGGTGAGGACGGAGGGGCGTTCGCAGTCATCCGCATGGGAGGGAGCAGAGGGATGTCTGCTTACAGTCACTTGCTTTATTCTGCTGTTGCCCTGGCTTTATCTTTTCACGTGTTGAAAAGCGGTGCTGGTGGCCCCGGGTTTTTTGGGCTGCCTTCAAATCTCAGTCTCCTTTTTGCTTGAACGAGCTCTCGATGCCAACTGCAGTGCGGTGACAGAGGCTTCCTGGAGGGCCAGGTGCTCACCCACAAGCTAGTATGAACAGCGAGGATGAGGAACAGCTCGTAGAGACTGCTTTGGTCTGGGGGGGAGGAGGGCTGGGGCATCAGGAGATCTCAAAATTCATCCATTGAGCCTAGACGCGGCTGCAGGTTGTTGCAGCTTTTGGGGTGCTGTGCATGGAGCATAGCGCTGCCATCCCCACGAGTGGCAGCGCCGTCTGGAAGCTCAGTGCGGGTTCGGCTCATGCCTGCGGAGGTGGGGAGGAGACCTGGGCCTTCCCGGGAGCCTGAGGGCCGATGGGTTTTGCTTTCACTCTTGGGGCTGGAGCAGTGTGTGCTTCGGTTCTCCTTTCTAGCCTAGTGAGACCACAGGCTCCTGCTGTTCCCACAGCAGGCAGCACTTGCGAAAGGAGCAAACATCAGTGCCCTGCTGAAGTTAGCAAATTGAGCACAGGGCTGGGAACACTGGAACAAATGCATTTTATACTAAGGCTGCCTGCTGTCTCTCTGCGTTACTGTAAACCAGTTGGACCTTGAAAGTGAATTTCATCCAGGAAACCCCTGCTTTGCCGGTATGGCACCTCACTGTTACGTTAGTACCGCTTCCTTGTTTTCAGTGTATTACATCAATGTAATACCAGAGTGTCGTGGTGATTCAGAGTTGTTGTTCGCTTAAGGCCTTAACTAACTTCAAATTCTGGTATGCTTTTTGGAGAGATGCTTTTGGTCGTCTAAGCCAAAGTTCTGAGGACCAGTAGTGGTCCTTCAGTCATCAGAAGGTGATTTTCAAAACCTACGTAAGCATATCCCATCATGCATGCAAGGGGATAAAACAGGAGGCGTAAACATGTTTGAAGATTTAAAATTTGGCCTGTTAGGTATTGTAGCAACAGTATACAAATAATCTAAAAATCTGGGGATCGTCTTGTTCTTGTCTGATGCTTCTTTCCCTGCTCCACTCCCAAAACAGAAAGTGGTCCCTAGCTCAGTTTTAAGGCATGGGCATGAGCATGTGCTTCAGTTGTTCATTCTGTGTCTGGCTGTATCTGTCTGTGTACATTTTAGGTAAGAAAAGGCAGATGGATGTTGTGGATTTGTAGGGTTATTTTAGGACGCAAAGTATCATATGTTCGCTAACATAGGTAAGACAATTGTATCGCTAACAGCTCGGAGAGGTCATAGCAAGATGAGCGGTCTGTCTTTTCGTGCTCAGGGAATACCTTTCCAGAGGTGTTGCTCCTTTTGGTTGTTGTCTTTGAGGCTTTATTTTGTTTGGTTTTGTTTTTCCCTAGAGGAAAACATTAGTTACAGGTACAAGTTCAAAACCTTTGGAGTAACATTCTTAGTTTTTACTGAATGCTGGGTGGAAGAACAACCACCAGATACTCCATGTCACTGCACGTCTTCTGGGCTGGTCTTCTTTACTCGTAGGTGACTTTGGACTGGTGCTCCAGCAGTGGTGACAGTGAGGTGACACTGCTAGTGTAATTCTTTACTGCTGGGGTGCCGAGTCAGCACCAACACTTAGTAGCAAGGGCAGAGTTGGTATTAAAAAGGTCAGTTGGGAAAACTTTTTTCATTTGGTTTTCCTTTGCCTCGAGGCAGTGGCTTTGGATAGCGTTAACCATTTTTTCTTCCCACAGAGCGCCTTTTCACCCTCTTTCCTTCCTGCCAGCTTTGATGCAAAATCATGTGCAGACTGTAGCGCGGGTGATTGTGTGCATCTCTTGGGGTGGGAGCGACCACTGGTGCTTGGGTGTGTCACCACGTGCTCTGTGAGTAAAATCTGCTCCTCTGTGTAGGAGCGCAGTAGGAGAGCAGTGCATCAGAAACCGTTTGGAGCACGGGGTAGTGATTCTTAGGTATTACAATCTCAAGGGTAAATGGTAAACTTTGTTTATTCAAATACAACATCCCTCTTTGAAGTTCTGTTCTCGTCTAAATTTGTATACTAGAAGGTCTGGCCTTCATTTAAATGAACCTTGGTTTTTTTTCTACCACTTAAAAAAAAAAACAGTGAGAAAGCCTTGAATAAGCTAGTAGCATTGCTAAGATGGAAATGATGAAGAAGGCTCAGGATTCCTGTTCGGGCCTCACGGGGGAAAAAGCGGTTTGAAATGCGTATGGGGGGGGTGCACATTCCTAAAAATGTCATTTGTTTCCCCCGTTTCTCCTCTCTGCTCGCGTTCTGTAGTGTGTACTACGGTGTGTTTAATGAAACCAATAAAAGTATTTGGCTGAGAGTGTTAATCTTTCCCTGGCCCAATTAGTGCATTGCTTTTACTTTAACGTTAATGTGGATTTTTTTCAGAAGGCAGAACAATAAGCAGCTTTGTGCTACACACCAGGTTTTCCCCCTCCTTGCATGTATTGTGTGTTTCTTCCTATCTATTCCGAAGGGAGAGCTCATGTGTAAGGACAGTGGAGCGAACTGGAGCAGAGACTTGTACCAGCTCCCAGGGGCCGGGATGTGCTGCTCCGTGCCTGTGTAGCTGCCTCTCAACAGCAAGTCAAGTGATTGTGACTCTGAAGACTCATCATTTCTTCTGCTTTCTTCTTCCTTCCCCTGTGGCCCGTGTTCTCCTTTTTGCTTCGTCTGTGATGCTCTTCACCAGAAGGAGAAGCAGCTGTAACTGTTGCGAGTGGTCTTAGAACAAGAAAATTAAATACATATAAATACACATAAGCACGAAGTGGGGAAGTAACTGTTGATGGGCTCGACTGTAACATACAGTGGAGTCACACTTTATCCCAAAGGAGGAAATAGGTCTAGCAAGTGTCTTCCTGTACAGACTGCATGGGAAGCAACAAGGCTTTTTTCTGTTTTTTCTGTATTTTTTTTTTTTTTAGCTCTCTGCTTTCTCAGTGGCTCTCCCATTGAGCTGGTTATATGGGGGCATTGGGGGGGGCCTCTGTCAGAAGCAGGAGATAAAGGCCCCACAGGTTTCTCTGTGGGATCAAAGTTGCCCCGGTTTCATGGTTTCAGCAACATCATCAAGTGGAGGGGACACGTTCGCGCAGAAGAGCCAGGTCTCTTGGTGTGGCCGTGCAGAGAGGGCTGCTGTGTTGTTCTGTTTGTGGTCGTGTGTGTGTGTGTGTCCCCCATGTGTTAGCGCTGTCGCTTGCTCTCTGCTTTTCCTCCTTTTCACAGAGGATGACTGTGACGCTGGGGGGGTTTCTTCAAAGTAGAAGATTACTTGAATGCTTGTGACCACTTCCCCGTTTCCTAGAGGCTTTGGTCCGATGTTGAATGCAACCTGATTGCCAGCCTGCTTCCTGTTTGTCCTCTTTCCTGGAGGTCCTTGTTTTCTTTTGGGGAGCGGGAGGAAGAAGACTCCATCAGCACGACCTCCAAGCAGGGGCGTTTGGTGTGAGCGGAGGCTGGCAGTCCTGCAGGCGACATGGCATAGGGCATCTGTGCTGGTTGCTGCCTGTCAGATTCCCTGAGTTTCATAGGTGCAGTGGAAAAAACCACACTTCCCCATCCTCAGTGATGCATTTATTTAAAGGAAAAAGAAAATGCCAAAAAAAAAAGCTGCAAGAGAAGTCTCTCAGTTTGTTCCTGCCTAAAGGCGCTCTGCCACGGGTTTTCCCACAGGAAGCAGTGATTTGGCCCAGTATTCTTATTGTTTCTATATCCTATTGCAAATAGAAAGTTATGCTTCTGAAATCGGTGTGTGCGGCTCGTGTGGTTGTCTTTGTTTCAGTGGTGCATTTTTGCTTCATGCAAGAGAGTGGAAAATAAATCTGTAGATAAAAGTGTGCAACAAAGATAGCTATTTTTGCAGAAATTAAGTTGCGATCTTTCAGCTGCTTCCAAAATAGGAAATTTTTAATATATGGACGATGGTTTTAAAAACACGATCTGTGACTATAATCTTTGTTTGCGTTAGCAGGAAGATACTTAAATTCAGAAATAAAATAGCTTTTTGTTCATAGAAATTATGAAGGGCTGTAATAACATAATACATAGTTTTCCTCCTGAAAGAAGAACACAAAGCAAGCTGTCAGGTGTTTCAAAACCAGGAGGTAGGCTTGTTAATATGTGCGTGTATGCCTGCCTCTTCTCCTTGTGATGAACTTTGCACATTTTCGCTGTTGCTAAAAGCAGCACTAGGAATTCTGGCTCTTGTTCCCTGGGAAGCTCCTCAGCAATCTTAGAAGTTACCTTGGCCAACACAGGAGTCTTCACAGTTACACAATAGATTGACTTTTTCCAGGATGAATCAGTGGTGACAGTGATGTCCTAGGTATTGACCGCAAGAGGAAAGAATATGTCTGCTTTGGAGGGGAGAGTTGTTTGGGTTTTTTTAAGGACTAAAGCACTAATTTCCATTGTTTTAACAGAAATCTGTCCCAGTAATTTAAACCGGTCCTTATTTTTGGTGGTACTAAGCAGATACAGCAAGCAACGTACCAGATTTAGGCCAGTCTCAAAAAGAACTCTTTTGTGGTTATTCTATTCAAAATTAAGTCAGCTACCACGTAAGTGGTTAAAGAAAGTTAGAGAGAGGTAAAAAAAACCCGGCTGTGTTGCTCTCCAATGAGATGGACCTTTTTTAAAAACAAACAAAACAACAGCAAAGTTGTAACAGTTAAGGACAAACAAAGCAAAACAAATAAACAGCTCCCGTAATTATTGAAGAAAATACAGAAGGATGGGTGCTTGGACTCAACTTGGGTCAAGAAATCCCTGTGTTGCAGGGACTGCTAGTGTTTTCTGAGCAGAAAAGTACGAAAGTGGGTAGGGCAGAGTTACCTGGAGTTGTTCAGGATAGCATAAAAATAGTCTTTTTGTCTGTTTGCGAAGATGTAATTTGAAAACAGTTTGTAGAGAAGCTGGTGTTATCCGGAGCCTTGGACACTGGGCTTAGTCGGGTGCTAGGTTTTGTCTCTAGACTGGGCTGGCTGGCTGTGTTGCATCATCTGCTTGCCGCTCCTAGGAGGGTCGGTGGTTAAACGCAGGGACCTTGAATCTGCTGCTTGGCCCGGTACTGGGTGAAACGAGGAACTGCTTGGCACAAGCCGGGCCCTTTCCCTTTGTCTGCCTTTGCCTGCGTGCTCTAAAATGTCAGTAGTTCAGATACCATAGTCACTTATTGTTTGCAAATGCTATTCAAACAGCATATGAAGATGTGTTACGTGACCGATTTGCATGCCATCCTTGAGAATATTTTTTTTTAAAAGGAGGAAACCCTATGGAGTTAGCTGCAGTTTGAGGCCAGTGGTCTCTTCTGTGTTAACCTGTGTTAAGTTTGCTGGATGCGATTTGGAAATCTGAGATGAAGAAATGTCCGCAGTGTGTATGTTTCCATAATGTAGTAACTATTTTTCTTGTAGGGTTATAAAGGTGTATTTCTTCGTTAAAAATGTATCAGTAGTTTTCCATATTGCAAATAACTTTGTCCAGAGGCTATTGCTGTGGGTGCCACAGGCAGAGAGGTCCTCTCTTTCTCATACATTGATCATTCCCTGTCACCTCTAAAAATGATGTTTAACTGCCCTGTCATTCTCCAGCCAGAACAGGCATCCTTCCTGAAACCTCAACGATAGCATGATAAGTTTGTGGTTTCAGAAAGGGGTGTGGAGAAATGCTGTCAGCACATAGGATGGTTGCTTATGTCTGCAGCTCATCTGGAAACCTTGGGCAATGGCTGTGAGGAATCTGCTGCCAAATGGTCCCAGAAACCTCAGTAGTCATTTTACCACTGGTAGAAGGAAGAAAAAGCCACCATGAATTTATGTATTGGAGTAAACCTTAACCCTCCAAGAAGAGGAGATGGGAGGAGTGTATGCATGAAATGGAGTTACTTAAATTGTCTAGCTGCAGAATATTCTTCCAACTTCTTAATCAAATGTCATGACTATCAGTGATACGCTAGCTTGCTCTCTTCTTCTCTCCCTACTCCTTCTTTTGCTGGCTGAATACCGGGGACGAAGCCGGTAAGAGTTTTGTTTCTTTGTTTGCCCAGGTTTTGCCACTGGCAGAGGCAGCAGTGTCTCCCAGCCCAGTGCCTGGCCACCCATGGGAGTGGGCACTTGACTGTGCTGGCACTGTTTGCATGCTTCAGTTGTCAGACCTACATACCGGTCAGGGGAGCCCTCAAACTAAAGGGCTGTAGTCTTATTTTGCTTAAATGGCTTCCAGAAAAACTTACTCACATTCTCTTTTTCCCTTCTCCCTCACGCAGTGCTAGAGGGTGGTGCTGAAGAAGAGGCTGAAGAGCCAGACGCTACTATACATACTACACTAAGTGAGGAGACCAGCAACCAAGAAGAGAGCCACAGTCAATCAGGGGATAAAAATGAAGGTAACTGGTTTGACCAGCTCTGTGTGACTGTGTAAATTAGGGCATTGATTAAAGCCTGTAGAAACATTTCTTACCCATCCATACCCCTTATCTTTGTGAAGAGTGTAAGATACATTGAGCAGAAGCAGTAGCGCATGCTTTTCTTTCCCCGTCCCTAACCTTTATCTGTCTGAAAAGTATAAAATAAGTTGAGCAGAAGCATGGGCACAGAAATACTCGGCTACTATTGCAGGCTTCCAAACTAAGATTTTCTTGGCTCCCAGTATCTTGGCACCACATTACTTAGCCTCAAAAAACCACCTGTTTATAATGCTCAAACTCATCTTCCAAAGACAGTACTATGCAGAGATCAAATGTTCACAGGCAAACGTGTTCCTCCTTGTTCACCCTCACATCCTCCTGTGTTACACCGACTTTCTCACAGCACACATTAAGATTCTGAGCTCTCCACCAGAGGTGACAGAGCAGTAGGCTTGCAGGGTGTTCCTGTTTGTTTGGGAGACTTCTTTTGGGGGAAAGGAGTGTTTAGTTTGAAAGCATTTTCCTTTTCAAACTCCTAAAGAGGAAAGTGGAAGTTGAGAATGATGTTGAGAAACTAGAGATGATATTTTAGGTGTGTTTTGAATTTGGTATCTGAGACAGGAGCATCCCTTCTGCGTACAGAATGTGATGGAGAAGTCTGAGTCTGAACAGCTTTAGCTGTGACATTAGTCATGGATCTAACACATGTACTCCATGGGCTAATATGTCTTGATAAACCAAACAGAAAAAAAATTTACATAGATGCCAGCTGTGGCAGTAAAGAGGCATTGGGGGGGGGATTTAGGCTTTTGTTTTGGTTGTATTTTTGCTAATTTAGCTTATTCTGTATACTGAGCTGGCTTAAGCTATGCTAGAAAGAGAACCCGGTACCCTACGCTGTGTTACTAATGCCTTAGTTGTGCAGTTCTGCTCAAAGCACGTGCCAGCTTGAATGATGGTGCTTGCTGGAGTGTGCATTCATCAGTACTGCTCTGCTAGTTCATGGTGATCACAAGGTACCACGAATCAAACTATTTTACAGCAAGAGAGTTTATGGTAAATCACTCTATAAACCGCATACTGAATTAAGGTTGAAAATGAAGATAACGTGAATGTCCTATGAGAAGAAATGTACACCTCGTCCTGCATGTTCCAGTATGAGAAACTTTGCCTGTTGCAAGAACTCCAGTTATTATGGGCTGTTGCCTGTGCTCCATGATGATCCAGCAGACTGTGATGCGAGTTACAGGCAGCTGAAAATGCTGTGGTATTTTTTTTTTCTAGATGGCTTAGCAACTCCTATGCGTGTTTTTGTTTTTAATTCCAGAGAAGCAGCTGGAAGGCTTAAACAGCTTCAAGGTATCACCAAGTTCACCAAACAGTTTGGACGGAACAGACTTGTCCTCCATTGATGCCATGATGTCAGCAGTGATGAATGTGGGAAAGATTGCTGAAAACGGCGGGACCTCTCAAAATGTCAAATCCCCCTCAAAGTCTCCTGCACCAAATCGGATTGGCAGGAGGAACCAGGTATGTAAACCCAAACACAAGGGAAGGTGAAGGGGAGACAAGTGGGTGCATGGGTAGTGATGACATAATTATGTTTCTTTGATTGTTTTGCCTTTTTTCCCCTCAGCGTGTATTCCTTGCCTCCACCATTCTCTGTGTATGTTTTCTGGTGGCTCTCCAGAACATAGCTTTAGAAAACTGGGAATCAAAGGGGTCCGCTTGTTTGGATTCACATGTAAAACACTTGAGCAGGAGCTCCGATGTCACACAAGGGTGAGCTGGTCTAGCAGATGCCACTAGCAGTGGCAAAGCCACCTGAGAATTGCTGCTCCTTCCCTGCTGCTGCCTTTCTCCAGGCTCTTGCATTTACCTAATCTGTTGGGGGAGCATTTCATTTTGTGAAACTAAAAAAATAGCTCAGAGAGGAGCAGAGAGGTGTAGCAGGGGGCTTGGCTCAGCCATCATGTGGGACCCCTCGTGAGGTGCACGGCTGTCCCTGGGGAAGATCCAAGTGATTTAAGGTTAAAGGTGGTGCTAGAATGAAACATCCGTCAGGATGCTCAGTTCACGTATATGTAGTGTAAGGTGCCCTTACTTCATTGTGAATAAAACTATGAAGAGCTATTGCAGAATGCTTTGTACAGATCTTAAAGAGCAAATATGTGTGGCTTTTATGATTTTTTTTCCCATTTACCAGTTGATGGCACCAGTTGATAGCGATATTGATCTAAACAAGTGAAAGGAGAGAGTAGTATCAGTTAAAGCTGTGATTATTTATATCCATGTTTTAATCCTGCTGGGCCAAGCTGTGGAACAGCAAGAAATACCCCAAATCCCTGTGTCCATTGGACATTACAGCTCGCGGTGAAGCACGGAGAATTTGTAAATGAATCAAGATGTAGCAGGGACCAGAAAGGTTGAGAGGCATGACTCGTGATGTTCCTATAGTAGTTTATTAATAGCTTGCCAAGTAGCTGCCCAGTTGACAGACTTATGACTTGTCTTGGATTTTTTTGCTTGAAAGGAGTTAAAAGCCATTAACTGTAAATGAACATTCTTAAGTGGAGAGTCTGGGCAGTATACGGGTAAGTGTGTTTGTGGGATTGTATTGTCTAGCACCTGGCTGTAAGGTCTATTTGCAGTGTTCCCACTTAGGGGCTGCCCCAGTTCCTTGATTTCGTCATGCGAAGTGAGGCGCTGGAGATCAGACTAGTTTCTGTGGCAGTGCTGTTACACGGCTGTCCGCCGGTACACCATGTGGTTTGGCTTCAGGGAAGTTTATTAGCATTAGTGACCTTTATTCCACCTGGTATTTCGGTGGGCATCGAATCAAAGGAAGCTCGAGAGGAAATGTGACAGGATTAAGAGGGATTCTTACAGCATAAAAATAAACAAATATATTGAAAACATAGTGAATACCCTATTTGTTTTTAGGCTGAAAGATCGTTATCACCAGGGGGGCAAATGGCTGCATTACTAAGAAAATAGAAGTGAGATGTGAAATACTAAGTGGATATCAGTCTGGTTAGCAACCTCTAATACAGCGAAATTCCCACTTTTAGCACAGCAGAACGAAAGCCCTGAATAGTTTCAGTGTGTAGCAGCACAGAGATCTCAGATTCTGGTCAAAATGTGCCACTTAGTACAGCTTCAAGGATAATAACAACTAGTTTGCTGGGTCTGACCGCTGTTTCCCATGAGTTGGCAGCAATACATTTTGCCCTGGACCTTTGTCCTGTAGTCTATGGTTCTCTTTATAATGCTGACTTTATCTTGGCGGTAGTCTACCCATGGTCTAATGAACATGTTCTCACATCAACCTGCATCCATTTTAACTTCTCATCTGCTTTGCTCTGGAAGAAAAGTGTGACAAAGGAGTTTCTTTGAGCTGGATAAAAGCAAACAAAGCTATTGCACAGCTCCAAAAGCATTTGCCGTCAGTTGAACGCAGAGCAGCCGTGCCAGGTTGACTTACTAAAGGGAGAGTAGCTAACAAATTAGCTGCTAATTTTATCTTTCAGTTCAGGAAGTGTGTTTTCACCAGCCTGGCTCCAGTGGGGTAGCTGAGTGCTGTGTTTTAAATTTGTGAGTGGGGGTGCTTTTACAGTAGGGATGCTAATGTTTTTTGGTCTGGATTGGGTCAGTCAACAGCATTCCTGTTGTAGCTACCCTGGATTTGCTTGAGCTGTGTTACGGTATGCGGCATGTACCCTGTGTGACCACTGGAGAAAGTTTGGGTTTGAGTTAATAATAAACCCCAGATTCAATACTGCTCAGCTCTGGCTGAGCTATAGTGTGTTTCTCATCTTTGCTTCAAGGTGAACCAGTTACTACTCTATCTTCTGTTAATTTGCTGATTCGAAGAGCAGGCAGTCTGGAAAGCAGCCTTTGAAACAACAAAGTGCATCGTGTAGAACTGCAACACTCGTTTAAAGGGGGGAGGCAAAAAAATACAGTAGGTTGATAATTTCACAGAAATACCCTGCGGATTAAACACCATCTAAACTGTCAGCACAGCTGCGGGGATTTTCCTCATGGCACAGTGTGTTTGTTCTCTGTCCTGAGCCAACTTTAGCAGGGTTGCAGTATAGTTGGAGCTGAACGTTATTCCACAGACAGGTTGTGTATAATAAAATGAAAGTTATATAAGTAGGATGGAACGAGCATGTGCAAATTATATGTTCATATATAAAAATGGGGTGGGGGGGACTGTGGTATAATGTGTTCTAAGTTTCTTGGGGTGTTCAGACTTCGTAATGGCAGCCTTGCTTGCTTGCTTGCTAATGTTTTGTGAGTAATAGTATGTTGGGCCTTGGCCTGTGTGCATGGCCTACAGTAGTTACTTTTAGGATGGAGATCCCTGAAGAACAGTTAGAAAAAGATGTACAAGAGAAATAGTAGGGAGGAGTGGGAGGACCAATTGTTGCAGTCCCGATCCTTTTAGATGTGAAGTCACAAGTTTTGTTTACTTCAGACAAAATGGGAAAATAGTTCTCAATCCGTGTTCACAGGTTCCTGAAGTTAATAGAAAATTATCATAGCCCTATTTTTGAAAACAGAGTGTTAGAGAGGGACTCTAGAATGGTTCCCCAAATCATGTAGGAAGGCATATTGCTTTACTGAGACTTAGAAAAAACCTTTCTCTGACACCGTGTCAGCATCTTCCCTTCTAACATGCCAGAGAATTTGTCACAGAGACTTGTGTTAGTCATTCTCAGTGTTCTCCACAAATACTTGGGTCGGACAATCTGGAAATGGTTGCTTCTGAGTTGATGACTTCTGGGATGGCGATGGGGGAAAAGAGTTGTGTGGAGGGAGGAGACACACAGATACACTCCTACCCATCAACTCCCTCCCAACTAAAGAGCTACTGAGGGCGGGTTTTATTTTTTGCTTGTTTTCATGAGACTTAAAATAGCCAGTAAAGAGGTTCAATAGAATGCATCGTTTTGGCATAAATATTATGCTTTCCCATCAGTCATGCAGAGATGGGTTTTGTACTCTCTTGTCACCAGAAGTGTAGGTAACAGGCAGTGGATCTATCTAGCTAGTGAAGATTTGTTTCGTTGTACAGAAAACTGAGGTTTAATTATCAGTGCCAGACCATCTTCCTTTTAATATACAGGCCTTGGTGCAGAAGCCATGCCTGGGCTTCTTAGTGAGGTGGTGAAAATACCCTTTATGTCACGCAGTAGCCATCCTTGCGGACAATTCAGGCAAACGCCTTTGGTTCCTGCCAGAGTGCCATTTCATCCTTGGCTGAAAGAGTGGCAGCTTTGCTCAGTGTCTCAAGGGCATACTTAAATGAGGCTGAGCTCTCCAGTTGGCTTCATTGTTTGTACTTGTGGTTTGACTATGGTTACTCCTGATTCTCACCTGGGTGGAGAGTAACTGGGTAATGTGTTCTTTTTGAGTCACGTACACTCCTGCATTGTCACCTCTTTCTCGCTATGATCTCATCAGATCTTGCAAGCTTCAGAAGGGTTGGGCCTGGCCCGTGTGCCTGGGTGGGATGCTTCTAGGAGCAACACAGGATGCTAAGGGAAATGGTGCTGGTGATTCAGTAAACGCTGCTCTTCCTTCTGAGTCAGCCACGGCGCAGAACCTGCAGCCCCCAGGAAAGGGCACCGA
>Ga0065711_1030610_pt1 | contig 31990 bp, 23 predicted proteins | sample Hoacrofraction12_FD_59098 | JGI IMG/M metagenome (GOLD analysis project Ga0065711, IMG submission 59098) | Hoatzin crop microbial communities from Cojedes, Venezuela - Epithelial fraction 12 v2 (version 2) | ecosystem: Host-associated > Birds > Digestive system > Esophagus > Crop | place... | reverse complement strand
CCCCCCCCCCATCCTAGTTTTATGAGCAAGACAAAGCTTCTATGCAGTGCTGGCTTGCACGTCTCTGCAGGGCATTGAGCTGTGGAGGCCATGGAGATAGAGCCTGAGAGATTATTTCAGAGAGCAATAGTTGATTTCATCTACAACTATTTGCCAATGTTTTCTTTACTAATTTTAAAAACTTCCCTGCATGACTGTATGAGTTTAGCAGAAGTCCCTGAAGCCACAAATCCTGGAACTCAATCAACAGAGCTACAAGGAAGAAAATTACCTCTTTGCAGAAGGTCAGCAGGTTGCTTGAAAAAAGCTACAAATGTGGCACGGGCCTTTTGCTGCCCCTCATCCTCACAACAAGCACTTTCGCTCCAAAGCCCACCCTCCAAATTGCCAAGCATCTCTAGCTCATTAAACCTCTCTGCTCCCTTTGCCATCAATCTGCAGACACCAGGGAGCTCTGAGAATACACTGTTTGGTACATTCAGCCCCAGGCGGTGGTTTCCCAAACCATACAAGTACCTTCTGGGCATGCAACAGAAGCACTCATTTACACACTCCTAGCTCCTTGGAGGTTTATAGGGAATTCTGCTTTATAAGACTGTACCGCACAAAGGCCAGCTGAAACAGAATTCATGATGGAAAAGGTATGGAGAAGGAAACTTTAAAGCAGCAGCAAGGTGTAACCTGTTACCAGTACAGAAGTGGTGAAGGGAAGAATGAAGACTTCTTTGGCACAAAATTTACTGTTTAGAAATGCATCATTTATAGCGCATTGCATCCATTCTTAATCAGTCAGGAACAGCACTCATTCCTTTTTCTTAATAGGAGGGAGAGGAAACAACACATAGAAAATGGAAACAATTCATTCAGATTGCAAGGTAGGAGACCATATGTCCCAAATTCTAAAATCTCTGGATAAAGGACATCTCTAGCAGGGTCTAATGCTCAGGGAAGCATTTACATCTTTGTGGCTGCTATGGGTGGATAAGCTCCTGTAACTCTGGTAGGTAAAGGCAGATGGGAAATCCCTGTAGGAACATCTTGCAGTATGTTAAAGCTCCACTGAAGCTTATGGCAGAGTTTTCATCTTTTTTTTCTGTGTTTCATTTCCAGTACCAGTGATGCATGAAGGAAGTTAAAACTGCAGATAAATAGAGGTTCCTGTTGCTCAGGTTCCCTCAGTATTGAAAGTGACAAATACACGTTATTTACAGTCAGAGTAAGCCAGTAGCTATGGTGTGTGTTTCTCCCACTACAAATTGAATAAATAGATTGCCCTACACCACCTTGTTAAGCCCCACTGCAGCAAACTTCTCTTTATACATTGATCCAGCCTACCAGCTAGCGTTCATCACCAATATATACAAAGTGTGATCTAAAATACCCATCTTCAGAAGGTAAAGAGAAGCGGGCCACCATGAAAAAGGTACAGATTGGAGGTACCACTCTGAAATTAAATGCTCTACCAGTGGCTCTTGGAAATACTTACTGCAGGAAGATAACCACCTCATCTGCTTCAGGACAGTTTAGGTGTACATATAGGCAGTTCAGAGGATCTAAGCTAGGCAGTATGAATATCCTTTTACATGGGAGGTTTTTGCTGATCATCATCTCAGTAGACTTCGTTCATTGTGCTGTCCATCGTTCATCTCCTTTTCATTGAAATGCTCATTTACTCAAGATTTCCAGCAGGTCAGAAAAGCCTCATTATATATATCTATATAAACGGCATATATCTATATAAACTGCATATATAGATACATAATCTAATCTTAAAGGCAACTTTTTGTTGGGTTTTGAATGTTTATCTTCTTTAGATAAGATCTTCACAAATATGAAAATCAGTTCAATCTACTTCTGGAATGTTTAAGCAGAAATTCTGAGTTTCCAAGCATCACTTTTCTTTCTTGCTTCCCCAAAACAAAAGTTAGGCAATTTCAAAAAATGATGAAACAAGCTGGTGTTGCCAAATCCAGGCTTCCTACAGAAAAGTCTGATTTAAAAATCAGCCTGCAATATTTGTTTCCAGGTCCAAGGCTTAAGTTGGTGAGTGCTTCAAGTTGTTACTTGGAACTGCCCAAATGCCATGGTGGAATTGATGAGGTAGTTTAGGTAGAACAGATCCCAGAAGGAGCTAGACATACATGAGATATTGCTGATCCCCTCTGCATGGCCAGGCAGCCCCCAGATTCTCTCCTAGAGGAAGCCTCACCAGGCTTGTCACAGGCAGCTGCCAGCACCTTGCAATACTCTAACCTGAAAGTGAGACCATGAGAAATCACGGTTCATCCTGTTGTGTGAGGTGTTGTGCTGGTAGATGCTGTCTGTAAAGTTCATTAGGTGGGAAAATGAGAGCCAGCGGATTCTGGAAATACTCAAAAATGGCCAAACTTCTTGGCAAAGGTGGGCACTGTCAGGCTGTGACAGTGCAGTCACGACTTGCAACCACATTTTGGGTTGCTCCTCTTGCCCATCTCCTCACACCTTGCACCTTGCACTCCGTCTTGGCAGGTTGACTGCCAGCTGATTCTCATCCAGCCTCCTGTATTGGCCAGGTTCAAGGAAAAAAGGGAAACTAGACCATCTGGATCTGCTGAAAAAAAGTCACAGAGCAGAATGTCACCAGCATACTGATGACACAGCAGCCAAAACACAGCTGCCACGTGAACGCTCAGCAGGAGCTGTGACAGAGCGGGTCTGGTGGGACGCACCTCTCAGTTTACTCACAAGGGAAAAACCGAGCTAATGATCACATCTTGCCAGATCCTGTCAGTAGAGGCACTAGGAATCTCCAATCAGCTTCATTCAAAGTTGTTGGCAGAGGAAGCAAAGTTAGTAATGCCATTTTGACATAATCTATCATTTGCAGCAAGAAGTCCTGCTCAGAGAGCAGTAACACCTCTAAGTCCTAAATGTGAATGCAGGAGCACAGAAGCAGCAGCTGAGCCCTGAGCAGTGCTTCTGTGGCTCCACAGCCTCTCTCACTTGCACCGAAGAAGTAATTAGAGGCTGATCAAGACATATTAAGCAAAGGCTGAGATGGTGATTGCTTAACCATACTTCTGTAGATGCCTACAGTTCTCACCCACAGCAGACCAAGTGGTTTGCAGTTACCTCATTCCTCTTAATGCACTCACCTTGCAGTCTCCAGCTTTCCTCACATCTCCATATCCAACATAAAGCAGATCCTGGTACCAGCACGGCCAGGGAAACACACAGCTTTTCACAAGCTAAATACCTGATGCTCTACCCACCTTCCCAAGCTCTTGAGCCTGCTAGATGAAGGCTGATTTGGGTAGCTCTCCACAAGGTCACTGCAAGAAAGATGAGCACTGGGCTGTTGTTCATTAAACTGCTGAATATTTTACCTTTTAATTCCATTTCACCCTACAGCTGAGACATAAAAGGCATCCTATGCAGAGCAGTCCCTGGTGGAGTGAAGACTTGAATACACAAACTCCCACATTCATGCATTTGGATGTACTGGCTGGCTTTTTCCATGCCAGAGACAGGCTGTCCTTGAAAATTAAGGTGATTCATCTCAATTCAATCTATACTAAGACATTTTAAAGCCACTCATTTACCCTGCATCATACAGACACTTAACGCAGACACTTTATTATTCTTCGTAACATTCAGTGCTCGTTCTTTCTTACTGGTCTCCTGGCTTAACTCCTAGAAGCTTTATGTTCTTTAATATTAGATGAATAATGCATTTGGTCAATTTTTCTTTTAAATCCTGAACCTTCAGTTACAACATCATCTAAATCAAGAAAGGGACTTGTATGGACTTTCTTACACTGACACAGAAAGCATTCCTTGGCTGGTCTTGGATGTAAGAAACGGTCCTGCCAGACAGATGTGGAACCTGTCAGGTAACTTTTATGCATTACGGACTTCCAGAGGGTGTTAGGGCAAATGAGCCACATTAGATATAATGCCATCTGTCTGGTTCCAGACAGGAAGGATTTAACCATAATCAATCTGTCTAATCTCCCAGGGATATGTGTTTCGGATGTGTTAGTCCCTCAGTTATTCCGAGGCTGGAAGATTTCCAATTGCTAAATGCTCTTTCTACACCTTCATACGAGCTGAGACTTCTTACAACCATGGAAAAGCATATAAATACTAGGATAAAAATCCTCAGACCATCTATGAGGCTGGATACCATGACCCTCATCAGCTCATGTCTGTCCAGAATGGAGGACCATGGAGCATGAGGAAGGCCCAAGGTGGTGGCCAAGCTCTTTCTGCAGCAGTTCTTGCAGGATGCCCCTTCTCAGGGCATGAAGCACATCTGGCCTGGCATGACAAGACCCCACACCAGTGCTGATAATGCCATGGAGAAGGATGGGTGCGTGAAGGCCACAGGGATGCTGGCACCAAGGCCAGGCTTTGCTGCTCTCACAAAAAAAGCGTCATTTTCATTTGGTGCAGATGACTTCTCGTTCTCTCTAGAGCTGCCTCCCAAGATTTGCTTTCTTGAAATATCAGGGTTGGGCATATTTTTTAACAAACTGAGCAATTACACTGACTACAGGAAATGCAGATGCTGCCAGCCAGCTCAAACATATTGCAAACAACAGAGTGAAGCTTCTCAATGCGTTATTTATAACCTGCAGGCTGTAATGTGAGGCTGCTCGGTCTGGGGAGTGAAAGACATGGAGAAATCCAGTAAAAGACCTGGACAGATGAGTTCAGGTAGAGATTCACGAGGCAGATATTCAAGATAGGGGAAAGGAAAAGGAATGGTGGCTAAGGAATCTTTAAGGCTGCAGGTTTAGTTGTGTGATGGCTGAAAGAGGAAAGGAGGTGCCTTAGCGAGTTGCCAGCACTATCCCAACAGAGATCTTACTTCCTCCCCCCAAATGAACTGGATCATAATCAACTTTCTATTAGCTACAGCATCCCTTGCTCCTTCCATTCGCATATCCCTGACATTTATTGACAGCCACTACTTCTACCTTTACACCTCCATTTCTGAGCAATGCCTACTCTTGAATATGTGTGTTCTAGTGACTTTAGCTGCCCCGCCATGTCTCTGCCCTCTCTGTAGTAGCTGGTTTCACATCCTGCACAAGCAGGTCAGGTTCCTCTATTTTGTTGCCTAGGTGCCTGGTGTTTATGTGTGCAAACATTTCCATTGTTTCTTTACGATCACAGCTGAGCTTGGGCAACAAAAACTCAGTTGACATGGAAAACTGTTAATTTAGTTCGCAAGTATGAGCTGTGATTGATGAGGGCAGATAACTCTGCTAGAAGAAAAAGGTGCCAGTTTGCCTTGCTACCATCTTAGGGATAAGTAGTTTCCTACACTTAGAGCTGGCGGCTGGCAGTCTCATTTCTGGAATTCACAAATGTAGAGAAATCCAGTGTATTTACTGACAAGGCTCAGCTGAGGGAGGCCAGACTGACAGGCACATAACCTTATATCCGATCACTCCAATTTCAGGCTCCAGGGCCACGAACAGAGTAGCTCGGAGAGTTATATTTAACGTACACGGTACAGGGAACTGATGCATGAGCTCTTCTGTGTGTTCAGTGCTGTATCACTGCATAGTTATGACCACTCAAAACTCTTTCAGAGGGTGAAGTCTGTCAGTTTACAGTTAGCTCAATAGAAATGGCAGATTCATCCTGGTCTGATGAAGCTGTTCTCTCTTTCGTGTCCTATCACTAGTAAAAAAACCTGTGGTCATCTGGCTATTTTTTTCTGTTTGTGTTCATTTCACAGCTGTGTGATGTCTGTGGCAGAAGCCTTGGGGACGTCTCAGGGACACCTACACCTTGATACAGGGTAGGGAAAGCATGGTGCCAAGCAGTGCACATTTTCCTTCCCATGCTTGCCAACAGGCTTCATTTTCATAACGGAAAAAACAGCTGTGGAGAGCAGGAAGCAACAACCTGACTTGCTTGGACTTTCACCGTATGGGCTCCAGCCCATACTGTAAGACGTGAATCACTCAGCTGTGGCAGGTCCCCTTCCCCCAGACCCACAGTACCGTCAGTTCAAAGCCTGCTGGGTAATGAAGCCCATCACAGTGGATGGCTGGACAAGGCGACTTCCCCACCAGAGTGACTCCATCATGCTATTTTGGGGCAAAAAGCAGCTGATAAGGTTTGTATCTCTCTCACGGACTTTGAAGCAGAGTGTTTACAAACGGACCCTGCTTTTTATTAAAACAACTGCAGAAGTATATGCTTTTTCTATGAGAACTCATTTTTCATTCTTGTGTTCAGAAGGAACCCACGTAGAAGCTGTATGTACGGTTGATATGGTGCACTGTTATTTGTATAAGGAGCCGGAGCTCAGGGAAATATACTTACTGTTTGTAGATAGGAAAGATTATTTAAAATTGCTCTGCTGTTGGAATCGGGCCAGTTACCTTTGACATCAAAAATGACAACAGGAACTTACTGCAATGGTCTGGATTTGCATACATACGTGACTTAAACATAATCCCAGTGAAAATCTATCACCTTGCTGCCTTAACAAGTTTACTTCAGCCTCACGAGCAAAAAATGTCTCCCTCCCAACAGGCTTAATATGCTCTCTATAACCAAGATATCAAAGGACAGTCCTCCAGTGGAGCTCAAGGCTGTCTGCTGAGCCTGACTGGGATGGCCCTGACATGAGAGCAGGAATGTTCTTCCCAGCTGAGATGCTGGGCACTGGGCAGAGCCTAAGCTCTCAGCAGCCCGGCACTGGGAACTGTGCAAATGGCTCCGCAGTTTCCTTTGAAAAACTAAGTGCTGTTCCTCAAAGCCAATATCAAACGTATGCAAAGTCTTATGCAAACAGCACTTAAAGGGAGTTACATGCATAGCTCAGGGCTCCGAGAGAGCATGCGGACAGGCTGGCCTGGTCCCAGCAGCCACCTGGGGCTGTCAGCCAGGGTGGCCCCACTCCCTCTTTGGCACAGGCGAACGCGCTGGGAAGGTGGCATGCTGCTGCTGCTGCTATGGCTGTTGGGAAAGCCAGGAAACCACTGTCCTCGGGAGAGCTGGGAAAACCTGGAAATGTGGACCCTGGGGACTCATACCAGAGAACAACCCTGCTTTAAAAAAAAAAGGCCTCCTGTCATCTGTAGAGTATTGCTGCATTGCACTGGCAATAATGCAACAGAGAAAAAAGAACTAGGGCTGGCTGGAAGGATCTTTCCAACAAAGAAACTCCCAAGGGCAAATGTTTGTTTCTCCCTTGTCGCAAACTTTTTTGTGTGAAATTTAATTCTCAGTTTTGTTTTGCTTTAAGCCTCATTCAAGAGTAAACCTTTTTATGACTTTCAAAAAATCCATCCCACTTTTTGCTTATGCTCAGAAACTAATCAATTTTCATGACTATCACAACTAACTTTTGCTTCAGAAGGAGAATAAACAAAACAACTGACGTTTATTAGGGTGACCTCAAAAGTGGCTTTCATAAAAGTGACTTTGAGATAAGCTTAAGGCATTGGTATAAATATCAGTGGTGCAACTGAATGAAAAATAAAGCAAACTGGGATTTTTGCTTATTTTATTCCTCTCCTTGAAGAGACCTGGTATGAATACAGCACTCTTCCATACCAAGTTACAGATATGACATTTATCAGATGTAGTAATCATTTCCTCCTACCATACACAAAAATTCCAACACAACTGATGTGCTAAGGACCAGAACACTATTTTTAATCTGTGTTTCAGTAGACGAATGAGTGTAACTGCATAGCAGCAAAGGTAAATGATTACTTTAACCAGAAGTTTTAGCTTTTTTTGGTTAAGTTTTAAAATTACATTCTCATGTGTTTTTCACAGTGTCACACAAACCTATTAAAAATGTTTTCCACAGACTATGCAAGCTGTCTATTTCACACAAGAAATGGTCAAAAGCAACTTAAATCGGCACTGTATCCACTAGCTACAGGAACAAATAAATAATTTGTTGAAGATTGACTCAGGAAGTGACAGGCAGATCAGACAAAATGTATTGCGGACAAGGAGGCATTTTCTAGATGGTACCAGCATAAAATTTAAATTAAAAACTAGCTAAGCATAAGCTGGAGTCCAGGATCAAAAGGGAGCAGATAAAGGAGACTATTGATCTAGCAGGTTCCTATTATATTTTTGTCAGGCCAAGATGCTCTGAAGATGAAAATGCAATGACTGATTGAGTAGATGGAGAACTGTAAATGACATCAGTACAAAACCAGATATAGACAATGAATGATAACAATATTTAAATACATTTTAAAGAGTGTCACAGAGCTCAGCTGCCACCCACTTGTGAGTCCTTAGGCCAGGACCTCTGATGAGTCCCCACCAACCACTTGGTCACAGACCTCCTATACCCGAGGCTCCTCGAGTCACCGAGTCACACAGGTCCTCGTGCTAGGAGGATACAGACTCACCCATATAGAAGCGATTCCTCCATGAGTAAAATCCTTTTCCAAATTTCCTGGATAGCATTTCAGCTGCTGGTAAAAGTTGCTGAGGCCCCAGGAAAGTAAGCACATCAATACTGTACTTTGAAATCACCGCTTCTTTGTTTGTATTATGTATGTAATCGAGTGTTGGATTGGGCCAGTCCTCAAGTTCTTGGAAACTTGGTTTCCCTGACACAATGCAAATTCCTTTCCTCTCACCTTTTGCAATGTTGTTCTTTCAATTAAGAGTTTTGGGGGCACAAGATTTCAGGTACAGCAGCATGTAGTGAAGACACACACACACACAGACACCTCAGCACTTAAATCACAGGTCGGGGTTTCCTTCTGATAGTAACAGCCCAGAAGAAAATAACGTTTCGTCTGGTGAGTGGCAAAAAGTAGCACAAGGGTAGAAAGCTCTGGGGAAAAAAAAAAACAACCCACAACAATCCTGTTTTTCAGTATTGTGATAGGACAATTTGAACTCCCAGCAATTTTGAAGTGGGATTTTTCACTTTGTGAGAATGAACTCTTAACATGTAGAGTCTTGTGCAGAGAGTCCTTGAAATTTTTTGGCTCTCTGGATGCTTACGCATTAGGCTAAAGGGAAAACCTTGAGGAAAAACTTCTGAACACTTGCAGAAAGCTTAAGGATGTATAGTTGCTCGGATACAGGTTCCTCCTACCTGGCTGCCTCCACGCACCACGCCTTGCTAGCAGTGCTAACCTATTTTACCTGCACGGTTGTATACGGCAATTAAAATGAGTTCTTCTTTTGCATGGCCTGGAAACCTGCTTGCTTTGCAGAGTAGTTATGCCCATGGCAGTCGTCTCCCAGCATCTTCCCACAAGCCCCTCCCACAGAAGGGCAGACAAATTGGGTGCAGAGAGGGAGGCCCACTGAGCTGGGACGCGAAGGGATGCTCCCGGGCACGGTGCTACCACGGTGCGCCTGAGGCACAACCTGCACTGCAGAGAGCCCGTACAGCAAATGTTGGGGCACGCACAGAGCCCAAGGCTTGGTTTCTCCCTCCCATTTTTTTTTTTTTGAATCTCAAGGGCAAGCCAGTGACTCCTGCCCCTCACTAATAGACGTATTATACTGGAATACAATATTCTGTTTTCTCCTTCTTCATATTGTGCTGCCATTCCTTGGGTGGGAACAGAAGAAATGGTCCTCTTTACCACAAACAAAGCAGCTTTTAAAACAAATTTAAAAGAGATCACAATTAAAAAACAATTAAGAAAGAACTCATCTGTTCTCACTTAAAGCCTGTGCTAGTAGATCTGGACACAGCTCTGGAAATATTTTTAGGAGAAATACTTTCTAGGGTGTTAAAAAAGAATAACCCGAAATGCCAAATGTTTGTTGTTTGGGTTTGGTTTTTTTTCCAAATGTCTTCACTTACGATGCAAACACTTTGAAAGAAAATCTGCAATTACCCTACTCAGCTTTTGAATTCTAGTCAGCCTTGTCCCACAGAACACAATTACTTCTTGCTGTTCATGTCACAGTAATTTCAGCTAACAGATGTAGGTTCTAAACTGAAGCCAGCTCAGATGAAGATACCTGCAGACAGCAAAATCATGTCTTCAGTGACATGGAATTTCAGACTTAAGTAGTCACTTCAACATTTATTTAATTCAGCCTGTATAACGAGGTGCAGTTTTTAGCTGGATGTAGTGCTTACTTTCCAAAGCACGCAGCTGTAAAACCCTGAGCACAGTCAAGCTGGTAGTTTGTGCTTCCTCCCTAGAAACTGAACATCTCCTTTTGTGGCAGCCCCAAACCAGCCAGGCACATAAGATGCTTCAGTAGTATTCAAAGCAGCAAAAAATTGTCAGGAAATTCCTGCTTGTGTTTCATCACTGACCCTTAGGATCCAAAACCGTCCCTGCTCATTTTTGTTGTACTGCTATTTCTACTCTGGTGTGGGCTAGTGCATTCGAGGACTGCTCATCATGCCCCGCATCTGTCCTTGTTGAGCTGCTGCGTGTCCCTCTCACAGCTGGTCTCAGAGGTTTTCCAAGTCTGTTGGGACAGCTGGTGTTGGCCAAGGCGCTGCCGTGAGCAGCATCTCCGCTGATGGCATCTCCGCCGATGGCATCCCCGCCAATGATGGCATCCCCGCCAATGATGGCATCCCTGCCGATGATGGCATCCCTGCTGATGATGGCATCCCCACCAATGGCATCATCACCGATGGCATCCCCACTGATGATGGCACCCCCACTGATGGCATCCCTGTGGCACTCAGCGCAGGCCAGGCCTTGAGGGAGCGGGAGGGAGTCCACACACTCGGATCAATTAGCAGTTCAAATACAGCAGTAACACATGCCCTGCCAAAGAGCTGTAAACACACTCACAGAAAGTACCCCTTCCACCCAGCAAATTACGTTGCCTACCCACAGCCCTGGCTTGCAGCAGGGAAGAGGCTGGTGCTCGGCACTCCCATGGGGAATATGTGCTGCCCAGGTCTCCCCAAACGGGTCTTGCAGGGTGGGTGCCGGCACTGTGCCCTGAGCTGCACTGCAGTGGAAATGATCACCTAGACCCAGAGCCACACACTGAGCAAATGTGATAGACTGACATTTTGATCCCCTTTCTCTGAAGAGGCTGTTGTAAATATAAAACGCATGACAGCCTGACAAAAACAAGACATATGTATCAGGACTGTGGACTAGCTGCATGATCACACCAAACAGTGTCCCCTTGCTCCTTCTTCCCTCCTCTCCTTCTCCCGTCTCTGCTGTGCACTGAGCATCCCAGTGCTCTGTACCAGAAATGGCGATGCCCCTTTCATGGGCCAGTTTTCCCCATCCCCTTTGCATTCCCTGGTGCCCCTCGGAAGAGTGTTGTACTGCCAACTGACAGGACTGGGAAAGGGCTGGAAACAGGATTTTACTGCTCCCACACCCATGTACTCGACTGCCAAATATGCATTCTGCCTCTTGCTTTAGCAGAGCTCAAACCAGCAGCACAAGGAAAGAATAGAGACTTTCCTTCTGCAACATCACCAAACGAAGGGCAGTAGAAATAAGAATCACACCCATTTCCTCCTCTCACACTTTCCTGAACAGAAAAACCACGAAAGAGTAGGGAACAAGCCACCAGCACTTCTATGCATGCAGTGGCATAAGCTGGCAGCTGGCTTATAGGCTAGCACCTGCACTTCGCTGCGTTCGTGTGGCTTTGCTGATTGTGGTGAACTTCAAGTTAAAAGCATAAACACAAGATGAGCCACCAGTCACAAACACAAGATGAGCCACCAGTGACTAACAAATCACATATTGTTCCTTTTTCATCCCTTTGCCCTTAACCCAAGATTCGTAGTAAAATGACACTCAGAAAGGCATTTCATTGTGTGGCTTTCTCTTAAAGATCACAGGAGATGGACAACCGCTAAATAAACAGTTTGTGTCACTGCTCAGTGATGGCTTTCAGAAAGTAGGGGAAACCCTCTTGAGACTGACTCTCCCCTTGAAAGTTGCTATTTGTAGCTCGCCCTCCATGTGGTCTTGCGAGCCTGTGATTAAATGTTGTAAAAGACAGGCAGTACTAAGCAACGGAGAGGACAACACACAGGGAGCCAGCCCCCAGGTTGGAACAGACTTCGAGCTGTGAACTCCACCTTTCCAGCTTTTGAGGAGCCCTGAATTTCCTCATACAAACATTAGTAACCAAGCATTCTTCTTAAAATGGCTTAAAGCTAGCAAAGCTCAACTGTGCAGGTCTTTGATGCCAAAACAGAGCTTTCCTTCCCATCCACAGCTGTGCATGCAAAAGATGATAAATAAGATTAGCTCTTTTTTCTCCAACTGTTTGCTGGGACTAAGAGTGTGTTTTTGAAAAAAACTCTGGAATTGAACAATGAAACAAATCCACCCTAATTTTAATATTTGTATACATAAACTGAAAACAAGAATGCAGTTCCATTTTTGCATTGTTCCCTCCCTATTCCCATACCAATTAATGAATATACATCGACTAGCTGAATGATCTATTGTCCAAGGCTCTGGATTTTTGGCTTAGTGCTGATATGCTTGGCACCAATCGCACTAATTTAGAAGTTATTTGGATGTTCTAGCTTGCCATTATTCCATTATTTTTTTAAAGTGAAATCCCAAATAATTATTAATGCCTCAAGGAGAGGCTCATTTGCTTTAAAAATCTGATTGAATAATACAAAAACAGTGATCCTGTTGCACTCTGAAGAGAAGAGCTCACAATGCCCTTGCCCAGGCTTGTCTTCCCAGAAAGAAAGTGCAGATTGAAGCTGTTGAAGTGGATGGTTCATTCCTCCTTGCCAGATTTCTGGGCTCTCCGCTACTGGTGGGAGAGAGGATGTGGAAAGCACAAAGAAGGAAGCATCAGATTTGCTATTTCAACTCAGAGACACTGGAGACCCCACAACTTACTACTACAAGCCAAAGGGCTGTCCCGGAGGACAGAAGCAGGCAAGAAAACCTCAGTGAAAAGGTTCCTTAATGAGGACAAACAACAAGGTAGCCAAAAGCTGCAGAAGACTGGTCCAGTGTTCACTGCTCCACAGCAACAATTCCCTGCAGAAGAAGGGCTGAAAAGCAGATGAAGGCTTCTCTGAACTTGTGGGAGGGTGAATGACAGCCCTTTCCCCAGGGGGCTGGCTATGGAGCCATATTCCCCCATCCCATCTCCAGGAGGATCCCACACCTCGCACAAACCTTAGATATATGTCTCAGTCCAGTTTTCTCTCACAGCCGGGATACAAGCAGTCCTTCACTTATATTCTTGGCAAGCAGACTTGCTTCGTAAACAAGTGTTGAAAAAGAAGCAGCAGATGCTTTCCTCCTTCAGCACGTAACAACAGCAAATAGCATAATCAGGGGCTGATTACGAGACTGATTTCCGCTCTGTAATTTAAGAGCAGGTAATGGCGTGTACTGCACACCATGTGCCATAGCTTGCGTGCTGATCATTCCACGCCATAACCCCACCTCCTGCAAGGCAAGGCTTTTTCAACAGCATTTCTCATTTCTGAACAAGTCCTTTTCAGGCTGTGAGAGATGGAATAATGTCCTTATTCTGCATGCAACAAAATGCATGTTCTGAACATGTAATACATAGTCTACAGGTTGAGAAGATCAGAAACCCAGGAAGACTAGGCAATTTTGCAAGATCCATTGTGAAAATGTCAGCCACCACACAGTTTGTTCCAATGGTAATAAGCTCAAACTGGATGTGTAAACAGCGATTTAATCACCCAAATGATAACCCTCATTATATTGCATATACTGTGTCACAAGTTACACTATGGCAGGAACAGAAAGGGTATCAAAAAAGGAAGATAACCAAAGCTGTACTTTAAACACTGTTCTGAGCAAAGAAATGCAAAAGACATGAAGCAGTTTCAATAGCAAATGTCTGAAGTTGCTGAATAGAAATGGACAATGAAATTACAGACAAAGTATAACCTGAGCACAACACAGCCCTGGCACTATAAATCAAGCAGGGCCAAAGAGACACAAGATTTTTGAAGCTTGTCAAGCCACACTAAACAGCCAGCTCATCCCTGGAGTGCCACCAGTGTGCCTGACACAGCCTGGCAGAGGAACCTGCATGACATGCACGGGAGCTGCTGTAAGAAGCAGAAATTCATTGCTTGCAACCAGGCAGAGAGGCTGGGTGGCTGTAACCTCACTGTGCAAGCTGAGAGGTATGCAAAGATAAATAAATGTTACTTAGAAAGAAAAGCTTTGGGATTTTGTTATATTTTTAAACATACAGCGTTTCAGTAGTTTAGGACCCATTCCACCGAGCTTTAGCTTCATTCTTGATTTTCCAGATGCTGAGGATTTTAGCAAGGTGGTACGTCCTTTAGCATCTCTGTTTTTCTCCTATCATGGCAGGAGCAGCATGTGATCTATGTCTCTGGCCTGTGTTCTGGTCTAATCTTCTGCTTGTCCCTTTCAGCAAAACCTGATATTCAGGCCATCTCTTACAGTTATTGCTTCTCTCTGCGTAACTCCAAAAATGTCTCCCCTCATCCCACCAGATTTTCACCTCTTTCACATTCTTGACTGCTGCTGCCTCCTCCTCTCTGACAACTATTCTGGAAACATTGTCATCCTTTCCTTTGACATCACAACCAGCACAAAGCATAAAAAATAATAAAGATAAGAAATATTACTGCTAAGACCATGTTTACTGTACTTCCTTCCTGACCCCTTCAAGTCACCCCATTGATTTCACCTTCCACCACACCAAACAATCGCTTTCTGCCCTCTCTCTCAGAACCCCTTGGGATACAATTTCTGTCACATCATCTCATTTAGAGAAGGTAACTGTCACTCCATCACCAGGAGCATCCTCAGTCACCTGAATCTCTGTTTCTCCCACAAGCCCGTTTTTGCCCTCTCCCACTTCTCCCCTTACCATCAGCAAAACTCCTTTCAGCATTCACAGAAGCAGCTTTCACCTACCCACCCCAAAGCTCACTTTCCCCACGAAATATCCAGAAGAAACAATCTGAGGAAGCATGGTCATGCAGCAAGCTGGTGCTTCCACTCCCACAAGAGGAAAAGAGGGTTCAGTTCATGCTGCCCCTCTTCCTGCTTCCTTTAGTTTTGCGCATCGCATGTACTTGAAGATTGAGACTACGATTTTCTATGCCTAACACTGCACAACGAGACCTCTGCCATCACTGGCTTCAGGTAAGTACCATTAAGTGAAAATATTACTAGTAGTACATTCCTAAAAGAAATTCATCTCACCTTCTACATCATCGTGCTACCTTGATCTAATTCATATTAAGAATTTATATTTCTTTCAACCAGTATTCATGAAAGATTTCAGAATTTGGAATCACAACCACCGCTGCCATGTGCAAATGGCATATGTGTGTACACTTTTGTATGTATACTTAAAGACCCTCAATGTTTAGTCTCACAGATTCTCTTATTAAAAAATAAGACCAGCTTTTAATAAAGATTTCTCATCAGAATTCACCAAGATCATGCATCGATTTTAATATTTATTTAAAACAACTGTGACCTTTTAGAGCCTCACTCAAGGGCTTACTACATTTTTCTATCCAAAATGAAATTGCTTTAATTTTAAGGGTTTATTGTTGTTATAAAGATGAGGAATGGCAGGGTACAGTGAATTGTAATATGGCAGAATGCAATAAATATAGTTTAGTGCAGAGGCCGACTGAAGTGACCCGCCAATACACAGCACCGAATGAAAGCAAGCATTTTCAAATAGAAAAAATAACAACTTGCAGAAGTCTTCCGGTAAGTGAAAGAACTGGGGAGGGTGCCCTCTGAATGTTGAACTTCCCTCTTTATCGGCCTCCAGGAAGCTAATAAGGGAGAGGAAGGGCAAAGGCTGTCATCGCAGGGTCTTCCGTGGAAGCAGTGTGACAGGGAGGGATGCACGTGACACCAGCTGGAGCAAGCTTTGTGGACATCCCAGTATCAGCACGCCCCAGGTGTGTTTGTGTCGGCATTAGACAATTAATATACGCACTGAGGTGTTTCATTAGATTTACAAAAATGGTTTGTTAAGTATATTTTTTTAAATTCAATTTGATTTCCTCTTTCTTTCAAAACACAGGATCCTAGGAGATCTGAGGCAGCCTGGAAGAAAGGCAGACAGGTTCCGGCAGTGTTTTAGCAGAGGTTTGCTGACATATTTCTGCAAAACCTTTCAGTTTTCCTGCAGCATTGCTGGGTGACTCTGACAAACAGCCAGCTGCTTGCTTTTCTCTCGCTACTGGCCATGGATACCCAAATGCCTATGGAAATACAGAAGGAACCTATACTCATTTGAGAGCAGGGACCGTGACTCTTTCTGGCTACTGAAAAAGAGCGTTTTGGGGGAAAAAGACTCTCCTGTGCCTTGAGAATTCTTCGTTGTTGCAGAGAGCAGGCTGGTCCTAAGTGATACCTTATAAGGTCATAGAACCAATTGGGCTGGAAGGGACCTTTGAAGATCATATAGTCCAACTCCAACCTTGATCTCACCTTTGACTTTTGCTGTCAGCACAGCAGCTGGAGCCTCCTTTGGCCAGAGGGAACAGTTTCACTGCGTAGATTTCCAGGGCTGGAGAGCTGCAAGCATATCTGTTTACTGAATACTAATAATCTCCATGTGTTACGCAGCTTGACTGTCTAATGTCAGTGCTCATTCAGTACAGAAGATAATAACTTGAAGACAAGAAAGCCACCCCCACCAAATATAACAACCAGAAATTCACTTCCTTTTCCATATTACAAGCATAATCCCATATTTAAAAAAATCTCATCTGTCTATCAGGGTATTTAGCACTCAGTTATCAAAGCATTTGTCTGTAAAGTGGTAAAGAGATATCCATTTAATTCTGACCTTTAAAGAAACTAGGAAAATGCTTAAGTGGCAGACTGGATTGCAGACAGGACAGAGGGCCTTTGCCCTTTGGACCGCCATCTAAAATGAGCAGCTTGCAGAGGTCTTTGGTGAACTCCATCAAGCCTGCAGCAGACAGCTGTCTGGACGGCATCGGGCAGGTCACGGTAGCTGTGAAAGGGCTGGGATTCATCTCTCACTGGCTCCTTCCCAGGGAGGGACTGCTCCAAGCTGAGCTGAGGCTCTTTGGTTTAGTGGGGCTGCACCTCCATTGCGAGGAGGCCGAGGGGGTCCCGTGAGTAGCTGGAAGGTACCAACCTCTGAAAAAATCCAGAGTTGGGGCTTTTGCACTTCTTTTCCAGAGCTCAGCCTAGGGGTCAAACAACATCACAAAGAAAACCCGTGTGAAGGGACATAGCAACAAAAAAGTTATTGCCAGAATGGTTAATGCCTTCTTCCATTTCAAAGCATGAAGCTTAATTTCCTCCTTACACCTATGATAAAATTTTGCAGTGTTCAGCACTCCACGGGGACTGTTGATATATAAATAACTAAGTAGATAAGGCTCCATTTATCTGAGACAGCCACAGTATTCTGAAGGCAGGCTCGCAGCAGAGCAGAGACTGCATGAGTTGTATAATGCACTCCTGGCTTTTGAAGGAAAGCCAGGCCAAGTCCTGTATCACTTTGTTGACTGAAGGCAATACTTTTCCAAAAAAATCAAAGCTTAAGTTGGATTCCCAAGCCTATGTTTAAGCTTCAGAAGTGCAGCTGGATCTTTCAAACTACCAACACCCTTGAAGTCAGCATATGTTCCAAGTATGCCGGAAGTCAGACCAGTTATGTAGGAGCCAAGGGCTGGCAGCATGACCAAGCTGTCCAGAATGCTCTTCAGTGTTTCAGAGGCATGCAGGAGGCCTTAACTAAAAACCCCAGCCAAGACATGGGCAACCATCGTGTTTTTCTTCCCTTCCCTAATACAAGAAGCATTTCAGTGAAAACAGTGCTCTGACTTTCTCGTGCCCTTGTTGCCCTCAGGACTGTCCATCTCTGCTGATGATCAGCATATACTGTTTGCTCTCCGCTTTAGACTTGGTTAAGTTTTAAACTTGACCCTGGGGCTTTAAGTACAGAGGGTGGGAAAGGGAAGAGATAGAAAAGCATTAGCTAAAGTAAAGAACTAGAAGACAACTCTGGCAAGATTAGCCATATATTTATCTGTCAGAGAAGGGTTTTTTCCCTACAAAAAAAACCAAAATCAGACTTGAGAAAGCCCAATTCCAATTATATGTCCTCCCTGTTCTCAGAAAACATTACATGGAATAAAGGGAGAAAATTCCCCTACCTTCAAGAAGGTATTTCTTACTGAGAAAAAAATATTGCTGATCCTTTTTGTGGATTGAAGGACATTTTCTGTCTCTGTCTCAGCCCTCAGTGATGGATGTAAATTAAATGGTATTAGACCCCAAGGATGTCTACCCAGAGAGGTTTTTAAAACCATTTAGAGGTGGAAAAGTGTCTCAAGGCAACTTACAAAGCCTGCTGGAATCAGCAGGTTTGGGAAAGATGGGACATCCTTCTGCAAAGGGCAAGCAGCAGAGAGAAATCCTGCACCTTCAGGACAAAAGCCTGTGCTGTCAGAGCTTGCCCTAAGCAACTGTCCAAGATCAGGGCCTTATGGGTGAGAGCTTTATCGATGAACAGATGAAATTCTCTCTGGTCAGTCTCAGTTCATTCTGGATAAGAAGGCTGCCTTTGCTGGATTTACTTTTTTCTGTATAGGCACCAAACATTTACTCAGCAACGATGTCCCCATGTGTCTGGTGTACCACAGTGGCTGTTGGCATGCTATTCTTGAATACTTCCTACAGATTTTTTTATTTTATGACACTATGCTACCCTGATGAGGTTGTCCCACCCCTTGCGCTTCCTGTGTTGCATCACCACAGGATCTCTTGTCGTCATAAAGAACAAGGAAGGTAAAGGCCAAAGAAATGAGTACCAATTCTGTCCTGGCAAAATAAAAATAAAGCATGGCTAGAGTTGGACACGGTTGGACTGCAGACTCTGCACTGATAGCCGGTGCAGGGGAGTCTGTAAGCAGCCTATGTGTCCAGATGGTTAAGGTGAAAATATTGGGATAAATTTTGGGCCAAGAAGGCAGGTCCACCCCCCAATAATCTGCAAGATGAAGTGTGTGCAATAGTTACAATGGGCCAGGATCTGATGGTGTGTTTTTCCTGGCACTCCTCAGAAGAGCAAATGAGAATACCTGTACTTTGCAGAAGGCGGGCTGGTGGGTAGACAGATTTCACACCGGGACTGCAACTGTTCTGTTCCCTTTGCTGCACAGAGGTGTGTGTGATGGGGTGGGGAGCGTATTGCCAACGTTGTGCTAGCTTAGGGCTAGTGTTGGGCCTGATGGATGAGACAGATGGGCTGGGAGAACGGGCCATGTCGCAGAGCACTCTTTTGGCAGCAGTCACAGGAGCTTGGTGACTGCAGAGAGCCAGCCTCTGGTATTCACAGAAGGTGCTGGGATGACCGCACTGGCAAAAGGCACCCCTCTCCTTAGAAAGCAATGAAACTCAGGGCAGACACCAGCAAAGGACTGGTGGCTGCTGGCAAGTATCCTGTAAGTCTGTCTGGAAAGAGCTTTACTGGGCATGAAGGGGATGTTTTTGTCCATCCTTTCAGCCTTAATCTTCTTTGTTCAGACTGCTAGAAAGGTTGACAAGCTGTTCAAATGACCTTGGCAGCTCTGTGACACAGGTGCCATTGCTGGACTGAGACCAACAACTGCTTTCAGATAGCGTAAGTAGCCCTACAGTTAAAGAACTTCTAATTTCACTGGTACAGACACAGCAAATGGAGCCTGATGTCACATCGCATGAAAGTCTTTCATCCAGCATATTTATCCACACAGTGGACATGAGTTGCAGCAAAAGCAATTACAATTAGACATCAGGAAAAAAATCACTGCTAGGATGAACAAGCACTGGACCAGATGTCCAGAGAGGCTGTGGAGTCTCCATCCTTGAAGATATTCAAAAGCCAATCAAACACAGCCCTGAGCAATGTGATCTAAGTTAGCCCAGCTCTGAGCAAGGGACTGGCTCAGATGATCTCCTGCAGTCCCATCCAACATAAATTATTCTGTGATTCTGTAATTATTCTATAATTTCTTAAAGACTCATGATAAAATTATCCAGGCTTAAAGCAGACAGCTTGGTGATGTTGGGGCTTTCCTGTACTCCTTTTAATAGGCTCTGTATTAAAGAACACTTATCCAGCCCAAAGGCACATGACAAGAAGAAAGTCCTAGAAAGCTATTTTCCTGACAGGTTGAAAGATGATATCAGATAGAGTGATTTTTGGCTTTTTTATACAGACCTCTTAAACAGATGTGGCTGTTGTCAGAATCCATTCAGGCAGGTCTCCCCCGTGCTCAGCTGTACAGCCCCGGCATCATCCAGAGAACGAGAAGGGCAAATCAGACACTGGGAGATGCACCATGAATGACGCCAAATCAGCATGGTGATGGAGCAGCTCAACCAGCACCCCATGGAGAATGGGCTGTAGAGCCGCTGAATGCGGGGCTGGGGACAGTGGGTTGAGGAGGGGTAGGTGGGACCATGGCAGCCTCCTTCCTCTCTTCCCATCAGAGGCCAGGGCAGATGGAGCACTCCACTGCACTGCAGGTTTCTGCAGGGACAGGGGAAGGATACTATGCCATGAATAAGTAGATGCAGGATGCTATAACACCAGCAGAAATGTAGAGTTCACAGCTGCGTTGAAGCTTTTGTATTGTTGTTTCCAAACCAAGTTCATTTTTGTATTGCTTCAAGTATCTCAGAGACAAATCTGAGTACCCTGGGAATGCCTGGAAAAAATCCATCAGCTCCATACAACTGCAGTAAAACACATAAAAATTGTATCATGTAGGGTGGGAGAACCAAGAATTAACATTCTTTAAAGCGTTATAGAGTGTGGATCCTGATGGGACAGTGCCTTCAATGTCATATTCATCGTATAAGTCACTGCCTCTCATTAACAGGGAACAGGAAGGAGAGGGTCACAAAAGGAGGAAATTCCTTCAGCTATCATATTTGGGATGCTAAGATGAGACTCCACATGAGAGTAGTATACCAAACCAGGGAGTAGACCTCCCACTCCCACTCAGAAGTGCCTGTTTCTCACGAAATTTGACCAAGAACAAACCCTGCCAAAATGTGGTTACCCAGCACCTCTGAAAAACCAGCATTGTGAACTATTTAGTTTGGAGAAGAGCTAAGGGCGTATGAAACAGGCAGTGATTTTTGCCATTTTCCATAATACAAGGGGTTGGGAGAGGTAGGAATGCTCCAAAAGAGAGGGAAACATAGTAGGAGTTTTTAAAAGCCCATGTAGATTTTGACATGATTTCACTTGTTGTTTGGAAAGAGCAAGCAGCAGAGAGACATCCTGCACCTTCAGTACAAAGCCTGTGTTGTATGTAGTTAATGAGATTGAAAGGACAGTTAGGATTTATTTCTAAATATGTCATTTTAATCAAAAAAAAAGGTATAATTGGCTCAAACCTCTGCACATGAATATGACAACTTACAGTCATGAAGGAACATCCATGCAGAAAGCACTGCAAAATGCTACATGGTTTTGACCAAAGGGATTTTTTTATGCCCGCTGCTGATTTTTCTCCCCGCCTCACGACCAACACCTCCCCATCTCCAAAGTTAAGGATCAGCAACGCAAGTGTTATAACAACGCATGTCAAATTATATACAGAACTCACAGAGTTAGTTAGTAAATGCCTTGATTACAAAACACAGCGTGAACAGCCCCTAGATAATGAAATCCATTCCAGCAGATCTGTGCCAGAATGCTAACTGGGACCTTGATCTGAGCAGTTCAAGCAAACCACAACATTGTTTTACTGCACTCACCACCCTCAAAAGATTCAGTTTAGTTGCTAAAATGATCACAGTGCTCAAAGGGTGAGAGAAATTTTTTCTTCTGCAATTAAGGAGTCTTAAAAGCAAAAGTTGCTCTGTGCCACTGTCTCATATACTGCTCCAATTCCACTCATTATTCAGTAATAATACATTCATTAAACTATATCAACCTTAAATTATATCAATCCATAAAGCAGATTTGCAGCTCACTTATTCAAAATTGGTTTGATAAGTGAGAACACATAAAAAAATTAACTTCATTTTGTGTCATTCCTAGAAGCTTGTTTCCATTTAATATCTTCCGAAAACAAGATATCCTGAGCTTAAGTAGGAATCCACAGCAACAAAAGGTCATCAAATTTTGGTTTTCTTAGGCTGTTGTTATCGACACTGGATTCACGTTGTACAGGTGAACAGCATATCTTCCCAGAAGAAGGCCTGAGCTTGGTGAAAAACAACTTTGTCAGATATATTCTGGCATGACGTCTATAGTTGTGTACATTTCAGTAATGCAGAGAGGGCTATTGTTTTATTGGTGTTGATTGTCTAATATTTTAAAACACTTATGATGAAAAAATATCAAGGCAGATTGAAATACTGTAGTTACATAAACTGTACAATGTTCATTGGAATAATTGTCCCACATTTTACATATGATAGTAACAAACAGCTAGATATCAGAACGATTGAAAGGTGTCCAAAATTGCTGCTTGCCAGCAGAGAATTATATTCCATAAGAATTTTTTTGTGCTAGCCTTATCATCAAAACTTCTATAGAAAGTGGTTAACACCTTCCACGTTTTTGCTTTCCCTTATCCTCTCCTGAGAGAAGACTATATTCAGTTCCTATTGTTATATCCTAATGATGATTATATTCATGACTGCTGTTTTTTTACATCTTCCTCCCTTTTAGGTGCAGGCTGGTGTGTACTTACATCAGAGAAGCCAAAGTCACTTGGGGTGACCTGCAATCAGGTCACCCAGTTGGGTTTGGCAGGACTCAGGAAAGCTGAAGGTAAATGCTTGGCTTGGACAGTTGCAAGTGGAGCAAACGGAGCTTATCCAAGCGCGCGTGCTGTCTCTCTCCCTGAACACCATGGACTCCAAAGCTGGTGGCAGTACTACAGAGATGAAGAAGGAGGTACAAGAAGTTGGATGTTACATAGTTCTAGCTTCGCATGAAGTACTTCCTTTCCACACTGAAAATAAACACATGCTGAGCATGATATCTGTAGAGGACTCTGACTGAACAGGTAAATACTTACAAAAGGTTCACTATGAGACATTACAGTAATGCTTGTATTACTCTGAAAGTCAATCCGAATGCTAAACCCTAGGCATTGACTATTCTGCAGAATGACTTGCAAAGCCACTGAAGTACATATCAAACTGGCCCTGGGGGGAAAGAAAAGCAGTAATGAAATGATGCTATTTGATGGGTGCGTGCGTGTGTGTGTGTATTCAGGTCACCCAAGCCAGTGTGCTAGCGCTCTGCACGGCACTCCAAGAACCTCACCCAGTTTCAGATAAAATGTTGCACCACATTGCAATGCGGATTTTATTGTCTCATCTTTCAGAAGCAGCAGGAGGCGCTGAGAGAATCTGCAGTACAGTTAAAACTACTTGATACCAAATAGAGTTCTTTATTAGATCCTTCCTTATGGAAATTTCCTGTTAAACATTTGAAATATAATGTATTTCCTTAGATAAATATGTAATAGGAATTGGGAGTTATTAATGCATCATAAAAAGTCTATTCCAGCAAGAGCAGTTACCTTATTAATTAGGAATAGCAATCCTGAAGATTCAGTTATTTATATGATTTTAATTTAGTTCCAATTCTAAATGAAAGTTTAATTATAATTGCACCTAATTCACCCAGAGGATGAAAGGGCCCATTTAACAAAGGACATTCTGGCTTCATTAAAAGATTACAAAGGGAACTAGGAATTGATGGTATTTTACAATATTGTTCCAAATCCCAGGAGATTTGCATCAGACATGCTCCATAACATTTAAGGAAATCAATTCTGGAACCCCAGTAAATGAATCCATAAATTACACTTTAATATCTCAAAGTGCTGCCTTCCTCAGATGGAATTTGTCACTCCCAGGATCGATACGGAGAGTACAGCGTTAGACTGGTTTTATGGAGAGCAATTCATGCAACTGCATCATTATACCATGTTTCACCGTGTCACATTGCCAATGCCTTCCTATCTAAATAAGCAGACACCTCTGTCTAGGAGTGAAGTCTAGATATAAAAATTTGCTACAGGTTAACTCCCTGTTTCAGAGGAAATAATGGAAATTGATGTTAACCAAATTTGACAAATGCATGGGGAAAAGCAACACCCATACAAATTATTAGAGCACTTAACACTTCGTAGAGTAGCAGTCATGGTCTCAGTGCACAAAAATAAAACCCAGCACTCCTTTTCAGCACCAACTTATTGAACAAATACCTCTCTTCAGAGAATTAGATGACCAAAATTGCCCTCCACTAATGTCCAGATATCATCAGCAAGCAGACAGCATGTTTCAACCCCAAACAGTGAAAGGGTTTGTGGCATCCCTTTGTTTAACCACCCTGGCACCGAGAGTAGAGCGCTGTGAGGGATTTATTGGGCAGGAGTGCCCGGGTTTTCACAGGTGCTCTCATGCTGGGACTGCGGACTGAAGTGCCTCACTCCAAAGGCATTTTGCATGGGTAATGCTACAGTAGCTCTGGTGAGGACAGTGGGACCTGCAGCCATCCCTGTGCCGACACCAAAAGTTGGACAGCTGACAGCAAGGGAGACCTACATAAAAACATAATGTGAATTATATGCTGAACTAGGGAGTGCCAGTGCATATCCATGTGTCTCTCCCTGAAAAGGAAGAGCAGCACTATATTTTCCCACTACAAGGGCGGGAAAGGAGAGTGTCCAGGGATGGAGAGGTAAAACAAGAAAAAATCCTCATTTTCTCTCTCCCATAATTATGTGGGTGAAATTGCCCATGTTAGCAAGAGCTGTGGTCCAGCAGTAACCCATCACTGCTGGGAATCCTATGTCTGTGTTATAAGCCTTTGGTGCTTTTTACTGTGGACTGGACACTGCCCATGTCCTCCAGAACCCCCTGTGCACATGGGGGGGGGTCCTGGTTGGAGGACACCTGCCTCACACTGACTGTGGGAGCATCTCTCCACCTGCCATTGCTCACTGAAGACCTCGTGCAGGTGAAACCCCTTCTCCTCCTCTGACTCATGCTCCTGGGTTATTTCTTCTTGTTTTGGTTCAGGGCATTTACAAGCAACAGTTCGGTGCCTGCCAGCCTGAGGGCTCGTGTGTGAGAGCAGCACAGGCTGTGCTTAACCTTACAGCAACGGGAGCAGCTGGGGGGGACCTTAGCCCTTGCCCCCCACCCCATACACTGTGGAGTCCTGCCACCGCCCTGTGCCCCATCAGAGCTGCACCGTGATTTCTAACCTCATCTCTTGTTCTTCAAAGGGAGAGTGAAGTAACAGGGGCAGATGGCAACAGACAGCGCTGGGCATCACAGGAGATGGGCAAAAGCTGGCACTGTGCTGCCTCGCGGTATAAGAGCTGAAAGTTTCCATTCTTGATCCTCATGTACATCTGCAAAACTGTCAATCAATGCCGGGTTTGTTGCACAAGAAAACGTGAGAAGAGCTCTTTGGTACATTCCCAGCAAGGGGCCTTGTGTAAGCGCTCTGCTGCTCACACTCTTCTGCTTCCTCAGTCAAGAAAACGCGCTCCTCTGTGGCAGTAGCCAAGATCCCTTGCACAGGGCTCGGCCTCTGCTTTCTTTCTCAAAAGTGGTGCAGCAGCTTTTTCTGCTGCCTTATTTTCTCAGCTATACCGCTGTGGAAGCGGTGTCCACTATTACAGGCATGTGCTTTACCCAGTGGATTAAAAGGAGTGGCTTTCAAGCATACAGAGTAAAAGGTGTTGCTTGGATGTTCCCTCTGTAGAAATGGCCTGCACGGACGCCAGCATCCAGCCACGGGCTGGTCCTGTCATGTGCTGCAGGGCATTTATTTATCACTTCGTTGCTTATCATCTGGCTCTGGCAATTGCAGTATAACTGACAAGAGAGGCAGGCTTTTTTGTCTTTAAGAAACAAAAACCTACAGAGTCCCTTGCGGTTTTTCAGCCTCCTTTAATGCTACCTGCGCCCGGCATGAATTCAGCAATAAAAGCGAGCATTGAGCCTGTGATCAACACAATTCACCAGGGTATCCTATTTATTTTTGGAAACTGGTACATTACCACATGTGCATCCTTTTTCCCTAAATCACCGCAGAACCTCTGCACATAAGAAAGAGCATTGCATTTTGACTTGTTATCAGATCAGAAAGCAAGAAATGCCTCCCTGTGAAAAGGTGCAAGCAGGCAAGGGTAAAACACAGTGAGAAAGCAGCAAACTCTCTGCCTTTTACAAGGTTAGCACAAAAAAAAATATTTTAACATTTTAAATGTTTTATTTTCTGATTCCCCTCACCCCGTTATGTTCAATGGAGATTTTCTCTGGGTTGCTCAGCTAAACAGGAGTAAGACACACCGAACTGAACTTTTTTCAGATGTCATCACATACAGTGAGGTACCAGTCACCCTCATGGATTTTTGTAGCAAGGGATGATCCTTCTCCCACAGCTTTCCACTTTAAAATAAGTGAGGTGGTTAAAGTGTCTCTCCTTTTATTCTCGTAGTTGCAGTCTGCAAGTGATTATACAGGAAAATACAGTTTTCTGTTTTTTTTCTGAGTCCAGGTAGGAAGGAGACCTTTGCATCTACGGCAATACCAAAGTCCCTGGAAAAGAAAGTTTCCCAGATTTAGGGAGCACAAAACTTAAAGCTGTGGAAAATGTTTTCCATGGGAGAGCCAGCAGTTCTCAGACAATGACAAAATGCGAATCCAGAATAGCACAAAACAAGGGCTGCTCTGGGCAATGAAGCAGAGCGGACTGGAGCAGCTATTCTGGGGACCGTAAAGGATACATGCTCAGACTCGGGGGCAGGCAATATCTCTGAAAGTCAGCCTCCAGGAGTCTAAATATGGATACCCAAAATTAGAGGCCGTTTTTGAAAATATGAGCCTGGGTGGAAAATTTTGCATTGCACATATGCAACGTGCCATTTTCACAGGCTTATAACCACTTACTCCTAAGTCAGTATTTCTTCCACCATGACAAAAACACCTCTCTTCAGTCAGGATGAAGTTATTTGACTAGTCAGAGTTCACAAACTAAGGCAAACATCAAACCCAAACACAAACAGCTGCAGAATTATAGCCTGGTATGTGGAAAAATAGACACCTTGTGCTAGGCAAGCTCAAAAAGAGCTTCACCAAGAAATGTTTTTAAAAGCAGTCCCAGAGAAACAGATCTTAAATTTGCTTAGTTGAAGTATTGTTGGTTTTCCTCAGGGAACTCTAAGCTGAATGGGGCATGACAGCTTTGCTTGTCCTTCAAAACCAGACTCGGAGGGCATTTTTGGAGGTAGAAGCCACACTGTGGGAAGCCCAAAGCCTCTCGCATTGGGACGCAGCCCTCAAACAGCACCGGGCGATGCAGGAGGACTTAGCCCATGGCACAGTCAGGGGGAATGGCTTCGGCCACCCTGTGGGTTAGTCATTTGCAGAGGTCACCTATGGGAGCCACAACCATGTCCCACCCTGGCACTTCTGTCCTTCCCACATAGACAGACAGCATCTCCTTACTCAGACACATGAAATATTTGGGGGAGATTAATCAGCTCCTAACTATAGGTAAGTCACCGAGCTGATTACTTAAGAAGACACTCTTCTATATGACTGTATGACATGTATAATGTGCACCAGTATGGACCTATGTCAACTCACTCTGCTGTTGCCATCACCCAGCATCTCTCTGGGCAGGGCTTGATGGCGCACCTCAGCTCAGATCAACACCGTTATCCAGCAGCAGTTTCAGTTACTGACATTTCCTTAATCATCCTTCCTTTTTTTTTATTTCTCGTGTCTGTCTTACTTTGGTTCCGGGTAATACGAACAATGTAATATTCTTCATTTACATTTAATTTGCCTATATTTCCCCCCTGCATAGTTTGTACAAAAACAGTCTGTCAGTTCCTCCCTCAGACAGTTAACACTCCGGCTTTCTTCAATTTCTTTTGACCCCTACTACAAAATTCATTTTGATAAATTATTTATGTTTGAAGCTCTCCAAGGAATTATCATTTGTACCTTCTATAGTTTCTGCCTGTCACCAGCTATTACTGAATTTCATCAGCTGGACAGCAGCTGCCAGTAATGAAGCCAGGTTGTTCCTCTGCCTTGACTTTTTGCATCACCCAACGGCTACAAACCAACCAGCTCCTATTTTACAAGCCTGCTCCCTTGCCCATTTTGGAGGCTAAAGTTGGGTTGATTTTATTTCCTAGTAAACTTGGCATGAAAAGCAGCAATAAAGAAAAAAATAGACGCTGTTACTTCTGTGCATTTAGGTGGATAAATAATGTCAAAACCAAAATCTATCTCAGCCTCAGACCAGAATATAGTTGTATCTGGCTATGGTCATTGTCAAGCAGAAACAACTGTAATGTCCTAAACCGACTTAATTAAGCCATCACCTTCAGGAAGCAAACGTACCCGCCATCTCCCAAAGCCCTCCTTGAAAAATAAAGCAAACTCTTGGGTGTGAAAATTTATTTATGCAGCAATGGGCCTTGGTTGTCATCTCCTCATTCATTCATCCAAAGCCAGACCGTAATATTGTCATGTTTTCCAGTCACCACAAGAAGTGGGTTCTTCTGGGCTTAAGGTCCTTGTTGTTAGATCTTCTAGCAATTAAAAGCTTCACAGAAGCCCTTTGAACATGACTTCTAATCCACCCTGGCAATAATAAATGTTTATGTGTACTAAGCTAAACAGGCAATAAAATCTTCATAGGATGGGAGTTTTAGTCAGATAAAACTAAACAAAACTCTGTGTAAAAGAAAATCCACATGTAGACCTGTTTCCTTTGTTTGACTGATTTTTTTTAGTAAACTTTCTGCATGTCTGAAAATGAAAGCTCTATGCAAAATTTTTGCAGTGTTTTCAGTTTCATATACAAATTGACTTCCTTTGGCTTCTTTCATGTTTAATCTGTTTTCTCCCTCTCTCCAGGTTCCTGTGGCAAAACAAGTGAGTGCCGAAAAGGAAAGAAACAAAAAATTGTGAAGCATGGAAGAAAAACAAAAGCGAAACCTAACACTCAAAAATTCATGCTTTTGACAATATTTCAAAATAGATATTCAAAACGTATCTGAAAAATGTTTCTTCCAGCTTTAAAGTAGCCATCCATAATACTTTCTTGCCCTTCCATTCCCTGTATTCTTTGAGCTTGTCCAGGAACCTTTGTATTGAAGGACAGTGCAGAAACAATCCCAAGCAGCAGTCTTTCTTTGCAAGTAAACTCTGTTCTACTGAAGGGAGTTTCATGTTAAACAGAATAAAAAGAATGGGCAGTGAAGACTTACATTGCGGCTTCCTCCCTCGTCATCAATGATATCCGTAAATTTTCATGGCATCATCAATGTGGACTTTGATTTTTTTAGGAAAATCCCTACATTCGGGATGTGCATCGCACAGAACAGCTAGCACTAGGGGTCAATTCAGTCTAAACATACCACCGTTGAAGACATGCCTTCAAACCTTGACTTAAACTCATTAGGGAATCCTACTGAAGCCCGCAAGTTGGCATATCCAGCCCCTCTCACCAGCTGCAACCCTTCTGAGTGACACAGCAGTGCGAATTGGCAAAGGCAGGGGCCAGCCTGTATTTCACTTTCTCATGACACATGACAAGAGCACGCCCCACGAAGTTCACTCTCATTATTAGTTTTTTCTAGGGACTAAATTCACCCCAGCAATTTTAAGTATTCCCTGTTTTCCGCAGCTGCTTTACTATTATCATCTTCCTTCTTTGTGCCTTTTTGAGAGTAAGAACAGTGTACGTGAGCATTCAGTGGAAGACTTTTTGATATAAGATGGCCAAGTATGGCACACTGGTACCACCACATCTGCCTTGATGTCTTTCCATGAAGTAACTCTCAATTAAATGTGTGGCAACCCAGGATTTTTGCTTCAAATCATACTATTTCACACAGTTTTAGTAACATTGAGGACCCTGAACACTCAGAAAACCTTAGCAATATTGATACATGCCCTGAAAATTCATTAGTCTAGAATTTAAATCTGTTCTCTTTTTCTAATCTATTCCTTGTAAACTCATAGGAATTGTTCTCTGGATTTGGGGTTTACAGCAAACTTCTTTCCAGATATAGCTCTGAGAGTAGAAATTTTTATTTCAGTAAAAGGTCAGAAACTGTAACTGTATAATAATTGTAGGAGCGAGAATTTGAGGAAAAACATCAGTTGAAGTCGTGAGAACTGGTAGCATAATAGTCAAAACATCTCTGCTATTTTTTTTGGTGTAACAGCAACACCTTCATACATCAATGTTGATTAGAGCCAACTGCATCACATCCTGAAATACATCTTTGAAAAATGAATGCTGAGTATGATTATTTTTTCTTACAGTCACATAATTTCTAATGTTTTCCTAAAAGCTCCAGCTTCTCAAATTACATATACTCATGAGAATCACAGGGTTTCATTTCTCACGATAAGGCGATGGAAATCTAACAGAACAAAGTCAAGCAGTTAGATTCCAGCCAAGAGAAATTTTGCTGTAACTTGCATCTCATCAGCTGCACGCAGCAGAAGGGAGGAGAGGCAAGGGAGCAGCCAAAGGACTGAGGAATGGCCCTGAGCTGTTGGCATGACACAGAGGAGAAAAATCCCGGGATGTACTGGGTGAAGTACTGCAGTGGGCAGGGAGAGGTATTTTTCATGCTGTACATACCCCCAGCGGCATCGCAACCAGAATGCCATCCACAGCTCTAACAAAGCTGAACTCAAGCTAGAACAGGTGCAGAGACCTAGCAGGATGGGAATGGGGAGTCAGTTTTACTGATGAGACAAATATAGCTTGATAGGGTTAGCCTAGCAAAAGAAAGGCTGAAGGGGATACAATTACACTTTATAAATACATGCCCAGACAGCAGCAGGGCTGAAAAACCATTCAAGCTATGAGACAATGCCAGCACAAGAATAAATAGCATGAAAAAAGTCGTCAACTATTTTAAGCTAAAAGTACATTTCTAATCATCAGAGAAGCGATGGCTTATAACAGTCTTCCAGCAGCAGCCGTAGGTGCTAGTAAGCTAACTACTTTTAGAGCAGAAAAATAGTAAATTTATCTAAGAGATTTGATGACATGGTATCTGCTGTAATAATGGGTGTCCCCTAGGCTCTATGCTCCTAGTAAGGTTCTGGCTGTCATGGCTGGAAGGTAGAAAAGAAATAGATAAATGTAAACTCTGAAAGCTGAGACCCATGAAGGCAGGTAGTTGTTTACTGATATCCAAGTCCAGCGCAACAGAGAGGTGGATGAAACCAGTGAGAGGAAAAAAGTGATCCCTTTATTGCCTGTTGCCCTCCCTTTGCAACCACCACTGTCCTGTCTCTCTGACCTGCCCATCTACAGAGAGGCCAGCTCACGAGGATTTCCTCAGCTTTGGCCAAAAGGGGAGTTTGTCTGCCCAGCACTGCCAGACTCACCTCAACCAAGGGAAAATCAAAAAAAGTGGGAACAAAGAGTCTTAGCTCGAACCTTTGCTATAGCTGAGGATGGATCACGTGCCCAGCTCCTTCCTGGTCAGAACATCCCAGGTGCCTGTTATGCCATAGTTTCGTCAGAGGAGAAAAACTCTTTTTGTATCTCCTCAAAGCCCCATAGCAGCCATCTCTCCTGTTTCTATTCTTGCCCAAGTGAGCTCACTCCAGACCCACCTTTTTGGCAAGCAGGCCAAATGGCTTCTACCAGGCAGGGAAAGGTTTCTGCTTCATATCCTTCAAAGGCAGAGGGACGCTTGCTTTCAGCTTGATTTCATGCACATTTCATTCACCGGCTCTGAAAAGCCTACCAGCGTTGCTACTCCCACACAATATATCATAAATAACTGAACGGGTAAGTATTTCACTGAAGGCCCTTGGAGTGCAGCCCTGTAACTCCTGTAGAGTCATTGGCCATAAAGCTAATTTCACAGAATCACAGAATGTTCGGGGTTGGAAGGGACCTCTGAGGGTCATCTAGTCCAACCCCCCTGCCGAAGCAGGGTCACCTACAGCAGGCTGCACAGGACCTTGTCCAGGCGGGTCTTGAATATCTCCAGAGAAGG
>Ga0065711_1030613_pt1 | contig 31993 bp, 20 predicted proteins | sample Hoacrofraction12_FD_59098 | JGI IMG/M metagenome (GOLD analysis project Ga0065711, IMG submission 59098) | Hoatzin crop microbial communities from Cojedes, Venezuela - Epithelial fraction 12 v2 (version 2) | ecosystem: Host-associated > Birds > Digestive system > Esophagus > Crop | place... | reverse complement strand
GAAAACCTCTCCTGTTTTGATTAAAAAAAAAAAAAAAAGCCACTTCTCTGCTCTAACTCCACAGCATTCTCCTTTTATTTATTTTTCTTGCAACATGGTCCAATTCTTATTTTTTGCGGAGTTAAATGAGCAATAAGTAGTAATCAGATGTTGACATAAAGTTATGTGTACACCTGCTGACTGCCTCATAAAGAACAACAATGCTTTTAGTTAAGAAATGGCAAGTAAACCAAAATACAGAAATTAAGTTCATTAATAAGAAACCCAAGCAGTTAAATTTATATATATTTATTAAATCACACAAGATTTCTGAATGACCTTTTTCATTTGATGGTGCCTGATGAAAGCTGTTCTGATTTCAGTTCTGACTCAAAATCTGGTATTCTTCAAGGTTTTGCCGGTCAAACTGTGTATTTAAAGGAGCTTTTAGATGAAAGATAGAGGAGCTGTGTTGCACATCAGTGTAAATTCTGGGTATGTACCAGTTGGGCATGTGACTGTTGGATTGTTGATACTTCCATGAATTCTGAAAAGATGTAAAATTATCACTCCGTGCCCAAGTCAGAAACACTGGAGGTCTGTGAGTGAACTGTAGATATATGTGTGCACTTGTGTCTCCATTGGCGTTCAGGGCATTGAACTGAGGGCCTGCAGTGCAGAAACATGCGAGTTGCTGCGATTTCAAAAACCAACAGACTTGTTGGGTGAGAGCTGGGGCAGGTCCAGATCCGAGTGCATTAGGACCTGTGGGGACTGCTCACAGTTTCTATGGCCCTGACACATCCAGGAAAGCAAGGACAATGAGGTCCTCGGTGAGTGTGTCTCTCTGCTCCCAAACGGACTCTGGCTGAGAGGATTTGTGATCTCTTTTTTTGATCTGAGGAAGCAGAACAGATAGGCAAAGCAGCTGAAGTGTGAAATGGAGAAGGTTAAGTTTCTTTGTGTAAGCTTTAATGCTATTCTAGTTGTAGAGAGTTTTTGAAGGGTTCTTTAAATGGCTTTCAAGACAATGCTGTTTTACAGAAAAGCTGTCAAGGAGGGCTGGGATGATGCTGCTAGAATTTGACTGTGTTTCCTTGAAGGCTTAAGGCCAAGCAAATGGCCTGGTAAAACCAGAGTACGTAGTGTAAAGGGGGAGAAGAGCAAGTAGGGGTGAGATGGGGAAGAAAGGAGACAGATGCAGTGGGAACAGAAGTTTGTTGTCTGACTGCTATCGGAGACTTGGCTGAAGCTGGGTAATTGTGAAGGCATCTGAGTTCTCCTTTGGATACATTGCATGATGGGGTAACAACAGCCTGACTGAGACTCACCCACAGCTCTCATAATATCAGGGTCAAACTGAGGGTCCCCTCAAATGGGTGGGTCATTCTCCCAATTACTGTGTCCTGGTATTAAGCCCTATAACTGACTGAGCAGATTCTGCTTCTGGTATGTGCTCTACTTTCATACTAAATATGATCTTTCAGTGCTCTCAGAAGACCTTTTTATTTGGACTGCTACAGTCTTCCTGATTTTAATATTGTCTGACTTGCTATAATCAGTTTTTTCAAGCAGACTACTTTGGACTTGGGTTGGCCAGTGTAAAGTACTAGGCCTCTTTGCAACGAGACCAGACTGAGTTCAGAGCAGTGACATGTATATGAACAGCATGTCAGTCTTGAATGGTTTTCCAGTCAAAAAAGTAAGTCACAGCAAAGGGTGAATTTGATCCCCTCACCATGGGGTGGAGGGAAAAGAGAGGTGGTCTTGAATTTGAAGCATGAGTCTTGTATGTCTTTGGACTGAACCTCTGGGCCAAGAACAATATCTCAATAACGGGATAAGTGATGTGAATTTACAGCCTATAACTGCTTCCTGGTTAAGACAGATACAGATAAGCTGTACTCGTGAGGTGTACTGTGAACTCCAAAGGCATTCTTGGAAATGTCTCAGTGGTCCTTTGCAATGCAGTGAATATCACCTGGCTCATTTACAGGCTTTATTAGTGCTTGGGGAGTCTGGGAATTCATGGTTGTTGGTTAACATGTATTAATGCAGGAAAGCTGCATGACTGTTTTGGTCATGAGGGTAAAGCGGACTGTCATGGCACAGAATTAGGCACTTGACAAGCAAGAATCTTCCTGATGGTGGATGATGGAATGATCTTACATATGGTATGAGCCTATCAGAAAGCTGGAAAGGGACTTTTACAAGGGGTAATGGCTTTAAACTAAGAGGGGAGATTTACATTAGATATAAGAAAGAAATTCTTTACTATGAGGGTGGTGAGGCTGTCCCGAGAAGCTGTGGCTGCCCCCTCCCTGGAAGTGTTCAAGGTCACGCTGAATGGGGCTTTGATCAACCTGGTCTAATGAAAGGTGTCCCTGCCCATGGCAGGGGGGTCTGGCACTAGACAAGCTATAAGGTCCATTCCAACCCAAACCATTCAATGATCTTGGGTGCTGTGTATGCATGGAATGCTACAAAACTGTAAGGCTGGACTTCGAAGGGCACCACTCAGTGAAGGGCCAGGGTCTGGTCTGCTGTCACATGGAGCAGTCCTCCCAAAGAGGACCTCAGGGTGAGGGCAGGCTGGAGCAATCTGGAGTCATAGTTGGAACTCGGACTCAGACAGCATTTCTGACCTCAGCAAGTCTGGTCTATCAAAAGGCTATTTGACCAGCCTGCATTCCTGCTGCTCCTCTCTCCACCAGGCAATTTGCTTGTACTGCAGTTAATGGGGGTGCTGGGACAGAGCTTTGCTTGTTCAAATTTCAAAGAGCATTGCAAGGAATGCAAGGAAGTTGTTGGACATGTTAAAGAAAACTCGTGTTCAGGAGTTTGATTTATACCTGCACACTAGACACAGATCATGTAAGCTGGTAGATTGACACTCAGGCTACAGGTTGTAAAACGTCTCACACGGATACTGCTCTCTGCCCCTTCTAAACACATCAAACTGGAAGCAGCTCATATCTGTGTCCCAGATGCCTCACATGAAAGAGGGTCACTCTCAGCCTGCCAATAGGCACTTGCAAACTCAGAGCTGCTCTGTGTCTTCTTCTTTCTCCTCTTCTCCAGCCCAAATCTGTTCACTTAATAAGAACTAGGACACCAAATAGCTGTTGTCCAGGATGTCGCCCTGTAACAGAAGAGAGTGCAGTCCCTAAACCTAAAAGAGTCACTCCTGTGAAAAAAAGCAGGGGGTATTTATCCCTGTCTGCCACATCTGCAAGCTCCAGCTGAGATCTGAAAGCTGAACTAACATTTTTGTTGTCATTAGTGCGTCTTTGTTGAAGGTCTGGATTTCACATAGGAAATCCTGCATGAGAATTGCTTGCAGAATATATCCTTCATGCTAGAAAACAGAGATAAGTAACACAATGTGTCACAGTGCTGTAGCATGCCCTCCATCTGCAGCTCACAGCATGTTAGGCAGACAAGGAAACGCCACCAGGTGCCTGCAGAATGTATGCTTATGACACTATTGGGGAGATCAGGAGCCAATCCTGAATTCTGAGCTCTCATTACCAACCCAGCTCATTCATGAGGCCTCAAAAAATCCTGGCAGCTTTGATCCTTTCAAGTCCTAGCATATAACTGGGGATACCAAGCTCTGACTTCAAAGTCTGTCAGTCCCCATATCCATAAACTGATCAACAAGCACTTGCATGTCATCATGCAGAAGGTCTGATGAGGGGGTGGGGTGGGAGCACATTCCTTCCTTCCCCAAAGCTCCTAGGCCATGCCTGGAGGAGGCTGGATGCTTTGGTGTGATTGCTTCTGGTCTTTTCTTTCCTTCTTCACATTGTAAATTATTTAGGTGACAGCATGAAAGATCAGAGAGAAGCACAGGAAAAAAATCTCATGTAAATGCTTTATACTCTTTGGGATCATCTGTCCAAAGAGCTCTGCTCACTTTGTGGGTATGGGGCTGTATTCAGCCACAAAACATCCCTATAATAGTTTACAGCTGGGGAAACTGAGGCATGGGGCTGTCAAAACGTGACTTGGCTAGAGCCTCTGCAAAGTCTCTGCTAGAACTGGGAGGAGTGTTCTGTCCCCCAACAGCTCCTCTGCATCTGCAGGATCATGCTTCCTCCCTCCAGCAGCTTGCCTTGCTACACGAGGGAGACCCTGCTCCTGCACGTCTCGCCTGTGCTCTGTAACATGGCAATTCTGCTTCCATGGCAGCTCGCTGAACAACACAGCAGACCTGCTCCACCTCTACACCCAGCCCGCTGGCCGGTTACCCTGGCCCTGTATGCCCTGTGTATTACATACACCCCTACCTCTCTGCATTCCCATCCCAAAATATCATCAACCTTTTCTGCAAAACCTTGGCCCGCATACCAACATTTTGAGGGAGTTCTGAGACATCCAAGACTCTCCAAATGGATTTTCTTTCACTTGTTTTTCCTCACTGGAATGGGAAAGGGCAAATGTCTAGAGATGCTTTTACAGGAGACCTTCCCCAGGCTCTGCTGGGCTTAATGCTGTACTGTCCCTTTCCTGGGTCAACATACGGGAGCGTCAAGCTCCCTGTGGATGCCTTCTCCTCTGCTTGATTTACCCAGCTACCTGAAGAGGGGTGTCTTGTTTGGTTCTCTTCATCTGCAGAGTAACGAGGTAGGTTTAGCTAGCAGTGGAGTTCAAGGTTGCTATGAATAGTTTATGCCTTGTCATGAGAGTCACCCGTTTACTGTAGTTCTCTTCCTTGTCAACAGCCTTTCTCAAAATTGGGTGTAGAAAAAGCTTTGAGAGTCTGTCACTGCACAGCTCCCTTTGAAAATGCCCAGAGCAGCTGATCTAGCATGACTGCCGCCCCCTGACTGGGGCGGGGATGTCTGATGTCCTGAAGAGCCACGCCTGCTCCCCCTGTCGAGTTTTATAACTTAATAACGTGGCCTGCAGCCTGTTCAGTGGGTACCTTCAGGAATGGGTCTTCTCATATTCTTGCTAGTTCTGCAACCTCCTTCTGCTTCCCCTAGGAAAGACTAGTTAAAGATCTCCAAATAAGGGGGGAATTATTTATTAATTGTGAGAGGAGAACAAGAGACTCCCTAACGTGAGGAAGGCTTCATAAGACCCTTTCAGGAAACATATCATAAAAAGATGGCCTCCTTTCCTACTCTCTGTCCCCCAGTCACATTTTAAACAAGTGAAATCCAGCCACCTCTGGAGTGGAACACAGCATCCACCAAGCAACATGTGCTGAAACCACCTGCCTGGGTTAAACATGGAGCAATGATTTTATGCCTCATGGAAGGTTACAAAGAGTACAGGGAAGCTTTGTAGCTGGCCCAGCGAGGGAAGTGCCAGGCCATGGCTCTTCGCTCAGACAAAGATTGCTTGTGCTGAGAAAGGTGGTTAAAGGTGAACCAAGGTTTCTCATAGCCCTGAGCCAGTGGGTAGCCCAAGTCTGATTGGTGTTGGCTCTGGGTAGGTTTTTGGGTGCTGGAGTAGGTGTCCAGTGAGAGGTGATAAAGTTTATACTCTTGGTAGATCCTACATTTGTGCCCGGGTGGTGGTGATGTCTTCGGCATGTGCATCTGCCAGAAGGGTTTCTGTATTGCTAAGTGGGGTGCAAAGATTTCATCAGGAGCAGAGAAAGGCTTGCCTGCAGAGACAGCCTCATCCAGCACTGAAAGGGCAGAGATCTTAAAGGCACACCTATCATTACCAAAGTGGAATGGTATTTATTGCTTGGATACCAAAATAAGGCTTTGGGGACCTTCCACTGGCTCTTTTCTGATGTTGTCCACATCACTTACGTGTCCTCACATCATGTCTTGGGTTCCCCACCTCTAAAATAAGGACATGGTGTTCCTTGGCCCTTCCCTCCCACACTATACAGCTATGGAAGAAAACCTGGTGGATACTGCTTTAAATCTTGCATTGTAACTCCCAATACTGTATGCCTTTAACAGTAATTCAGCTCGATAGAAGAAACCAACTTATAGGAAAGCTTGAAACATATACCATTCATAACCTCACCAAAAGGATGAAACAAAATTATCTGGTCTCTGAAAGAACTCGTTAAGGAAATCCTCTTTTTCTGAAGCCTTTCAAAATCTAAAGTTTTTCCTCCTGGGACTTTATACAGCTTGGGAGAGTGAAGCCAGCATTCCTCAGGTAAATTTGTTAACCTTCAAGGGAATGTAGAACAGCAGACATGGGAGATGGAAACCTTCAGTTCAGTGTGCTGTAGGGAATGGCACAATCCAGGCCTAGAATAAAATGCTTCAGCTGAGCTGCTCCTGAATCTTCTGGCATTCAACCAAAGAAAACTTCTGTTATTTCTTCCTTTGGTGCTGTCTCACCTGGATGTCCCAAAATGCCTAGTGCTTGTCAACTCCATTCTCAGCTTGGTTTCTGCAACCTTCACATGCATAGAGACAGAGAAAACTAGCATTTATAAACTGGAGTGATGAAGATGATTCATACAGAGCTTGCAGACTGGATGGAGATTCCTAATGTCGTGCTGGTTATTGGAGGAACTTGCTCAGAAAGGCTTTTTAATGCATGCAGGCGTTGAAGGAATCCAAAGGGAAACAGTGGGCTGTTGGAGAGGGAACGGGAGCCTCCTGTTCCCCAGCTGATGGATTTAGTACTTGGTGGAACACTCCAATAACTGGCACCCCATCTGCCCTGGAGCTTCAACCTCTCTCTGTGTGCCTCTAAAGCCTTAACATTTAGATTCTTAAAATTGGCGGGTACCTGGATCTGCTGGCTGTGTTATGGCCCCAGTGCTATTTATATCTACTTATTTAACAAGCAGTCTGAAGAGCTGTAACAGGCAGGAAATAAAGCCCCTCCAAAAATACAGAAGAGTAACTTTTAAGAGGTAGATTTTTTTAATTGCAGCTTGAACAAACCATTTTTAGTTTCCATGAGTCTGCTCCTTCCCATCTCCTCTGCAATCTGGATTTTCACGAAAGACGAACTTGTCACGGTTGTAGCCTTATGGGCCCATGAGTCTGTGACCCTGCTTTCCATGAGCTTCTGGCATCACTGCTGAGATCATGCAAGAGCAGCCACAGAGAGTGCCTCTTCGAATATGCAGATCTGCAGTCAGGCTAGGGGGAATCCAGAGAGAGAAAAACTGAGGAAATTACTTTTCTCCCTCTTCGGGGTATAAAATGTTCTCTTCTTTCAAGTTAATTTTGTCTGTGAAAGTTCCCCTTGAAATCATTTTCCAACTACTTTGAAAGATCAAATAGATTATATTGAAAGCTACTGTAAGATGAAGTGCCCATTTGGATTTAATAAATGCTGGTTTATAGAGCTAGCCTCATTATTTCTTTGGGATAAACCTATAGAGAATGGAGGGGAGGAAAGATTTTAATGTTTCTGAAAAATTTATCCCACAAACAGTAAAATATACCAGCCACAAAAATGACATCTTAAATGCAGTATTTATGACTTTCTATATTTGTTTTGCATAAACTTTTCTGGTTTCTATTACACAGATTGATTTATGGAGTTTATTTGGAATAAATGTAGTGCATACTTATAAAAAACAGAGCCCAAATCTGCTAAGCGCCCAGGAGCTATAAGACCTCTATATGGTTCAAACTGGGACCCTCCAAGTCCTTTTTATCAGAATATTTTTCCATTAAAAATGCAGAAATATAATAAGTAGATGAAAAAAAGCAATTTGTGAAAATATATCTAGCCAGTATTTCGACTAGAATTGGTCTGAACTTTTTATTCAGTGTCTTATTCTGTTCCTTAATGAAAAGTTCTTTATCCAAATGGAAATTTTACCATGAATATCCCTTTTCACAGATTTGTCTGGGAGGTGTGGGGAGCTGACAGGGGCTGGAGGGAATTGAAAATTTCTCAGAAAACATGTTGGTTTTACTGAAATTCACGTAACTTTGGAAGACACACCAAGCTAGAAACTTAGTAGTTTTTCCATGGGAGTATCAGCTTCAGCCTTCAAAGTGAAGGGAGGAAAACAAGTAGCAATTTGCCTGTAAGCCATCTGTGCTTCATTTGTAAATGAACTAATTGCATATTTTAGCAGGTTGGGGGGGAAAACAGTAAAACAAGGATTGTATTTATTGATTTGTTTTTTAAAGCACCTAAGTTGCATTTATCTCCGCTTTTCTCCTGTTCCCCGACAGGCTTGGCATCTGCCCTGTTCCTTCCTGTAACTGGATTACTCGTGTACTTTTAGTGCATTTCTAGATTGGCTAAAATAATACCTTTTCTGTATATTTTAGAGTGGGTTTGCAAGTCATCACAGCACAAAGATTCTCTCAGAAACCTAACTGATGTCCTTTACATGGCCACAACAAAGCACCTGGGACTTGAACACCCAAAAGCAATGCAGTTGCTTGTAAGTGATCTGCAGACTGATAATTATCAGGTGAATAAAATTTAGGATTATCCTTGATTTTTTTTATTCAAAAATTGCTGGAAGATTAAAAACTGAGTCTTGTCAGCTTTCAAACAACTTAATTATACTTTAAGCTGCATTTGCTGAAAACATGCCTGCTGACACAGTGTCTGAGTGGCTGCAGACAGCAAGAGTGTATGGTCGTATTCTGTTCATAACTAATCAGTGGGTCATTCTCCCAAGTGTGTCATCTTTCCAAAAACCATCTGGTATATACTGTCATGAGCCTATTTTTCACAAACTATCTAGAGTTCTCTCTATAAGAAGGTCCAAGGCTATAGTCAGGCTGTCATTATCCATGCTAAATGAAGTGAGGAGATTCCCAGCTATCTCCCACCTACTGGCCTGACCAGTATTACCTGTATGGTTGCTCCCTAACCCAGTCTGATCTAGGGGGGAATCTGTTCCAGGTCAGCCTCAAGTCAACTAACTGCAGGTGTAAACTGAACTGTCCCGATGAAGTCCTACCTGTGGAGTTATTCTGCCACATCTTCCAAGACAGCAATAAATGGTAGATAAGAGGGATATTTTAAATCTAATCCAGCATAACACACTGGACTGCAGCTTCAGCATTGTCATGGGCCTGTCCAGATTAAACTAGATTTCTTTGAAAGCCAGGGTACACTCACACATGCTGTTGGTCTCACCATTGACTGTGCTTGGTGGATTATGTGTGTGCTGGGCTCCTGCCTGACAGCTTGTACTATCCCCTTGTGACTCCAGTGAAATCTCTTGTAAATGAACCTTCCGAGCAACCCCACAGTGCTTGGGCATAGAAAGCACTGAGGCAAGGTATGCCTCCTATCTTGCCAAGCAGGAAGGCTTGTGCACTAAATAAGTGACTGCCTGTAATGAGGCACCACTTGGCAGAGAAATAATTGGCTGTGGCACATGAGTACTGATGCAGCTGGGTTTAGGAAGCATCTTTTTCAAGTTGACTGAGTATAGAGCCATGGGGAATGGAGCTGTGGAGAACAGCACTAAGAAACAAATCCTCCCCTACAGCCTGTGTGCATAAAGAGCTTTGATCCCCAACTGTTAATTGCTGAAAGGACATACAGATCCCTCTAGTGGGGTCCTCTACTCTTGCTTAAGCATCTGACGCTGCTTTCTGGCAGGGGAAGAGCTTTGAGATGGCTGTGCTTGACCCACTCTGACCCAGGACAGCTTTAGTTTTAGTAAGTTTTCTGTCTCTCTGACAATCAGTGTGGCCTCTGATGGAAGTTTTTTGTATTTTGAGCTGCCTATTCTTGAGAAGTTATCTTGAGCTTCAAAGAGCAGAGTTGATTAACTTTTCTTTGCCTTGCTTTGCTGGAGGAAAACCTGGGCTGCCTGCTTTCTCATGTGCTGCTTGTTGTAGTTTACAGTCCAGTTGTGTGTTAAGCAGTAAAATGCTACAGGTGGTAGGATATCTGCAAACTGGTAGGAGAAACTGGAGCCCCACTGCCCTAAGCACTTAAAAATCTCTAGGCATATTGGCAGAACCCCCAATGGGCCCAGGAGGCCAGGAGTTAACTTTGGATAGCAAAGCTGGGACCATTGTCCTTTCTTGGCCAACATGGCCCCAGCAAAGTACACAGCCACATGGAAAGAAAGGATACTTTGAGGTGGGCACAGACACACTTGTTTGGGTGGGCAGCTGACCTGCAAGATAGCAGGGTTGTTTTGAATTTGAGAAGGAGTAAAAAACAAATGGATGACCACACACATAGAGGCTTACCCCACAATGTAGCCTGTGTTGTTCCTTTTATTTTCTTCCCTAGTGCTTTACTTCTCCAAAGGTCATCTTTTTCTGCTTCCCATGTTCAGACACTCTGCACCTCCACACACTGCCCTGGTGTCTTTCAGGCAAGCACCAAAAATAGAGCTTTAGGAAGAAAGCTCCAAAAAGCAAGCAAAAAAATGTCTCTGGATTATTCAGACAGTACTCAAATTCACCTGTCTACTGGTGAGTGCAGATAGAGCAGGTGTGTCCACTGGCACCAGTGGTTTATTTAGGGAACTGTGAACTCACAGGCATCAAATGGCTTCGCGGGGCTCTGCAGCAAAGTCACATCTGCCAGGGACAGAGCAGGTCTGACTAGGAGAGATGATAATCTTTGTATGGTCTGAATGGTGCTTCACTTTGACCTGATAGCAGGGAAAGGGGCTGGGACAAGTCTATGTGAAGCTTTACTAGTAAAACGAATTGCTTGAAGGATCCTTCTGCCAGCAGAGCGGGCAGGGTTCCCCAGGAAAGCACTCACTGGGGCACACGCTATTGCTAGGGCTAAAACCCAGGGGACCAGACCCCCACTTCCTTTTCCAGCTGCTCGTTTTCCCTCAGAAACCTGTTTTGCTCTCCTGGATAGAAATAACTGTGATGTACTCTAGCATGTGTCTTGTTTGTGATGGCCCTCATCCAAAGCCTACTGATACCAGAGGAATGTTTTGCAGGGACTCAAAGAGATTTTTTAGATAGGATCCCAACCTTTGCAGCTACTTTTGTATTGCTTTCCTGCCTGGGCTTACTGACCAGCCACCAAACTCCTGAGAAAATCAACATGAAGTGTCAAGCAGGGTTCCGTTCAAGTGACAGCTAAATATGCCTCTCTGGAGAAGAACGAGAGCTGGCGGGCCTGAAATGCAAGCGACCTCAAACAAAGCTAAGCAGTGTCCACACCAGCTAGCTTTTAAATCATACAGTAGCCTTCAGCCATTAACACTTCAAACACCATCCAGCCCTTTGAAAAGTCAGTTCATTTATTAATGTTCCTGTTAATGTTCCTTCTGCACTCTGTTCACAGGATTGCCACCTGGATTGGTCAGACCATGGCTTCTCAATCCTACGCAAGTAAGGATGAAGAACAGTCCTGAAATGCTCTAGGAGAGACAGAAGGATCTGGTGGTGGGATGCAGAGGTCTGGAGTCTCTCACCACCTCTGCTAGGTATGTGCTCTCCAGTTTTGGGTGAGTCTTGGCTCCTTCCTCTCTCCGTCAAGGCTGGGAGACTGCTCAGACACACATGCATGCCACTTGTTGGCTGTAATTATGACTAGCTTCATGTGGTTCTGGGACTGGTAGAGTTTATAAATTCACAGTGCTCCAATGCTAGTTCCTACTCACTGGCATGTGCCTGAAAGCCAGTAAAGGTCTTGGATCTGCTGTGCTCTGGGGCGTTACCCTGTCTGACAAGAAATATTCTGGGCTGTGAGCTGGAGGCAGGTACAGAGCTGCACTGAGATTTTTTTCAGGAGTCTGTCTCTGGGTTCTCTGAACATAAGGGTATGCGGGGTCCATGCCTGCAACTCAGATTCCCCACACAGCAACTGACCTGCACATTCCCCTTGCTGGGTTTGGAGATCTCTGCTTTCTTGATTTGAAAATGCTCTTTATAGCAAAAGAACCCAACTATGTTGTCTTTTTTCCCGTTCCGTGGACAGACACAGTGCAAGCAGAGTAAGAATGAATTGCACCACACTTGCTGCTCACCAGCTGGCCAGGGGAGAACAGTGCTTGCTTCTGTCTGGACTGCAGGGCTGGAAAGGTGAGGCTAGCAGCAGGAGTCAAGACAAATAAGAGCCTGTTTTTGATTTGCCATCTGACCCCTGCCAGCTCAGAGCACCCTGTCTGTAATCGTGACCTAAATTAAGCCCAAATGCCATCAGCAAGGCTGTTGCTTTCTCTCACAATGCAAGTGTTTCCAGGTACCTAGCCAGAGATTTATAATCCACCTCTAATTACATTCTTGTTTGTGTCTGCTGTCGTGCTGGCTTGGTCTTTCTGTGGTTTGTTAAGCCCAAGAGCATGCCTGGCCCTTTGTGCTCCCAGCCTGTATGCACAGACAGCAAGGGGCATCCATGGCTGACAGCTCAGCTGCTGGGGGAAACCCGCTGTGCTGGGCTGTGTGTCTTTAGTAGCCCAAATATCATGGGAGACATTTTGGCTTGTTAAATTCTTGACTGCACAGGTCTGCTGTCCACGGTAGTTCACTTGATAGAAATAGCTCTGGCAGCAGCCCAACAGCAAGAACACTGTTTTTCTCTTAAATGTGAAAGGAGACAAAGGCTTGGTGTTCCCTGCCCAGCCAACTCTTGCCTTTTCAATGGCAGATGACCAGCATCTTTCTCTAGCTGAGCTTAGGTGCAGTGTTGTTGCTATGAAGCTGAAGATTAGATCCTTGTAAACTAAGTCTGGAACTGATTACCAGTAATTAGCACAGATTCTGCAGTCAGGGTGCTGGAAGGACCAAGATGCAGTAACGTGCCTCGTGATGCCACACATGGTTACACAGTATTAGCTATCACAAGCCTTGCCCTGCTAGGCAGTGTGCTGGGCAAACCCTTTGTGAGAAGTCAGTGTCTTGTCCCATAGGACTTACACGCCGAAAGTAAGCTTTTGTTCTGAATTACCATGCCTCTCCCCATAAATACAGGAACAGTTTCTGAAGAAATGCATCTGGGTGTATGCAAAACCATTGGCTTCTTTAAGGAGCAAAACAAAGTCTTCATTTGTGTGCCACATGCTGATTCCCTTCTGCCACTCTGTGCCAGGTGACACCACCGTAAGAAGTGACTTAGACTTCCCAAAATTGCTATGGAGGAGAACAGTAGTCCATATTACTGCAAAAGCAGTTCCAAACATAATCTATGCTCTATCCTGCCCTTTGTTTGTCTGCTGTGTTTTCTCCATGTGCCAGTAGTTCTTGAAGTCTGTGCTATGATTATGACATTGGGGCAGACAAGCCAGGCAAATACTTTACGCACACACGCTCCGAGCAAACCAGACATCCGGTATTTAGAAATAAACAGTGTAAAGAGATTTGGGAAATTCATTGTTCATGCCAAGACATTTAAGAGGCATCTTGGTTCAAGTAAAAACCTCAGCTCATTTCCATTAATTTTTTTCACTTTGTTTTTTAACTGTTGAGTTAAAGTTACTTCAAACCAAAATGGATCATTTATGTTTCCAGTTCATCAAAATGAAGGTATTTTATCTTCCACTTACATTTCAAGGTGCTAATTTTCACCTAAATATTTTCTCTGTCAATGAACAAGCATTTTACTGATGGCAAAATGTTTTGTTTAAGTTTCTACCCATCAGTAGTAATTCACAGAATTTAAAGCTGGCAACTCTTAAACTACTGGGTTCAGTTTCTGAGGAAGAAAGACCCTCCTCCACTACGCAACACCTGGCTTAGCAGTGGTTGGAGGGAGATGATGCCCATTTGAGAGACGTGTCAGACTCCACTGCTGTCTCCTGTCTGCGTCACCAAGTGGCACCCAGAGGGCTAAAATCTAGAGACACCATAGTCTGTAGACTGGACACTATTGGTCTGCAGTCCACTAAATTTGGATCCAATCCAGTCTGTTTGCTGGTTTGCTTTAGGGTCAGCAGTCATTAAAAGCGATGAGAATCTTGGAGTGAGACCCAGTTAGCTATCACTAAACACAGGAGTACAAAAATGGTGAAATTATTTCTTTTTAGCAGTAAAGTATGGTTGTATTGTGCATCTGTCCTGAAATGTATGCTTAGTTGTGGGATTGTGGTTTGTCTTTGGTCATGCTGTATATTTTTGAAGAGGAATTGAGGCCAATGGTATATACTTTCTCGTATGTATTCTAGATTTATGTGGAATGGATTTGAGAAAACATGACAGATGGGAAAGAGATGGATGTTTTTTCCATGCAGTTTGGCAGTCCTTTTACCTGCTAGCAGCTTAAATGATGGAGGCTGGGTGATGACCAGGCATTAACACTTTCTGCTGCTGTGAGTGCTTTTCAAGAAGGGAGCAATTACTTCAAAATCTGCTCTCCTAGTAGTCAGGCTAGTATTCAGAATCTAACTCCTAGTTCAGATTAGTTTGGATCACCCATTTTCACCCTGCACACCATTTGCAAAAGTGCTCATTGCTGATCAAGACCCAATTTCTGCCACATTTGCACATACAAGCTCTCCAACTCTGTTTGTAAATAGGGCTGGGTTTTGATTTTTGGTCAACAACATGAGAATAGTCTAGAAAGTTCAGGTTCTGAGTGTGTCTGGTGTTTGTTAGGGAGATTGCGGGCAATGGTTACTGTGTGTTATTGGCACAGCTGAACATCAGGAACTGGAACCACTTACTCCTGTAGCCCTAGAGGATGTATCTGCCCTCTGTCTGGGAATGAGGAGAACCTCCCTTACCCCAGCAGAGAGACGGGCTGTAACAGCTGGGGCTAAGCGAAGAGGGACTCCTCTCCAACCACACTGGCCATGGGTCACTGGATGCTTTGAGAGGATTCGACTTGCTGAGAGCAGAGAAGTGCGGAATGACACAGCGGTTGTTTTTACTGATTTCCTTGCCTAGATCTCCTGCCCTCTTCAGCCTCCTTCCAGGCTCCTGTAATGCTGCTGGGATTCTGCTTTTGGAGGCAGAAGAAGACAGTAATTTCAAGAAACTTGACAGCTTCTTTTTAAGAGAGAAGCTGAAGGGTGACACTTAAACCCTTCATTGCATGAGATTTTCATTGCAATCAGGGTAGGTCTTATAGAGTCACGGCATCTGCAGGAGGCTGGGGGGACACCATGGCAGCATCCTTGTTTGCATTTTGTCTTGGCACCTCTTCTGAATGATTCAGGTACCTCGCTGCCCTGGAAATCTCCTACAATGTCTCTGGAGGCAGCAGTACTCTAGTACCACATTTCATGCAATGAAAACAGCTGCAAGTGGCACATGCAGGGCAGATGGCTTACTGTTTATTGAGCAATATTAACTTTATTGATTAGGAAATATCTCCAAAATATCACTGGGAAATACCTCCAAAAAACCAGAAGTGTAGGAGAGAAGCGCAAAGTGGAGGTTGTAGGAATCCTGGATTGGTACATTTGTTGCGTGCAAGATGTACTGTTGAAAGAGACGATGCTGACAGAGATGTCTGCAGTTCCCTGCGTGCTTCCAGGATATTTGAGTTGAATTCTGCCAAGGAGAACTTTTCATCCTGCAAGCCTGGGCTCTTCTGTGGGGCTGTTGGCAGTTATTAAAACACAAAACCCTTCTTGCCTACAAATCCGTGTGCTTGATCTTTCCAGCCCAAATCCTACAAGTAACATGCACTTGTCCCCAGGGCAGCTTGCTCAAATAACCACAGCTCTGCCGGAAAAAGGGCCATTTGGGCCTCAGGGAATCGGGAGGAGAGGTTGAATTATTCCCAGCATCCAAAGACCAAGAGGTTCCTTCTTCTTCAGCAAATGTTTTCAGTTCCCACTTGGTGAATTATTGCTAGGGATTTTTTTCCCTTCAGTGTTTCCATGAATGTGGTTGAGGCTCTGATCCAGGAAATGGGGGGGGGGAGGAACCTCTGAAAAATGTATCGCACCATTTCAAAACTCAAGTGGAATTAATTAAATCCAAATTTCAACAGTGTGTCCAAAGTTGAGCTGGGCTCAAGACACACTTCAGAAGGTTTGATTTCAAAACAATCCCTTTGCGCACATGCACATAATTTAGGGAGGTTTCTGTGTATCCAGTACAAGGCAGGAACAGGGAGCTGCTGGGTACCTGAGCTTAGAGGGAAAGGTAGTATTCGCAGGCCAGCCTGGAGAAAACCTTTTTCTGCCTGATTCAGTTTATCCTAATCCTCTGCTCAGCAAGCTGCAGACTGGAAAAAAGAGTCAGGAAATAGTGTTGTGGAAAGGAGAGCCAAACCATTTGAAATGGAGATGCTGTGGCTGGTACACTCACAGTTCTGCTTGCTGGAGAACTAAAAAGAAGTAAAATAGCTAAGGGATGGTAGAGAAAGCATTCAGGACATCAGGCTTGGGCTGAGGAAGTTTGGCAATGAAAACTTTTCTGATCGGTGCGGGATGCAAGTGTTTTCCCAGCTCCACCACTGAAGTGGGGTTATCTTGGGGCTCTGAGTGCTCCCATCCTTCCATCTGTTAAATTAAGATAATGTAATTTACTGCCCCAGGGAAAACACGATGGATTTTGAAAAAATAATACTAGTAGGGCGGATCTTTCTCAGATGTTTTTCAAATATGCCAAATTCTTTCCTCGTTTTCATGCATGTGTCCCAGCTAGCTGTAAGAGAGCTGCATATGGGTCAATGAGGAGCAAACCTGGCTCTTTAGTATAGTATTTTAACAAATTCTTTCTGTCGTGCCTGTTCCCTGGTTTTTCACTCCTTGGGGAGGAAACCAGCATCTCTCATTTGCTTTTGCATTGTAGTGGTGACCTGGGAGAAAGTTGAGGGAGAGGACTACTTCTGCGTGGAAGATCAGTTGTGCCTCTTCAGTCTCTGCAAATGGGGAGATTTTGCATTTAGAGCTTGGGAACAGGGGTTGTTCTACCTAATTTCTGCCAAGCAGCAACATATGTTGCCAATATTTTTCCTGTGGATGTTCTGCCTGGACAGGTATTCTGTGCATGAAGGTTCTGATGTGGCTACAGAGTCCAAAATGTCTCATTTTCTATGGAAGTTCAAGTTCACTGTGAGCTGATAAAGTCTGTTGGAGGAGATGAGAACTGAAGCATTTCTACAAGCCGCTGTTTGAGAGAAGGGAAACAATAGAATTGTGCTGTGCAATGAGGTTTACAGACTTCAACCTCATCACTACAAGTTTTATTTGTACATGTAAGTCATTGCTACACAGACGGCATAGCAGCAGCTGTACCTTGAAATACTGTGGGGTTTATTGGATGGGGATTACATGTTGCCTGAGCAGGCTCAGAATCCCAGAGTCATGCTTGAACCCTGGAATTAAAGGAACTGAATTCAGTGCTCTGACGGGTCTGGGAATCTATCTTGTTGAACTCAATAACAGCTAGACCTGCTGGTACAACAAGAGTATTGAGGGATGAGAAGGATGCATTTGTTCCAAAGACCTCCCAGCCAGATGTTACCCCTGCTATATTGCATACGGCTTTCTTCAGGCATGAAGTTAACACTGAAACCTGAGCCAACTGATGATAAGAGCTGGCAAGCGCTAGCTGGGTCTGTGTGGCATTACCCATACACCTTTTCCTGTGGCTCCAGTATCGGAAACACATTAACAGTGATTCAGTAGAAGTTCAGGAGCTCAACCAATATGAGGGCCAGGTGAACATTTCTCCCTGTGAAACGGCTACTGACAGCCTGTTTGATGCTCCAAGCCTTTGGTGGGTAATTAGCATATCAGAAATCCGTTTCCTCCTGCTTCCTTCTGCACTTCATCAGCAGTGCTGCAAGGCATGTTGCCTGGTGCCGCATGGCAGCAGCATGACCTGAAACAGCATGATGAAATTGCCTAGGCACTTTGTTTTCAAGCTGAAGAAATTCCCTTTCTTCTAGGTTTTTTCTCTTATCAACAGCTCAGGGAGATTTGGCTTTGTTTTCATAGTGTGAACGTGTCTGCTGGAGCCGGACCCTGCAGCACGATGGAACGCTAAGCAGATGGCATCCAGACTCAAACCCTGCACAGACTGTGAGTCTCCCAGCTCAGCCAGTGTCACCAGTCAGGTAAGAGGGAGCAGAGAGCTTTTGACATGGTGGAGGAACAGGGAGGGCTGTGCAGATTGCTGCCGGGTCCAGTGGAGTGAAGCAAGACACTCGCTTGGCTTTTGTCTCCTTTTCTGCATGTCTCAGCAGCGCTGAAAGGGCTAAACATTTCCTTGAAACCCCTGAGCCTCTGGTCCACAACCCCTCTGCAGCTGTGTTTGCCGAGGGCACAGTTCAGCCCCTCATCCTTCCAAACCACTGTCTCCCATTCTTCTTCTCTGTTTTGCTGCTGCTTCTCCTGAGAGTTGCTTCCTTTCTCATCCATGGAGGAGAGCATGTGCTGGATTACCTCAGGAGCAGATACAGTATCAGCTATTGCTTTCCCCACCAAGCCAACTCAGGAGGCTGCCATATGCCCTGGCACCCTACTATCCCTGCTTTCTGCTGGCACCTACTGGGCTCTCTTACTTTCCTGTTTGGTGAGGCCTCTCCTGTTAGTTGGCCCATGGGTGTCCTCTACCATTTTGCCTATGTACTCTGCACCCTGTTTTCTTGTGGGTTTTAAATGTCTTTCAGAGGTAAAAAGGAAAGGGAGGAAATTATATCAGTATAAAAATACAATAGTTTCATCTTTCTCTTTGTTCCTAGGATGCTTTCACAAGTGGCAAGCATACCCAGACAATTAACCTAGTGCACCTGCAGGGTGTAACTGTAAAACAGTGCATGACAGATAAAGATGTATCTTCCTTCCCTATTGTGCTGTGTTTTGGGGAATTTTTGGAACTCCTGCTTTTGCTGTATCAGGACCAGTTTCCCTACCTGGACCCCCAGGCATATTCTAGTGGACATGATAAAAGCAGATGCTATACATCTTACAAAAATTACATATTAGAATCCTCTTTTTCCCTCCTGTTCCTCTTTGGAGCAGAGGTAGCCAGAGTTGACAAAAACTCATAAACATGTGTCCTGGTTTCAGCTGGGATAGATTTAAACCACAACAACATGGAAGAAGAGTGGGAGAGAAATGGCTCACAGCACACTTGTTCCAGGAGGGCCTAAGCTGAAGTGGTTCAGGCCACATGTCACAGGTGGTGTGAGCAAGCAGGCAACAACCAGCCCATTTGAGAGTGCTCTCTACAACAAGACTGCTAAACAGGTCTCGCTTCCCACGAGTGTCCTTGTGCTGGGGTGGAGCACTCTGGGAAACTCATAACAAGAGCACATGCTGCTGCTTCAAGTGCTGGGGGCAGGAAACCTCTAGGTATAGGAGCAGTGACTGCTGCTTTATGTGTGTCTCTTTTGGCTGAGCTGAAGACTTCAGACTACAAATCCCCTACAGTTCTGGAATCTGGTTATCTGGCCCAGATACTCCCTGTCTCTCTGCCATTCTCTGTGCACCTCGCATCTTTCTGCATGCTTTCCAGTATCCTCTGTTTCTCTGTGGTATAAGCCCATATTCTTCTATCCAGGCTTACTATTTACATGAATGGGATTCAGCCTCTATGCAAAAGGCCCTACGGACATCAACCCTTAGGGGCTTTATTAGAACATATTAGACAGTCACTGCGCTATGGAACGGAGCCTGCTGAGCATGGCAGCCCACTTTGGGTTTAGCTGCCTTATGCAAATTAGAGCTGTGTTTTGCAGGGTATATGAGCTGTGCAGGGGCTGTGGGCAAAGAGCAGGAGCAACATGATGGACTGGGGTTTGTTTAATGTGTCTGTCCATATTGTTGTAATGAAGTTGGTGCCCAGTGCAATCCACGTATGTGCACCATCCCCCGGCATCTGTATCTTTCTCACACACATGCACACTGATGTGGGGCCTTCCAGAACTACCTCCCTGGTACCCAGCTAGCCTCAGAGAAGGGACCTCAGCAGGCAGAAAGGATCCAGGCAGCAGCAACTTCTGGTTATGCAATAGGCAAACATTGTAGTAAATAACATGTGTAGCTTTGTTATTAAGCTTGATCTTGTTAGGGGGGCAATAAATGTTCTCTGTGATCATTTTTCTTGTAGAATATCAACACAGGATAAAATTGTGGCTCTGGCTTTGCTCTTCCTGCTCATTAGATCTCCATGCTGCTTCATGCCATGGCCTCAATCTGTTGCTGTTTGCCATGACAGCTGCGTGTCCCCCGTTTCCATCAGACTCATTTCGCATGTGATAGATGCTCGTAGTTCTTGGGTTTGTCTTGTCGCTCTCCCTTCCCCTTCTCACTTTTTCAAAACTAACTTTGCAGCAAATTGTGTTTAATTTAAAAGGGATGGTTTGGGCAAGATACCTGTTCACTGGAAAGCAAAATCGGGGACATCTGGTATTCATTGACTTTTAAAGGCAGAGAAAAGACACAACTAAAATGCAGATACAGAGGATTTCCAGCTACTTTGGGGGGGATGTTATTTTAATAAATTAAACTCAGATAGATTTGTTCTACTTGCTCCCAGCCATAGGTTTGGATATAGTGTGGACTGGGCCGCTTGTTTAATTACGTACCACCAACAAACTAGCTTTGCTTCATGAAATATTTTTTTTCTCTCTGTTCATGTGCCTTTGTTTTCTCTGCACAGGATGCCTGCTTTAAGGCCTGAGGACACTTCCGGAGCCATCCCCTGAGTCGCCAGCCTCCATACTTCTGCCAGAAAAAACTGTTGTATCACATCCATAGCCAGGTATGTACACTGTACCTGGGGGAACTTGAGCTGGAGACAGAAAAAGCACTCGCCTCACCCTGAGTTTCTAGGCTGATTTACAACAAAAAGTCCAGAGAATCACTTGGTCTGGTTATCTGGACATACAGGTGGGAGTGAGAGAGATGCTCCACTTGAGCCGGCCCGGCCGTGTGCTGCAGAGGAGCTGAGTGGTGCCCTGATGGCCTGGAGCTGTGAGGCAGCTCAAGCAATCCCATCTAATCAGTAGTTGTAGAACAAAAAGCCAGCCCTTTCTAACGCTTCAAAACAGTAGAGCTTTATTTGAACTTGAAGAGAATAAATAAGTCTTTGGCATTATGTGGGGAGAGGAGACTGTGCTTCTAGCTGCCAGTAGTGCATACTTTCTAATTCAAGAAGGAGCAGCAAGGCAGATCCCACAGACAGCATCAGGCGTGAACCCAAAAAAATCCTGGCTTTGCCCATGCAGAGACTGAGAAGTTGGATCCTCTAAAACAGAGGCTACTTTATGAGTAGTCAGAAACTGGGCCACACACAAACTGGGTATTTGAGGGTAGCAGGGCACCGCTCTAGTTCTTTTGCTGAGGGATCTCCAGGCAGGTCAGCCTGGGCCATACAAGCCTCTGCCCCAGCAAGCAATAGATCACTCTGCAATGACCCCCTCGTCTGTACACAACAGGTTTTATCTCAGCTGCCTCAAACTCCCCACATCCCGACTGCTGGCAGTGGCAGGGTCTGTACGAGTGCAAAACCAGAGGTTTATGCAGGGCAGAAGTATAACCCTCCCCATGTTTCTCTCGCTCCCCTATTTGCCGTTTCTGATTGAATCCTCCACTCCTGCCGGATCTTCCCCTGGGAGCTGATTGAAAGAGCCTTAACAGTTTAATCCAAATTGCCCTCCAGTTCCCTGGTGATGCAATTAATTGAAAGCAAGATTTTTACCTCTTTGTTCTGCTTAAAAGTATCCCCTGGCCATGAGGCTCTCCTGCTATGAGATCTAAAAGTCACTGTGCAGGCAGCCAGTGGGTTGTACTAGCTTGACTTTCGAAGGGGATAATTCAGCAAGACATCAGGTACCCCAGTGTGGCAGTCCCAGCCTCAGTCTTTCTCACAGTTGTGGGCTATTGCAGTTTAGCATCAGGACTTGGTTCCTCCAGCACTGAAGCTAGTACTAGCAAACTTAAACATTTTTTCCGCACAATAGTCTGCAGTGGGAGAGGCCTCTAGTGCCTCCCCATGACAGATTTTCTGTTGAGAATTTCTATGAATCTGTTCTCCTTGCCACAGAATTAATCATAATTAGAGACAGAAGAGAGTCAGGCCTTTTCTAGAGAGAATGTGCTGAAATGTAGTGAATTGTACGTAAAAATATACCTGATACAGCCAAAGTAACTACAGAGACAAAACTTCAGCTGACAAAATTCTGAGGGCTGGATGAACTAGGCAAAACAGTGTGAGCAGGGGCTGAAGAGAGTGAGAGAGACTGTGGCACAGTGTACCTCGGTTTACCCATTTGACAGATGAGTAAGGGGAAGACTGGAGAGCTTAGTGCTCTGATTCCTGTTACCTGTCAGAGTTAGTTGTGAACAGGTTAGGGAGAGGTTTTAAGAATTTGATCCTGTTGCTGTAAGCTCTGACTGACAGTGTCCTCCTGCCCACATGACCCACAGCGGTGAGAGCAGACTGTGGCAGGTACTTTGCAGATGGACTCTGAGCCAAGGCTGAATCCCAGTTTGGCTGCTTTTCCTTACAAAAAGGAAAGGCATGTTTTGGTTTTCCTGGGCTGTCTGCAGCTCCTCTCACTCTAGTCTGGGAGAGGTGCCAGCCCCTTCCAGTGCCTTTCTCCAGTGAGATTAATAACTCTACTTCCTTCAACCTGTCTTGAGCTCTCAAAATAGCATCGTCAGGTATGGCATGACATATTCTGTTGCCCTGCTGTCTGCTGCAGACACTGTCCCCTTTTTTTCTGCTTATACCTGCTCCAATTTCTACATAGCTTTTGGGACTGGCATCCTTTGTCATGTTAGAGGTGCTGCAGGGACCTGGGGATAAGAGAAGGCAACTCTTGCTGTGAGGGCACTGGAGTCTGCTATAGAGTGCTAATTCCCACAGCACTGGGATGCATCTTGGAGGGCTCCTAGGCACATCCTGGACTGGCTTCATTTTATTTAGCTACCAAACTTTCCTTGGCATTGGAGCACAACACATCTCATAGGTGGGTTTTCCCTGAGGTGGGAGACCCCATCCTTTCAGTCCCACTCAAAATGGTGAATTTGTGCAGACTATGAAGCAGATAGAATCACAAACCTTCCGTCTCTGTTTAACTACTGACTCTTAGCAAAGCCAGCCCCCTGCACAGGAGTGCATTAGCCCATTGGAACAGTGCTTCCTCAGCTCTCGACTCCCATCCAGGGCTCTGGCAGCCAGATGCCACCTCTGTTGCCAAGCTAAGCCTTGCTGTGCTGTATGATGGGACAGGCTGCTCAGCACGCAGCCAGAGATGGGCCTACTCTCACTCAGCTATTGAGCATCCGTGCAGCCACACTGGTTATGCCAACCTCCATGCTACACAGCCTCCGTACAGGCTCATATTTCCCCTCCAGAACTACCTCATCTTTTCATCCACACTCTCTCCCTATAAGAAGAGCAAATCCATGTTTGCCCCATCCTTCCCTTCCAAAAAAATGTGTCTGGACTGCTGATGCCCTGTAAAGAAAGTTAAATGACCCCCTGAAGAGACCGACTGCTAGGTAAACAACCTGGCCCAGCCCACTATAGAGCTCATTTGGCTGGTTTGGTCTCTTGCAGACTCTCTAAAAGACATCTCCCCCTCCCTCTTTTGTGTTCCTGCCAAGTGAGCTCTGCTGCACTGTGTCCCTGATCTTTTCTGACATTAATTACCCTTGCTTGGCTCGGACTGCCCTGTCTGTGGCCAGGAAACCAAACTCATGCCTGGAATCAAAGCCAGCTCTGGAGTTAGGAGGGAAGAGAGGGCGTCTGCTTCCTTGGATGGCCGACTGGAATAAGCAGGTGTCTCTGAGCCCTTCCTACCCAGGGGAGAGCTCCTAGAAGGATTTGCCCATTGCAGCCTAGGCTGGATCCGGCCAACTGCTGAGCACCTGCTGTACCTGCTGGAGTGGCTGAGCGTGAGGGTAATCAGCCAGCTTTGAATCTGTGCCCAGCATCTTCAGAAATGCACCAAACAGGCCCAGCACAAGCACAATTAGAAACAGCAGTAGGAATAAACTCTGGAGGAAGCCCATCTCCTTTCACATGTGACTTTTTAGGCCACTAATTTCAAAGGTTTCTTGGTGAAGAGTGGCTGGAAAGCTGCTGGGCAGAAAAGGAGCTTGGGGTGTTGGTCGACAGCCGGCTGAACATGAGCCAGCAGTGTGCCGAGGTGGCCATGAAGGCCAACAGCATCCTGGCTTGTATCAGGAATAGTGTGGCCAGCAGGAGTAGGGAAGTAATCATGCCTCTGTACTTGGCACTGGTAAGGCCGCACCTCAAATACTGTCTTCAGTTTTGGGCCCCTCAGTACAAGAAGGACATTGAGGTGCTGGAGCATGTCCAGAGAAGAGTAACAAGGCTGGTGAAGGGTCAGGAGAACAAGACTTATGAGGAGCAGCTGAGGGAACTGGGGCTGTTTAGTCTGGAGAAGAGGAGGCTGAGGGGAGACCTTATCGCACTCTCTACAACTACCTGAAAGGAGGCTGTAGTGAGGCGGGTGTTGGTCTGTTCTCCCAAGTATCTAGCGACAGGACGAGAGGCAATGGCCTCAAGTTGCATCAGGGGAGGTTTAGATTGAATATTGGGAAAAATTTCTTTACTGAAAAAATGGTCGGGCATTGGACCAGGCTGCCCAGGGCAGTGGTGGAGTCCCCCTGGAGGTATTCAGAAAACTTGTAGATGTGGCACTTTGGGACATGGTTTAGCAGGCATGGTGGTTTTGGGGTGACGGTTGGACTTGATGATCTTAGAGGTCTTTTCTGACCTTAATGATTCTATGATTCATTTCACGTAGGTGTCCATGACCTCCCTGTCACCTCGAAACAGCCAGCAAGTAATATTGCTTCCAGCAGGGAGGTATGGAGTCCCAGCACCTCCCATCATGCAGCCTGTGACAGTATCACAATCCAAGGATGGATACTGCTCTGAAAGCACCACTGAAGACGTTCCTGGTAGCAGCCACATGCCCAATGCCACCCACCTTCCCAGACTGACAGTGTGTCTATGCAGGCAGAACTTTGCTGGCAGAGTTAAACACTGAATCTCTCGGCCTCTGTTGAGGGAGTACGGTTCTGCTGCTGGGCTTTTGGAGACTGCCACCAGCAGAAATCAGAAGGAAGAGGGTAAGTCAGAGAAGGCTAAACACGGACATGGCATTGTTCCTGACACTCTTTCCGCAGTGTCCTGAAGTTCCCATCATACAGCCAAAGGAAACCAGCAGCACTTGGAGACTTTAACTGGCAACTCACCAGATACAAAGTCAAAATCTGTATTAACTCCTATGCTATAAACAGACAGAAAGGAAAATCCATACTTTCCTTGGAGAGAGCAGCAACATGTCTTAAAAGGAACATCTGTGTGTGTTTGCCACATCTTTGAGCCCTCGTCCAATATAAAGGGACCCACAAGGCAAAGTTATTTCAAAAATACAGCACCATCTAGTGCTGCATTGCAGCGTGTCACGGCAGGCAGCCGCCTGTCCCCACCTCGGCCCCCGCAGCGCTGGGCGTCCGCGGCTCGCTTTCCCTCCCCAGTGTAAGAGTATCTGCCGTTTGGAGTGGGCTTTGGTTTGGTTCGTGTGTCAGATGGCAGCGTGTTGTCTGAGGGCTGCCTGAACAAGTCTCTTTGTGCCTCTGTGTACTTGCAGCGTTCCAGCAGCCTGTTGCATAATTCATGGAGAAATTCTGTCAAAACTTCATCCAAACCCCAAATCATATGTGAAATGCAGCTGGAAACCATCTTCGCAGATCAGAGCCATTGTAAATATCCCTTCACCCTGTTCCACCACACCTTATGTTCCTCTGTATTAAAGGCCGGCAAAATTTCTAGTTGTGCAGAAGTTCTGCTGCTGAGTGACACAAATACAGCCAGTTATCTGAGCAGGGGCTGTATTGCTGTGCTCTGTAGAAGCATAGAAGTTGATGGATTATCGCTGAGAGTCCATGAGGGGTAAGAAAGATGATATCAGCAAGTTAAAGCTCACAGTTTAAAGCCTTTTTGCACTGGAAAATAAACTTCAGGAGGGTTGAAAACTGCTGATCTGAAGTATCTCTAAAATGGGGATTAGAAGTGCTGCAAACACCATTTATTAGGTGTAGAAATTGTGTGGCCGAGAGCAGAACTAGCTGATTATTACGGAGTTAATTTCGCCCACCTTCCCACCATCCCATCATAAAAAAAAAACCCCAAAAACCAAAAGCCAGAAAACCCTTGGCTTTTTCCCATACACAAAAATCAAGGTTTCAGATTAAAAGCAAATTCTTTTTAAGTTTTATCAAGGATTCCTGCACTCGGTTAAGCCATGTAACATGGTACTAAGGGCTCCTGTAAATCAGAGCAATCTTTAAATCAAAGCAAGCTTACACTGCTCTACCCCTCCAAAGCCAGGCGCTATGAGGTGAAACCCTTGAGTTGTAGGAACATGGAAGGAGAAACGGGCAGGGCAGGAAATGCTTGCGTTGGTGCCATGTGATTGACCCTTGCTGTATAGGCAGGTTTCCTCCTGCTTTTCCAGGGAGCAGGAATGTTCTATGAAGACAACATAGTCTGGCGGTAGCTTTGTCTGATGTAACTATGGGTAGTATTTGAGACAAAAAAGTTTGTTCTGCAGTAACCAATACCACAATGGGGGATGATGCTTGAGAAAACCGTTTCTTTCGTAAGCGAGTGCGTGATACCTTTTCCCCCATTTATTTGACCATTTAACCCAAAGGCAAACGTATTGTTTCTTTGCACCAGGATCTGTTATTTCCCCTTTCCAAGGGGAGGGCCACCACCATCATGAAGGTGCGAGGATTTGGAAGCAGAGCTGCTTACTGTGTGCAAAAGGTGATGGTTTCCTCGTGACCCAACAAAATCAAAACTACAAAGTTTGGATAGTTTGGCTAGTTTGGAGCTAGCCCCAATGGCAGTAAAAATTAAATTGTCCATTTAGATTCTTTTGATTATTGAAACACATAAATCAGAAGTGTAGGAGCTTGCTTTCTATGACTCGCAGCAAAGGCAGGGTTGAAGGATTGCTATGAACTAGTTCTCACACAGCTGCACCTGAGACTGGAGGTTCTTGTCTCAGAGACCCAGGCCACAGTCACAAATGATTCAGCCTTGTAAATCCAGCTGGCCGAAGTATTTTAGTACTCAGCCATCAGGAAACACGTTTTGTAGGCACTATGGCACATGCAGATCTCGTTGGTCTTACCTCCACTTGTCAAATGAATGTCTCTTGCTGATTTTTTTGCACAAACAGGAGCTGCTGCCTCCACTGGAGCAGGCTGGACTCTAGGCTCTCGTAAATGCAGTGTCTGCCTAGCAATGTCATACCCTGAAGGAGAGAAGTTCCTAGGCCCTGCCAAGTATCAAACACCAAGAACGTGTGCCATGGAGACAAGGCCGCACAGCAGCTTCCATGTGTGGGCATTCCCACTGAGTTCTTCCCACAGGCAGTCCGAATTCAGCTGCTCACACACAGAGGGTCCTGGTAAGCTAATATCCAAATAAAAAGCGTTGGTAAGGCGTACTCTGTGTACCTCCCCTTAGCACCATCTTGGCCTTTCCTCAGTCAATGTGGGATTGTTCCCTGTGTTCACTCCTAGAGCTTTTATTTCTACCTCTGTCAGCCTAATTATGAATGTCCTAGCTGAGAGTGCTTTCCGTTTCCTTCATTTGCCAGGCAACCAAACGTCCATACATTTCCATGGGGGTCTGTAAACATCCCATGGTACATTTTCCTAATTAGAAAACAATGTCTGTAGTTGTGTTTACATTGCTATGCTTATTAGGAATTAAAATGCTGGGTTGGTTTTGTGTTATGTGCAACCTGAGATTGTACATTTGTGTGCTGTTAGGAGGAGTTTTTAATTGTTTTTAAGAAATACATCTTGGGGGTTTCTTGGTTTCTGAATCAACACAGACAGAGGGTTTACAGCTAGCTATTGTATGAAATTACAGTTCACATGTTCCTTGTGAACTTTCCCTAAGTTTATTCAACTCCAACAATGCAAGCTGAGTTAAAGAGGAAAAATTTGCATGGTTCAGCAACGAGCCACCTCCTTGGGAGGCATTGTTTGTGAGCAAGCAGTAAGTTTCAGGTCAGTTGGGCAGAGCTAGTAACATGTGCCTTAAAGGCAATGAATATCTGTGAAAGGGGAATTGGAGGTTTCCCACATTTCTAGGAAGATCCATAGTATTCTAGAAGCATAAAGAGGGAATCCATGAGTTCATCAGTTCTGATCTCCCATGTGATGCAGACTGTAGTAACCAAAATCAATTCTAGATCAATGTCTTTTGAACTGAATATGTGTTTAAGAAAGGAGTCCAATCTTGCTTCAGATGTTGCCAGTAGTGAAGAGTTCATTGCTACCTTGTAAATTGTTCTAGTTTTGGGAAATTTTCACTTTACTGCTACTCTAAATTCTCACTTCAGCCTCCAGCCACCAAATCTCATTATAACTTTTGTTTGCCAGAATGAAAAACCTATGGTCAGTTTTGTTCCCCATATCGCTGCTTCAACAGAATGCACTCTGTAACAAGAAGAATAAATTGCAGTATTGGATGCTTCTGCTTGAAACCTTTTTTGTAACCTTGTAATTCAACTTATGGCTCTTGTCTGAACCTTTTCCAGTCTATCAATGTACTGTGAATGGTGGACCCAGGCCCAGGCAGTGTATGCTGCCAAATGCATCAGTACCAAATGCAAGGGTGGTGGAATCGCTTTTTGTTACTAATGATGTTACACCACAGAATCCCAGAAATGTCAACTGGAAGGCCCATTTTTTGGAGATGTGCTTGCTATCTGTTGCCTTAGAGAGTAAAGCAGATCTTAGCTTCCTTTGACAATCTGGATCTGGCTCCTTTATTAGCACCTTCACGAATGGCTGAAGGCTGTAGCATGGAGGATCAGCAGTGCTACCAGGTCTCTAGGAGTCCCCATTGTGTTAGTCACTACGGGCGCAGGCATACAGTGGCATGCCTCTGCCTGGCTGCAACAGCAAGAGCCCAGTTCCATGCTAACCCTTAAGCAAATAGTGCGCTGACCTCCCAGTTAATAGGGCGGCCCTTCTTGCTTATTTTATTCCCGGCATTTGAACTGCAGCACATTCCAGTCGGGTAAAAAGACTTTGCTGTTTGGAGCATGCTGGAGTCAGGTGGTGAGCATACCAACAGCCAGACAGGATACTGTGCTTCCTGTGAGAGTAAATACCGAAGTCATGCAAAGCATCTTTCATTCTGGCTTGGCCACAACAGCCAGTATAGCCGCTGGAAAGGAAGGGACTTCACAGAGACAGAGAGATTATTCTCTTCTGGCTTAGAGACTACCTGGCCTTTTAATCATATTTGAAAGCCTGTATTTTTAAAACCTGCTCACTTTGTTGGCAGAATGTGCACCTGCAAACTCTCATCTGCTGGGAGCTCACTTGTGTGGATACTCTGCACCTCTAAACTTTGTGTCTAAGACTACAGTGTGGGATGACTGAAGGAGCTCTTGGATTTATCCCAAGTCTGCCTTCAAATGTAAACTGAGAGAAATGTGCAACTAAGAAACAGTCTAGATTTGCCCTGAGTAGTGGCGCATCTGGACAGTCTCTCTAAGGGCTCTAAGCCCTATTACCACCAGGAGAGTGACACTGGCTTTGTCTTGGGGTGGTTTTTTTTTTTTGAAGAGGCAGTTCAGAAAGTCATCAAGGGAATATCTGAAAGTTTCAGCAAGCTTTATACAGAGCAGAGACAGAGATCCTTTGGCAGAAACTCCCAGATATATTAAGTCATCTTCAGAGTTCACAGGGACTAACCTGAAAAGCTAGATTCCTCCCCAGAACTACACAGAAACCATTTGCTAGGCATTCAAGACACCTTCCCATGTGGTGTGGTTGTTGACACATGAATGGACTGGAACAGATGTCGATGGCACCCTTATTGTTGCATTTTACAAGCTGCATCATTCACAGTCTCAAGGCCAGAGTAAAATGCAGCCATTCCTTGTGGTTTGCTGATGACTCCAGATGGTCATAGTGAGGATGAGCACAGGAAAGCCATTGGGATCACAGTAGCCAGCAGATTCAGCAATAGATGGTTATAACCTTTCATCATAACACTCAGGTGTTGTATTTTATACTACTTAGGAGCCTCCCATTGGAGCGGGCTGGAAGGAAGTCAAACCCTGGCTAGGCATGTTTGAGCTGCGTTTCAACAAATCCTTTAATTTCCATAAACAAGTGCAGTTAGAAATCTGGCCCTTTACTCCTGTCTGCCTTTGTTCTCCATCTCTATAATAGAAATGGCAGCACAGTCCGGCTCACAGGGGTATTTGAGTAGAGAAGTGTCACCACCATGCAGGAACAGCTCAGCTAAAACAAGTCACAACAATAAATCAATCCCACTATCCACAGCCAGGTCCCATCAGGATTTTTCCGTCACCTTGTGGAGGGAACTTTTTGGTTTTCTGACAATCAGTAAAAATGAGATTTTATTCTTTAAAAAGCTTGCCTTTCATACTGGTCTCAACAAAGTTCATGGTATTCAAACAGATTTTCCCAAGCTGTTCTATTATATATGTTTTCCTAATGGAGAACTCAATATTTTCATTTTTACTTGCAAAACTGTATTTACATCAAACTGGGTTTTGATTTTATAGACTCTAACACTATTTTAGGGTTATGTTATTCATTGAGGCTTAAAGCCAGTGGAGTCATCTTGGTAAGTCAGACTTTATGGCTATTTTCATGAGATCAGATGTAACATCAGTCCAGGCTTTTGGAATGAAATGGCTTTCAGGGCTGCCAAATAATTTGTGAAAAGATACTGCAAGGATATTTTCTCCCCATTGTGCATTTCTTCCCTAGTAAAACTACAGCATGTTCTAATACTTTAATGTCTGGAAGGGTTTTAATATTGCTTCCCTCTTGTCTAGCAATGTTTTAGGTAAAGAACCAGATATGATACCTTTTTAACAGAAAAGACAATACCATAAAAGTACTGTGATATTTTTTTGAGTGTTTCCAGCTGATCTGTTGGTCTATACTGTGACAACTGGCTTTATTTATTGCTCATGCAGTATTTTTAAAGTATTTTATTGCTTCTACAGCATAAGCGGGTATCTTTGGAGAAAAGGATGCTTGGTGGGGATGTTTTGAGGGTTATGTCCTGCAACGTGCTCTGCCTACTGAGGTTTTCATCATAAATTCTGGTGATATAATTCCATTCTCTAGAAATATTCTTCTGCAGATTCTAAAGTTTTTTAGCAACATCGATTGTCTTTAGTACTTCAATAAGAAGTGTATTAAGGTGGCAGTTTCAGAGGTGCTGGAGGGAGGCTGACTTGCACGCAGTCTGTAAGGCATCAGTAATGATCATAGATTACCCTGAAGTGATTCCTCCAGGAAGAAGCAATCATAAGTGGGTGGGTTCTAGCATCTCAGATGCTGTTCTTCTTTCTTTTGCAGCATACTCTGTTTTCCAGGATCTTCCACCTTTTTTCCCCAGGCAGTAGACTTGAGAGTGATGGTCTCAACCTCCTCTAGAAGATGCTTGCAAGTTAGGAGATTTGGCATGCATCCCTATGAAGTACCAACAGCTGTAGCACACCTCTGCTCCCCCACTGCCTGATCTCTTGCTTTGGCACACCCTGCACTTTACAGATCTGACCATTCCTTGCAGGTTGTTTCACTCTCCAGCTTTGCCCTAATGTTCTTTCTGTGGTCTCTAAGCTTAGCTGAAGATCTGGAGAAAATCATAGTCCTATGTGATTATCTGCGCCAGTAACAATTGTTACTGCCTGAGCTGGTTTTTCACATCTATTCCAAAAACCAAAGCTGTGTTTCCTTCAGAATCTATCACATTACTCCAAATAGCCACATCCTTTCAAAACATGCTCCTGTGCTGTTCATACCCTCCTCTGCAAACCACTGTGCTCAACTGCTGTTTTTCATGGTCATACGGAATTATCCATTTCCTGATTTCTACTTCTTGCTCACAGCTTCTGTGCTCTTCTACAGCAGGACAATGACTAGCAGCTTCATACTTCACGTGCATCACCTGCAAGGCAGCCATGGAACCATACAGAGATAGGACAGCTGGTGTCCTGTCAGGAACATCTGCAGAGAACAATCACTCCTACTCCAAGGAGACCCATCTATATCATTCTTGTGCAACATGAATGACGGAGCACTGGAACAGGCTGCCCATGGAGGTTGTGGAGTCTCCTTCTCTAGAGATATTCAAGACCCGCCTGGACAAGGTCCTGTGCAGCCTGCTGTAGGTGACCCTGCTTCGGCAGGAGG
>Ga0065711_1005941_pt1 | contig 31995 bp, 30 predicted proteins | sample Hoacrofraction12_FD_59098 | JGI IMG/M metagenome (GOLD analysis project Ga0065711, IMG submission 59098) | Hoatzin crop microbial communities from Cojedes, Venezuela - Epithelial fraction 12 v2 (version 2) | ecosystem: Host-associated > Birds > Digestive system > Esophagus > Crop | place... | reverse complement strand
CTCTGGAGATATTCCAGCCCCGCCTGGCCGCGGTGCTGTGCAGCTGCTCTGGGTGACCCTGCTTGGGCAGGGGGTTGGGCTGGGGGACCCACAGAGGGCCCTGCCAACCCCCACCATGCTGGGATTCTGTGATTCTGTAAATCAGATATATACACATACATATAATACATATATGTAGGTATGTGTACATGTTTTTTATGTATATACATACATAAAATAATACACATATGTGATAAAGTAATGTAAACTCAGTATTGTTTAAGCCTCAGAGACCTTTTCCACATAACCTTATTCTGGGGTGGATTTCCCAGATGGAATTACGCGCCTGTGTGCTGTGTGCTGCACGTGAAGGGAGCCTCATGCAGCTTTGCCAGTTTATGGACATATGCAAAAGATGGCCTCAAAGAAAAAGCTTTAGGGAAAGGTCTTCTAAAAATCTGAGTTTTGTATTTGACCCATGTCATAGGCACACGGTGACAAGGAAGTGTAATACATAACGCTAAAAGTAACATCCCAAACTTTGTGAGGTCGTGGTTCTGGGGAAAAAGAATAGATAAAGGCATCATGGCAAAGCATTGTGGAAAAAAATTCCCTTTATTTTTCAAATATGCAAACTATCTTTATTAATACTGAAACTCACAGCATGAAGAAAAAGCCCTTGGGAATTAACATAGTCAGACTGCCAGAACGCTACGAACACGCTGCACAGCACTGAGTTCCAGTTGTCTCTTTCTTCCTCGGTCAGAGCATAAGAAGGACATTTGATTTCAGGGCAGTTTTCATGGACAGATCTGACTCCTGAAACAATGTGCACGTATCACATACATGATGTGACACGTGGCCTGTCAGCTGAAAATCCATATTCTTCATGGATTTTCTCTTTTATTTTGAAGAGATGTGTCCTAGTCCCAGAGCTCCTCAGGTACGTATGTGTGCATCGAGATAGCTCTCTGTTTCATCCCAAATGTTGCCCATCTAATCATTAGGAATAAATCTGTTTGCAAACAGGAGAAAGTCGGAAAGCTCCTGCACGTAGAAGCAGCAGGACTGCAGTAAAGACTGCATAAACTCTCAAATATCTGATAATTTAAAAAGACACTTGATAAAGTGATTTAATACTTTCAGTTATCCACTTTTGAAGGCTGAGTTGGCACAAGGTCAGTGCCGGGTTTGGAAGGAGTACGAACACTTTCGTATGCCTGGCTGAGCCCCTAAAGGCTGCCTGCCTGCCAAGTCAGACGCAGCGGGGACGTGGGTCCTTGGGAGGTGCACAGGGAAGTCGAAGACGAAGCAGAGAATTTTCTCCATACATTGAGAAGTTCTTGTTGCGTCACCAGCAGCTACCACTCAAGGTCAGCGTGCATTGAGCTTCTTCCTGGTCAACCTTGCTTTGGAAGACTCATGACTGGAATGAAGTAAAATAGCCTCTGTTGTTTGAAGGATGGATTAGTTGGGTAAAGCAAGGTGGTCATCGAAAGGAAGTATGCAGCTTTACAGAGTGAGAGTTTAGTATTGCCTTTCCTTCTTGGATTAGCAGCAAAAAACCCAACTCTGTGTGTAAGTATGTTTGTACACACGCACCCCTTTTGTGTACGTAGAGAGAGAGGTGTATACACATATATATGCAAATTCCTGGAAATACTTTACTGTTCGGGTACTGTAAACAGATAGATAATCCCAATCATAAACTGGTTAACAACATGGGTAAACACCAGAGCTAAAAACTGTCAGCTGAATTCTGAAACTCCCCATGGGACACTGGGTTGCAGTCTTTGAAAATGAGGCCTCTACTTGTTTGTGCTCCATTAATCTTGTGTCAGAAGCAGGAAATCACAAATGGCAAGGCTGGGAGTACGCTACTTCGTGGGAACATCTGAGGTGATGCTGATGCGATGTGGTACAGAGAGCCCCTTTTGTGATACATTTACATATCCACTAACAGCAACTGCAAACAGGTTAGACTCCTGCTGAATTTTATTAAGGTATCATTCGGATCCTTCCAGACAGCTTTTAAAAATGATCGGGCTGGAAGGACCCTTTGCAATATCTCTAAACCAGAAAGCACGTGCATATATTACAAAGCCAGAAGGGACCCTTGTGATCATCCAGTTCGACTCGCTGTATAACCCAAGCCATACGTCTTCCCAGAATTCATTCCCAGTTGAGCTAGAGTCCAATCCAGCGATCTTTTCTTCCAGTTCAACTGTCAGTTTGCCCTTTGTATACAGGAAGTCTCTTCAGGATTAGGATTCAATGCTTTCTTGAAAAGTTGGACAAATAGTCTGGAACAGAAAAAGAAAAGAAAAGCAAGATGCAGTTCAATATGGACAAATATAAAATAACGTACTTAGGTAACAATAAACAACTGCATGAACACAGGCTGGGAAATTACTAGCTAGGCAGCAGTTCTGCTGAAAATGATGTAGGAATGATCACGTATTACCACTGGAGTGGAGTCAGTGCTATCATGCTGTTGTGAAAAAACAAAGCACCTTACTGGATTTTGTAAGCAGGTCTGTTCTTCATGCAGGTTTAGACTCATCTCAGCCGAGCTGTGTCAATGATAAGCTAGTGCTGCCTTAGCCCACTAGAGATACAAGCTAATGCAGCGTATCTTAAAACCCTTTGATTAAGATCCAGTCTTTAGATACAGCCATCTCATCAAAGTAAGAGTCTAACCTCACTAAGATTTAAGATAAGATGAACAGACTTGAATTTTCTGTACGTATGCATCACGGACAGTTATCCAGATCAGCTGATGCATAGCATGCTGTTAAACTACAGCAGCTTGACTCTAAGATCGAAATCTTAACGTACATGAAATATTCTTTTCTCAGCGCTCAGCACTAATCAATCTTTGGTTGGAATGTTGTGCCAAATTTTAGTCACTCCACTTTAAGAAAGATGTGGGACAGCAAGGAAAAAGTCCAGAGGAGAGGAAGGTGAATGATTATTACCTGTGAGAGTATACTGGGTCTGTTTAGTCTAGAAAGGAGAAGAGGAGACATTATAATAGTATTCATACAAGATGAAAAAATGCTGCAGAGGAGGATAACAATTTATTATCCTGCTCACTTGCCCCCTGCTACAGCAGATCACTTGGCAGAATAAGCGACCTGCCTCCCACAGTCAGGAAACAGCCTGCTGCCTGAGGGTCTGGGGCCAGCTATACCAACTGGAGCTACAATACACTCCTGTTCACCCTCCTCTGTCGTCCAATTTTGTGTGAAAGAGACGCATTTGGCCATTTATCTCCGATTCCCAACAACAATCCAGCCCATAAAAATAGAATACTCTGCCTACAGGATGTGGAATGTGGCAGCACCAATATCTAATCCTGCAGTTCCTGAAGGACCAAAGAAAGCCTCAGGATCTGGCACTGGACATCTCAAGAAACGTGTTTCAGGAAGCTGTGTTAGTGCTGGGGAGCTAAGCATGGGCACTTGTGCAGTTGTGGTTGGCAAAGCCTCTCAGGTCTTCCTTCCCGAGGTCTGCTTAGGAGCACCACTGAGAGTATGAAGAGGGCTTCTGGATGAAAGAGATCAGTGTGGAAAGCCAGGGTAGAGGGGTTTAAGTGAAATACTGGGTCTGGAATAATGAACAGACCTCAAGTAAAAGCTGCCCAGTTTAGGTAGTTCAGCTGTGCAAGAGGAGGCTGCTTGCTGCTGCTCTGGGCTTAGCCACCTCTCAGGCAGGACAGCTACACTGTAGAAGTCCCAAAACTGTGGGTCCTTTCCATCTTCCTGGTTGTGTCTAGACATCCATTTTCTGGATTTTCATGGACCTGGATATTATGGAGCGAGCCCTGCTGGTCCTGTTCGCTGAAGTGAGAGATACAGGCTGTGTTCCTGGCTGTGCCAGGGAAGGGGGATAGAGCATGGATGAAGCAGGTCCCTGCTTCTTGCTTGAGCCTCTGAGATATTCTGGATGTTGTGTGGGCTTACGTCCAAGCGTGTTCAACAGAAGCTGAGCTCCACTTGGTAGGAACTGAGAAATTTATCCTGAATTTATAAGTTTGGGGTCTGGCAAACTTGTACAAGTGCTGGAAGTGCTTGGGTACTGCCTATAAAAGATTAGGAGCTGTAGAAAGACAGAGATATTTTGAAGCACATTCTAGAGCAATGTGAGCAAAGGGAAGTCACTTCTGAAAACAGCCAAAGATGAGCAAAGGAACAGTTTCCTTAGGAGTCTTATGACGAGGAGTGAAACTGTTTTCTGAGTGCATCTGGGGTGGCAGGGAGTCATTCCTGGAATGGAGGTACCACCCAGCCGCTCAGGTGGGCAAACTGGTCTTAAACCTTGTATTTCCCCTTCTGGTTTCACCAAGAGGAGAACAGCTTGCTAAAGAGAAATGAAGTGAACTGGTGTTTGGCAGAGCTTGGTAGAGGGGAGAGCTGTTTCAGAGACTGGATAATAGATACAATAAATTCTTTAATTGTTCACTGCTTTCACAATCCTTTAGCAGCTTCCACTAATGAAAAGCCTGCTGACCCCCATCTGTGCTACCAGCCAGCACAGTAAGGCCTGTCCCTGCTCTATGGTCCCACATTCCTTCAGGAGCTGGGTGACTCTAGTATCTACAGCCAGAAGGGTTGCCAGAGGAGTGAGAAGCATCATCCACGTATCTGTGCAAACACCAGGACTGTGAGCAAGGAGGACACTGCCTTTATCATAAACTCTCTTGCCAGTGAAGGGCTGAACAAGAGTGCTGGGGCTCTCCAGCGATCTCCAAATGGCCAAAGCTAACGGCTTTACGTGCTTGCGGGAAGCTGCAGAACAAAGGAAGGCTTTGCAGTTGGATCCTGTGGGGTGGAGTCATCGTGGCAACCTTCTGGTGCCAGTCCATAGGTGGTGATGTCCCCGACCCACCTCGCCACTTAGCTGTGCTCATACTTCAGCTCAGAAACGAAGGAGCTCCTAGTCCAGCTCATTCACTGAGTCTTCTTCACTCAGGTCTAACTCTTGGGCCCCATAAGAACGACTAAATCAGGCTTTTGTGGAATAAAACTTTCTTTGCAGTTTAATTTTCTTCTTTTTAATGCCAGCCAGAAAGAGATGGGGGAGAAATGGGATCAGGGAAGGCTGCATATGGCAGAGGGGGGAGAAAAGTGTGCATCTTGGAGAATGGATCTTTCTCTGTCCTCCGCTATGGACTTCTGTTTCAAGTCTTGGCTTTTTAGAGCATTAATCTGCACTCTGCTGCCCGATTTCACAGTGCTGTCTCACTCCTGGGGTGCCTGAGGGTGTTGGTCTGTGGGCAAACCAGGCGGGAGAGCTGTTCTTTCTCCTCTATCACAGAATTACCGAGTTCGCAGTCCTGCGCATCCAGCTCGTGCCGGGAGAGATGCTCCACAATGCCAGCCCCCAGAGAATCCCCCAGGACATTGGTGGTCGTTCTAAGGCGGTCCCTGAAAAACCAGAGATAAAAACAAAACATAGCTTCTTAGTAACAGCTAAGGGGATGAAGACTATTTCAAGAAATATGTTAAATGACGCTTTTTCTACTTTTCAGGTCACTCTAAAAAATGACACTTCAGCATTGACAGGAAAATGACTCCCAGAGAGCCTTCCTCAGTTGATAGCCTGTGCACAGGCTTCACACTCAGTCCCGCTCTCTTGCATTCCCAGTTTCTCATTGAAAAGTTTTAGACTTGCCACAAAACAAGGGAAACGTAATTGTGGTTCCACATGGACAGTTTCCTTTCCAAAGGGCTGCTAAGGCCTTTCTGCAGACTCAAATAACCTCGCCACACCTGTTACACTTGAGTTGCATTTTGTTTTACAAAAAGTGCAGAAATTCTGGTGCAAACCTCTGACTTCGCGCCGCTGCGGAGCCACTTTTCTGCAGCACGGACGGTACACACTAGGACAAGGCACCAGATTGTGGGACATGGCAAATCTAAACCGCCCTTTGCGATGAGACATTCTCCACAACCACAGCTGTATGTAAGAGCTGAAGCCATCGCCAGTCCAGCAACCCACCTTATGCTTCCGCGGCAACAACAGGTAAGACTTTTGGTAGCTGACTGAAACCAACATTTCTGGGATAGGACAAGAGGTAACCTGGCATCTTAGGAGGCAGGGCCTTTTTCAGCCAAGTCTGTTCCTACACACAGTTCACAAGAGAAGTGGAAGCGTTGGGCAAGACTCTGTTTCCAACTGCTCAGCCATGGCTAGGAACAGACTTTGGCTCCTTTGGCTACAAACCAGCAATACAAGATACAGAAGAACAAAGGAAACACTGACAGTGTGTCCCTGAGTCAGGATCTGGTTGTGTTTGAGAAGACTGAGAGCGTGAGGACTGTGCACAAATGCATTCTTCAGTCTAGTCCCTAAGAGCACTCCTGTGAAATCACCTGTCCCAAGGTTTAAAAGGGAAAGAAAGGTGAAATGGAGCAATGCAGCTGACTAGCTGCACCCATCTAAACACTCCTCAACTTTGTACAACCCAGTTTCATCCCACGTTCCATGTTTGGTAGCGCACAACTGTCACTCTACAGTGTGAATTTGCTTATTAATGGCACAACCTGTCCTTATTGGTCTGGAGACAGATAGTTTCTGGGTGCCTTTTAAGATAAAGCAAACTAAGGACATACTGCTTGGTGGCCAGGACGATCTGCAAGTCACCTCTGTTGTCACTTCACATGGTGCGGACTCCAGCTTGGGCAGAGAGGGCTACCGTGCAAAGGTCTCATGGATACAGGTGTGTTTTAAGTTTAATGATCCAGGTTACTGAGACCGCTTGTAGCAGAGACATTGGGAGTGCAGACAAATTCTGTAAGCACTGGCAGGGAGCGCAGACCAGTGCCTGCTGCTGAGCAGAGGACTTACAGAAACCAGTCCACAGCGATGATCAGCGTAATGTCTTCGGTCGGCAGCCCCACCGATGTCAGCACTATAACCATAGTCACCAGTCCTGCCTGGGGAATCCCTGCGGCTCCGATGCTGGCTGCCGTGGCCGTGATGCTGGAGGGAACAGGAGAGCACAGCTATCAGCAAAGGGAAGAAAAGAGGTAGTCACATTTGCAAAAATGTCAGGAAGTAGCTCAAACTCATCATTTACAAAACATCTTGGCAGCCTTTCTGCCCCGGTCACCAAGCAGGACGGTGACAGATGGGACATCACCACAGCAGCCAGGCTTCCCCTCCCAGGCACCCATCCGTAACAGACTGCACACTGCCACGCCAGCTAAGGGATGGCCCAGACCTGGAAATTCCATAAGGGCTCAAGTGGAGCCTCAAAGACATGGTGCCCAAATCAGATGTGCTTCTACACCTGGAGGTGTAGTCCACCCTCCTTTTCCATACTTTTTTTTCCTCACTGTATCTTCTGAGCAAAAGAAGAGCCTGACCACACCTCAGATAAGCCAAGAAACGTGAAGCCCTTCCTGTAGCCCCATAATTCTTTCAAAAATCACCTTATTGTGATGATCTGCCCGAAGTCAAGTTCATAGTTGTTGACCTGTGCAATGAAGATGGCTGCAAGGGCCTCATACAGAGCAGTGCCATCCATGTTAATTGTAGCTCCCACAGGCAGAACAAACCTCGTGATGCGCCTGTCCACACCATTGTTTTCTTCCAGGCACCTGAAGGTGATGGGCAGGGTCGCTGAGCTGAAAGGAATTTACAGAAGAACATGAACTGGGTATATGCTGGCTTTGGAAGAGGGACTAAGCCTCTGCCTGGTTTATGACCTTACCCACCTGCTTTTTCACCCTGCCATGTGAGCCAGAGGCCAGAAGCTGCTAGGAGAAAGAACAGTCTAAGCAAGGCTTCCTCAGATATGGTGCACGCTGCAGTTGCACATTCAGGCATGGCTTTCCTCAAGGGGCTGGGAGAGGGGCTGTGTAGCCTTGAGGCTGATGATGCTGGTATAACACCAAAAGAAGGTGATGCTGGAGGATTCAGGGTATATAGGACAGAGTCTCAAGGCCAAAACTCCTTTTCCAGCTATGAAAAATAACCTTGAGCCCTTTCTCACCCCCTCAGTGCGTAAGACAAGAACGACCCATGTGTGAGAATATATCTTGCAGAGAAAGCCAAGAATTGTTTCTGAAAGAGAACACGAGCAGGAGAAACGCAGTGTGTTTCAGTGTGAGAACACACGTGGGAGACACTGTCACGTGCTTGCCAGGAACTGAGCGTAGCAAGAAACACGGCACTTCGTGACACAACAGCTACCTGCAGTCCCTTGCTTTGGCCGTGTTGCACGGCAGTGTGAACCACTGAACGTACGGGTGCTCGTGCCTCTGCCCAGGGCTTCTGGGAGGGAGTTTGGGGCCAGCCGCATGCAGTGTGTGTGCCTGGGAGACAGGAACGCGCAGCTGTGAGCAAGTACACCCGTGTGAGAGGTACCTGCGTGGGGAATAACGCTGCAGTTCAGTGGGATTTGATGTTTGTCCCGAGTTCAGCATTTTGGTGCTGCAAGCAGAGTCACCACCATGTCTGGTAAGTAGAAATATGGGTCATGCACTGATGGTTAGAGATGGCCACATGATTAGGGCTCTTGAGCAGGGGAGTGGGAATCTTCTCACTCTCAAATGAGCGTGGCTGGACCAGTGCAAAAAGCTGTTAGTGCTAGAAACTGTGAGACCGCAGTGCTGCACTGAGGGCAATGGAGCACTGAGAAGCAGCCCCAGAGTATCCACACCAGCCCCAACCCTACTCCTATGTAGCCATCATACCTTGAGGACGTGCCCAGGGCTGTGATGAGAGCCTGCAGAAGCCCTGCCATGAAAACCCAGGGGTTTCTGTGAGTGACGATGAAGTAGAGCAGTGGCAGAATGCAGAGGGCATGAATGAGGAGCCCGACGATGACGGTGAGCGTGTACATCCCCAGCTGGCCTCCCATCACTGCTAGGTCATCCATCTCCAGGATTTTGCCAGCAATTAAAAACATGATCCCAACTGGAGCATACCTGCAGCAGAAACACAAGGCCAGTGCTGAGAATTGGCACCCACACTTTCACATCAGCTTTAATCCATGCTGTCTGGACAAACCCCAGCAAGCCAGCTCACCAGAAGTGCTCACTGAGCCTCATTGCTGGATGACACTGCCGGTTTCTTTTCCGGAAACCTGGAGTCAGCTGAGACTCGTTCACCATATGATCAAAACCCAGCACTTGTTGCGTGTCGGGGACCCCAGCACTCTGTTGTGTGCACAGCTTGGGCACTGGTGGAGGTTTCCTCCTCCTTCTGGGTTCCCTACAAGTCTCCAGAACACTCCTTGTAGAATTGGTAGGGGAGGTTATGGATAGCAGCCTTCAGAGTCCCTTCCTTTCCTAACAGAGCTTGGGCTGAGGTTTTTTTTTTTTAGTGAGAGGCACAAGAAAGTACAGGAGAAACAGGGAATTGGGGAGTAAAAGCAACAGTGTCCTATAGGCTCTGGGATATCAGCCTTGCTATCTTCAGACGTTCACATTTAGGGAACAGGAACGTATAGGGAATCCATATCTGGTGTAGCAGGGACTGGGCACACCAACGCCTGTGAAAGCAGCCATGGCTTATATAAAAACCCATTTTGAGCTACACTGCTACCCTTTCCAGTCCTTGTGGCTTTTTTACCCCTTCCATAACAATGCATCTCATGAGCAGCAGTGAGGCTCCACAGAGAGGAAGCCATGACACAGACACGGAGAATATCATGGGCACTAAACTAAACACGGACAAATAACTGGACCAAAGAAAATCCCACCTCCACAGCCACACCTCCTAGGGCTTGGCCTCTGCAGCTCAACAGCTCACATGCAATTCATGCACAAGGCTCAGAGGTCCACATGCCAAACTCCAACTTAGCCTGGGAGGTTTGGAAAAGTTTCAGGAAAGGATTTCACAAATATTTCATTTCCTCTGACCTTCTGCTTAGAAGACATTCTTGGCTGCAGCTAGTGACCAGATCTCCCCAGGAAAAACAAGCTCCTGGGAGATGCTCTGCAGACTGTGGCTTCAGGAAGGAGTGCTAGGTTGCAGCTGACAGTCCTGCCTCCTGTGCCAGCAGGATTTGTAAGTCAGGAGGTCTCTCCAGACACTACCTACTGCGTGGAACCAACGTGCTATGCATCCACACCCTGCTTTCTTCACTGCAAGGGGGAGCTGAAGGAGGGGGTGTTGAAGGCACCTTGAGATTGTCTCTGGGAGTAGCGTGCAGGTCTACTTGTTCCACTGCGCCCATGCTGTCCCTTCTGTGCCCTCAGGCAACTTTTATCTCTTCTTAGGAAAGCAAAGCCCCAAGTTCTGGCTCATCCATGGAGGAAGAGATCCCAGAGGGGCTGGGGCTCCCCAGTGCTCTACTGCGAGCTCAGGGTTGTTCTTCCCCTTTGCGTCTTTCTGCGTAAGGCCTGTCCCGCTGTGCCCAGGATGTTGCTCTGAGATAAAAGGCTGTGACTACAAGACCAGGGAATGGAAGCCAGAGTGATCTAACATGGGAGAGGGTGCAGGACGGACAGATCCCCTCCCTGTCAGACACTTCCATGTATTCTGCCAGCCCCGCGTTTCTCCTGTCTCGCGGTACCTACCGCAAACTCCTGTTCAGACCCTGACTAAGAGATCTTAGAGGATACAGAGGATGAAGAGCTTAAAATAACAAGATTTGGTAAAATCCTGCCTTCTAGAGAAAACTCGTCTCAGCAATGCTTTGCTTATCTGGACTATGTAGCACACGCAGCCTTACACAGAAAGCAACAAGCAGCTGAGCTCTATAGGAGCTGGGATCTGGGGGACCTCAAATTAAAAGGCAGCAACTCTGAGTTGGCCTTGCCAATCCCACTCAGCTCTCAGAGCTAATGCATACGGGTGCCACCCTGAGTAGCTGGAAAGTGGTGATAGGTTATTGCGACTTGCAGCTAAGTCAGACTCCTGGAACATAGCTGGAAGGAAAGCTCTTGGTGGGAAAGCCTCACACCCTACCCCTGCTGGTAAGGCTAAGAGATCTTCCACTCCAGCTCTCTGGTCTTCCAAGGATGTTTCCAGCAGCCTCAAGGAAAGCAAGTCCTGGTGTACCTGATATTTCTAAGGTAAAAACAAAAAACAGGAAATGAAATGTGAACAAATATCCCATCCAGACTTTTCCCTTCAGCCTGATGGAGCCAAAGGAGAGCTGTGCCCATCTGTTTTTCCTATGCATGTCATCCTTAAATCTACCCCACTTCTCATCAGGTCAGCGGAAACTGCACCTGCAGACCTCCTGCTCCAACCGGCCGTGCTCCTCACCAGATGATAATGGCCACCAGCCTCATGATGGCTTCGTTGAGGCAGTTAAAGAACTCCCGCAGGGCCCGTCCCTTCTGCTTCATGCTGCCGATCACCAAACCGAAGCACATGGAGAACACTACCAGCCCCAGCGCGTTCACCCCATTGGCTGAGCCCGGGATGGGAATGACTTCTTCAAAGGTCAGCACCTCGGAGACGGTCCCCAGGGCATGAGTGATGTTCTCCAGGATGCCAGTGAAGTTCTCAGGCACAGGGATCTGAGTAGTTGTCACACCTGCTGTGACATTGCTGCTGTGGAGGACGGTTCTGGTGAAGACCCTGGTGCTGTACTGCGTCTTGTACTGAAAAGACACAGATGGTCAGATGCACTCACAGGTCCTGCTTCAGAAGCTCAGGACAACATGCTAGGCTCTTTCCTAAAGAATGGAGAGTACTGCAAGTTCACTGCTGACCTGTGTGGGAAACGTGCCTTGCCTATTCTCAAGCTCCCTAGCTTAGTACTTTCATCACAAAGTTCATAGGACTGAAGGTGAAAAGAGACCATTGGAGCATCTCATATCCCTAGGACCAAGATAAAGGCTTCTCTGCTAACTCTTTACACTGCTTCCAAGTGCAACAGCACTACAGAAGAGACAAATCCTTGGAGAATCTGCTCTCCTTTCACTGCCAGTCCAAGCCCACTAAGCAAGATCACAGAAAGCCTTCTTGACCCTGAGTGTGGGGTGGGACGGAGGTTGAAGCCCCCATCTGCAGACAGCTTGAAAAGCTTGCATGGGGGATGCTATAATACAGACTAATGGCTGCAGTGCCTCCTGGAGCAGTCAGACTTGGAGAAATGTGAAGGCAGTACAAAGCAGCTGCTATTCCATCCCTCAGAGAAGTAGGCTGGGCCATGGTCTAGGGCACAGGACACAAAGGGAAGTGCTAGGCCAGGTGGGATTCCATACCTGTTTGAAGCAGGCTTCTACCAGGTTGGGTGGGAACATATTCCTGCAGTAGATAAAACAAGGAAAGAGTTATTGTCCTGTTTGCCTGGCAGGAAAACATGGGCTTCCTGGCCCACACCTCTGCCCTGGAGCACTGTCTCAGGCCACAGCTCTCACAACACCAGCTCAGCCTACAGAGCAGATGAGCCCTTTCAGACTGACTGACAGAAGATGCGAATGTGCTGATCTGAAGCTAGGCACCCTCCTGCATCTTTTCAGGCTCCCACTGCAGGTTGTATTTCATGTGTGAGGAAAGAGACTACACAGATACAGCATTGGGATATGGGTCCATTGTAAAAGCGTCACCAAACCCAACTGAACCTTGAAACAATACTGTATTACAATTTTTAATGTTTTTAACACGCTGTCTTGCTCTCAGCCTCATCTACAGCTGCCATTTGAGCTCTCTGTTACCTTGTACCTCAGAAACATAGCTTGACCCCACTTGAGGTGGTACAGCTTTGCAATTCACTGTGTAAGGTCACAGCAAGGGAGAGAGAGACAATGTCTCGGGAACCACTTCCTCAGTTTCCTTGGGTCAGTGAAGACGGATATTTAGAGTAGCCTTTGCTGGGTGAATTTCTGAAGGGCATGTGGTCATTGGTAGCTTTCATTACTTGTTTTGCTGAGCACACCTTGGTCTCTTGCATAAATACCAGTAACAGAAGGCCTGGACTCCAGAGCTCCAGGCCAAGCATTCAATATCAGAGTGGCAAAGCCAGTTAGCTAGACTGAGCTAGGAGACAGGGTCAGACTCAGCCATTACCCTCTTTCCCTAAGAGTGTATGCGTAAAGCTGTGACACTTCAAAAGGACATTCTGTGGAGGAATGTAACCTCACTGATGGGGTCTCAAGATGAGACCATCTTGTTGACCTACCTCACCAAGTCCATGAAGGCATCTGTGGTCTGCACCTGCTCAATTCTGCCTTCTCGGTGAAGCTTGTCCTTAGATCCTTTTCCTGGGTGAATGATGATCACCATGAGGATGCCAATGAAGACTGCTATGATCGTGGTCACCATGTAGTAGATGACAGCCCGCATCCCCATCTTCCCCGAAGCTCTGCCATCCAGTGAGGCCATTCCTGGGGAGTCACACAGAGAGATAAGGTGAGAAGGTCTATTGTCTTAGAGGGAAAGAAGAAGCCCGGGGAAGATTCAAAGCGTGCAGGGCACGTGTGTGAGTTGGACAGGGAACTGGGGTCTCCAGGAAGCACAGCATACAAGGGACAGACTTTGGAGCTCCAAGGTGATGTTCATATAGGAGAATGTGACTTGTGGTTATGAAGAAGCATAGTACTGGTGGGTCTTAAGCTGCATTTGAGAATATAGCAATTTCCTCCTGAAGGTCTCAGAAGGGAAATAATCCCCTCCCAGTACATTGGGCCTTTAAGTCCCTCATGGTGGGATGTTTCAGCAGGTGCGATGCCTTGCAGTCCTTTCTGTTGTTGCAAAGCTTGGCTGGCTTGCATGTCTTCTGTGCGGACCTGGATGAAACAAGCTTTCCACCTGGTGATCAACTCCAGCTTTTTTGGACTGACATGAATTAACCTTCCCTAGCCTGGAGAAAACATGAAGCTGACCTGGGCAATAAACTTGTTGATGGTTGAGGTTACGTAGGATGAAATCCTTGTTAGTGCTCGTGTTGGACATTAGAAATACCACATTATGTCCTCCCTAGTCTTCTGAGAAAGCACAAGGCCTTCCTTCCCCACTACTGAGCTAGCACGGGTATGAGTGTGAACCATTTTCACTTCAGCTGTAGGTTCAGGCTTGTCACTACTAGCCAAACTAATCCAAGCACTTCCAGCTGGGGCACAAGGGGAGACTCCAACAACATCTAGCATCTGTCTTTGCTGATTATTGCTTGGCTGAAAGCAGCAGAAAGCACTTCTTACCTGTAATCAAGCTAGAGACAATGAGAGGAAGAACCAACATCTGGAGCATACGCATCAGCAGCTCGCCGGGGAAGGAGAAATACTTGATCTGGCGATAGGTCAGCTGGTAGGGCCGGAGGGAAAATGCCAAGATGATCCCTGTGGATTAGCAAGGGATGAGAATGGAAATGGGACAGCATAATCCAGTGGTCTGTCCCTCAGTCCTACAGTGTGGCGTTTCTCTTTCTCATCTCCTTTCAGCTCCTCCTCTCCCCAAAGGAGCAAATGCTCTTTCTTTGTCTAAAAGGCTATGATCCAGTTTTTACTGTATGCTCTCTCTCTCTCCCTTTGACATATTTCTATGCACAGGATCCTCGTGCTAAACCACAGCTCTCCTTGTTGCTCTGTCTGCTGCTCCTCTGGGTCTGTCCCCTGGAAGCTCATGAACACAAAAATGCTGTGACCAGAGATATGATGTCCCAGCCTAACCTAAGTGTGACTACACAGTTCAGAGACTTTGTCCACCCACCTTTTAAAGCTGAGTTCAGCCAGTGAGGTAGATACATATAGCCTGGACCAAAAGCGCGGGACAACCCACTCTCTGCTGGGCAGATTCAGTCTGCATTGTGTCACAGCCCTTTGCATCAGTTCCCCTTCTGGTACTGTCAGGCTAAAGCTGTGGGGTGAAGCTGAAGAGCCCTGGTGCCTGTAGCTGCACCTGCAAGAGGCCTCTGAACAAACCTGGATAATTTTTTATGATTGGTAGAACTGGGTCATCTTTGATTGCTGTTGTAGACTACTCCTAGGCTACAGACAGAAAGGATCAACAAGGATTCCTTCACACATGCGCTCTGCAAGGTCTGTTGTCCTTACACACAAAGGTACTTCAGATTTGGAGAGCATTTTGAGCTGCCAGCACATCAGCTTCACCTGCCCAGCCAAATCATTATGATAAAACAAAATCTTTGTGGAATAAACAAACTTTTCCCCGCATTTATAAATGGCGCCCGGTGTTGCCACCGGCTCCCTACCTAGTAAGACTGCAGCAATGGTGAAGAGGACGAAAGCGTTTCTCCTGAAGAAGCTCTTAGCGCTGTCAGCAGTGATGCTGTACATCCGCTTCTTGGCCCGCGCCGCCCGCTTCTGCACGGCCTGCCGGAAGCGCTGCACCCGGCTCTCGGTGTTGAGCCGCTTGGCTGCGTCCTCGTTGAGGAACAGGCTGTTGACATGGCTCTGCTCGCTCATGGTCAGCACCTCTGCTCGGTCCCCAAGGCACAGCTCTGCCTACACTGGGCAAGGAGGACACAGGAGGGGAAGCGTAAGCTGCAGCACCTGACACCTTGCCTTCATTTTTAGGTCATTTCACAGAATCAGAGAATGGCAGGGGTTGGAAGGGACCTCTGGGGATCATAGAATCATAGACTCATAGAATGCTTTGGGTTGGAAGGGACCTTTAGAGGTCATCTAGCCCAACCCCCCTGCAGTGAACAGGGATATCAAGATCCCCCAGTCCAACCCCCCACTGAAGCAGGCTCACCCAGAGCAGGCTGCACGGCACCGCGTCCAGGCGGGATTTGAATATCTCCAGAGAAGGAGATTCCACAGTCCCTCTGGGCAGCCTGAGCAGGTTTATTTAGCGTTGATTAATGAGCTCCTGTGCCCCTCTGCAAGGAACAGACCCTGAGGAAAGACATCTAAAGGGCTGCCAGGGTCTTGTCACGACTGCTCTGTTGTCTCTGGAGAAGCTCTGGCTTCTGTAGCACCCAGCCTGCACCGAGGAGCGGCTTGTGGTGGCCTGGGCAGCCACCCAGGCTTGTTCTTAGGAGTTTTATCAGTTTAGACAGGAATGAATTTTTATCACCTGGCACTAAAACCAGCTCCTGTACACAAGCTGTTCCAAACAAGACCAAGCAGCAAACAACATCTCTGACATAGCTCCTAGATGGGCAGGCCCCTACCAGAACAGGTTTTCTTCATGACAGCAAGTGGCACCGGCTGTTTCTGCAGAAAGGAACACTATGCCTTTGGCTTCTGTGGAGCCTGCGGATAATGCTTTACTGACTTCCCTTGGAAGCACAACTGGACTTTCAAGTAGTATCTCTCGTCAGACTCCACTGATGGGGTTAACCTGCTGTCCTGACTTCACAAATACTAAGGCCGAGATCAAACCTATTCCAAAGAGGTAAATAAAGGACCAGTTCTGCTCCATTACCTACTGGCTGCAAGGCCTGGAGCAGCCTACTGTTCTTTAACTGTTTATTTTTCACGATTATTCCTATATTCCTCCGTGCAAAAGAACAAAGGGGCTACACAGGCAGAAAAGTCCACTCTGGAGTGCTAGAAGGCACCAGCAATCCAACAGTTCTTGTCATTAGGAGGATTACTGCTTGACTATGCAGGTGCCATTTTCCTACTGTCACTGTGTCTTGCCGGATACAAGGTCTGGAAACGATTCTTGTTCCCAGAAGTTTGCAAAGAAGATACAAGACTAGATGAAACCAAAGAAGAACAAAGCCACCTTAGCACATCAGCAGATGCTGAAAGACCTTTCTTGGGTGTTGCAAGTCAAATAAGAGCTACTCCATTTGCAATCCTAAATTTAAGTCAAAGAAACCATCACTACTGGGATTACATTCTCTATAAAATACAAATCTAGTGTCTGCCATTTGGACCTGGATAAATGCCTATTGTGAACTGAAGACATCACCTGATAGAGGAATTGGTTCATGGTACACCATTGCAAGGTCATTTCCAACAGACAGATGGAGGAAAACCTCCATTCTGATGGAAGACTTGTTTGCACAGATGCCTTCATGAGGTCCAGAGCAGTGGAGAGACCCCTGAAATGGCCCAGCCAAGTCACTCTAAGACGCCCCAAAGCTAAGCTGTGTGAAGGCCACTGGCAAGGGTTCTGGGCTTTTGCTGCAGGAACCTTGCAGTGCTGCTGTGGTCACCCAAGATTTGGGATTAGCAAACAGCATTCTGTGGATTTCGGTCTGCTGATTCCAGCTTGATCACTCATTCACTTTCATATTACACCACCCTGCATTTATCTGTCGATGGAGCCAATATACATCAAACTGGGCGAAAACTTTGCCTGTCTTCCTTCTTTTCACTGCCAGTCCTCCTACTTTTCACAGCTATGCATGAGAAAAAGAAACGGCAAAGTACATATTCTTTCAGTTCACAGCAGGTTAAGAAACTATGGATTCGGTCCCCTGTGCCCTAGAATAGACTAGTATTCTTTATTTAGTGGCCTCTCACATGTAGGGTTGGACAAAGTTCTTAGCTGTTAGGTTCCAATGAGCCAGGACTTGCACACATCTTGTATCCTCCTGTCTTGCCAGTTACTGGCATCACTGGCCCTACAAGGAAGAGGACACCTCTCACATCTCACCCTTTGCCACCACAGACTTCCTGAATAATTCTTTTTGTGATCCATGTTATCTTCTTTTGCCTGCAGGATTTCCAGATGTCTGTCCCTGAGCTTACTACTGAAAAGTAATTGTCTGTGCTGTCAGTAGCTGGAGGGATAGAATAGAGTAGAATAGAGTAGAATAGAATAGAATAGAATAGAATAGAATAGAATCAGATCTTTCAGTTGGAAGGGGCCTACAATGATCATCTAGCCCAGCTGCCTGACCCGTTCAAGTCTGACCAAGTTAAAGCATGTTATGAAGGGCATTGTCCAAATGCCTCTTAAACACTGACAGGCCTGGGGCATTGACCACCTCTCGAGGAAGTCTGGTCCAGTGTTTGAGCACCCTCTTGGTACAGAAATGCTTCCCAATGTCCAGTCCGAACCTCCCCTGGTGCAGCTTTGAAGTCCTATCGTGGCATCCCAGGGAGAAGGGACCAGCACCTCTCTCTCCACATCCCCTCCTCAGGAAGCTGCACAGAGCAATGCGGTCGCCCCTCAGCCTCCTCCTCTCCAAACGAGACCAACCCAGAGTGCTCAGCCATCCCTTGGAGGACGTGCCTTACAGCCCTGGTGCCAGCTTGGTTGCGCTCCTCTGGAGGCTTTCAAGGACCTTCACATCCTTCTCCAATGGTGAGTCCCAGCGCTGCATACAGTGCTCCAGGTGAGGCCGCACCAATTCTAAATACAGCGGGACAATCCCCTCTCTTGACCATCTCCTCATGCTGGGGTTGATGCCCCCCCCAACTGGGTTTGCCCTCTTGGCTTCCAGGGCACACTGCTGGCTCCTCTTGAGCCTGCTGCCCACCAGCCCCTCCAGAGCCCTTTCTGCAGGGCTGCTCTCCAGACACCCCGCTCCCCATTTACACTTGTGCCCGCCCTTACTCCTCCCCAGCTGCAGAATCCCGCATTTGCATCCGTTCAGCTTCACACCGCTGATGACTGCCCAACGCTCCGGTCTATGGAGACCCCTCTGCAAGGCCTCTCGTCCCTCAGCAGCTCCTCCCAGGTGGGGCTCATCCGCAAGCTTGCTAATGGGCATTCAGCTGCTGCATCCAGGTCATGGATCAAGATATGGAACAGCGCTGGCCCCTGGACTGAGCCCTGAGGAACACCGCCAGTGACCGGTCGCCAGCCGGATGCAGCCCCGGTCACTACAGCCCTTTGAGCCCGGCCGTCCAGCCACTGCGTCTCCCTGCGCACCGTCAGCCTGCTCATCTCCCAGCGGGACAACTGCTGCAGAGGGATGCTGAGAGGGACAGTATCCAAAGCCTTATGAAAATCCAGAAGAATTACAATCACCGCCTTCCCTTCATCCATGAGGTGAGTGACCTAATCATAGAAGGAGATCTAATTAATTAAACAGGACTTTCCCTTTGTGAGCCCATGTTGACTGTGCCTGACGATGGCGTTGTTCTTTAAATGCCTTTCAATAGCACCCTGTATGCATAGTTTTACAGGTGCTGAGGCTGGACTAACAGGTCTGTAGTTCCCTGGGTCTTCCCTCACACCCTTCTTGGAGACTGGAATAACATTGGCTGGCTTCCAGGCGGCAGGGATGCAGCGCAGCTTCCTACGGCAGAACCGATTACCAGCTAGGGCAATCACTTCTAAAAGCAGAACCACCACAGATAGTTTCAAACCCCCCAAACTCGCTTTCTTTCTCCCAAACCACTCACTCTTCATCAACCAACACTGCACACCTTGGTGAGACAAAGTGCTACCTTTGACATGCAAAGCTCTCATCTCCTTAGCGAAGTGAGAACAGTCACACTGACGGCGCTGCAATCGCCCGTCACTGCTCGCTACATGCAAACCAGGCTTCCCACTCACCATGGTGACCCAAGGAGACCTGCGCTGAGCCAGGAGTGCAGAAACGCAGACTCACCTCTCCTCCAGACCTCACCTTTCTTAGAGTTGGACCATACCACAGCAACGGCACAAATTCCTGCACAGGGAAGGGGGGAGCAGAACCCACTCATATAGAGAGGGACTCACCTGCTCTTTTCTCCAGATGTCTCCCCATCCACGTGTACTGGAAAACGTATTTTTGTGCAAAAAATATGAAATTTCTGTTTATGGGAAAGTTCAGGATTAGTCATTCCATCCCATGTTCCACCATATGCTCCACAGGCTTCTCAGAGCAACACTCACACAGAAGGAACTCAGCAGCAGAACTTGCTCCTGTGATGTCCCCACCCTCTTGCTGACTTGCTCCCTTTCTCCATCTGCATATTTTGCAACACAGCGGCCCCCTCCGCAGCCCATTCCCTCTGCATCGCTGGCCTGAAATTGTGTAAATATTCTCTGTTGCATCAGCTGGAAGTTTGCAAACTGCTGCAGCAAGTCACCAAAATACTCTTGCAGATTAACGGTCTGTCGATGGCTTGGATCTTCCTTCTTGTGAGGAAGAAGGTGGCTTTGCTCTCCTGATGAAGGTTCTCCTATTCAGGGCTGCTTCTCCAGACTCCACTCTGCCAGAAGCACTGAGATATCTGAGAGAGCATTTCTGGAGGTAACTTCAAGGCCAGAACCGGGAAGCACAGGATATTTTGCAAGAAAGTTCAGTGTTGCAAAACCAATGCCTAGTTCCTGACAATGAGGTTTCACAGAAACAGTGGGATTTTGGCCATTTTAGGGATATCAGTCAAAAGACGGTGAAAGTAAAAAATGGGGAAGGAAGATCTTTGCACTATATATTTTTTTCCTGCTCTTTGCAGATTTTTTGTGTGCTTATCTTCCCACCTACGCAGGGAGAAGATTTCCAGCATGAGGGGAGGAGGACAATAGTGCTGAAGGACCTATAAAGAGCCAGAAAACATGAAATCCCTGAATCAACTGAGGTGCATCTATTCCCACTTGTACTGTACGTTGAAGAACACCCCTCCTTCTTATGCCTTGTCTCTGCTAAAGCAGCCAACNTCAGAAAAGCTGAAACCACCCAGTGTGCAGCACCTCCCCATGAACGTGTTTTAAAGACAGAAGGTGATAAAATCCTGGCTGAAGGGAAGAGAAGCTCGCCATCGCACGCTCACCGNGAGGCAGTTTCGCTGGAGGGCTACGTGTGGGAGCGTCAGGGCATGTCTGCACCCCCTCATCAGAAATTTCACAGTTTTGGTCCCCACATGCACCCTTGTCCTTAAATACTGCTTTATCGTAAAAAGGATGTAAGCAATCTCAGAACGTGAAACTCCTTTCATTTTCTGATGGGTATCCTCGCTCTTAGACTTGTGCGAGGGGATGTGAATATGCCCACAGGCTGCCACCTCCTGAGCGGTTTTTCACAAGTTTTTCTGACATTTGCAGAGGGGGGAATGGTGGGCACAAACCTGAGTCTGCCCGTCCATCTGTGGTGGCAAGGACATGGGTGAAACAGCCCCGGCAGCCGGGATGAGCTCTGCTCTGCACCCATCGCCCCGCTGCAGCCCGGTGTCGTGTGGGGAGAGTCTCATCCCCTGGAACCAAGCTGCTCCAAACTTGGAAATGGAGAGTAAAATATTGCACGCAGCAGAGAAACTTCTTGAAATATTATCTTGAACGTATGCGTTGACTAGACTCTTTAAAGGCACACAGCCCCCCACAGCCTTATCCACGGCCCTCTCCCCGAGAAAAGGCCAGCTCGTTAAACTGGAGAACCAGGGAGAGCTGTAGGAGGAAAGGCAACCTGCAGATGCATCTGATGAAAGAACGAAACACGTCAGTAAGGATGTAACCTCACTGTCAGATCAACCAGATTTTTTAAACCCTCATCCCTCAAAAGGGAGCTTGCAGATCATGAGGAGCTGAGCAGATCTCCATGAAAGAGGCCTGCAGTCCGCAGGAAGACAAGCAGCGAATTTCAGAGGGGTGTTATGACCCTGATGCAAGAAGTCATTCCTGATCTAATGTAAGAATAGCCGCACTGGGTACTGGTGTGGTCCCCGCAGAGACCTATGCACAGATTTATGTCCCTGCCCATGGCAGGGGGGTTGGAACCACATGATCTTTAAGGTCCCTTCCAACCCAAACCATTCTATGATCCTATGATTCTATGATCCTTTTTATAGCAATGGATATATCGTGGGATGAAAGGGAAGATCCCCTTGCGATCTCTTATGGTGACAGACAAGACCAAAACAGGTAGAAACATGTTTCTTACTGGACCTCACAACTGGAATCTCTCTATTGGCAAAACCAACCAATGCTTGACTTTTATGAAGCTGCCATCACTGAAATATTCCTGCACTCCGTTATTCAAACAGCAGCATCAAGAAGCTCGCTGTAAGTATTTCTTAGGTTTTTTTTTCATGTGGCGAAAGATTTTGCCCTTCTGTATTGAGGTGGTTTGCACCCATGGGAGCCCAGAAGCAAGTTCCTCCTGCGCGGTGCCCATGTCGGGCTGTCAGCAGGGGCTAAGGGGAGTCTTTATGCAGGAAAGCCATGAACCTGGTCTGTGCACTGGGCAGGCACTGGGACTCTCCGTCGACCTGTTCCACGGTGCTGGGGAAGCCCTGCAGAGCCCTGCGGAACAGCGTCTGACCCTGGGGAGTGTCCGGCGCAGCGCAGCGCCCAGTGCTCTGTGCCTGTAGGGCTGCAGGATTCTGGTGGGAGCTGGAGGAGATGGGCTGCATCTCCATGGGCAGAGCTACACAGCTGAGAGAGGGCCCGGTTCCACGTGGAAAACAGCTCCCACGAGGTCGGGGCAGCGGTGCTGGGCAGAGCGGGTCAGCTCTGCGTAGCAGTGATGCACTGAGTTTCTGCCAGGGAGAACAGGCAGAGCTTGTGCTGCCCACAGCTAAGCCTTTTCTCTGTCACGTTTATAACCAAACTCACTGTCCAGACAGAGCTTTGCACGCCTTAGCACTCCTTCACAACAGGAACAGAAACTACAGCTAAGCCTACGGGAAACAAATCTACTCCATGCCTGCTCATGGCTCTGCCCTTGCTCCAGTCACATGCAACAGCCTCTGCGGTCACGGGGCTGTGAACCCTCTGAGCATGAAGAGAAACTCCAGAAGATCTTCAGTCTGGTTTTGTCTAGGACATGGTCAGAGTTAGACTGTGCTGGGTGAAGAGGAAATGCATTTGGCTATTTTACATGGTCCAGATGAAAATAAATGCTTGCAAACCAGTAACAACAGCGCAGCCTTTTCTCAGGACCTCCATCCAGTACATCACCCCTGGGACCCCAAGCTCTCTGCAAGTCCCAGCTAGGACCAGCACCAGGGTCCAGAAACTCCACTATGCTTGTGCCAGCAGGTCCAAGGAGGGGATCCTTCCCCTCTGCTCAGCACGGGTGAGGCTACAGCTGGAGTGCTGTGCCCAGTGCTGGGCTCCTCAGTACAAGAGAGACATGGACACACTGGACAGAGTCCAAGGCAGGGCCATGAAGATGATGAAGGGACTGGAGTGCCTCTCATGAGGAAAGGCTGAGAGAGCTGGGACTGTTCAGCCTGGAGGAGAGAAGGCTCAGGGGAATCTTATCAATGTATACCTGACAGGAGGGTGTGAAGAAGACAGTGCCAGACCCTTCTCAGTGCTGCCCAGTGACCAGATGAGAGGTGGTGGACACGAGCTGAAGTACCAGGAAATTATTCTTAAGCACAAGGAAAGGCTTTTTAACTGTAAGGCAGACTGAACACCGGAGCAGGTTGCCCAGAGAGGTTGTGGTGTCTCTATCCTTGGAGATATTCGAAAGATGACTGGATGCTGTCTTGAGCAACCAGCTGTGGTTGACTGCTTTGAGCAGAGCGGGCTTGGACTAGATGACCTCCAGATGTCCCTGCCAGCCTCATCCATGCTGTGATCCCTCCATCTTCTGCTGATGTCCTGTGAGACGAGGCTTTACAGAACTTTTCAGACAGCACTGACACACCCTGCCCCTGGCAGTGTCCTGGAGCTGATTTGCATGTATAATTAGTACAAGGCCATGGTCTGGTTCCTCACTCTTCCCTCCCCCTTCAACCCCTGCACAGCACTCTTGTACCACACTGAAAGATAAACAAGAAAATGCTACTTCATGGAAGTGGCCAAGTGCTGTTGGCACGCTGGGGCCTGTCACGAGGGCCCCAGGGGTGTCCCAGCAGAGGGGGTCAAGCGGGTCCACTGTGAGATGCTCCTCTGGGACAAGGAAGGTCCTGACCACTGGCAGGACGTGGCAGTACGAGGCACTCTTGCCATGGTGTGTGGGGCTGGAGAAAGTCAACGCAAAGTTCAAGTGAAGACTTTACCTGCCTTCTCGCCCCGCACTTTGTTCTCTCAGAGCATCACTGGTCAGCCCATGCCCTGTTCCCTCTGCCTACGTGTAGCGCACTGGCATGGCTTTCTGATTGTTAACATGTCCAAGAGATGTCAGCCAATTGCCACATAACCAACCCCAAGGAAGGCAAAAAACTGTGTGGCCAACACAGCAGGGGAGAGCTCCAGTCTCCAGAGGGTTCAGGCTCCTGGCTGGGAGAAACCCAGGTGTCACTGCTCAGAACAAATGGATGGGAGACAGTGATCGAAATGCTGGTGCTTTACATCGCTGTTCCACTATCGCTAATGTCGGCGTAGAAGAACACACAACTGGTTAATCTAATTAGTCAGTTTTACTCCTGGGACTGACAGAAGTCAGCCAAATTAGAAATGCCCACTGCAAAGTCTCTCCCAGGTTTACCAGCCTCCAGGAACCGGGGGAAGAGCGGCAATACAACCCCAAAGCAGCGGTGTTGGTACAGTGCGTACCATCCCACCGCTGCCACGGGCGTGCAGCGTGGCACTCGGTCAAGCTTTGCCGCTGAAGGGATGGCACTGGCACAGCACGTCAGAAAACAGGCATCCCCCTCAACAACAGCTACCCCAGCTCCCTCTTCCCTGCTGATGCAGCTCTCTTGTTTTCCTTGCTGACAGCCAGCCAGAGACTGTGAAATAATCAGCACTTTTGAGCCCACTGTTTCTCTTGTCTCCAAGGAAACTCTGCTATTATGTTCAACATCAAAACCAGCAGGGTTATCAGTGAGGGAAGTCTCCACAGGTAGCAGCAGGGAAGCACCCTAAGGGGGAGAAGAGGGAAGAATCTCTGCAGGAGGAGAGGAGCTGGGAAGAGCTTTGCACAAGCTAGGCAGATATGGAGGGACAAGGCAAGGGGTCACGGAGAAAGCTGCACTAGTCTTTCCAAGGTGGACAGCTTCTGCTGCTGGGTCACCTAGGGAGAGGGCAGAAGTTAAACAGCCCATCCTCGCGCAGAGGGAGGGAAGGCTCGGCCCTTGCGAGGAAGGGATGTGCCAGGCTGCTCAAGGGAAGGCAGGCAGGGCCATGCTTCGCCCTCAGGGCTCTGCTCAGTGGCCTGACAGTTCCAGTTAGCAGCTATCAAGTTCTACTTGGTTTTGGGCAGATCGTTGGCACTTCAGAGAAGGAAGCTACAGTCCCTCCACCACCAGGTAAAATAGGTGCTTTGAAGGGTCCGTCTGTGCAAGGGTGGCAAAGGAGGAGCGGGTATCTCCTCTTCTGCCTCACTCTCCCCCATCGGTAGCTCGGTGCCTGTGGTCAGGAGCACTGAATCCAGCCACTGTGCTGTTATCTGGTTTTTTTCAGTCCTGAGGACCAGGGTAGAGAGGGCTCACAGACCCCCTGGCTGGAGGCATCCTGACCCCTCATGCTGCTGGAACCTTTGCAGCCTGGTCCGTTGCTTGCCCTTGGGAAGGGCAGAACAAGCTGAAAGCAAGGCAGCCAGAGTGCCTATGCTGAAAATTTCCATGCACAAGTCCAACTGGGATGAACTCAGCCATCTTTGCGTTGCTATAGCAGCCCCTGGCAGGGCTTCCTGCTCAGTGAAGTGCTAGGGCATCTCCATTTTCCACTTACTACTTGGCAGCCAGCTCCCTCCCAGCCAGCTCCTACCACGACAATGGACCCAGGAGGAGAACGGATCTGCCGAGGGTCCAGCCACTGACCCATCTCTGTGAGAGAACACCAGCTAAGGGGAGAGGAATCTGCAACAGGCAGGAATTTCAGCCCAGCTAAGCTCTACAGTGACAAAGTGAGCATTAACTGATCAGCTGATTTGGAGCCTGAGCCTGATACTGGGAGGACAAGTGCTGCTCTCCCCATGGCTCCCTACTCATGCTAAGGTCCTGTGATCAGGTTGTCTCTCTCCAGCTGCCCACCAGGCATTTCACCCCAGCCCAGAACATACAGTCCCGCTTTTAAAGCACTCCCCGCTGCGCAGTCCCCTGTCCTAAAGCAGGATTCGAGCTATCCCTGCTGCTCTCTCATGCATATGCCAAGGAAATCTCCTGCCATCCTCCTGTGCTGCTTCAGCCCCTGGACCTGGCACCGCTCTTGCTCATGCATTCAGATTTGCTGACAAAACCACTCACCTGGAACAAGTGCTGGTCGCCAAGCAGGAAGGGCAGTGGGTCTTTTTCGTCTTGGGGGATTATTCTGAGTTGTTTTGTTCTTTAGTTCTTTAAGCTCAAAGGCAGGATGCAGGATTTTCTCCTTAGAAAGGTACAGCGTTAGCAGAGAGCTCTGAGCAGTACCTCCTGAGAGAGGAAAGGAAGACTGTAATATGCTCAGGATACATGGCAGTAGGGGGTGGGGGAGTGGCATGTAGGAGGAGACTGAGAAAATCTTCGATGATTGCAGGAGACCAGAGGACAGAAAGCACCTGTCACCACGATGTTGCATATAGTCCATGCTGGGCTTAACACTACCAGCGTATTTGCAGTTTCTTCTGCCTCCTCACACAAGCTGCAACGAGAATTGGCAGTAGCAGACAGCAGGACAAGCTGTTAAATGAGAACCAGATCTCACCCCCATCTCACTCCTGCCCCTCTCTCTGTTCCTTCCACGAGGGTGGCTGCTGCAGAAAGCCACCCAGCAGCCACAGCTGGATAGCCTGCACAGGCAGGTCCTTCCCCAGTCCAGCCTGTGGAAGCAGGACCACCGCGATCCAGACACACTCCTGGGGTTTGTCCAGGTCAGCCCGAGGGGATGGACGTGCCTGTGCCTCAGCTCAGTCGCTGTGACTTCTGGTTGGTGTGCTGGGCAAGTCACAAGGATGAATCAATTCACCGCGTGTGCAAAGGAAATACCTTGGCAACACCGCCTGTCAGGGAGCCAGGCTCTGCTTTCCAGGAAGCAGGCAACACCTGCACTGCCTTCACTCGCTGGGCTCTTAAATACTGACTCCTGCTGCGGTTTCTTTGAAGTCCCGCATTTCCAAACTCCCATCAAAGCACTATGCCAGAAGCACAAGTCAGGTTGCAGGTGTGAGCACCATGCAGCCAGTGCCGGCCTCTGAATGGGGCAGAGTGAAAAATTATGTCCAAAACCCAAGCTCCAGCACCAAGGTTACAGCAGCACCTCTATTTCTATTCCTACCAGATACATAACTCACAGGAGACATATCGGTTGCTTCCTGACAGCAGCCTTCTCCGTCACTCAGGTGGGACCAGTGCAGGGGCTTTGCTGCGTGCTCCAGCTTCAGCACACCCATAGCGATGCGCTGTGTCTGCAGCCAGAATGTGCCACGGAGTTTGAACTCATCCAGCAAGGGGTAGGCCAAAGCCAAAGTGTCAGGAATGGCCATCGCCCAAGCGCTGTGTCCCCATCAGGCCCTGTGGGAAGGGCAGAGCGAGACCTCTTCAGCCCAGGTTACAGAGAGCAGCTCCCAACACCAGCTGGCTTTTTACAGACATTAATCATAGAATCATAGAGTCGTCTAGGTTGGAAAAGGCCTTTAAGATCATCAAGTCCAGATGTAAATCAGGGTGGTGATTAGCTGGGACTTTGCTGGACGGGCCATTTCGAGCCTGGGGTCTTCTGTCATTCTCCCTTGTTTCAACTTGCTCCATCTGCCAAATCAGCACGGACACCGGCCACTGCTGCAGCAGGAGACAAGGACACACTGTCTGCACCCGACAAATTGCTTGGTCTTCACGCGACTCAGTTGCTCACATGTAAATGCAGAAAATAGCACTAATCTTCCTCCTGAACAGGCAGGTCTCAAGTTATGGCAGTGTCAGCTGGGGACTGGAAACCCTCCACAGTTACAGTCACTTTTCCAGTAAAATATGTATTGGAATGGGCTACACAAGAAGCCAATTTTAGTCCAAAATTAATGTCTCTGGTTTTGGGGAACAGACTCCAGTGCTCTGTTGCACCACACACCCAAAGCACTCCTGCAGAGAGCCAGTCCAGCCGCAGAGGGCAATGGAGGTGGATCATGGCCGATGTCCTTCACTCCTTCTGCTGGGTCCACAACGTCGGCTGCCAGCAGGGCTGTCCCGGGGAAAGGACATTTCTTATTCCTGGTGCCCCTGCTCCTCTCAGTGACTTCGCCAGGAGGTTTTCTTACAGCAGGGTACCTGACCCCGCTGTTAGCTGTCTGCTGGAGGCTCGGGTGACCTCCACCAACACGTGCTCTTTGCCTGGACCAGTGCATTTCTGACACTACCCAGAGAGGGGCAGAGCTGCCGCGCACTTGGCCACCTCTCAACCGCTGTGCATTTCTCCCTCAATCTACCTCAGGGAGAAATGGTTGGCAAACAGTGAATAATTGTCCTTTTCCACTTCCTATGCCTGAAGTTCAGCTTGGCTCCTAGAATCTGTACTAATTCCTGCCCAGCTTTTAATCCTCACGTTAATGCCTGTAGGCCTTTTTAGCCCTAAACTCACAGTGACGAATGCCTTAAACCTTCTCCTTCAGCAACTTTTTCCATATCTGATTTTGACTTGCACCTGTAGCAATTTCCAGACACTTTTGAGTTATTAAATAGGACACAGAGCTGCAGTCTGAAGCTATGGAGGAGGTGAAGAGCTCTGCTCCCTCAGGATGGAGGTGCCTGATGCCCAGGCAGAGTCTTTCCAGGATGGTGCAATCCTTGGGGAACAACCTCCATGGTGAGCTGACCCCGCCACGTCTCTCCTCCTCCCACGAGTGCCAGGCACACTCGATCATCCACGTCACACAGACGCCACGTGATACTGTAAGTTATCAACAACGGGTAAAAAGGAAGCTCACAATGTCACCCTGGTGAGATGCAATGAGAAAAGACACGACAACTGCACCTCATGTCACTTTGTCACCTTATAAAGGGTCTTCTGACGCTGTCCTTGCACCACTGTTTGAAGATAAAGGAAGGGCTTGTTGGGAAACAGCCTGGAACAGCTTTCCCAGATCAGCTCCCTGGTGATTTTCTTCACAAAGAAACTTTCAAAATGATTTATGCTAATCTCACAAGCAGACTAAAACTGCTACGGGGCAGTTTGGTTTGCACCCATTCCCTCTCTAGACACGCCCTCAGTCTGTACCTCTGCCTAACGTGGAAGGACCTCAGTCCAAAACAAGGAAAGGCGAAGGGCAAAGGACCCTTCGGACAGATTTTTGCAGAGGGTTTGTGTCTAAAAGAGAGGTTTGCAGGTCCAGTAGAACAACAACAACTTCTTTCTCATCTCTTTGTTTTTTTTAAGAAAGACATAGATTATCTATTGGATCTCTAAAAAGCAAAACACCTAAGGATGGGCTAAGTGGTGATTCATAATGTAATAATAAGGACGAAACCCACATGTGAATCTCTGCTAGCCTGCAGTTACGGCAAATTCAGTTTGCGTCACACCACCTGGATGAGGCACTGAGACTGCAGGGGTGGGTTAGAAAAACCCAGGCGGGTGCTGTGTCCACCGTCCCCCGGAGTCCCCGTCTGCCAGTAAGCACTGGTTGCTGGAGCCTTTGGAAAGGGCTCCGTTGGTCCAAGCTGCTGCAAAAACCCCATCAAGGAGCAGCTGTAACGCATGGCAGGTGTCCGTGTGCGCAGCCCTTCACCTGAGCGTGCAGCTGGCTGGGAGGACGTCCGTGAGCCATCCTCACCTCAGCGTGGCTCAGGAACGGGGACGTGTTCTGCTGGAGTGCAGAAAGCCACAGGGATATTCCCAGCTGCTAATTGTCGTGGGGAAGGATGTGATTTTCTTGTAAGTTAAGCAATCCTTCAGCCCTTCCTTCCCTGGATTTTGCAATCCTGTGGTCTTGTTCTCCTTGTTACAGTAACCTTAATTTGAGGGTTGGGATTAATTTTGTATCCTGCACTGCTGGCTTGGCCTGGGGAGCAGAGTCCAATTATGCAGCTCTGACCTTCATTCCAAGTTAGCAGAGCTTCTGCAAATGAATCTCCTTTGTGTTTCACTGAGCTGCTCAAATAATGGAATTTCCTTCCTATGGGAAATGCCAATATTTCAACATTTATTTTTGCCCTATTTTGGAACAAAAAGTCAAAATTTCAACTCTTGCAACACAAGAAGTTCAGGGAAATTGAGAAGGGTAAAGAAATGTTTTGGTTTGGATCAGACTGATGTAACTCTCCTCCCACCTGAGCTGTAATATTTCTGCATGTGAGTGCCTCTCCTGCTCATTCTTCTGCCTCGCTGGACAGACGGCAGCTCTCCTGGTGCTCTGCAGCGTGCTCCTGGAGCCCAGCGCCTACGGCGCATCCCCCTGGATGCAGCCCGGAGGGAGAGCAAAGGCCAGGGAGAGCAGGGCCAGGGGGGCTAAAGGAGGAAGGGCACAGATGCAGTTCTCACCGACAGCACCTGCCAGGACATTTTGGTTAGAATTTCCATGAAACAGAGGAAGTGATAGTTAAAAAACAGTACATCCGATGACAAAAATTATTACCCCGAATTTTTGACTGGGTAGTTTCAACCGATGAGTGAGACAAACTTTTGTGAGCTGCTGAAGTTTCTGTCGTTCAAAAGTGCCCTCATTTTCTCCTTCGTCCTGCTGCGAGTGTGTGTGATTGGGATGTTTCAGCTATTTTGAATCCCAGCTCGTGCTCCCTGCTTCTCCCAGGCGCACAGGGAACTTGTGCTGCGCAGTTCTAGGGGGAGTTCTGCTTTGGCAGTTTGGCTGATTTGCTCTGTACCATTTTTTTCAGAAATCTCTGTATATCGCCATGCAGGCTCAGCCAGTGAGGACTGCAGATGCCTACAGTGGTTGCTCTGGTGATGCCTGAAGTCTTCATCACACCGTTTTGCCAAGCTGTTTAACAAACTTTGCTGACGCTTCCACTGGAGAATGAATCCGCTGCTCCCTCCCAAAAAGATTGCCTGGTGGAAACTCACCCAGCTTCCCCCGGCACAACAACAGGTGCAAGAAGTCACTTCGTTTTTCTTCCCTACCTAATCCATCTCTGATTCTTCCTTCCAGCCCCACGCTTTCCTGCTGGCACTACAAACTGCCCAGCAGTTGTTCCACCCAAGGTATCTGAAAGAAGCTTGATTCAGGTTTCGTGCCACAAACAAGTTCTTCCTAAAGACCTTTTTTTGTCTTGCTTTATTGTATTTGTACATTTAACTCTACCCTACTTTATTTTTTGCGCATTACTTTGGAATGCAGCTTTCTTCCAGGGTTTGTGCAGCATACAGACAGCTCTAATGCCCATGTGGCACTGCTTTTTCCGTTCTTTCCTTCCGTGAGCAGACTGCATCTATCCTTCCTTCCCACCACCGCTTGCCGCCTGCGTCTGTGCGCGGCTGTGCTGTGTACGGCACAGCTGCCCCAGCTCTCGTGCTCCCCGGTTTCGCAGCTCTCTCCCTGCTCACTGTTGCAGTCTCTGGGTGCAGCAGAGTTTCAGCATGGATGCTGACAGCCACTGGCTGCCTGCTTGTGTATTGGCACAGAGTTTGCATTCTTTGTTAAGACAGCTGGAAAATCACTTTCTGCTTCTGCAGTAGATCTGTCATAAAAAGCAAAGTACCAGAGCTGTCTCTTCTATGCTCACTGGCATTTTAGCTGTTAACCAGCTCTTTACAAATAATATGGAATGTTTCCTCTTGCACTAGGCAGTCCTGTTACAGTCATAAGTTTTGACAGCTGAATTCCAGATGTGCCCAACTGCTCTGGTTGCTCTAGGAACAGATGTGCACTGCAGCCTCACAAGTGAATTCACAGCAGGTAGGAGCGTTTCTCAGGGCCCATCTTCATACACCATTTGAAGTACTACAAAACACATCCTGCCAGAATGAGGGACGGCATCACTCCCAGGGATTGTCCTCACACAGAATGACAGAATCCCACGATGGCCGGGCTTGGCCGGGCCCTCTGGGGATCCCCCAGCCCAACCCTCTGTCAAAGCAGGGTCACCCACAGCACGCCTCACAGGACCACGTCCAGGCAGGGTTTGAATATCTCCAGAGAAGGAGACTCCACAGCCTCCCTGGGCAGCCTGGGCCAGGGCTCCGTCACCCTCGTGTTCAGATGGAACTTCTTGTGCTTCAGTTTGTGCCCGTTGCCCCTTGTTCTGTCACTGGGCACCACTGAACAGAGTCTGGCCCCGTCCTCCTGACCCCCACCCTGCAGATATTTAGAGGCATTTCTAAGGTCCCCTCTCAGCCTTCTCTTCTCCAGGCTGAACAAGCCCACCACCCTCAGCCTCTCCTCGTAGCAGAGATGCTCCAGTCCCCTCCTCATCCTCGTAGCCCTGCACTGGACTCTCTCCAGTAGCTCCTCATCTTTCTTGAACTGGGGAGCCCAGCACCGGACACAGCACT
>Ga0065711_1006513_pt1 | contig 31996 bp, 13 predicted proteins | sample Hoacrofraction12_FD_59098 | JGI IMG/M metagenome (GOLD analysis project Ga0065711, IMG submission 59098) | Hoatzin crop microbial communities from Cojedes, Venezuela - Epithelial fraction 12 v2 (version 2) | ecosystem: Host-associated > Birds > Digestive system > Esophagus > Crop | place... | reverse complement strand
CCCCTCTACACTGCCCTAGTGAGGCCTCATCTGGAGTACTCTGTCCACTTCTGGGCTCCCCAGTTCAAGAAAGATGAGGAGCTACTGGAGAGAGTCCAGCGGAGGGCTACGAGGATGATGAGGGGACTGGAGCACCTCTCCTACGAGAAGAGGCTGAGGGAGCTGGGCTTGTTTAGCCTGAAGAAGAGAAGGCTGAGAGGGGACCTTATAAATGCTTACAAATATCTTAAGGGTGGGTGTCAGGAGGATGGGGCCAAACTCTTTTCAGTAGTGTCCAGCGACAGGACAAGGGGCAATGGGCACAAACTGAAGCATAGGAAGTTTCATCTGAGCATGAGGAAGAACTTCTTCCCTTTGAGGGTGACGGAGCACTGGAACAGGCTGCCCAGGGAGGTTGTGGAGTCTCTTTCTCTGGCTATATTCAAGACCCGCCTGGACAAGGTTCTCTGCGGCCTGCTGTAGGTGCCCCTGCTTCGGCAGGGGGGTTGGACTAGATGACCCACAGAGGTCCCTTCCAACCCCTACCATTCTGTGATTCTGTAATTCTGTGAAGACGGGAGTAGGACCATATGACCTCCAAGCATATGCTTCTGATTAACTTACCATTGCTAACTACCCTAGGTTTCATATCATTAGTCATTTAAGCATTATGATGACATATTCGTTCTGTTTATTGGTTTAAATAGAAGCCAAATGAACACGTCAATGGAAATTACATCCCTTCAAAAGCCATGCCCAGTCCCCTCGCTCCTGGCTGTGCTCAGGCTGCTTGTGTGGACACCCCAGGACAACATAGCATTGCAAAACCCATGGTTCCTGGAAGAACCTTGCAGAAGCTCCTCCCCAGGCACTGAGCTGGCTGCTCTGGGCCAAGATTCAATGCCTGATAGTGCGTGGGCACCAGGATACCTGCTAACGTCCAGGCACCCTCACAAACCAGCCTAATCCCACCGTATTGTGTTTCTCCAAACAGCCCAGCCACAGATACAGCCTTCGCTGTGGTGGGGTCATGCCCTGCCTTACAGAGGATTACTCCTTGCAGCACACACGCTTGCGGGTTAGGTCTGTGGTGTCCTGTCCTGGTTTTGGTTAAAACAGAACCAGTTTTCTTTTAGTGAATCTTCCTTTTAGCTAAGTTCTTCTAAGTAACCGCATTTTTCTGAAGCTGGCTGCATATTTTCCAGACAGTGTCCGCTCCAGAGCTGATAACATCTGGTGTTTATAGTTACACTGAGCTAACGGTAGGAAAGGCATGCAGAAAAAGGCCCCTGTTTATAATTATCACAATAGCAGCCAAGGTCACCTACAGAGCTTTCAGGTCCCACAAGTGAGGAGTCGGAAGGGGTCGTACTCGCGGGGAGGGGCGGACAGGACCAGTGACCCAATACTGACCAACGCGGTGTTGCATGCCGTGAGCTCAGTTTAAAGCTGGGGGATCATGAGGGTCTCGCTGTCTTCATCCACGGCCATCTTCTGAAAAGGACGCGCTTGTTCTACCTGCGATCCTGATCCAGATTCCAATCCGTGCATGCCTGAGTCCAGTTCCTGTCTGCTGCTTAGGCCAGTCCGGGACTGGTGCTGCTCAAAAGCTGCTGTCGGGAAACCAGCGCCCGGCACCCAACTCCGGGAAACTCTGTATCGGTTTTGTATATTTTGCATTATTTTTGTTATTATTAATATTATTAGTATTATTAGTGTTATTAGTAAAACTTTCTATATTCAATTTGTAAGTCTCTCGCCCTTTTCCTCCTTTTCCCTTCCTCTGGTGGGAGGGTGGTGGTTAATAGAGAGCATCTGTCACTCAGTTTATTGACGCCCTGCTTTAAACCATGACATGTCCTGTTGAGAGGATTTGAGGATGGGTGTAGCTGGGGATCCATCCTCCTCTCACAGTGTGCTATTTTACCATGATTTCTGGGGATATATTTTAAAGATATTTTTTCCTCCCAAATTACTCAATATATCATTAACATTTCTTTAGATGGTACAACAAAAGGAGAGCTAAATCAGTAATATAATATTTTTCTTGTTCAATGGAAAATATAGATTCTTGTCTGCTTGTTTCTAAGCCTGGAGAAGAGAAGGCTCCTGGGTGACCTTCTAGCAGCCTTCCAGTTCCTGAAGGGGGCCTACAGGAAGGATGGGGAGGGACTTCTTACAAGGGTGTGTAGTGATAGGACAAGGGGGAATGGCTTTAAACTAAAAGAGGGCAGATTTAAATTAGATATTAGGAAGAAATCCTTCACCATGAGAGTGGTGAAACACTGGAACAGGTTGCCCAGAGAAGCTGTAGCTGCCCCCTCTCTGGCAGTGTTCAAGGCCAGGTTGGATGGAGCTCTGAGCAACCTGGTCTAGTGGAAGATTTCCCTGCTCATGGCAGGGGGGTTGGAACCAGGTGATCTTTGAGGTCCCTTCCAACACTTACCATTCTATGATTCTATGATTCTATATGTCAAAGTGTAAAACTGCAATCTCATTAGAGCATGGCCTCTCTATAAGTTTTTATAGTTATTTAAGAGGAATGTAGGCTGTAAAGAAATGTAAGTTTATTATACACTTGGATGAAATTATTTCAATTTCCCTGGTAAAAATGTACAGTTTTTGAAAAAACACATTCATATGCTATTTATGCTGAAGACTTTAGCATTCCTTCAAATTTTTCACACAGGGGTATAGGTATGAACACAGTCAATGGTGCAATTAATGACAATTCAGGTTAGACAGTCAAGGACACCTGATGTCCAGAATTTTCTTTTTCATGTTTAGAATGATTTCTTGTAAAGGTGAGAATACAGATCTCCATGGGCTCACTCCACTGTGTCAGCACAGCAGTTTGCTGCTGCTTGGCAAGTAACTGGGGACTTGTAGGCACTGGGGCATTTCTAGAGGTATTAAAGTCACTAAAAGTGACAGTGAAAGCTGGGCTGTTTCTGAGCCAGGTCTTGATGTTTCTGTGCAGCCTTGATCTAATATAATGGACATTTTCACACTGAAGATTTCTTTATTTCCCTTTGCATTGGCATTTTCAGGCCTTGTGTCATCTGGAAAGTCACTACTCGCTGCTCTTACGTGCTCCGTTTTGGGTCCATCTATGTGGTTCTCCATTTTTAACTGATGAACTGACTCAGAAATAACTACTGTTTGCAAGATCTATGTCCCAATTGTGGACCTATATTGTGCTACACTTCATATTGCCAAGTTCTTTCTTTGTTATTGCTTTAAGTCCACATTTAAAACTTCTTCATGGCAATATACAGGTAGAGTACTAAAATATTTATTAAAAACAACATTAGGTGCTTGGTTAAATAGCATGTGTCTGCAATGGATTTGCCACCCCGTCCAGTGAAGAAGTAGAGGAGACGTCCTCTGTCACGGCAGCTCCTGCTCCTGCTTTCCTCAGTAGCCATGCATCCATGGAAATCACTGGAGCAGCAGCATGTTCGTACATTGTAAATACAAACAACCAACAAAATGCCTTACGGTTTTCCACAATTAGTTCATGAGACGCACGTGGCAAATAACTCCTATTAATGGCAAGGAAGCAATGTGTGAAGCTCCGGTGAACTGATGAAAAAATAGACTGAAAGAAATTGGCAACGCTGCAGTCTTGCTTGATTCGCATACTTAAATATTCTTGTCCTCCGCACTTTCTCAGCGAGAATACATAATGTAATCAGGAATAAAATGCAAATTTCTAGCTAAGGAAAATAACTGTGTTTAACAAAAGGAGCCAGAAGTAACTAGTGTGATGTTGTGCTGGGACTGACAGAAATACCTTTGGTTTACAGCACTAATTATACTGTGATCTGTTTTTCTGTTGTTTGGGGGTTTTGTTTTGTTACTTTCATCTATTCAGTGTTGTTGAAACCAGGTCATAGTCAATGTCATTGCAATCTTTCTGACTGTTCTGGGGAAAAACAGTGCCATTTGTACATATGGCTGAGGGAGGAAAATATGGATGAAGAAAGGAAAAGATGCTGGATGTCATCTGTAGAAGCAGAAAAGATGTAGAAGCATGTCCTCCACAAGAAGGACATGGACCTATTGGAGTAGGTCCAGAGGAGGGCCACAAAGATGATCCAAAGGCTGGAGCACCTCTCCTGTGAGGAAAAGCTGAGAGAGCTGGGGCTGTTGCGCCTGAAGAAGAGAAGGCTGCAGGCAAATGTTGTTGTAGCCTGCCAGTACCTGAAGGGAACCTGTAGGAAAGATGGGGGAAATCTTTTCAGCAGGGCTTGTTGCTATAGGACAAGGAGTAATGGCTTTCAACTAAGGGAAGGTAGATTTAGACTGGATATAAGGAAGAAATTTTTTATGATAAGGGTGGTGAAACACTGGAACAGGATGCCCAGAGAGGTAGTGGAGGCCCCATCCCTGGAAACATTCAAGGCCAGGTTGGACGGGCCTCTGAGCAACCTGGTCAAGTTGAAGATGTCCCTGCTCACTGCAGGGGGGGTTGGGATAGGTGACCTCTAAAGGTCTCTTCCAACCCAAAGCATTCTATGATTCTATGAAGACTTGCTCTGTGTATACCCCATAAATGCTTTAAGGTTTATATTTAGAAGCATCGCTTTTAAAGAGTTCATATGTTGATGTACACTGTGTTCAATCTTCAAGATATTGCTGTTAGTGTCATCTATACACATGAACCAAATTCCCCTTGATTTGGCTTGTTAACCAAAACAGAATTACCCAGAGGTTTGCTCTTAAAGGTGATTGCTGTAACTGCCTGCCCTAAAAGATATGCCCTTTTCACGCCAGCTTCTGCCATCCAGTTTGTCTGAAAGCACGCAGGGAATGAGGGGATCCTTTTCAGTCCCTTGTTTTACCAGTCTGGGGTTGTGAAATGTTTCTTGAAATTAGTATGGGACCCACAGAAAACTGTCATTAGGGGATCTAAATATTTGCCAAGCAGTAGACGTAATATTGCCTGATTTAAAAGGGCTGTTCCTTGTAAAGCACTCGAGGACACTGTCCTCTCAGGCATGCCGTTATTTAGCTTGCTTTTACTGTAGCTACCACTTTCTGATCTAGAATTCCTTTTACATGAGGCGTTTCTATTGAAGTTAATGAAGAATGTGAGTATTCAAGGAAAAGCGCTCTATTTTCACGTTTTAGCATAAAGATGCAAATTAGGACCAGTATTAAAAACCTAGCGAAAACAGATGGAATTGTAAAGCAAAGTTTGTATTGGACAGAAGTAATTTGCTCTGACATTTTGAATAAACATTACAAATAAATCAGGATCTTTATTATACATACCGCTTACTGTTGAATAATCAGGCAAAAAAATAGCTGCTATTATAGAACAGCTTTTTAGTTAGCACTTTCAGCGTCAGTTTTGAACTGTATTTAGGAATTTATTAGACTGCCCTTCCGTGATGTTTGTGGAGCGGTCCTGTGGACAAACTGGAAGGATACATGCATTAGGACTGGGCTCAGCTCCTTGACAGGAAAAGCAAGATTTAAGTGTCTAACTGTGAGTTCAGACTACTGTTGCAGTCAGTGAAGATCTAATTCAAGTAGCGAGTGCCTTTGCTCACTCTAAGTGGATGCATCTTGGCTGACCAGCTGAGATAACTTTCCAGTCTCCAGTGGCAGAGCTGACCTCCATCGGCCATCAAGGAACTATGACAGTTCCCTGAGTTACAAACCTGAGTTTGGGTGTCATAGCTGGAACTGAATTCCACTCCCAGAATTTTGCTATCATACATGTGGCCTTATAAAAGGGTAACTCAGAGGCTATTTCCAACCTGAAGCTGTGGAATAAAATTAGTACTTTCCACTGTTGCAAAATTAGTGCCTGCTGTTCCCTCCATATCTGTGGGATGAGACTCTGCCTGGTGCTGGCTGCCCTGCCGTGCTCTGCCTGGCTGCTGCTGCTCAGTCAGGGTCACTTCTTTCAGGTGACTCCATACAAGGGTCTCCCAAGTGGCCCAAGAGGCTGAAAGGAAGCCCCTTTCCATACCATGTCATGAGCTGAGTTGCTGAGTCCTTTAGAGATTTCCAAATTCTTGTTTAAAGATTGCACGCAAAGGACATAGAAAGTCTTGTATTTTACTCTGAAATAACTCGTGGAGACAAGCCAGATTGAAGTAAATGGAAAAATAAATAATTTGGAAATAAAAAAGTACTTGCAAAATCTAATCTGTAAGTGGACTTTGATTCTGAGCTGTTCTTATGTGAATTTAGCCAGGAAAAGAAACATGGAAGTCTCAAGGGACATGATTAACATCAGCACGAGTCTGAAGTTCAGGGGCTACAGAAATTTTTCTCCATGTTGCTTCTGCCTGAAATGTAGTAATTTGTACAAAAATGACATTTATGACAGGCAAAATGAGAAGTTAAGTATGGGAAAAGTGAAAGGGAATGAATTGTGATAGCAACGTGAGATGGGAAAGAGAAGACGCTGACTCAAGAATTTATTTTCTAAGAGAGTTCTTACTCTTTAATTACAGGAGAATTTATTTTCTAAGATAATTTTTGCTTCTTTAATTACAGAAGAACTTGAAGTTTAGAGAGATGGTCACTGATAATGGATGTCAAATTATGGACGCAGATGTTCTTATAAAGTAAGGGCAGGCAACCCGTAGCTGAAGCACCAGCAGTCCTCCCTGGTGTACGTTGCAACAAATACACTCTATTGTCTTTGGTTTAGTTCTACGTGTTTACCCTAAGTGTATGACCTTCCGGATGGATGCAGTATCAGGGCAGCCCTTAGCCTTGCAGTTGCCTCAGCCAGCAGCAGGGAGATGTCAACTCAGCAGTGAAGTAGAAAGTATTGGAGAGTTATCATGGAAAACATCACATTTCTTCTGTAATTTTCTTCCATGCTATCCCTTAGAAAAGCCTCCAAAGTGATTCTTGTATTCCTGAAGCCCTTTTTTGAATCAAAGGGAGTTTTACCTGACTCAGGACTTAGAACTCTAGGATCGTTCCCGCCCAGGATGGTTCCTGACCACTCTGATGCCAACAGTACACAAGTTCTTGGTATTCTGTCCTGAGCAGGTAACGTTTCTCCTGGACCACAGAAAATGAGATAACTGCATCCCTGAATCACGGAGCAAAAGGAGTCTTCCTTTTGAAGGAGTATTATAGAATATGAATCAAGATAATTCCCTGGATTATTCTTCCTTTAGCCACTATTATACAGCTAAAATCTATTACAGATAGGTAAATATAGCTAAAAAATTGATGGCAAAGTAGCATATGTTTTAATTGGTAGATCAGACATTAATTGCGTAATAGTTACACAGCAATTGCCGTAAAATTACTATAGTTCCATGTTACCTGCAACTAATCAATGTAGGCTGGTTAGTACACAACACTGTTATTACAGCATAGACTTAACAGAGTTGGTATATCTGGGGTCTAAAAATACATGAAGTGATCAGAAAGTAATTCAGTCATAGAGAAAACCCCCCACCTTTCAGAACTGGTGTGTTCAGGGAAGTACAGTTAAAGTCTAATTACAATGTAATTGCAGTACAATTCAAGAGTAAATTGAAACCACTGCATGATGTAGCCTTAAACCAGGGATTTAAAATGCTGAAAAATGATAATGTAGTTAAAAGACACAGAAATCTTTATAGTTACATTTACTTCATGGCTAGAGTACAAAATGTTAGTACAAGTAGCCATTTCCATGTGTTTGGAAAAAATCCCCCAAATCAGTATCAGTTCTCTGAGTAGTCGATGTAGATCTACAAATTCAGGATTGAAGACCTGTCTAACCACAAAATGTATATAATTTATATCTATCTGCATTTTTTCCATATCATGCCACTGTCTCAGAAAGGGAGAACAAAAGCCAAGGAGGATAGTAGCAGACTTCCAGATCAATTCCAAGGCCTGGGAAAAATACCAAAATAATAAAATTAACACAGAAGGGCCTTATGTGATCTACTGTGTCTCTCAAATAACCTTACGCAATGTTTTTTCCCTCCAGCCCAAAATTCTGTTTGAACCAGAGCATATAGTTTTGTGAGACATTCACTCATGTTTTAGAAGATGCAAGTGAGGGCTAATTTTTACACTCCCTCTTGAAATGGAAGAATTTCTAGGCTGAGTTTGTCTGGCTATGGTTTCCAACCATTGGACGTGTCTTTTTCTATTAGATTGAAGTGTAACAGGCTGTGAAATGTCTTCTGTGTCTAGGTGTTGTTACACTGCGATAAAATCACCTCTTATCCTTTTCTTGGGTAATCAAAATAGGTGAAACATCTAGATTTTCTCAGCAGAAGACACTTCCCAAAATTGAGCATCCTTCCCCAGCTCTTTTTTAATTCCCAGATACAGCAGTGTAGCATCCCTCATCTCCTCATCTGCAGCATCTCTGGACCTCTGAGGGCAGGAGTAACCAGTGCCTCACCATTAGATATGTTGGCCTTTGCCCCTGGGGCACTGAGCCTGGCCTGGCAGGGCACGGCAGTGGGAGGGAAAAACCAGAAGCTGGAAACATAGACCAACCACCTGAGAAACAGAAGTGGCAGCTCTGTCAACACTCAGTCAATTTTATATTTTGAAGTAATAAACATAGTGTACAACAACACAATGTTATTTCCTTACTCCTCCTTGGCATTTGTCTGTTTATACGGTGATGGACATGATCTAGTCTTTCAGCTGTTATGTTGTTTTGCTTATCTGTTACGGCTACGAAGTCCTTCTAAAAGCCACTGCTTCCTCTGATATGACCCCCCCTCCCCGTTACAAATGGGATCTGCTTTCTCCTGAAGAATGACCTTACATTTGATTGTGTTGAAACGTGCATTCCAATGAACCCCTCTGTCCAAGTGACCCCGACCTATGCCTGTCATCTATTCTTTCCTCATTGTTTTCTTTTTATTTGCTACAAATTCTGTCAGCAATGATTTAATATTTTCCTCAAGATCTTTGATAAAGATATTGAATGGGATGAGAGCAGTTCCCTGGAGACTTCTGCTCAAAAAACCCTTAGTGATTGCAAATGCTGTTCTGAGGTCTACAAACTGAGCCAGCCTTAATCTTTTTAAAATGAGTCTGCATTGATTTTCTTGTACAGCTAATTTTTATAAGAATGTTATGAAGAACTTGCTCCAATGCCTTATAGAAGTTGGGTAACTGAATCAAATTTGTGATGCCACAAAACTGTTGAGGTAGATTATTAAAAAAAAAAAAAAAAAGACATTATTGATGGAATCACTTGCTCTTCTGACTCCTTGCTGATTGTTTTCCCTGTCAGCCTTTCCTGGATTTTATCAGAGACCAATGTCAATCTAAGCTTGTTTGTAACCTTGCAAGTTGGATTTTTTTGATCATTCTAGGATTTATTGGCATTAATAATTCAAAGAGCTCCTTGGCCGAAATCGTTAATTCTTGCAGGTGCAGATTGCCCTGTTTGGCAGAGTCAAAGCTGCCTGAATAGGAGGCGTGAGAAGGAGCGTCCTCTCTGCTGTGCCAGTCCCTGGTGGCTGACGTCACCTCGGCTCCTTCTCAGCACCCGGGGGAAGCGCTGCTTGAGCACTTCAGCCTTTTGCACTTTGTGATCGATGATCCTGCCAGCCCTGTCTAACAGCACGTCTGCGTTGTTAATGGGATTTCATTTCATTTGCTCCTGATGTATGTAAATAACTCCTCCTGGTTAGCCTTACCCTGGCTGGCCAGTGATGCCTCTTCTCTCCCCTAGCAATTACTTAAATTTCCTAATTCCTTATTTCTGCCCATTGCTATCAGTGTCGTTTTGGTTTTAATAGTACTTCTACCTCCATTTCATCATTTAATGAAGGGAGGCATTTCTCCTCCAAGGAACTGAGAAGTCCGCACAGATATGGATGATTAGGAGCTACTGCTCTGCTTTCTGCAGAATTTGCTCTCTCTCAACACGAAATTGAGGACATATCCACCAGAGCACAGAACCGGGCCTTTCTAAGATGGTGTCTTCTGGGTTCATTGGCTGTGCAGTCAGCTCTGTCCTTGTAGCTCAGCTCAACATTACATTTCCTCATGGCTTTTCAGGAGAACCGACAGACTGAGTGTAGTGCGGAGCTGCTGGAGGGGTGGAGATGGGACTGAGATCTGCGGTGATTCGCTGGGGGACCTGCCTCCCTCCTCCAGCCCCGTGTGAAAGGGAATGAGAGGCTTCAAGGTGGTAACAGCTTAATGGCTGCTCTCCTGCAGGGCTTCTCACCACCCTACCCCAAAAGCAGCCAGTGCCTGTGCATCTTGAGCCATTTCTCCTTGGAGGTAGCACCACTGGGGCACGGCAGCCTTTCCACCTGCAGCCTCCCACTACCCTGATCCGCCTGGGCTATGGCAGCTATCGCCGTGCGCTCCCGCTGAGGTGGCTGGCTACCATGGGCCACGGCAGCGTAGCCACATCGGCTTGGATCCCTGCCTGGCATCAAAACTCATCCAAGAAGAAGGGCAAATGCCAGGTAACGAGCCCAAACCTACTTTAGTGCTAACATGAGTACATTCATATCCCCAAGCTGCTGCTTATCGCTGTCCTGAAGTCAATGTCAAAATACTCTCTCCTACTTACTTTTGCTTCATTTTTTTTCAGCTTTGGGAAAGCGGTGTCTTTGAAGCAGCAAGTGTCCTGAAGTCAATGTCAAAATACTCTCTCCTACTTACTTTTGCTTCATTTTTTTTCAGCTTTGGGAAAGCGGTGTCTTTGAAGCAGCAAGTGTATGTACTGCTGGTGAGGACTGTGCCTGTTAGCTTATAGCAAGTAAATGATCATGAGCATTGACTGACACATTTGTGTTCATATGTAATATGGACTTCTTCCCAAATCTTGTAGTACATTTTGATAGACAAATCAGTAACATTACCGAATTTGCTGTCTAGAAAGGGTATATTTACCTAATAGCTAAAGAGGAGGAGATTCTGGTATTGTGCAAATGCCAGATATTACTGATACTTTGTAATATACTATAGTGTATGATGACGTTTGTACATGAAAAGCCAGCAAACAACGTTTTAAATGATACTTGCAGAATAAATAGTGGCTAATAGACTGGCAGAAGACGTCTCAAATAAAAATACTGTTTCTATTAAAGAGTATGCAATTTAATACATTTAACTTTACCTGTCAGAGTCTAGATGATATTTTAATGCATCCTTCAGATATTGCAACCAAGTGTTCATAAATATTAGTTTCCAAAAAAGCTGAAAAGGTACTGCAGTTTAGTCTTAGTGACATAGATCTTAATGCAGTCTTAATTTTTGCAGCTTCTTAGCTGGACCCTGAGTACTGGTTGCAAATTTACCCTGGGGTCCAGGGGAAACAGAGCCCCACTAAGTGAACAGTTGGGTGCAGTGGATGATAAAAGCCATATAGCAAAGGACAGGCTTTGACACTGGGCAGCTCTCCCACCATTGCCAGTATTATGGAAACTGGATCAAATACAAAGAATTGGCAAACCCTTCATATCAGGCATGGAGCAGTACAGCTCATATACAAGATATAACGCTAAGAGAAGTTTTTCTTTTAAGTGGATTCTTAGTTACCATTGGGATCAACTTAGGATAAACCATGGCTGTTTGTAATCCAGAATATTATTTAGGAAATATCAACTAAACTGTTCTGAGTTTTCTGATAAGCTGTGAGCTCAAGGTAGCACACAAATGCTGGGGGTGGCAGAAGCTTGCACAGTTACAAGACCTTAAATCAATATGTAATGTTTCAGTTCTGCTTTCTCCTCAGATGCATCAGGGGCTACTAAGGATATACCAAAATTGCGCACTGAGGTAATTCAAAGAAATTTGCTTTAAAATACCATAACTTAAAGAAGGCAGTTTTATTGCCAATGTGTATCATCTTAGGGACTAATATGCACTCTTCTGCAAAGATCAGTCAGTTGCATTTACAAGAAAGTAGATCAAACTAAATGCAGACTGAAAGGGATTCGTTAGCAACTTTAGATTTCGTTTGAATTTCCCCATAGGATATCTGAACCATATGTGGAAATAAAATCCATGCATAAAACTGCATATTCCTGTGCAGTTTATCAGATAGTTGACATCTCAATCAACATACTAATGTACTTGCTGAGACACCTCTTAAGCATCTGCAAATATTTCCTTTTGATTGCTTTTGTTTTCTTCCTCTAAAAGAAATCTTCCTCTTCTGCCTGTTCTCCTCCTGAGCATGTAACCCTCCTTGCCTGTCCTTGGCTCAGGGCTAGCCAAGCACACTCCTATCTTCCTAGAAATGTGGTGACTCAGAAATTTGTCTTCCAACGACCTCACACTGGGAGTGTCCAGCTTCTCAGGAGAATCTCCTTCGGCTTTTAGCCTTAGGATTTAAAAGAGGGGCCCTCTTTAGTCTAGAAAAAGTGTTTTAGAACATTTGAAGAGTTATTTCATGTCTTTATTCTGAGCCTTTTTTTTTTTTTGACAGAATTGTGCCGGTCAACTTATACTAACCAAAAACAAGTCTACAATCTGACTTGAGGTGTCCCTGGGTACATTACTGTTAGAAATAAGGAGAGAGTGTGTTCTCCGGCCCTGAAGGGAAGTGACAAACTCTGGGCTGTGTTCATGTAACAAAACTCTGTTTCCTAACTTCCTCCTGGGCACGGTAGCTTCATCCATTCTGCCTTCTGGAAACGGTCCCTGGCCTGTGCACCACTCACTCTGTGCTTGGACATTCTCCAGGAAAGTACCACTTGGCACGGGTCAAATTCATGCTGGATAATGTGTTACTCCATCTACTCAGTTAAATAGGATGATGATCACAGGCCAAAGCACTATCTGTCATGCTGCTTCGTTTGCTAGAATAGGCATAGCCCCCAGATCCCATCAGTAGGCATTTCCAGGAAGGTATTCAGAGCATCTTGTCTCAACAGCTTGCTGGAGGAGCTGGGTGGAGAGCTGTGGTGTGTTTTTATGGGGAGTAAAGAGCCCAGTCCCGCCAGCACTTGGCACTACTCCCCTAGCTCACCTACTCTGGGGCTTGCAGAGAGCATGCAGGAATCCTGGACAGCTGAGTAGAGGTTTTCTAACCTCTCGTTTGGGGTGACTGTTGATGCACATGATCACTGTGCTAACGTGTAGATAAAAACCCTTTGTGTTACACCGTCATGTTTTCCTTATATATCTTCCTTGCTCTCTTGCTCTCACTCTCTCTCTTCTTGCATCTGTCTCTAGACATCGCTTATGAGGGCTGGAGTGCCACAGATTTTGAACACTGGCAGTTCCCAAGCACGCAAGAATATCAGGAATTTGCTCAGACCTACTGGTACAATACCACCTTTCCCTGCCAAGGTAGCCACACAGTGACGAGATGACAAAGAGAGCTATTCAGACAGTGAAAAATCTCCTAAACATAATAAAGCTCTTCATTTGCCCCCTTTGGAGCTCAGAAAGACTCCACAGTCAGTTTGGGCTGACTAACTCAGCACAAATGCTAATGAGCAGCTGACAAAGACTTCTGTCCCCAGACAGCTCAGATCCTCAAGTCTAAGTGAGCGCAAATCCTACTGGCACAGCGAAGGCAAACAAAGCATCACGCACATGAACAAACCAGAGAGCCAGGCTAATGGCCTAGGAATAGCGTAAGACCATCTCCTCTGCCAGAGGGAGAGCGGTGCAGCTCTCGTTTAGCTTTTGCTCTTTTCCCTTCCCGGAGCCACTCTCTCGATGCGCTGGGGGCATATGCTGCCACATTTGGCTCTGCTGCTCCTTCACAGCCCTAAGACCTCGGGGACCTGAGCCCCAAGGGTCATGAGCTCAGCGGACCCTTCAAGATATATATACACATGTTGCTGAAGCTCACCTCTTCCCAGAGTGGCAAACTCTGTGGGTCATTTGATTTACAGTTTATTGCTCCAGAGGCAGAATTAATTGTGAAGACAGAGCAAAACTGGCTCTACAAGACTTATAGCTTCAGGCAGCATGGGAAAGATCCAGCTTCCCACAGAATATACGTCCATATGAGTGGTGTGTCTGTTTCCCTGCTCTTTCCCTAGTCCCTCAGTTTAAATCAGAATCGCTGAGGATCTCACAGGATCCTTACTCAGCCTGTCCCCTCATCCGCATCCCCACCTTGTTAACTCCAAGCCACTGCATTTGGTTGGGCATGGAAAACAAAGGAGCAGAGAAAAAAGAGAGAGTTTGTGTTTTGGAGTATATTCTTCAGCAGGTCTCAGGAGGTCATCCCCACGGCAGGGAGAGCGCTGGGCTGCCACACCAAGCTGGAGATGAAAGGGCTCAGTCACTTGCTCGATACTGGAGGAAAGAGACGCGAGTGCTGGGCTGCTGCAGGAGCAGACAGGGCCAGGCGAGGGCTGGTGCCGGAGCCGGGTGCTGAGTGCAGGTGGTGATCCTGCTGGTGTTGAAGCAGGGCTTGGCTCTGGCTGCAGCACCATCAGCCTGGCCCTGGCATGAGCCACAGTAATGGCTGTGCCTGGAGGAACGCAGCCAGGGACCTGCTGCACTGACAAACCGGAGCTGACTGAAGCCCAAGTTTTCTAACATAGGCTTGCCCAGCAGTCCCGCTGATCTCAAATACCTGTGCGCTCTGGGCCTCGGTGGCCAAAAGGGGCCCTGGTGAGAATGGGATCTTCTCAGGAGCTTGAACAGACTGGACACCAGCTGAACATCCCTCCCACCGCCTCTTGGCATCTGGGTACAAAGCAGCTGCCTAGCAAATAACTTACAAATTCTATCCCTAATTACACTCCTGGTAAATACCATGTTAAGGTAAGCTACTGCCAAAGCTGGATTTTTAGAAGAAAACTAGCGAGGCTGATTTCAACTCTTTCCAGGTAAATCATGAACATAGAAAATAATTCAAACATTTCAGTGAGCTAGGCCAGTACATCGGAATTGCCCGGGTGCATCCAAGGCAATGGCACTGTTGGAGAACATCACCTCTTTTTTTGGTTTGGGGGCAATATTAGGAGGCTGTGTTGCTGAAGCATAAGAGTATTGGTTTCTGTTGGTACTGCTACCACACCCGAGAGACGAGGATGCTTCATAACAACAATTATGAAAGCAGAGATAGGCAAAAATGATAGTTTTGCTGTTCTTCAAGCTTCTAGAATGGCCTAAGAGGAAAAAAGTATTGTTTGAAGATGTCATGATAATTTTCCTGCTATTTTATGCAGGAAAAGTAACCAGTTTATCAATTTGTGTTCAGCATGTTCACAACTAGCTGGAAATGAGGAGGAGAAGAAAGCAATTCTTATAAGCATTTCTGGATTTTCAGGAGGTTCTTTTTTCAATGCCTGCTCATTACAAAATTGGAAACAGGAGCTTTCTTTTTTCTTCCTTTCAGGAAAAGTGAAATTGGCTTTAAGCCTATATAAATAAAATGTTCTAGATCTCCAATGATTTAAAATCACAGGATTTGCATTTACTGTTTCAAAATAATATACATGTATTTTGCATTTTGTGATGGCATGTTTAATTAACACCATACTCTCCAGTGTAACGAGAAAGGACCTTCAGACACTGAGGCAGATGACTTGCACTCAGTTTCTCTCAAATGTCATGTAGATAGTATTCAGTAAAACAATGTGTCTAGTTAATATATATACATTTATATGTGACAGTAAGCACATCTAGCTAAGATATGTCTTAGCTAGATACACATTTTTATATACATTTATAAATGATATATAAAAGATGTGTTTAATAAAGAAGGAACAAACCAAACAAAATTATTCAGGAATCACGCAAGCAATGAAATTTTAGTGTTGATGTTAAGAACTTGCCTATTGCTTTACAAAATACCCAAACGGATGTCTATAGTGATGCGGTCCTTGGGCCTTTCATGGTCTCACTGCACTGCTTAGTCCCGGTGCACAGGCAGAGGAGCGGTGTGGCTTGGTGGGTGGAGGCCAGGCTGAGACCTCCGTTCAGCTCAGCCGCTCTTCTGCGGTCTGATTTCAGCCCTTCCACTTGATATTCCAGTGGGAGCAGAGTATTCACAGCATCTCCTTTCAGACATTAGGTAGTTCGGGCTCTGAACTGTGTTCTGGGGGATGTCATCTCCCTCTTCATTAGCCACATATGAAGCAGAGGCCTGAAGTGAGATGATGAGATGAATAACCTTGTGTACATCCATAATGGGAGTTAAGATACTAATTTTCTTTATAAAGCACTTTTTATTTCTGAGAGGAAAAAGTAGCTGTTGTTGTTTGTATTTATTCTTACAGGGCATAAGGTCTAAAACTTCATATTTCATTTGGTAAATGTGGGAAGTACGAGGCTATTGCAAATATGAGGAACTACTGTCTATTTATCTAGCTTACAACAGGCAAATTTTGAAAGGGCACCACTGTGTAAAAGCCCACAGGAGGGTGGAAAGAGCACATGTACTTAAATCCTGACAAGAGAAAGGCATGATACTTCTGAGCAAACCAACAGAGATGTTAAAACTCAAAAGCCCCTGAGACATTTGCTAACTCGAACGTGCAACTGGCAGCTATCACTGAGCCATGGTCTCATGTGGTTCTCGGCTGTTGCTTGCTTGTATTTTCTAATTCCAGCATGCCTCCTCGGTGTTACTCCTACATGAACTGGCAGTGTTGTCAGAGACAATCATGTCAGTGCGCTGCAGACCACTTTTTGCCTTGTGAAGAGGAAATTAATTTGATGGATCTTGTTGCTCAAAATAAAAATGCAGGTTTCATCCATACAAATCTTTGTATTTTGTATTGGGAACACTGCACTCTTCCTGTTGGTGGAAACCATGTGAAGGAATCTTCTTCCAGCCATGAAAAGAAAATCAAGTAGGAGGATGGCACTTCCTTTCACTATAGGGTGATGAGGTCCACAAGCATGTGCAAAGGATACTCCACAGGTTCAGAGGGAATAGTACTAAAATGTCATCTTGCTCCAGCAGTCACAGAAAACAGTGTGATAAAAAGCACATTGGCAAACCCCTCCTGGCTTTGGGTTCACATCGACCCTCAGTAGAAAGCTGAAGTAGGGTATAATGAACTATCAGAGATAAACAAGCTCTTGCAGTCTGCTGTTGATGTGGATCACTTGCTTTAAACAAGAGTTTGAATGAATTTTTGATAACGACGGAGAACAGTTGCCGTCTCCCCTTTCCCTGTTCCCACGTGATGGATAGAAGCACCTCTCTTTGTACCATCCTCTAATCAGGGTGGCATGCATTGCCTCTGAAATAAACTCCACTCAAAATATGGTAAAAATCCTGACTAAATATGACTCATGTCTTTCAGTCGTGTTCATAAAATTCCCTTCCCATGCACTGGCCTTTCCTCTTTCCAGTGATGTCCCTGGCAGCAGAGATGATGCAAATCTCGGTGCTCCTGCCAGGGAGGAGGAGCAGGGTAGGAGCTGCAAGCTGTGGGAGCCTGTGTGGCACTCAGCAGCAGCATGGGGATCCTCCATTGCTGTCCCCCAGCCCTTGGCCACCTGTGGCTTGTGCTGCTCCCCAAGAGTGCTATTTGGTCACAGTTCTCACTGCTACTTGCAACCAACCCAGCAGGAGCTGGGAAGTCTGTCTTTGCAGTAGCCGGGAATTTTGCCCATGGAGGTCTTCCCCCAAGACCCTTCCTGTGACAGCTTCTGCAGCACCTTCACAAGAAGTGAAGTCATGTGTTGATCACCTGTGAGTGAGGGAGGCAGCTGAAACGCAGCTTTGAGGAGACTTTACTTGTCCTTCCTTGCAAGGAGCTCCCAGTCTGAGCAGACATCCCCATGATCAGAGACACCTGGCCCTTCTTTCTGGAAACTGAGCCCAAACTCCAGAGAGCAGTACTGTTCCTTTAGTCTCTTCCTTTTTCTTGGGACCCTGGGTTGACTGGTAATGAAAGGAAAAGCAGGCTGTAAAAGTATCTAAAACTCCTCTTTTTTCTTGCCACTTCTCCGAGATGCCAGTGAGACCGCAGTGGCCCTGCACCTGCGCAGAGACCTCTCCGTCCTCCTGTTTGCTCCCCATGCTGCGTGTGTTAGTGTACAGGCACTTCGGAGAGGCACCCGGTCCTGCTCCTTTCCCGGGAAAAGTGTGAGAGCTTCCCCCATGGTACTGCCCTGAAGGGTCTCCCTTTTGCTTTGAGGTGGTGACTTGATCTTTCAGCAGAGGTTCTGTTCTTGTGGCTCACCCTGCGGGTCCCTTCCCTGTCAATGATGTTAGCGAAGAGCTATAGCAGAACTGCACAGCCACCCAAAACAGGGACCAAAAGGGAAACGTATAGGTAGGGGAATCACTAGGTCATAGATCCACACAGCATTTTGCAGCCCTCCAGAACCACTGGCATTTTAATTGCTAAATAAGATTAATTGACATGAAGGGTTAGAGACTTCATTATGAAATATTTAAAACTACACATGAGTTCAGTCAATGGGAATTCAGACAGAAAGGTGAGGTTTCCTCAGCACCAGCAGTCCAGAGGCTGGTTTTGCACCACTTTCACAAGACAAGGACCCAGCAGCCTGTTTTATTTTTCTGGCATGTGGACTTGGTGCTCACCTACCAACAAAACCCAAGTCTCTTCATTGCTTTCTGCAGCACCTGGAGGAGGCACAAACTCAGTGTTCTCTGTCTGCAGAAAACTCAATACAGCTCTGAAGCATAAGAGGTAACAACCTGTGATAACATGCCTGTAGGCCCAGAAAGACTGACATTAAATAGAAGCATTTAAGTGACTGTAAAACAATTGTGTGTATATTTTTTAGTCTTTGCCCTGGTTAACAGCTGTGTGTTTGGGGGTATGGGACTTTGTCTATTACTTTCATTATCTTTATATCAACAGACCTGTTTCATGGCATTGATAAAATTCCCCTCTCACTCCCCATGAAACAGAGCCCTAAAACTGAAGCCTGCAAACCAGCAATCCATGTGCCACTGTTCTTTAAGCGGGGAGTGACACTGCTGTCCTGGAACCCACCCTACCTCAGGGCTTGCTTTTCGGGTGAAAAGGAATACCAAACCAGATGGATCTACACCATTCAGAACAAAAGAAATGAGTCAAATGCAGCAGTGTACAGAAGTGCCTTAAAAAAAAACTACTCATGAAGCTGCCTCCAAATCTGTGCCTGTAGCTCTGCCCTTTGGACATGTCTCTCTGCCATGCAAGGGATGCGCAGCAACAACATGCAATTACAAGAGGACATGGCTTTATTAATGCAGGAGGAAAACAAACAGAGAAACTCTTTGGGCAGCCTGCCATGTGTGATTGGGAATCACAGAATCACAGAATCATAGAAATCATAGAATGCTTTGGGTTGGAAGGGACCTTTAGAGGTCATCTATCCCAACCCCTCTGCAGTGAACAGGGACATCTTCCACTAGATCAGGTTGCTCAGAGCCCTGGCCAGCCTGGCCTTGAATGTTACCAGCGATGGGGCCTCCACTACCTCTCTGGGCAATCTGTTCCAGTGTTTCACCACCCTCATTGTCAAAAATTTCTTGCTTATATCCAGTCTAAATCTACCCTCCTTTAGTTTAAAGCCATTACTCCTTGTCCTGTCACAACAGGCCTTGATAAATGATTTTTCCCCATCTTTCCTATAGGCCCCCTTCAGGTACTGGAAGGCTGCAACAAGGTCTCCCCAGAGCCTTCTCTTCTTCAGGCTTAACAGCCCCAACTCCCTCAGCCTTTCCTTATACAAGAGGTGTTCCAGCCCTCTGAGCATTTGTGGCTCTCCTCTGGACCCGCTCCAACAGGTCCATGTCTTTCCTGTGCTGAAGGCTCCAGAGCTGGATGCAGGACTCCAGGTGGGGTCTCACCAGAGCAGAAGGGCAGAATCACCTCCCTTGACCTGCTGGCCACGCTTCTCTTGATGCAGGCCAGGATACAGTTGGCCTCTTAGGCTGCAAGCGCACATTGTTGGCTCATGTCCAGCTTGTCATCCACCGGTACCCCCAAGTCCTTCTGGGCAGGGGCTGCTCTCAGTCCCTTCAGCGCACAGCCTGTACTGATACCAGGGGTTGCCCTGACCCAAGTGAAGGACCTTGCCCTTGTTGAACCTCATGAGGTTCACACAGGCCCAGCTTTCCAGCTTGTCCAGGTGAGTCCTTTAGCAGTGTGAATCCTTCAGCAGTGTGCCAAAACACCTTTTGGGAAGGTGCAATGTTATCTTGAGTACACCAACCACTTGTGACAACTGTGTCATTCAGAAATTTGTCACTCAAAACTCGCAGATATTATTTTCTGTAATATGTTTGCTTGTAGATAGGATTGAACTTAACAGTGCTCTGTGGCCTTCAATGGGTCAAATAATTGTAAAAAAGTATACCTCATCGAGATAATATTCTCCATTTTTATCACTTCCTTTTCATTTTTACCCCTGGTTAACTCCCTCTTCAAATACAGAGATGGCAAATTAACTAAGTGATTAAATCAAAGATCACCATGTCGCACACAAATCATGCTCTATGAAACTTCTTAATTCTGCAAATCACAGCCTACACTCTAGCAACTGGTGTCTGCTAATGTAAAGCCACTCAGTCTGATTAAATGTGATTTTGAGCAGTGGGCAGTTTGGTGCTTGTCTTTATGCATGAAGGTAAATGTCAGCAAAATGAAGGGAGCTTTGGGTGTTACTTCTGTATTTGACGAACCCCTTATACTCTCCCTACCAAGTGCATTGTAAGCGCTTGACTAGATTTATCAGCTGCTTTATAAGGAGCAGCAAGAAACCCAGATTAAAGGTTGCTAAGTTACAAACCAGATAAGACATAGGCGTATTTCCAAATTTATACAAACACCATGCCTAAATTCAAGAGAAGCGTAAGAAGCAGTCTGAGCTCAAGAATAGGTTAGTGTGCAAGATGGATTTCTCTCTCTATTTCCCTGCATGACTTTATTTCCAGTGATATTTCAAAGGGGCATTACAGCATTCAGAACCTATTATGACATGCCAAGTACGAGAGAAATAATGCCTAATACCCAGCATGGGGCCTTTTTAATGGTAATACAGATATTATGCAGCATTTCCCTCCCCAAGTCAAGTTGTGCTTGCCTTGAATACAATCCTCCTGCAAATACAAACATGTACATCCTGGGTGCTGAGACCCTTGTTACAATGGGGACAAAGCAGGACTGTCTTCACACACAGATAACATAGACATTAATCCGACGATTGAAGAAATGGGATTTTGAACTGTACAAATTCCAGTTCAAAGGAGGGATCCTTCTCAGTATAGTCTTTGTTAGTCTTTGTTATCAGCCGATGTTTAGCTAATAAATGATTTATTAAAAATGGCATGGCTGTGAGTGGCTTACGTACATACTACCAGGTTTGGAGCGGTCCAAAATGACAGCTTACTGCACTGGAGAAGCTGTTAGAAGATGCTTACACGCACCACACAGGGATGCAATGCACAGGAAGATGGAGTTTTTCTATAGGCAACAAGTTTTCAGCCTTCTTAAGTTCCTAGGCTTTATTTTGGTCTCATATTATTAGCAGGCATCATCAGGGATGGCTGTGTTCTGAGACGTCTGCATTTTCTAGTGAGTGCAATGCTGCTGAAGCATTCATCCCCCAGACTGGATGTGGAGCCCTTCGGGTGAGCGCAGGTTGCTGTCACGGACCCCGCACTCTGTGGCCAGTGGCACCCAGCTTTGAGCCCAGCGAGTTTCGCTGTCAAAACACATGCTACAGAGTGCTACCGTAGGAGAGAACAAAATGACTATTTTAAAGTATATGGTGGAGAAATAACTATACTTTGCAGGCCGCATTTCGCCTTCAGAAAGGTTAACCAGGGACATTTGTCAGATTATTTCCTCCATGTATCTAGTTTTGTAAAGAAAAAAAATTGGAAAATTTTAATTGAATTCCACCTGCATATGGCTTGATGGCTAGAAGAGGCTCCAGCAGGGGCTGGCTAGCTGGGGTAAAGAAGCACATTGCCCGCGGGCCTTTTTTTCTCATGCTCTGCTCCTTATGCTAGTGCAGGGTCCAGCAAAACTAGGAAGAGAGTTCTGCTACACCATATTGATGCCTCCAGGGGATTTATAGAAAAAAAAGGTCAGCTAGGCCCTTCTGGCTTCATTCTGGTAGTTAAACACAGAATAATCACCTGACTTCCAGACCATGGATACCCCTCAGCCAGGCTTTATCATCATTTGGAGCTCTGCAGTATAATGTCTTAATAAAGTAAATAGTTGTCATTGGGCTGTACTTCTTTCTAGTTTTTTTTTTGAAGGAGTATTTTCATTTACATGAAAGAACAACAAAATCCAGCCTGAATCCCATTCTTTCTTCTATTTAATTACCAGCTCTTCTGTTTTCAAGTAGTTTTAAGGTAAGGGTAATTATCACAAGAGGAGTTTGGAAGCATGAAATAGGGCTTTTTTCTAGCTGGGAGCCAAAAAGGTGCTTTGAAAGCCTTGGCAAGCCAGACTGTAAAACATGCCTTAATGTTACTCAGTTATAACAAAAAGAAAAATGGCATGGCTCTAGATCATCTAATGGAAGTAACAGGCATTACTTGGCCTATGATCTGTCTGTGCCCCTGTCTGCTAGCCAGACGGAGAGTGCCAGGGACTAAAGCCCTGTGTTTCAGGCATTAATTTAAGTTCAGCTTTGTCACAGGTACTGAATTTAATTTAGCTTCCAGCCGCAACAACAAAAATGCTCATTAAAAAGAACATGCTTTAAACTGGAAATGCTTTTTCCAGTTGCAGTTCAGAATTTTTCTTTCTACTCATAGATCAGTCTTATCATACTTTGTAAAGAGGCTCTTCCCATCAGCTTTTTATTTTCTTTGACATGAAGCCTGTCTCCCTTCTTAGCTCTGAGGGTTATGCCCTAGAGAGAATGACACCTGGTGGTTCCTCTGCACTGGTAGGACCACTGCATTCGCACCAAGCAGTTCACCTCACGGTGTGCACTTGATCCTCACTGCTTTGAGTAAAGTCAGAGTTCGTACTTGGAGCTGCAGTCAAACTGAGAATGTTTTGTAAGCAGTTATGAGTTTTTTTGTTGACACACACTCCACATCTTCCTACTGTTCCTTGCTCTAGGCAAGATACCATCCCGAGAACACCCAGCAGAAAAGAACCCGGCTGCAAGATTAAGTCTTGGCCTCAGCCCCTGAGTCATTAACCTTCTAGCTAGGTGCTGTTTTTGCTTTCTGTATTTGCCAACAGCTTAATCTCTCCCTGCTTGTCAGCTCTTGACTGTAAAATCCTTCAATCCATGCTCCTGGAGATCTCAGTCATCCTAACAACCAGTGCCACTGTTTTAATCATTTCAACCCTCTTTTGCACATCTGCAGTGGTGAGCGGATGAGAGCACAGCCTGAAGAATAAGTTGAAAGGGCTTTGCTATAGTCCTCCTTTAATTTTATTACATTACATGAATTTGAGTCTCTTTTTTAGGAATGGAATAATACAGCATTAACTAATATTCCTGTTCTTAACCAAGCCAGTGGAAATTCCTTCAGGAACGTAAGGAAATTAGGTGCTGCAATTTCTATTTCACTTGTACACAGAAGCCAAACCCCGAACCAGCGAATTCATTGTTCTTGAAAGAGCAGCTGCCTGAATAGGTGATGCTCATCTTTTCTGCTCTTGAAGTTATGCCACAGACCTCGCATTCATATGACTGCCACTTGGTCAAACTCCCTCACATAGAGTAGAGTCCAGGTGAGTTGTGACAGGTCCAGAGGAGTTTTGAACGTCCAGGAAAGCGAAGATTTCATAGCCTCTCTGGGTTGCTCTTGTAATGTTTGAACATGCTAAATTTTTTCTAGTACCTTGGAAATAGGTGTTTTCTTTGTTGCAGCTTGTGCACATTGCCTTTTTTTGCTCTCATTAGGTACCTCCAAGAAGTGTCTGTCCCCATCTTCTTTCTGCTCTCCTTTTGTGTAGTAAAGGTCTCTTTCTTTGTTCTTTCTTCCGACACATTTTTCTCCTAGGAAAAGAGATTTAATCCCTTCCCTGTCTTAGGCCCCTTTTGAAATGCTTTGTCCTTAATTGTGGCTATGTAGAAGTACACGGACTTCAGTGAATTTTTGAGCCAAAATTTAGTCACAGGACTGTGGATATTATTCTTAAACTACTTTTTTACATTTTACTTTTTGCAATTCTCCCTCATCCCTTCTAAAATTACCCAGAAGCTTTGAAATCTTCAAAGAAGCAGCATAGTGAAGTGTTAAAACAACAGTGGCCTTCAAAACTCCTCCTCTTCATATCTATCTTCTCTTTCCTGCTCCCTAGAAATAAATGATGCTTTGTGAAGGATAAAATCCCATGGGAAAGCTGATGCAGGGATTATGACATCGAATTTAATGGGGCAGTCACTGCCACTTCTGAATAAGGTCTGCGCTGCAGCTTTTTGCAAATCCCATGAAGACCAAAGTCATGTGGGACAGGATTGATTTTGATTAACTGTGCTTGTCTAGCTTGAATTTGATGCCCGAGGTTCAGTCACCTAAGGTCCTTTCTATTTCACGGCCCTACTGGTGAGTCAGTCATCCTGCAGGTTGCCTTCTTTTTCCATTGATTGCATAGCAAACAAGCTGAGATGAGATTTGCCATTTTCAGGCAGCTAACTCTAGAAGAGATGAATCACACCCTCGCTAGTTTGGTGGCTTCTTCCTGTCATGATTCCTGTACGAGTTGAATCCCCACATCCCTTAAATTACCCCTGTAACTTAATTGGTTTTTATGAGGTTCCCTGGCCCAGATGCAAAACTCGAGTGAGTGATGTCCAGTGTTACCCATGTTGGACCAAATACAAATGCATGCTTATGGAACAAGAGCGATACTTCACACCCAAATCCCCCTATCTAAACATACTCCTATCAAGATTATATTTTTGATTTAGTATATCTTTAGAAAGTCTCACTACACCATAGGAGATTACAGTGTGTGCACTCTAACCTAACCACTGTGATTTACAAAGAGGTTGGAGCTCGTTATGGAAATCATAGGTGAATGGTAGAGGAGAACAAGTTCCACAACTAAGGAAAAAGAGCAGGAATTAGCATAGGTCTTTCCAGCATTAACTACGATAAATCCACAGAGATGTACCACAGCTCTAATCCACTTTCATGTGATTGTATTTACCAGCAGCAGAGGTAACAGCAATGTTTTCAAAGGTACTTGAGAAATCGCAAACGACTATTCTTGAAAGATGCCAAACCAGAAAATTCACATCAGTATAAGCTGTGGCAAAACAGATACACAATGTCTGAGACCTGTGGAGGTATAAATATTTAGACTCACTGTAAATGGGGAAAAGAATCTTTCACTGTATATTTCTAGTCTGTCTGATTTTCCACATAAGGTAGATTTTCATACTCTGCCTACATTCTCATACAGCATTTATTATGTATCTGTTGAAAACAAAGAAGCCACACACAGACACATAGACACCCCCCTCCAAGACCTGCCCCCCCCCCAGCCACGGCGTGGGAGCTGCAGCCCACCAGCAGATCCCCAAGGGGGGAATTTGATAGGGAGATGCTGAGGTCGGCCTATGTATCTGCAGCACATGTGCATTTGTGGAGAATTCATGCATAATCAGGCCAGCAGGGACATTAGAAAGCCAAAACCACCACACAGCATGTCCATAACAATATCTAAGTCTGTGATGGTTGCTAATATAATTCTGCAGATGGAGAACCACGAGGGCTCAGGACCAGTGGGGAATCTGGGGTAACTGGAATTTTAAAAAAATAGATTAGTCTATCAAACATGAGATATTTAAGTGAAGTTTGTGCAATGAATACAGGGCTGAAATGGATCTGTTTGGTAACAGACAAAGTCAAGGTTCAAATTCAACACAGAAATAAAAACCCCATCATGTTTCCCAGTAATATACACTAGCCAGGCAAGCAGCAATGATTCCCTGCTTGCTGATGAAGCAAACAGATAGGAGAGTGAAAAAAATCCAGGCTCTCTGGTGCTCAGTTTCCTCTCACTGTCACTGGTTCAGTCCTTCCCATCTCCTTTTCTCTATTTAATTAAACCACGTTAACGGCAATGCCTATCAACTAGCAGCTTTGCATTCAGCATCTATCTCTCCGACTGGCGACCGAGTCAATCTGACAGATGAGGAGAGTGGTTTGGCTTTCACAGTCATTTAGCTGCAGCCTCCGTGCATCTGCGGTATGGTGCAGAAGTGATGGGAGCCATTCCCGTGCCAGGGGCTTTGGAGAAGCAGCCTGTAACTGGGCACTCGCCACTCGGTGCGCATCCACCCTCTGAGCAAACCTGTTTCACTACCCCTTGCAGTTAACAATCAGCTTTCTGCTTTTTTTAAACTGTTTGTAACCCTCTATCCCTAGTAAGGAAACTTTAAAACAGTGTTTTCTCTTCTGCTCATTTTTTTCAAATATAATTTGCAAACAATACAGATCACTGTACTCCGGGGAAAGGTAGTTATGGGGGAGGAGTAGGTGATTTGTGTATTGTTTTAAGTGGGAAAAGCAGGTCATAAGCAGTATCATGAGAAAAACAAAAAACTGCAGATCTCTAGATACTATTGGCAAAAAAACCAAGACCAGGAAACCAGTTCTGAACTGGGGACGTACCACATATGTGGCCGTTGAATAAATAATATGATTTTTTTTCTGAACACATTCAGTAACGCTGACTGGCTGCCGATGTCCAAGTAAAAATGATACAGGCAGAAACAAGCTCTGATTATTTTATTTTTCATGTAGAGCTGTCATGCATCAAAGAACTTCATATACATCAGTGAAATCTCCTGACACTACACTGGGCAAATGAGCACTGCACAGCAGATGGATAAAAGAAGACTTCAAGAAGCTGAACAGAAGTGACCTCCCTGGAAGCATAGCTCAGCAGCCTCCTGCTCAGATGAGCATCCTCAGCCTGTTTCTCCATCCTCCCCTCTGCAGTCACAACACGTTTGCAGCAGTGACCCTAGGAACATTGTCCTGGGGGACAGAAGCGGGACAAGAGCATCAGACATGGGATCTGCTGCCATTGCCCCCACGCGTCGCTGGGAGCGTGACGTCAAGACTCCCACCCTGCTCCCAGATGTGGGAATCAAGGCCCGTGTGATGTCCATTGGAAACAAAACTAGTTGTAATTATCATCCTGCAAGAAATGCTGAGAACCCCACTGAACTACGTGTCGCACTGCAAAAACGACGCTACCTCATGCCTTAGCTGTTAGGATATTTTTAGTCTTACTGAATGCAACCAGCTATAAACATGTAGAGTCAAAGTCTAAGGTAACTTCTTCAGGCAGCTCCCCACGTGGCAGTCACCCAGATAGAGAAGGCTGTAACTGGTAGAGCGTATATTTTGCCACTGAATTACCTCAGGATGCTGCAGGATTTTTAAAGCAAGCCAATTCTTTGGTCTCACTGCAACCCTTTGAGAAATGATAGTAAGAAGCAATTCTCACTCACAGAGAAACCCTCTAGCGCACTTGAAATTTCGACATGGCCATCAGCAAAAGCCATCTATCTGAAAGATGCTGTTTTGCTTAATGTGCACTAGAAATACAGAGAGGCCAATTTCACTGGCAGTAAGGTACGTTTTTTCAGCTGACTAACACCAAACTTCTCAGTCTGAGAAATAATTTCAGTCCTTTGACTCAGTGTTAGAGAATATATTTAGTTCTATGCATAAACCACATGGAGGCCCAAAGGCTTTCTCCTACAACCTGCAGAAATGCTGGAGTTACTCCAAGGATGCATTTAGTCCCTTCTGTTCAAAATTTAAGACCTGCTGTTTTTCTGACAGCGCAGGTAATTGCTACAGCTGGAGCAAGGCTGTATCTCATCGTCTCCAGCCTCACTCTTCCCTGCTGTTCTCCTTTCCCGCAGCAGAAACACAGCGAATCCCTCAGAGCACACCAAGTGACGGACCCAGCGCTAAATCCTCGCCTGACAAGAACTGATCTCTGTAACCTGCAGCACACTCCGCACTGGTTTCCCTGCAGGACAGCAGGGCAAGACCTCACCCGTGGGGGCAGCTTGAGGGAATCCTGCAGATTGCAAGGCACTCACCGAGCCTCCCTCCCCTCCACTAGCCCCGAGCAGCAAGGACAAAGCCTCCGGTGGTGGGGTCAGATTGAAGGCTTTCTCCTCCACTTCGCTGGTGCCCAGACCACAGTGCAGCTCCCGTTTCCCCATCGGAGGTTACTGATTTGGCCACGGCATGAAAAACAACTAAAGGTAAAGAGTCACCTGCCAAACATGCCAGGGTAAAAGCCTTGGCCCTGGAGAGCTTTGGAAGAAAGTGACAGAAAAAGGACACTAAGGAGATTACTTTAGCTCTGTTTTACAGTTGGAGACCTGAAGCTCAGAGCTGAGATCATCACAGTGGTGATTTATGCAACATTTATGATTTCACCCAGCCCTGTGGGGGGGGGACGAGCCAGACTCCTCTGCCGAGTCCCCCACTTAGCTCTGAAACCTTCTTGAATGGGAGAAAAATGATCTTTTGTGCACAGAGATTAGATGTTTCCCAGCTTTCAGTCTTCCTAGCTGTAAGCATTCCTTGAGAAACAAAAATGGTTCTGAAAAGGGCAGGATCGAGACGTGAGTTGTCGGACACTGTGCTGAGAACAAATTGGATGGGTTTCTGTTGTGCCATTCAGATGCTGCATGGATACACACACTCACTCGTAAAACCAAATGCCATCAGATTATATTTCCTTCCAAACAGGATCATCTAGGAATATATAGAACTCTATCTTGAATTAGAAAAATCCATCAGTTTTTCCTCTCCCTGTAGGTATGCACATACACATGCACGAGTCTGTGTAGACATCCAGCTATGGTGCAGTACACTATAAACAAAAAGTGTAAGTGAAATTACTATATCTAAGATAGCACGAGCTCAAGAGATAAGTATCAGCAGCTCCCCAAATTCCAACACCTCCCTGGATGCATATCTGCATCCCATACATTTTCAGACTCACTGTAACAAATCTTTTCAATTTGCAGTCATTCCCTTAAACTGATTTTAGCCAGATTAATCTTATTTCTTTGTATTAGACAGGTCTTTCATGCCGAGTGTAAAACAATAATCCGCTTGTAATGCTTGCTGGCATTGGCTCTCATCAAAGAGACAGTGGAGAATTGCAGTTAATGGCAATAAGGGAGAGCCCGCTTATTGGGTGGCAGCGCCTGAGAGGGTTTTCTACCTGCCTGCTGTGGGACTGAAATCCATGAATTTCAAAGCTGCTTGTGTCTTTATGTTCATTATGGAGGTGTCTCTCAGCCAGTACCAATTAATGAAAATTGTAACTTTTTATGAAGAAAAATGTCAGTACCGTCTGGAACTCCTGGAGAGAGAAAAACCTGTGGACTTGTCTTCTGCAGCACGGCAACCCCCATCATTATAACCAACACAAAAGCAGACTGATATTTTATCATTTTCCCTTCCACCCTTTATGCTGTATGCTCACTAGTATGCGTTGGAATATGTGGATTTCGATGTTTGAAGGGCAGGATTTTTCCCGTTGTTTCCCTGCTCCGTGGTTTGCGGAGCAGCAGAGGCCCCTGACCGCACGCTGGGAAGCACTATTGTTCAGTCTGCTCTGCCCCAGCTCCGAAATGTCCCCGTCTTCCCCTGAACAGCTGTGACTACGCAAATAACAGCACCCGTTTTGATCACTCAGATGGTGAAGTCTGACCTTGCATAACACAATTTCTTTAATTAACAAATAATAATTGAGTGAACAGTGAGTTATCAGGCTGACTAAAATTCATCAGGTGGTGAAGCAGCATTATTACAGGAGATGCAAGAGGACAGATTTCCTGACAACATCATGCTTCAGATTCTCTAACACAAAGCCCAAGCTAGAAAATTATCCAGTGCCTATTCCCAGTCAAGTGCAGGTAATTTTCCTGAGATAAAAGGCAAAGTGTTCAGTTAAAAACAGTGGTATTTAAGCTGCAAAAATGTGTTATAGATCAGTCATTTGAGCCTTCCAATACTACTTAATATTTGCAAACACAGGTTTTAAAATCCATACAAAGATCTTTCAAGTTCTTCTGCACTGTCCTTCTTGCTGGAGTGCTCTGGAATGGGTGTGTAGAAACACAGCCCTGCTTCTGCATAGGTGAGTCTGGAAATGAAGACCTTTGGCTGAAAGGATATGAGGAGAGCAGAGGTACGACTGAGATTACATCAAATGTAGAATATTTGCACTATTCAAATGAATATTCCCCTTTTTCTCTGAGCTCCAGTGCCATGAATGAATAAGAAGCAGCCTTTTCTTTTTTTTCTCTGAGCTCCCTTAATGGCCATTTTAATAACTGTCTCCTCAAGTTTACAGTCAGCTGTCTAATTACAGAATGACAATATTTGTGAAAGCCCAGCATCTACAGTGATAATGACACAATTTAATGTTTATGAGGAGCACAATTTTCACAAACACAAAAACCGAGTAATCACAGTAACTACTCTTTTGGTACTCCCACTAATTTCAGAGGACAACAAGCAAGATCTCCTTGAAACTTCAAATCCTGAGACTGTTCACCCCTTACCCTTTTGGTGACTTTGGATCCAGCACATAGTAGCAATAAGAAAGAACTGTGATTTCTTATTCCCAAAAAGTGGTTGCTGAATTGATGGGGTGAGAGATATTTTTAAGGTGCTGTGATTGGTTTGCAAGTGGTGGGGAGCCTGACAAGGTGAGCAGCAGGGAGGGAATACTTCAGTTTTTGCACAATAGCTCAGTGATTGGAACTACATTTGGAGAGGGAGGAGAAGAGGTGGGCAGAGTATCAGACTTCCTTTGCCTCTCAAAATCCTCCTTTTCTCACTAGCAAGATCCAAAGTCTCTGCTTTGAAAACTGCTCAAAAGCAGAGGCACTGCTTGATTTTAAGGCCTGTGGGATGAAGCAGTTGTTGAAAGCAAAGATGTTCTCCAAGACTTAGATGACTCAAATGGACCTACGCTGTGGCTTTTGGTGGAATTTAGCCAGGGGGCATCGGATCCAAGAGCCTGTGAGGCTGGGGCAGGATGGACATCATGGAGGGAGGAACTGCACTGGCAAACTTTGTTTCCATGTAGTAAGGGAAAGATTGCAAATTTGAACATTAAGAAAGCTATTTCTGCCTACTGCTGACTTCTGTGCTTCCACGTGCTTCACAAAATCGCAACCAGAGAAGAACCTCAGATTTATATCTTATTCAACAGAAAGCTCTCTACTATTGTGATGTTTTCTAATACTAGAAATGATGGTAGAAATTATGTCAGCAGCTCACACCATTTCCTACACAGCCTATTTCCTAAGACAAGCTACAGAGCAATATTCATCCAAAGTAATGAAAGGTGTAAATTAAGTTGAATAAAATTGAATCAAATTGAGGAAATATTCATCCTGCCTGGGAATGACCACACAGATATCTAATGCAGTTTAAATAATGTATCCTAAATGTTTTCCTTTAGGTAATTTGATTACTGTTTCTGACCAGCCCCATGTGATAACCAGATGTTCTCTGCCAGAGTAGTAACCAGGCTTGCATACAGGAGTCTGCTTTGAGGATATGCAAAAAGATTCCACTGAATCCACTGGGCTTTGCAGCAGATACCCAGCTTACAGGGCTGGCTGAAACAAGCCCAAGGAGCAGAGGAGTGGCCTGACCTGCTGTAACCTCACCACGTAACACAATACAGAACATCCACATGATGTCAGTGCAAAGGCTCATCTGGTCCTGCTTCGTCTCCCCCATGCACACCATTAGGGGACAGGAATACAAGAACAAAGGAGAGTGTGTTTGCTTCTGTGTCTGTGGAGGGCGGGGGAGGTACAAAAGTAAAGGAGGAGAAGCCATCTCTGTATACCTTTAAAACAATAAGAGAATCCCCGAAGTACAGGCTTTAACCAGATGTTCAAATACAGTAGCCAGCAATGGACCACTCTTTCATGAATTTATTTTTCCCCTCCTTAAACTTTTTATGCTGATTAAGTTTCATGTGAAAAGGCCTCTTTTTGAAATCCATTACAATTTAGCTGCAGGTGTTTATTGTGTTCCTTGTCCTGTCCTGGCTTTCTGTCCCCAAGAACAGCAGTGGCTTCAGTATCTCAAGTAATGAAGTCATAGGAGCAGAAAAGAAGCTTTTTATTATTGCCATTCACTGGGGGG